>Ga0335081_10001782_pt1 | contig 34154 bp, 30 predicted proteins | sample Lox_Sample_35_FD_206713 | JGI IMG/M metagenome (GOLD analysis project Ga0335081, IMG submission 206713) | Soil microbial communities from Loxahatchee National Wildlife Refuge, Florida, United States - Lox_Sample_3.5 | ecosystem: Environmental > Terrestrial > Soil > Wetlands | place: USA...
TGGAACGCGAGATCCGCGAGGCAATTCAGTTCGCCAAGAAGGAGAAGATCCGGATCATTCTCGCTGACGCGTACGAGTCGTATAAGGTCCTGCCCTTGCTCAAATCAAGCAACACGCCCGTGGTTCTCGGCCCGACTCATACGCTCCCGTTGGATCGCGACGATCCGTACGACCGCTCGTTCACCACGCCCGCGGACCTTTACAAAGCCGGAGTGCAGTTCTGCATCGCGACCTTCAGTTCCCGGCTGTCGCGTAACCTCCCCTATGAGGCAGCCGCCGCGGTGCCGTTCGGCCTGCCTCATGACGAAGCTTATAAAGCCGTGTCTCTGAATGCCGCGCAGATCTTCGGCATCGCCAACCGGCTCGGCTCGATCGAGGAAGGCAAAACCGCCGACCTGATTGTTACGGACGGAGACCCGTTGGAAGTCAAGACCCGGGTGAACCTGATGTTCATCGACGGCAAGCCCATCGATCTCGATACGCGCCAGAAGCAGTTGTACGAGAAGTACTCAGGCCGCCGTTAGACACACTTATTCTCAATCTTCCAGAATCACGTGCGCCATCCCCAATTCCGCCGTGTGCGTGATGGACAGCGCAACGTTCTTCACGCCCAGCTTTTCCACGACGTGGGCCGCCACACCGTGGAACCGCAGCGTCGGCTTGCCGGAGGCAAGGTTCGCGACCTCGAAATCGCGCCACCGCACGCCGTGCCGCCAGCCCGTCCCGATGGCTTTCATGCCGGCTTCCTTGGCGGCAAAACGCGCGGCATACCGTTCGTAGCGGTTGGCCTTCCGTTCCACGTAGGCGATCTCGGCCGGCGTGTAAACGCGGTCGAGGAACCGGGCGCCATATCGCTCGATGGATGCCCGTATGCGCGGCACTTCGGCCAAATCGACTCCTGTTCCGACGATCATTTCAGCTCCACACCGGAAGTGGTAATGGTCAGCCGCCCGTGCTTCACGCCTTTGGTGCTGATGAGCGCATCCGCCACCTTCCGCACCAGCGCCGCTTTGCCGCGCACCACCAGCACTTCCAGGCAGTTGTCGTGGTCGAGGTGAACGTGCAGGGTGGAAAGGATCGACCGGTGGAAGTCGTGCTGCATCGAAGTGAGCTTTTCGCTCAGCAGCCGGACGTGATGATCGTATACCAGCGTCACGGTTCCGACCACCTGGCTGTCCGGCGATTCCCACGTCTGCTCCACCAACTCGTCGCGGATCAGGTCGCGGAACGCTTCCGACCGGTTGGTGTAGCCGCGCTGGCCGATCAGACGGTCGAACTTGTCCAGGAGGCCGGTATCGATGGCCACTCCAATCCTGCTCAACCCGCTCATGCGTACACATGGTAGCACCGCCGGCGGCGCCGGCTCGGTGACACGAATTTGCGAATCGTGCTACTTTGGGTGGAGGCCGTGCACATCTACGACGGATTTCTCTCCACGCCGGTATGGGCCGCCATGGACGCGGCCGCCGCGCCCGCTGTCGGCTACATTGTCCGCCGCGCGCAGCGCGGTTTCGACGACAGCCGGGTGCCGCTTCTAGGCGTCATGGGAGCGTTCGTTTTCGCCGCCCAGATGATCAACTTCCCGGTGGGAGTCGGCACCTCCGGCCACCTGGTGGGCGGCGCTTTGCTGGCATGCACGCTCGGCCCGGCCGCGGCCAGCGTGGTGATGTGCGCCATCATCGCGATCCAGGCACTGGTGTTCCAGGATGGCGGCATTCTGGCGCTCGGCGCGAATCTTGTCAACATGGCGCTCGTGGGAGTGCTGGCCGGCTACCTGCCTTTCTACCTGTGGGGCGAGACACGATGGCGCAATCTGGCCATCTTCAGTGGCGGCGCGCTTTCGGTGATGGTGAGTGCGATGCTCGCGCTGGCTGAGTTGCTCTTTTCGGGAGTGCCGATGCCGGGCTCTATGCTTGGTGTCTCGCTGGGGCTGTTTGCGGTGTCAGCGTTGCTCGAAGGCGCCATCACGCTGGCCGTCGTCCAGGCGCTGGAGGCCATTCAGCCCGGCTTCATCCGCATACCCGCCGCGGGCCGCTCTTTCGCTCGTGGAGCAGTCGGACTCGCCGCCGTGCTCCTCGCGGCGGTAGGGTTTCTTTTCGCCTCCGCCGCACCCGATGGAATCGAAAGGCTGGGACTGCTGACTGGAGCAGCGCACTCCCGCACCGTGATTCGCAGTCCGCTCGCCGGCTACGAGTTAAGCTTTCTCCAAACGCCGTGGGTTCGCAAGGCGGGCGCCGGCCTGGCGGGCGTCGGGCTGATCTACGGCGCGTGCCTGCTCATCGGCCGCGGCGTGGCCCGGCGCAGGAGCGCTTAGTGCATCACGTCGTCCTTGAACATTGGAGCCGCGGATCGAGCCCTCTGCATCGCCGCGATCCACGGGCCAAGTTCGGCGCGCTTCTGGTCTTTCTGGTGGTGTTGGCTACCGCGCACCGGTCGCTTCCTTTGCTCAGCGTGGCGCTTATGGCGTTATTGGCCGGCGTTCTGGTCTGGGGCCGCATTCCGCTTTTGGGCGCTCTCGCCCGAGCCACGGTCGTGCTGCCGTTCACGCTGGTCTTCGCTGGAGTCTGCTGGGCTGCCGGTGATCCGGCTCGCGGATTGGCCCTGCTGCTCAAGAGCTATCTCTCCGCCCTGGCGGTGTTGACGGTGGTTTCCACTACACCGCTTCCCCTTCTGCTGCGCGGGCTTGAAACCGCCGGCGTGCCGCGCTTTCTTTTGATGGTCGCGCAGTTCCTGTACCGCTACCTGTTTGTGATCTCGGAGGAAGCGCAACACATGCGCGTCGCTGCCCGGTCTCGCGGCGGCGCCACCCGCGACCTCGCTACTCAGCCGGCGCGCTTCCGCGCCGCGGCTGGAGCTCTGGCCGTCCTCTTCGCCCGTTCCTACGCGCGCGCCGGGGGTATCCACCGGGCCATGCTGGCACGCGGCTTTCTGGGCCACTTTCGCGCGCTTGGCTCCCTGGATTTCCGTGGAAGCGACGCCGCCTTCCTCGTGACCGCCTCGCTCGCGCCCATTCTGGTTCGCGCCGTCATCGAGAGGATGGCCTGATGCCGCCTTTGATCGAGGTGCGTGACCTGCGGTTCCGTTATGAAGACGGCACGCAAGCGCTCAAAGGCGTGAATTTTCGACTCGATCCGGGAGAGTCCGTGGCGCTGCTCGGTCCCAACGGCAGTGGCAAGACGACCTTTGTCATGCACCTGAATGGATTGCTATCCGGCGAGGGCAGCATTCAGGTGTGCGGCATGACCGTAGAGAGCCGCAATCTACCCGCCATCCGCCGCAAAATCGGATTGGTGTTTCAGGACGCCGAGAGCCAGCTCTTCATGCCCACAGTTCTGGAGGATGTGGCTTTTGGACCGCTCAACCTCGGCATAAGCCAGCAGCAGGCCGTCGATCACGCCACCACCGCGCTCGAAACGGTCGGAATGGCAGCCGCGGCCTCCAGGGCGCCCTATCATTTGAGCGCGGGCGAAAAGAGAAAGGTGGCGATTGCCGGGATACTCGCAATGGATCCGGAGATCCTTGTCTTGGACGAACCCACTACTTCTCTCGACCCTCCGGCACAGCGGTCTCTGGCTGAATTGCTGGCAAGCTTACCACAGGCCAAGATCCTGGTGACGCACGATATCCCTTTCGTGCAGTCCCTGTGTAAACGCGCCGCCTTCTTTCAAGACGGGATCATCGCAGCGGAAGGCTTCGTGGAAGAGATAGTAAGCCGCTTTGGCTGGGGCCTAGGTCTCGAGCGGAGTAAGTCGCGCATTTGACCTTATCCCGGCTTGGCCGCCGCAGCCTTCCGCCTGCGATACTCGGCCCACCGTTTCCTCTGCGCAGCCGCGATACGCTGCCGTGCGGCAGTACTAAGAATGCGCTTTACGGGCGCCTTTGCCTCACCCATGAAGGGGAATGACGTTTTTCTACCAGCTAACTGGGCCAGGATCTCGCGGATCTTGCTTTCAATCTCCTCCTTCTCATGCTGATAGCCGAGGAGTGCCATCCTTAACAATGTCGGGTCATATGTTTGCCGGGCTCGCGCCATGTTTCTCACCCCCGGACAATATAACATAAGGATGACGGCCGCCGTATCAGGATGTTAGAGTTGAAACTGATTGTGGGATAATCTCATGCGATTGGTCATTCAGCGGGTAACAGAAGCGCGGGTAACTGTGAACGAGAGTACCACGGGGGCTATACGTAAGGGTCTCCTCGTCTTGCTGGGAGTGTCGCGATCCGACACTCCGGCGGATGCCGACTATCTGGCTGAAAAACTCCTTGGATTGCGAATCTTCCCTGATAATGCCGGAAAAATGAACCTGAATGTGGTGGAATCCGGCGGCGCTCTGTTGGTTGTCTCGCAGTTCACTCTGTACGGCGACTGCCGCAAAGGGCGCCGGCCTAGTTTCGACCAGGCCGCGCCCCCGGAGCAAGCCCAGGCGCTTTACGATTATTTCGTGGAATCCGTACGGCGCGGACCAGCGCCGGTGGAAGCCGGCGTGTTCCAGGCGATGATGCAGGTTCACCTGGTTAACGATGGACCGGTGACCATTCTGCTAGATTCCGACGATAGAAAGCCCCGGTTGCAGGCCGCCTAGGTCTTTTGACCGCCAGATTCGTTGCTTTCCGGATTCTGCGTTGGTTGTGGGGCGGGCAATCCTGTCCGCAGCCGCCTTTTTGGGCGGCTTACTTGGCTGCTGCGCGTGCCGAAAGCGCCGGCTGAAAGCCGGCTGCAGCCAAGATTGGCTGCCCCACGATTTCTGGAGACCGCACGCGAGTGCCTGCGCCACGTCGCGTTCCCGACTTACTGCCGCCCCATGTACCTTTCGTATAGCCGGATCTGTTTATTCGTCAGGGTAATTTCCTTACCCTTGATGAACAGGTGACGGACCTGGGTCCGGATGTCCATGGGATCGCCGTCCACGATCATCAGGTCGGCTATTTTGCCTTTATCCAGGGAACCGAGCAGGTCATCCGCGCCCCAGATCTGTGCGGGATTGATAGTTAGAGCCTTCAGGGCTTCGTCATGCGGGAGGCCATATGCCACGGCCGTGGCGGCTTGGTAGGGAAGGTCGCGCACAAACTCATTGGTAAACGTGCCGAGTGCGAACTTAACGCCGGCCTTATAAGCCTCGTTCGGTAAAGTGAATGCCTGGTCATACTCAGCGTCCTCGCTGTCAGGCAGGGCCAACACTCGTCCCAGAATGATCGGAACGTTCTTGGCTTTCAGCTCCGGTCCGGCTTTCGCGATTTCCCGCGGCTGCAAAATCACGATCTTGACGTTCTGTTTTTCGGCAAAGGCGATCGCGTCGTGGATGGTGTTGGCGCGGGCGGCCGATACTGCCAACGGCATCTTCCGTTCGAGCACCGGGATCATGGCCTCGAACTTGAGGTCGCGGCGGAAATCAGGGGCGTTGGCGGCCTTGGCCTTCTGGTATTTTCGCGCGTCATCGAAAAACGCGTTGAGCTTGGCGATTTGGTCCAGAACAGCTCGCTGAGCGTTTCCGGCCGCGGCAGCGCCGGGGAGAATATCTTGCAGATCCGGCGGCAGTCCGCCGCCACGTCCGCCGCGCCCGCCGGCGCTGGGGAAGTTCAGGCACATCGCCACCGAGCGGTTGATTTCCATTTCTTCCCAGGTCCAGCCTTCGGTATGGACCAGGGCCGCTTGCCCGGAAATCAGTTGGCCGCCCGCGCCGCCGCCACCGCCGCGCCCGCCCAGGGCCGGAAACGTGATGGCGCTGGTAATGCCGTTCACACGCACAACGCCGAAATGCTCGCTGTCGGGATTGACCGCGGACAAAGCGCGAAGCTGCGGCATAAAGTCGCCGATTTCGCTGGTGTCGTTGGTCTCGCGAATGGATCCGATCTCTTCGAGCCCCAATTCGGTTGCGGAATCAATCCAACCCGGATAGACTCGCAGACCCTTGACGTCCAGCACGATCGCGCCCTTGGGTGCGACCAACTTCGGCCCCACGTCCACGATCTTGCCATCCTGAATCAGCAGCGAGGCGCCCTTCATCGGCGCGCCGGTCACCGGATAGAGATCGGCATTCTGGATCAGGACCGTTTCGCCCGCCGCATACGCGGCCAGCGCGCACCCAACCAACATTCCGAGCAGTTTCATTGGTTCGGCCTCCTGGCAGGCTGCTGCTTTTGCTGCGCGGCCCGTTCCTTGTCCTGCAGCCGTTTCTTTTCGGCGTCCTTGGTGGCCTGTTCCGCGATCGCCTTGTCGCGGTCGAAGTAGACGGTTCCGTCGATCAGCACCTTCTGCACTTTGGCAAGGTCCGAAAGAGGAAAGCCGTCGTAGAGCACCATGTCGGCGTCCTTCCCCACTTCGATGGAGCCGACGGTCTTGTCGATTCCCAATTGCTTTGCGGGATTAATCGTGACCATAGCGAGCGCCTCGGTTTCGTTCAGGCCGCCGTACTTCATCGCCTTGCCCGCTTCCGAATTCAGGTGCCGCATCAACTCGGCGTCGTCGCTGTTAAAGCTGACCAGGACGCCCTTCCTCGCCATCAACGCGGCGTTGAAGGGGATGGCGTCGATGGCCTCGATCTTGTAAGCCCACCAGTCGCTGAATGTGGATGCGCCCGCGCCGTGCGCCGCGATTTCCTTAGCCACCTTGTAGCCTTCCAACACGTGCTGGAACGTGCGGACATGAAACCCGCTGTCCTCCGCCGCGCGGATCATCATGAGAATCTCGTCGGCGCGGTAGCAATGCACGTGCACGTAGCGCTTGTTTTCCAGGACCTCCTTGAGCGCCTGCAGCTTCAGGTCTTTGCGCGGCGGGATGGGATGTTCGCCGCGCGCCACTTTGGCGTCGTAGGCGTCCCACTCGGCTTTGTACGCCTTGGCGTCGTTGAAGGCTTCGCGGATCACGTCTTCCACGCCCATGCGGGTCGCCGGATAGCGCGCCACCTGGGTAGTTCCCGCGCCGCGCCCGCCCACCGGATTGCCCGCGCGCTTTGGGTTTTCGCCCAGGGCGAACTTGATGCCCGGCAGCGCGCCGGCGAAGATCATCTCCTGCGCGCTCTTGCCCCATCGCATTTTGAGCACGATGGTTTGTCCGCCGATGGAGTTCGCCGAACCGTGCAGGATGTTGGCGGTAGTCACGCCCCCGGCCAGGGCGCGGTAGATGGCGATATCGTCCGGGTTGATGATGTCCTTAATATCCACCATCGACGAGACCGATACGCTGCCCTCGTTGATTCCGCCGTCGCCGGCGATGTGCGAGTGGCAGTCGATGATGCCGGGTATGAGGTACTGGCCGCCGGCTTCGATGATGGTGGCGCCTTGCGGCATCAGCACCTTCTCTCCCACCTCGGTGATCTTCCCGTCCTGCACCACCACCGAGCCCTTAAAGTTGCCTTTCGGGCCCTCGGTCATGACCGTCGCGTTCTGAATCACGATGGTATCGGCGCCAAGCGGCGCCAGCACGACGAGTGCCGCGAACAATACCTTTTTCATTGGATCCCTCCCGGATTACCAGGTTCGTCGGTGGCGGCGCCGCGGCCGCCCGGCGCGGTCTCCGCGGGCGTATACTTCTTGCCGTCCACGAACACCATCACGATGGTCGTGTGATCGTCGAAGATGTCCCCCTTGGTCAGCACCAGGTTGGCGATCTTGCCCTTCTCAATACTGCCGACACGGTCCGCCACGCCGTAGATTTCCGCGGGCGACAGCGTCAGCGCGCGCAGGGCGTCTTCGCGCGACAAGCCATTGTCGATGGCTTTCTTGACGGCGCGCTGAAACTCGCGCGGCGCGTCCAGGCCGTCGGAGTATAGCGCATACTTGACCCCGGCCTGCTGGAGCACGGCCGGAGCGGTCGGAGCCTTGTCGCGCTCCTCCAGAATGCGGAGGGTGTCGGTGTCCTCCTGGTCCGGCGGACGGGCGGGAGGCGCCGGCCAGCGCAGGCTCACGAGCACACTGGCGTTGGACTTCTTCAGCAGATTCGCCGCGGCCGGCTCGTAGGCATCCCGCGCACCGTAGAGAATCATCGGCTGCCTCAGCTCGGCGGCAAAGCGAAGCATGCGGTCGATCTCCACCACGCGGTTGGCCGGCAGCAGAATTCGCTTGGAGGCGATCACACCTTCCAGGGCACGGTCGTACTCCGGCCTTTGCATTCCGCGTGGATCGCGCGCATAGGCTTCCTTCACCAGCTTGTAGTGGTCGGCATCCAGGTAGATTTGGCGGATATAAGAGATGACGCCCATCAGCGAGCTGGGAAAGCCGCCGCCACCGCCGCCGCCGAATCCGCCGCGTCCGAGAGCGATGTACTGACCGACTGCCGGGACCAGAACTAACTCGGCGGCCTTCTCGCTCGAGGCCAGGTCGATAATGGAGCCCTGGCCGGCGAAAATTCCGCGCGTGGGGAAAGTCACGGCCGTGGTGATGCCCGAGCCGCGCACGGTCTCGATGCGCCGGTCATTGGCCTGAATCTCGTCGGCCGCCAGCAGCCAGCTCGTGGTTTGCGGACGATCCTCCGGACCCCAAGACCGCTGCACCGGAGCAGTTTCCACCACGGGGACAGCCGGCGCCGCGACACCGCCGCGCCCGCCTCGTCCCGCACCCGCGGCGGGGGCCGCGCCTGGGATGCCGACAGTACTCAAGGCGTCGATCAGGCCCGGATAGACGGTCATGCCTTCGGCGTCGACAACCCATGCCTCGGGCGGGACTGGCACGTTGTCGCCCACGGCCTCGATCAATCCGTTCCGGATGACGACGGTGCCCTTGGCGATTACCGGGCCGCTCACCGGCACGATCTTCGCATTGTGGATCGCCACCGTGGAAGGAACCTCGGCAAACGCGAAGGCGCCCGACAACAGAAACGAGGCGAATAGTAGCTTGTTCATAAGTACGATCCCGGTATTATATCCCTCTCTTCCGGCACACGTCGCACAAGCGACAAAGAAAGGCAATCGGGTCTGAGCCACGACCGCCAGGGAGCGGAGGCGCACCCGTGTGAGAGGTTGGAATCCCTCGTCATGTAGCACAACCGTTCCCGGCGCGCGCCCAACCTACTTCACCGTGAGTTCGAAGTCCAGCTCTAGAACCAAGGCGTCCTCGGAGACGCGCACCGCCGGAACCTGAAAACGGCGCAGCTCGCGTTTGTAGGCAGGCTGGCCGCTGCTATCCTCCAACAGCTTCTGGGCGACCGAGGCCAGCGGGTACCGGAAATCGCGCGCGAGACTCGCGGCGAGCACCGAACAAACGCGGCGGATGTAGTAACCGGTCTTTCCGTCGCTCGTGGCCGTTACGTTCTGCAGCAGGAGATTGCCGTCGCGGTATTGCGGGGTTGCCATGATGACGACGTTGAAAGCATCACCCAGGCCGACACACTGGCCCAACATATTGAGGGCGGAGCGGCCGGTAAAGCGGGCGCGAATCCGCAGCCGGCCGCCATCGCCCTGGATCTGTGGCTTTTCCAGATAGGCGAAGTTGCATTTGTTGGTTTTGTCGTTGTGGACGTAACGGCGGCCCTCCTGGGTGAAGACCTGCTCGGCCAGCATGCGCTCGAGCGCGCCGAACTGGAGATGCAACTCGACGGCGCGCGCGTCGGCGGCGCAAAGGAGCACTGCGAGAATCGCAAATCGGTCAGCGCAGCGCATCGGCGGGTTCGGCAAACACGGCAAATTCAGCGATGGCGGGGCTGGCGGAGGCCTGCGTCACACGCAGCCGCAGGCGGGAGGCAGTGACAGGCTTCTCCAGGCGGATGAGACGGTGGGGCCCAATACTGGTGGCGGAAGCCAACGTTTCCCAACTGCCGCCATTCCAACGCTCGACGGCGAATGCATCGATCCGCTGGCCATAGAGAATCTCCTCGCGCAGGCGGATGACGCTGAAGGCGGCGGGGCGGGCGAGATCGAAGGTGGCGTCCGCGGCCAGCATGTCATCGTCCGTCGCCCAACAGGTTTGAGGCTTGCCGTCGATCATGTGGATGGGGTGGAAGGACCGGTCGTTGCCGCGAATATTGGAGGCAGATACCACGGCGCCGGCCAGGAGGCTTTTGGAAAAGGTGGCGCGGCGGTAGGCCCCAAACGCACGGAGCTGAGCGACGTCTTCCGCCTGCAGAAGGCCGTCGCGGTTCGGCGGGACATTCAACAGGAGGTTGGCGCCGCGGCCGACGGATTTGTAATAGAGGTCGATCAACTGGGCCGCCGTCTTGACGCGGGAGTTCTCGCTCTCGTGCCAGAACCAGCCCGGGCGGATGGACACATCACATTCAGCGGGGAGCCAGCGGGAGCCGTGGCGGCTGCCGGCAGGCGATTCGCGCTCGCGCACATCGCCGGGCGAAGCGGGGCCGCCATCGGCGGCGACTGGATCATACGCAGCCCAGCAGGGGTCGCCGGCGATTCCGCGCTCGTTGCCGACCCAGCGGATATCGGGGCCGACGTCGCTGAAGATTACGGCATTGGGTTGCAGGCGGCGGATGAGGTCCCAGGTTTTTGGCCAATCGTAGTAGGTGCGCTTGTCGATCGTGCGTTTTTGGCGCGCGCCGCCGTAATAGCCGTCACCGCCGTTGGCGCCATCGTGCCAGACCTCGAAGATGTCGCCGTAGCCGGTGAGGAGCTCAGTGAGCTGGCGGCGATAGATTTCGATGTACTCGGGAGCGGCGTAGCGCGGGTTGTTGCGGTCCCATGGTGAAAGGTAGACGCCAAACAACAGCCCCCTCCGGCCGCAAGCGGCGGAGAGATCGCGCACCACATCCCCCTTGCCGGAGCGCCATGAACTGCTTCGCACCGAATGGCCGGTAGTTTGGGTGGGCCAGAGGCAGAAGCCGTCGTGGTGTTTGCAGGTAAGGATCACGCCGCGCATGCCGGCTGCGGCTAGCGCATCAATAATGGCGTCTGCGTCAAAATTCGTGGGTTGGAAGATGTTCGGATCTTCGTCGCCATAGCCCCATTCCCTGCCGGTGAAGGTGTTCACGGAGAAATGCAGGAAGGCGGTGGTTTCGAGACGGTGCCAGTTCAACTGGCGCTCGGTGGGGGTGGCGCCGTAAGGAGCCGGTCGCGATGGAAACGGGGACGAAGCGGCGAGAATGGACGGTGCAGAGGCCAGTAGAGCGCGCCTGGAGAGCATGGCCGGGCCGGATTACTTACGGCTCTTGGCTTTCGCTTTTGCCTTGGCTTTCGGTTTGGGCGCTTCAGCGACGGGCTCTGCCGCTTCAACCTCCGGCGCCTCGTCTGGATCCGCCTCGGCGGCCGGTTCGACGGGCTCGTCCGGATCCACCTTCTTGAGCACCTCGCTGAACAGGGACTGCTTCCTCGCATCCACCTTGGGCGGCGGAGCCTGTTCGTGGCGGTAGTCGTGATCGTTGTGACAGGTGCGGCACCGTACTTTGGCCGGCGCGGCATTGAGCACCGACACCACCGCATGATTCATGATGCGTTTGCAGCGGACGCAATAATCGTCGATATCATCGCCTAGTCGGATGTCGCGCATAAAAGCAGTCTCCTAGCTCACGGTGGATCCGGCGGATTCGGGGAAGTGCTCGGGCTCGGCCTGCGGCTTTGGTTCCGGCAGCACCCATTGGGCCGGCTCGAAACCCACATACTTGCAGACACGCAACTGGCCGTCTTCGGTTTCCAGCAGATCGCCCACGGCGAGCGGCTCGCCGGACCCGCGCATCTGCTGCCACGCGTCATATTCATTGCGCGCCTGCACCTGGCCCTGGGCCTCGTAATCCCGCGGTTTCAGGGAAGCGGAACCGGAGACGTGCGGCGCCCAGCGAAATTGCTGCCTTGGCGAATCCTTCATGCGATAGATCCGGTAGAGCGGCATAGAGCTACATTGTAATCGAAGTAACACCCGCGGATTCGCGGTACGGCGACGCTGCTGAAATCCTGTTGCGCAGCGGCAGCCGCTGGTGTGCGAAGACGTCACTGCGCGGCGATGACCCTCAAGGGTTGGTCCAGTTTGAAGGTCATCACAGTCTCCACGGGGACCCGAATGGCGCCACCCTTGGTGAGGACTTCCGCCAGCGCACCGGCGCCTCCTCCGGAAGCCCCGCCGATGGCCGCGCCTTTGCCGTGACCGGCAATCGCTCCAATGATTGCACCGACGGCGGCGCCGCCACCGGCGAATTCCGCGGTGCGCTTGTTGGCGCCAATGCCTTCCCTTCCACGCTGGGCCAAATCCGTGGTGCTGAGGCGATACTGGCGCCCGTCGACGGCGACACTGCTCAAGTCCAGCACGAGGTCGGAGGCGCCGCGGAATCGTCCGCCTTTCGAGGCGGACCTGATCACGATCTGCGCGTTCGAGCCCCGCGGGATCACAACGCTCCCATTGGCGTCCAGTACGTCCTTCGTGATCTCTGCGGCGAAACTCTGGCCTTCGACGGCTTTGGCGGAATCGATGGTCTCCTCGTTGCGGACCGAGATTTCGGTTCCAACCGGAAGGCTGTAGGTCTTAGTTGTAATAGCTGCTTCGGCGGGATGATAATGCCGCTCATGAACCGGGTCCGGCGCGGCGGCGGGCGCCCCCGGCTGCGCGGGCTGCGAACCGGCCGCGGGAGCAGCAGCATCGTCGTACTCAACGGACCTCACTTCGCTCATTGGGATGGTGCGCGTGGCCGCGCCGTCGGCGGCGATCTTGATCTCGGCGGGCGAAGAATCGAGCACCGAGCCGGCTACGGTAGTGCCGTCGCGGAGGTACACCGTGGCGTGCGGAGTGGCTGCGCTCTTTCTGGCGCAGGAAGAGAGAGCAAGCGCGCAAAACACGATTGTGAGAAACAACACCCGAACCATAATCACTCACCTCCAGTATTCGACCGCCATGTTAGCGCTTCCGGCCTGCCGGAGGGAACACAATCACAACCTCAAAGGTCAGGGACTTCAAGACGGCTTTCTTAGCCTGGCCGAGATCGGCAATCTCGATATTCTTGAGCGCGACTTTGGCGCTGCCCAGGAGAGGAGCTTTATAGCCGGGATCGCCCATCACGATTGCTCCGGTCTTCGGATCCACTCGCTGCGGACCGTATAACTCGGCGTCGAGCTCATCGCAGGCTTTCTTCTGGTCGGCGGAGTTCAACACGAACTGCAGATCGCGGGTTCGAAGCGGAGCGAGTTCGGCGTCGGGTAGTTGTTCGTTGGAGTCATTTACGAACTGCGAGGCCGGCAAATCGGCAGCCGTAGGGCCGTGAGCGGGCAGCGTGACACAACGGAGGTAGTTGTCGGGCTGTGCCTGTCCAGCCGGTTGGATTTGAATGGCGAAGCCTTGATCGTCCGGATCGTCGCCAGGAGGCGGCCCGATGACGAACACCAGCCCATGGCCGATATCCTTTCGAAAAATCTCCGTGCCGCGAACAGCGCCGCTGAACTGGATCTTCTGCTGCGCCATCGCCGGCGTGAGCAACATTGTCATGACCAGGAGCAGCCGCATTTTCGCTTCTACCGGTGCGCTGGGCCGTACAAGACTCGGCCGGGGCGCTCGGCAGTGACAGAGTCGTTATGCAGAGCCAGTTTTCCGTTCACGATCACTTCGTGCACGCCCACCGAGTATTGGTGCGGGCGCTGGTACTCAGCCTTGTCAGCGATCTTGTCCGGATCGAACACCACCACGTCGGCCTTCATGCCGGGGCGCAAGAGGCCGCGATCCCATAGCTTGAGGCGCTCGGCTGGATAACCGGACATGCGGCGCACGGCCTCTTCCAGAGTCAGCACTTTCTTCTCACGCACGTAAACTGCGAGCACGCGCGTGAAGGTCCCGTAGCTGCGCGGGTGAGGCGCGGCCTGGCCAAACACGGGTATTTCGCCGTCGGAAGCAATCATGGTGAAAGGTGACCGGAGAATACGGACGACGTCATCTTCGCTGATGGCATGGTAGATGGCCGAGCAGCCGCCCTTGCTCTGCAACTCGATGGCGGTATCGGCCGCGTTGTCAATGCTCGGCTCAACGCCGCGGCTCTTAGTGATCTCTGCGAGGTTCTTGCCGGCGAGCGTGGGGTCGAAGCCGCAGTGAGCGATGGCGATGTTCTGCGGATCGCCGCCGCCGCGGTCGAACTTGATGTTCTCCACGATGGTGGCCTTGATGCGGGCCCGGTCGGCTGCCGCCGAGAGCCGCTCCACCAGGGAATTCTGGCCGCCTTCCAGCGACCAGGCTGGAAACAGCGCGGAGATGCCGGTGCTCGAAGCGGTGTAGGGATACGCATCGATGGTCACATCCACTCCGCGAGCGCGGGCCGCTTCCACCAGCTTGAGCGACTCCACGCTCTGGCCCCAGTTGGCCGTGCCAATGATTTTGTGATGCGTAATCTGCGTGGGTAGCCCGCCCTCTTCGCCGATGCGAATGGTCTCGCGCACGCTGTCGAGCACGTGCGAAGCTTCTTCGCGCATGTGCGAAATGTGGATGCCGCCCATTCGGCCAACCACCTTGGCCAATTCGATGACCTCCTCGGTGGGAGTGTAAGTACCTGGGACGTAAAAGAGGCCGGTGGAGAGTCCGAAGGCGCCGTCGCGCATCCCCTGCGCGGCGAGTTCTTTCATCCGCTCGATTTCCTCCCGCGTGGCTTTGCGGTTGACGCTGCCGATCACTTGTTCCCGGATACTTCCCTGTCCCACCATCGTGGCGAAATTGATGGAGATGGGCGTCTTGGCGACACGGTCCAGGAAGGGCGCCAGCGGGAGCGGCGAACTGCCGTCCGGCCCTTCGACGATGGTGGTGACTCCTTCCCGCAGATAGTTTTCCGCTGTAGGGGTCTGGAAGATGCCGCGGCGGCCATGAGAGTGGATGTCGATGAATCCGGGGGCCACTACCATGCCGCGGCCGTCGATACGAACACTCGCAGCGGCATTCGCAAGCGGCCCGACAGCCGCAACGGTGTCGCCCTGGATGCCGACATCGGCGTAGAACCAGGGACCGCCGGAGCCATCGATGACTTTGGCGCCCGTGATCAGGATGTCGAAGTGGGTGGTTTGGCAGAAGAGCAGGGTAGAAAGGAGCAGGAAGAGAACAATGGCGCGTCGCATCTGGTGGCTATTTTACTAGCCGGAGCGAGGCGCAGGTGCGCTTGAAGGGTAAACGCCCGCCGTTGCCGTTGGCCGCCTTTTGAAAGCGCATACAGATCGGGTACAATTGCCTCGGTTGGGCGGAAACCATGCGATCCTCCCTCGCGCTCGCATTCTTGAGCGTCCCCGCGATCTGCTGCGCCGGCCTCACCAGCGAGGTGCGGGAGCACAACGGGACGCCGGCGCTGTACGTCAACGGCAAGCTAACCAGCCAGGTGCTGGCGGCGCCCTACCGGCCTGGGACGGCCGATTTCGCCGATTTCCTGCAAGCGGGGATCACCATCTTCGACATCTATCTGCGCTTCCCCTGGACCGCGCCCGAAACCTACGACTTTTCGCGCGACGACCAGATCATGGACGAGTATCTCAAGCTCGCGCCGAAGGCCCTGTTCATGCCCCGCATCCTGCTTTCGCCTGGACCTTGGTGGTGCAAAGAGTTTCCGAACGACTACAGCATGCGCGACGACGGCAGCCCGGCCGGGATGTTCGGCGCGCAGCCTCCCTGCAATCCTTCGCTCGCGTCCGAGAAGTACCGCGAGCTCTCCCACAAAGCAGTGACCGCGTTTATCAGTCACGTGGAGGGCAAGTACGGCGACAACATCCTGGGGTACCAGGTGGGCAACGGGTTCGGCGGCGAATGGCTGATGTTCAACTCGTTCTGGGAAATCCGCCCCGGCGGCACACCACCCATGAAGTTCGGCGTGGAAGATTACAGCCCTGTGGCCGTTGCCGGTTTTCGGAACTGGCTGCGGAAGAAGTATGGCAGCGTCGAGAAACTGCGCACGGCGTGGGGAGACCAGCGGGTGATCTTCGAGACTGCAAGGCTCCCCAACGAGGTCGAGCGTTACAGCACAACGCATGGCATCTTCTTCGACCCCGGCGTGAGCAGCCGCGTCCCCGACTTCTTCTCGTACTTCAACGATACCGTCTCGGACGTCCTGATCGAGAATTCCCGTTGGGTGAAAGAAGTGACCGGTCTTAAGAAGATCGTGGGCGCGTTCTACGGGTACCTCTGGTGCAACTTTCCCAACCTGAGCGTGAACCACACGGGACACCTCGGACTGGCAAAGGTGCTGAGGTCGCCTGATGTGGATTTCATCGCCAGCCCCTACACCTACGACAATAAGCAGATCGGCGGGCCGGATAATTCGCAGACGCTGCCCGAGGCCGTCGCCCTCCACGGCAAGCTGTATTTCAACGAGGTCGACACGGAAACGCATCTCCATCAGCGGCAGTGGCGCTGGGGCGACTCGCTGAACAACCCGACCACTTTCGTCGAGACCGCCGGCCTGCTCACCCGCGACTACGCTTACGCGCTCACCAAGGCTTTTGGCATGTGGTGGACCGACCTGCACGGCGGCAATTTCCACGACGACCAGATCATCCAGCTTCTGAAAAAGCTGAAGCAAATCGACGAGCAATCGCTGGCCATGGACCGGCGTCCTTCCTCGGAGATCGCCGTGGTGCTCGACGAGGAGACGTTCAAGTATTGCGGCGACGGTGAGCCGATTTTCAATGCGACCCTCACCGCACAAAAACAGTGGGAACTGGCTTTTGTGGGAGCTCCGTGGGACGCACAACTGCTAAGTGACATGGGAAACCCCAAGTTGCGCGACTACAAGCTGTATGTTTTTCTGAACACGTGGCACGTGACGCCGGAGGAGCGCGACGCCATTCACGCCCGCCTCAAGCGCAACAACGCGACGGCGGTCTGGGTGTACGCCCCGGGATACATCGCCGAGCGTGCCGCCACCAGCAATATGCGTGCGCTCACCGGTATTCGATTAGCCGAGACCGACTACGTGCACCCGGGCGAATTGCACGTCGATATCACTTCATACGATCACGCCTACACCAAGGGTCTCTCGAGGGGCTTCGCGTACGGTACGGATGTGAACGTGGAGAACATCAAACGCTGGTACGACCACCAGATCTACCTCAAGGACCCACGCGATCCCAGTCTGCGGCGCGACCTTCCAGGGTTCCGCGTCTATCCCCAGTTCTATTGCGACGACCCGGAGGCGACGGTACTGGGCAAACTCGCGGGCGTGGAAAAACCCGGCCTGGTGGTGAAGAAGCAACCTGGGTGGACGTCGGTTTACTCGGCGGCGCCTATCCTCCCCGCCTCGCTGTTACGCAATATCGCGCGGGCGTCCGGCGTCCACATCTACAGCGACGCCGGCGATGTAGTGTACGCCGACCGCAACTACGTCGCGATCTACGCGCCCGGTGGCGGCACGCGCGTGGTGCGCCTCCCACGAAAATCGCGCGTGACCGACGCCCTGGAAGCCAGGGTCATCGTTGATGCCGCCCAAGAGTTCAAGCTGGACATGTCCGCCAACAGCACCGTTATCCTGCGAGTGGAACCGAGGTGATTGCCGTGAAGATTGCGCGAACAGCCTGTCAGAGTGTCTGCCTCGCAATCCTATGCGCGGGCGCAGCCGCCGCCCAGGAAAAGCCGGTCTTCCTCTCTTATTACGCCGACGAGGACCAGGAGCCTTCGGCAGATCCGAACTCGACGTTCTGGAAGGATCTGCCCGGGGTTGCGATCTCCCACAGCGTCCTCGGCCAGGAAATGCAGCAGTTCCGGGCCGAGGTCCGTTCGAGATGGACCAAAGACAACGTCTATTTTCTGTTTGCCGGAAAGTACGAGAAGCTCACGCTGAAGCCGGATCCGGACCTGGTCAACGAGACCTTCCGCCTCTGGGAGAGGGACTGCTTCGAGGTCTACCTGGGCGCCGATTTCGAGCACACCGACCGATACCGGGAATTCCAAATGTCGCCGCAGGGTGAGTTTCTGGACCTGGACATCGATTCCACGCGCCCACGTCCCGGCTATAACGGGGAGAACCTGTGGAACTCCGGAATGAAGGTCAAGGCCCGCATCGATGAGAGCATGAAAATCTGGTACGGCGAGATGAAGATTCCGATCGCCTCGGTTGACGCGCGCCAGGCGAAAGAGGGGAACGAGATGCGAATCAATCTGTACCGCCAGGACGGAGTGAATCCGAACCGGGATTTCCTGGCCTGGCAGGTGACCGGAGTGTGGAACCCGCATCACCCGGAGAAGTTCGGCACGCTCCGGCTGGTTAAGAAGTGAGACCTGTTGGCGCAATTCGAGTCAAGACAGGGAGGCAAGTCATGAAGCTTCGTTGTTACGTTACTCTCGCCCTGAGCGTGAGCGCAATGATGGCCGCCGAGGCGGTCAGTCCGTCGGTGGTTTCAGGTCTCCGCTGGCGTTCCATCGGGCCGGCCATGTTTGCCGGCCGGGTCGACGACGTCGCCGGGGTTCCAGGCGACCCCACGATCCTCTATGTCGCTGGCTCGACAGCCGGACTCTTCAAGTCGGCGAACAGCGGCAACACGTTTGAATCGGTATTCAATGATGGGAACACTCTGTCGGTGGGAGCGGTGGCTATCGCCCCGGACAACCGCGACGTGGTTTACATCGGGACGGGCGAAGGCGCAGTGCGCAACAGCACCTCGGTGGGCGACGGCGTCTATAAGACGACCGACGGTGGCCGCACCTGGAAGCACATGGGCCTCACGGACACTGAGCGGTTCGGGCGCATCATTATTAATCCGAAGAACAGCAATATTGTTTTCGCGGCCGCCATGGGTCATGAGTGGGGCCCGAACGAAGAGCGCGGCGTCTTCCGCTCCACCGACGGTGGCGCCACCTGGAAAAAGGTCCTTTACGTCAGCCCCACCACCGGCGCGAGCGACGTCTGCTTCGACGGCGGCGACCCCAACATCGTCTACGCCGGAATGTACGACTACATGCGCCGGCCCTGGCACTTCCGCAGCGGCGGACCGGGCAGCGGGCTGTACCGCTCCGCGGATGGCGGCGAAACCTGGGTCAAGCTGACCGACCCGGCTTTGCGCAACGGTCTTCCCGGAGCGAAGCTCCTTGGCCGCATCGGTATCAGCGCGGGCAAGAGTAATCCCGCCGTCGTCTACGCCATGATCGAGGCGCAGGAACCGGGCGTGCTCTGGCGATCCGACGACCACGGCGCGACCTGGAAGATGACCACCGACAACCGCCAGATCAACAACCGGCCGTTCTACTACACGCAAATCCGCGTCGACCCCAACGACGAAAACCGTATCTACGCACTGGCCGGCAATCATTACGTTTCCACCGACGGCGGCCGGAACTTCCGGCCGGTGGGCGGCAGCATCTTCGGCGACCATCACGCATTGTGGATCGACCCAGCGAATTCCAAGCGCTTACTTGCGGGCAGCGACGGCGGTTTCTTCATTTCCAACGACCAGGGCGCGCACTGGGATTTCGTCAACAACATGCCCATGGCCCAGCCGTATCACATCGGCGTAGACATGGCCGAACCATACAACGTGATGGGCGGCTTTCAGGACCACGAGATCTGGCGCGGACCCAACGAGCGCTGGAACCAGGTGGGCGTGCGCGAAGGGAATTGGCTGCGGCTCCGAAACATGGCTGACGGAATGTACGCGTTCGCCGACCCGCGCGATCCCAACATCGTCTATTACGACGGCCACTTCGGCGACCTCACCCGCCTGGATATCCGCAACCAGGAAGAGCGCTTCATTCATCCGTACCCCGTGGGACCGGCGGGAGCGGGCGCCAATTTTGAAAAATACCGCTTCAACTGGAACTCGCCGGCGCTGATGTCGCCGACCAATCCGGACGTCCTGTATTACGGCGGCAACGTGCTGTTCAAGACCACGGACAAGGGCGAGCACTGGGCCATCATCAGCCCGGATCTTTCCACCAACGACCGGGAAAAGATCACGCTCAGCGGCGGCGAGATCTCGCTCGACAACACCCGCGCCGAGTTCCACTGCACCATCACCGCTATTGCCGAGAGCCCCAAGAACAACCAGGTGGTTTGGGCCGGAACGGACGACGGCAACGTGCAGCTCACCACCGATGGCGGCGCTCACTGGACCAACCTGGTGCGCAACGTCGGGGCGCCGCCGAATTCCTGGGTGCCGGCGATCAAGGCTTCGTGGGTGGACGCCGGTACGGCGTACATGGCCATGGACCGCCACATGATGAACGACATGAAGCCGTACGCCTTTATGACCACAGACTACGGCAAAACGTGGGAAAACATCACCGCTGGCCTGAACGGTTACGTGCACATCGTGATGGAGGACCCGAAGAATCCCGACCTGCTGTACGCGGGGACGGAGTTTGGGGTGTTCGCGTCGTTCGACAAGGGATCGCACTGGACCGACCTGCGGCTGGGATTGCCGCACCTGTCCGTGGTCGACATGATAGTCCACCCGCGCGATAACGACCTCATCATTGCCACTCACGCGCGCGGATTCTACGTCCTGGACGACGTGACGCCGCTGCAGCAGTTGGCCGGCGCGATGGCCAAAAACGTTGCGTTGTTCAAGCCGGTGCGCGCCACCAGGTACACGCCCGCCAGCGACACCAGCGTGCTCGGCAACCGCGTGTGGGTGGCGCCCAACAAGCCATACGGCTCGATCCTCACGTATTACCTGGCGAGCCCCGCCAACTCCGTGAACTTCACGGTCTTCGATTCCAGCGGGAAGATACTGCAGGCCTTCTCCGGGCCGGGAAACGCCGGGCTAAATCGCGCGGTGTGGGGCTTGCGTGAGAACGTGTGCGAGGCGCCCACGGCCGGGCGTGGAGGCCGCGGCGGACGCGGCGGTGGCGGCGTAGGGCCGCGGGTCCTGCCCGGCGAGTACCGCGTGCGGTTGCAGGTAAATGGCGAGACCGTGGAACAGACAGCCACTGTGCGGCTCGACCCGCGCATTCAGGCCAGCAAAGCCGATCTGGACGCTTACTACAGCGAAGTGAAGCGGCTATACGGCATGCAATGCTCCATCGACGCCGCGGTGACCAAAATTCGCAGCATCGATTCGCAGATGACCTCCGTCTCTCCGCAAATCACGGCGGCCGAAGTCAAAGCCGTAGTAGCCGGCCTGCAGAAACAGTTGCGGGCGCTCGAGAACGACATGGAATCGCCCGCGAACGATCCCGAGCATGAGAACATCCGGCGCCGCCTCACGTGGCTGGTGGACCAGGTGCAGGACTACACCGGCAGGCCGACGGTGGCGCAAGACGAATGGATCGGCATCTTCGAGGGAAAGTTGAAGCCGCTCCTGCTGCAACTCAACGACATTGTCGAGAACCACCTGCCGCAATTGAACCAGAAACTGAAAGACGGCAACCTGAAGCCGATCTCGCCCGACGCTCCCGCGCCAGGCAGAGGCGGCCGGAACAATCAGTAGGAAGAATCACGTAGCGGCCGGTTCGCCGCCCAGTCACGCACTTCAGCGGTTTTCGAGCCTGAAGCCAGCGCCGAAGGGACTCTTGAGTCTCACCGGACCTGCGGCCAGCCAGGAGGTCTAGCGGCCCACCCTTACGTGGGCCGCTCGCCTGTCGTTTGCCGGCTCGGCGATCAGCAGGAACGGCGAGGAAGGTGCGCTTGCCAAGCCCGGTGGAGCATTTCCTGCAGCTCATCGGCCTTCGCCCGAAAACGCGGTGAGAACGCGCGTTAGCACGGCGCAGTTTCCGGATTTCCGCAGTATGTACGGCCGATCCACTATCTCCGCAGCAGGCGAATGCCGCTGTTCGAGGTGCTGAGGTCGATGAGGGGTCCGCCGCTGCCGATCACGCCCTCCAGGCGATTGCGGCTGATATCACCCTGCGTGCGAATTTCGAAGTCCGTGGTGATGGAAGCGTTGGAGGTGCGCGCCGACACGTGCGCGTTGGTGCTCTCCGGCATGCGCACGGTGATGCCGCCGTTGCTGGTGCTGACGCGGACGCCGCTCGAGAAGTTGGGCGGAAGGGTGAGCTCTACGCCGCTATTGGAGGTTTCCAAGCGGACGCCGCGGTCGGCGCGCGAGATATCGGCGCGCACGTGGCTGTTGGTGGTCACTGCGTCCAACGCTCCGCCCAGCCGTTCGGCTTCAATGTGGCCGTTGGAGGTGTGGGCGGTGACATCGCCTTCGACACCCAGCAGTTCGATGGCGCTGTTGGAGGTTTCGGCCTCCAGAGCGCCATGCAAGTCGACCACGTGAATCGAGCTGTTGCTGGTGCGCAGGCGCGTGGGGCCGGCGCCATCCTGCGTGCGGATAGAGCTGTTGGAAGTGGTGAGGCGGTCCAAGTTGGCGGTACGAGGGACCTTGATCACCAGGCGCGCTCCCTGGTTGTTGCGGCGCAGGGACGGGCGCTCGATGCGAATGGAAACAGAATCGGGGCTGTGGTCGATGTTGACTTTCAGGTTGTCGGCCTCGGCCTGCGAGGGACCGTACTTGGTTCCGCTGATATCCACGGTGTCCTGGTCCCAGCCGGAGACTTCAATGGAGCCGTTGAAGGTCTCCGCGGTCAAACGCCCAGTGGATTTCAGAGGATAGCTGTAGTGGAAATCGGAATTAAACCGCTCCCAGTCGCCGATGTCCACGATGCAAGAGGTCAGGCAGAGCAGGGACGCCGAAAGAACAAGGACCGCAAGAACGAGCTTCGTCCGCATTGGTTGTCCTCGAATCTCAGGATACGCAATGGCGCGGCGGTTTGTTCCGGCAGAAAAGAGGACAACGCTGTAGTTTTATCCCACTCAATGGCCGAACTGCGGGCCCTTGATGTTCCCGCTCAGGTCGGTGAATCCGTAGACTTCGGCTTTCGCGCCGCCGGCCAACACGGCAAAATTCTGCAAGGGGGCGCCAGCGGGGGTGTACATGCCCACTCCGCAGAGAAACAGCTTTCCGCCAGCCATCATGATGAACCGCGCGGGGCCGTACGCCGGCGCGTCCTGGAGAAAATAGCTGTCGCTGAGGCGTACCAGGTTGCCGGGATGGCTATCCACGGTCACGTAGTCGTAGTTGACGGCGCCAGGGTATCGGTAGTTCGGGTTCTCGAAATGCGATCCCTTGACGGTCACTTGCGCCGCGGCCGTGCCGGCATACCCGATGCGCAGTTGGGCCTGGTCGAACGAGCAATCGGTGAAGACCACCTCCTGACCGCCTCCCTGCACCCAGACGCTGTCCCGGTGCGGCGGGGGAGCGTCCGCAAAAGTCACGTGGTTGAACGTGATCTGTTCGCCGGCCTCCACCAGGCCGGCCGGGAGGAGCACGTTGATGCCGCCATCGCGAATCATGCCCTGCTCGAAGTAAGCCAGCCAGGTGTGCGACCCCATCTGCAGGTTGACGCCGAAGCTCTGGATTTTGAAATCGCGGAAGGTAATTCCCTCGGCTCCATTGGCGCCGCCGAACATGACTCCGATGGTGCCGGTAGCGTTGCCGGGACCGGTCAGAGTGAGGTCCCGCAGTCCATGACCCATGCGGTGAGCCGCGCCATAGTCGAACGTGACGGCCGCGCCGGAACTGCCGGTGTAGGTGAGCGTAATGACGTCGCCGGGCAAGCCCTCGAGCAATACGGGCTTGTTGGGTGTGGCGAAGGAGATCGGGGTAGAAAAGGAACCGCCTTCAATGAGAATGATGGCGCCGCCTGTCGCCGGGAGGTCGGCATAGGCAGCATTAATCTGGGCGCCTATATCGGCGCCCGCGAGAGCTGGCACCACACGCACTGATGGTCCCAGATTCAGCAAGGGATAGCGGAGGTTGTTGTCGGCGCAAAGCGCCACCGCCCCCGTTGACAGGACGCAAGCGAACGCCAGCCTGAACGACCTTCCAGTGCCGGAAACGAAAAGCATAGAAGAACCGACTGTTCGAATGGCAACTGAAGTAACAGTTGTTAAGACTGTAGCATGGGGAGCGGCGGAAGGCTGGACTATGACGGGTTAGTAGGGGTTAACTTGGGGTACCGAGGGTACCAGGGTGCGCGAACGCACCGGTGACGATATTTCCGAAACGAAGCGGCGGCCGATTCGTTCTGGGAACGGCAGGTTGCCCACAGCACATGGAGAGCGGCCCAGGATGCCGACCCATGCCTGACGAGAGCCGGACGCTACGTTTCAACTTCCTGTTTGGCGGCGATCCGCTCGGAACCTCCGCATTTCCAGTGACGGGACGTTCCCGGCGGAATGGTCTCAGGACTTCCGGCCCTAGTTCCAGAGCGGCGCTGACTCCATGATCGAGCGCAGTCAATGACCGGATCGGCGGGTCAACGCCAAACACAGATCCGGCTCGTCGTCTAGTCTTGCTGAAAGCTCTCGCCGAGTTGCTTCCTGGCCTTGTCCTAGCGGTACCCGGGGCGCTCGCCGGCATCGCGGTCTTGTACTGCGCATGGTACACCGCAAAATCGGCGAGCGTCGCTTCAGGAGCACCAACATCCGCGGCTCTAACGGCATCTACCACCCGCGAATCCCGATCCGGCGGCGAAGAAGGATATATCCAGAAGCCGCGGGGTGGTCCGTGCCGTTTGCGGATGGCACGGCGTTCTCATCGGGCCCTTCGTCACGGTTCGGAGTTGCCAGACATGCGTGAAGCTCACCGTTCTTGGTCACGCCCTGGCAAACGATATCTCCCGCATCATTGATGGAAAACGCGCCGACCAGTTGCACAAACGGCGAGGGAGCGCGGACGAAATCGTTGAGGTCCTTCGGCTGGTTGCCATGCCATATTAGCGCGCGCCCCCCATATTGATTGCCCGGCTCGATGCTAAAGCCAACGATGTCGCCTCGATCATTGATGGTGTGGCAGCAGCCGGGCACGGTAGCGACCGCGCCGGGAAAAGCGCCGTAATCCAACATCCCCGCTCGTCTGGTCCACAGGAACGCGTGAATCGTGCCGTCTTTGGGTGATTGCGCCGTACCGACCACTTCACCCCGGTTGTTGATGCTGCTGGCAATGTTGGCCGCCCCTCCCAGACTGCCGAGGTCGGTGACGGAGCCATCCCCTTCCCAAAGCACAGCATGTGCCGCTGTGGTGTTGTTGATCGCGAAGGGCGGCAGACCGGCGGTGGAGCACAAACCAGACGCGCCGACGGTCTGGCCGCCGTCGTTGATGGTGAAGGCGTATGCGACGTTGTCGCCTTTCGATAATAGCGGCGAAAGGACTCTCTCGATGTGGCCGTTCGGGCTCCAGACTACGGGTAAGAAGCGTCGAACCTGAGAAGGCGTTACCGCTGAGCAACTCGGATCGCTAACGCCCGTCTCGGCATGCCCGCTGACCTCGCCCCGGTTGTTTATCCAAAAGGGATTCGCATTATTGCCGCCGGGCAGCCTGGGAAGCGCCTTGATTACGCCATTCGTCCAAAGGGCGCCAAGGCACTCACGATGCGTGCCGTACTGGCAATAGTCTTCCCCATTCGGATCCAGCGTGGCAATCTCGGAACCGATCGCGACCTGGCCAAGCGCGCCAACCCCGGCAGCCCCGCTGTTGCATGTGGGACAGGCGGGAAAGGCCGAGGGGCCGAGGTTGCCCAGGTTGACAATGCCTTTGTGCGTGGTCCACAGAAAGGCGGTCGAGGACACGCCATCCGTCTGAGCCGGCGTGGCAGCGGCGCCGGCAACGGCACCGGCCGTGTTGATACCAAAACCAAAGCTATATGCGCCGCCCAAGGTACCGAGGTCGATGACCGTATAGCGCGGCTGTGCCGCGGCAAGCGCAGCGAGCAGGCTGCCGGCGGCAATCGAAGTCAGGATCGTTTTCATTTATTCCCTCCACCTAAATAGGCGGAGAATCCGCCCGGATTTGCTAACGGAAAGGCCGGAAAAATACGGCGACGGGGCGGCGGTATAATCAACCGATGCGGGTGGTGGAGGGTATGCCTGCCGAGCTGGATTCAAAAGAAATAACCAAGCTCCTGCGCGCCTGGAGCGAGGGAGACCAGAGCGCGCTCGGCGGCCTGACGCCCATCGTTTATGAAGAGCTCCGCCGGCTGGCCCACCGCTACATGGAACGCGAGCGCCCGGGCCACATGCTGCAAACCACCGCCGGGCCGCGCTGGCTCTTGCGTTCCTAAAAGACTCCAGGGCCGAGACCCTGATGCGCGAGCAAGACAGCCGGTTTCCGCAGGACACGACTGTCCAGACGAACCTCCTTCCGGCGCTTCGGGCGCAACTCGCGCTTAATCGCAAGAGCCGGCGAAGGCGCTCGAACTGCTGCAGCCGAATGTGCCGTATGAGCTTGCCTGGCTTGGGCCGCAGACGGTGGGTTTTGCACTGTCGCTGTACCCCCTGTATGTACGAGGCAGGGCATATCGGGCATTAGGGCTGCCGGCAGATGCCGCAGGGGAGTTCCGCAGGATTGTCGATCATCTGGGAGTTGTGTCGAATGAGCCGACGCTTGCCGCCGCAGCGCGACTGGAACTGGCGCGAGCTTTGCACGCGTCAGGGGATGCGGCGAGCTCCAAGAGGGTGTATGAGGAGTTCCTCAGTATCTGGAAAGATGCCGATCCGGATATCCCGCTCTTCATCGCGGCCAAGGAGGAGTACGCAGCGTTGGCGCGGTTCTAGCAATTCGGGTGCAGCGCCGAAGTGCCGAATCGCACTTTATCGTTCATTTCCTTCAATCTGGTTGTCATCGGACCTAAAATCTCCGCGCGTTGCGAGAGTTCAGCGGACGGCGCCGGAAGAAATGCGAAGCGCCACGCGTGCCCAGTTGCGGATGTCCGCGCCCGGGTTCGCCGCCAGCAGCAGAAGATCGGCGCGTTTGCCGGCCTGGATGGTCCCGGCCTGGCCGGCTTGGCGCAGGGCGATGGCTCCGTTGCGAGTTGCGGCCACGATCACGTCCAGAGGAGGGATGCCGGCGTCCACCAGCAGTTCGAGTTCGCGTTGCGGGTCGCCGCCGTTCGACGCCACCGCGATGGGCACGCCCGAAGCGAAGAGGCGATGTGCGTTTCGTTTGGCCACTTCGAGTTGAGCGCCGGCCGCGGCCAGAGATGGCGCGAAGAAGATGCGCAGATCCCGCAACCGGGCGAGCAGGGACGGATCGAGGTCTTCGGTGTCCGTGATCATGCCGACGAAACCGGCGGCGCCCCCGTCCACTAGGGAACGCACGCCGGCTTGAGTCGAGACATGGCCGATGGCTTCGAGGCCAGCCTCGCGCGCGGCTTCGAGGGTGGCTTGCGCAACAGCCGGCTCCATCTTCCAGATATGGATGGCGGGGACTTTCTGCGCGGCAAGCTGGGCTACCTGGGCGCGCGCGGCATCGGGATTTGCCGGGTGACCGGCGGTGAAATTTGCGCCATCAGATGGGTGGGAGTAGACATCCACGAGGGCGGGAACCAGAAACTTGCCGGAGCCATCGATCTTGTCGGCGTCCAGGGGAATGGCGACGGCAGAACGGGGGCCGACCGCGCTGATCCGGTCGCCGGCAATCACCACCACGGAATCGCTGAGGGGCGGGCCGCCCAGACCATCGATCAGAACTGCGCCGACGATGGCTTTCATCCTGCCCTCCTCGGCGGGCTTGCAGGCGCACAAGGAAACGAGCAGCGGCAGGAGGACGGCACGGGAACGCATGAACCCTACATAATAGCCGAGCATGGCAAATCGCGATGCTGTACAATTCCCCTAATATGACTCCTGAAAACGCACCGGCAGTTGAGCCTCAGCCCGCGGGGATGGGCGAATTCTCGCGGATCACCGGCGTCTTTTTTGAGCCGAAGAAGGCGTTCGCGGATATTGCGCAGCGGCCACGCTGGATCGTTCCCATGGTTCTGGTGATTGTGGCGATCATTGCAGTCACCACGACAATGTCGCAGCACATCGGATGGGAGCGGATGTTCCGGCAGCAGGCGCAAACGAATTCGCGGATGCAGCAGATGGACCCGCAAGCCCGCGAGCAGGCGATTGCGATGCAGATCAAATTCGCATCCGTCGGGGGCTACGCCGCGGCGGTGATCGGCGTTCCGATCTACGACGTGATCCTGGCCGCGGTTCTGCTGGGGATCGCAGGCGGGATCATGTCGGGCGGCATGCGGTTCAAGCAGGTGTTCGCGATCGTGTGTTACAGCGGCTTGCCCGGCGTGCTTTCGGCGATCCTCACGATCGTGGTGATCTTCGTGAAGAACCCGGACGAGTTCAACTTCGCGAACCCGCTGGCGTTCAATGTGGGCGCGTTCATGGACCCGACCACGAGTTCGAAGTTCGCCTATTCGTTTGCGACTTCGATGGACCTGTTTTCCTTCTGGACTATTTTCCTGATTGCCACGGGTCTCAAGGCCGCCGCCGGGAAGAAACTCTCCTTCGGCGGTGCGCTTCTCGCCGTCGTTCTGCCCTGGGCGCTTTACGTTCTCGGCAAGTCGGCGATCGCGGGGGCGTTCAGCTAGAATCTCGAGTTTTGCCCGGATCGGGCGACTCGACGATTCCATACGATCGATAGAGGCTCTGAAAATCGGAGCGCCTACAGCCGCGCGCGCCTATATCCCTGTTTTGCGAGGGTCCAATCCGGGCCGGTCGTCCGATTTGGCCCAGCCCGTTTGCGCATTACGCGAAATCCGGCTAATCCGGTATTATTCAGTGCCCAGGAAGCCAAAACGGAGATCTGGATTGCCCGCTGTGACGAAGCCGCCCGAAGCCGCAAGGGGAACCGTCTCGGTGCTTTCGGTCAGCCCGAATGCGGAGGACCATGTTTCGCTTGCCCGTATTTTTGACCGGGCAGAATGGACAGGCAGTCAAAACCTCAAATTCGAGATGAAAACCAGCTCCGCGTTGCCATCGGCGCTGGCAGTATTGCAGGAGCATCGAACCCAAATTGTCGTGTGTGAACGCGATCTGGCACCCGATACGTGGAGGGACCTGCTGGACCTGTCAGCCGGGCTGCCGGTTCCGCCGCTGGTAATCGTGGCTTCCCGACTTGCGGACGAACGGCTATGGGCGGAGGCTCTGAATCTTGGGGCCTATGATGTGTTGGTGAAGCCGTTTCACGCAGCGGAGGTGTGCCGCGTGATGGAAGGGGCGTGGCATCGCTGGAAGGCTCAGCAGAACGGCTTCCATAGAACCCGCTCGCGATGATCACTGGGCGCGAGACTTCACCACGCACATCATCGGCCAGATACACGCGGCGGAGACAACAGGCTCAAGCTCGCCTGGCGAGGATACGAGCCGTGCGGCGAGAACGGCCCGGCTCACCACCTTCGGTGTAATAGAGGATCTTCCAACCGTCGAACTGGTCTCGCAGTTCGCCGGGGTGCATGAGGAACTCTGGATTGCGCGGGCGAATGGCGGGAGCATCATCGAACAGATGAATGGCGCCGGCGAATACGCCGCCCAGGCGCACTCCGGCACGGATTTGCGGGAACAGGTCGCGCTGGAGATAGAAGAAATCGCAGATCAGATCGTAGCCATCAGGCGCGATGGAGAACTCGTTACATTCCAGGTTGGCGAGGCGGGCCTCGACGGCCGCGCCGGCGATCTGCTCGCGCAGTAGACGGATGGCGACGGCGGATGAATCCACCGCGGTCACGTGCCAGCCGAGCTTGGCCAGATGGAGGGCGTTGCGGCCGGGCCCGCAGGCCAGATCGAGCGCGCGGCCGGGCGGAAGAAGATCGGCGGCCTGCACCAACAGGGGCTCGGGAGTGTAATCGATGTAATCGGGACTGGAGTAGTGGTGGTCCCAATCGCGAGGCACGTTTTTCATTATGCCGGAGGGTTATGATGTTCGCTGATGCGCATCGTCGTGCTGGTGGGACTGCCCGGGTCTGGGAAGTCCACGTATTTGGAACGACTGGGTGCAACCGGGCTTTCTTCCGATACGATCCGGCAGTGGCTGGCAGATGACGAGACGGATCAGACCATCCACGAGCGCGTGTTCGCGTCGCTGCGGTTTATGCTCCGGCAGAGACTGGCGATCGGCCGGCCGGTGACCTATATCGACGCCACCAACCTCACGCCCCAGGAACGGCAGCCATATGTGGGGATCGGAAAATCGTACGGATGCCAGATGGAGTCCGTATTCTTTGACGTGCCGCTGGCGGTGTGCCTGGAACGGAATGCGGGGCGGCATCGCGTGGTTCCGGAAGAAGTGATGGCGAAAATGGCGGCGAAGCTTGTCCCGCCAACCGTGGAAGAGGGCTTCGCACGGGTCACAGTGATTGGCGCGAATCAGATGGCGGGATAGGCGCCAGGACGAGTCGGGAGCGCGGCGGGCGCCGCAGGCGCGAACCCGGGGGCAAACCGTTGCGCGGCTGTTTTCTCCGCGTCGCGCCTCTGCCGATCCCGTTCCACATACGCCCTCAATGACCTCTCCTGTAATATTGGTTGGGCGCACCGGGCGTAGGAGCGTTGTTGGCGACTTGCGCCCCGCCGTCATGCGCCCGGGTCAACGCGGCGGTGAGGGTGATGCCGGTGCCGGAGACCTGCGCGCCGGCCGCGTGCGCCAACGTGAGCGGCGCGGCGACGATGATCATGGCGCCGCCAGGGCCGCCGCCACGGCCGCCTCGGCCGCCGCCGGTGGCGGAGACGACAACCGCCGTCTCATAGTTCGCGCCACTGTCGATCGTGATGGTCTGGCCGGCGCTAAAGCCAAACGCGCCGGCGACGGGGATAACGGTTGCGCCTGCGTTGGTGGCTGTGCCCACCGTGGTGGCGCCTGCCGTGCCAACCGTCGCGATGACGGATGTCTCGAGACTTCCGCCCGCATCAATCAGAATCGTCTGGCCGGCGGCAAAGTCCGCCACGCTGGCGACCTTGATGTTGGTTGCGCCGGCGGCCGAACCGGCCGACAGGGTGGTGGCGGCCTGCAACAGGAAATCGTTGCAGTTGCTGTCGGTGTCGGCGCCGTCCGGGAAGCGGCCCGCGCTCCTATGGGGCCCGTTGGTAGGCGGGGTGCCCCCTGGGCCATTTGGCCCGCCGAAACCACCGCGGCCCGCGCCGGGCGAAGGCGCGCGGCAGCCGCTCTCCCCTGCTCCGGAGGCGGCCTGGTAACCCTCGGCGGCCCATGGGTCGACCAAGCCGCCATAGTTGAGGCTGTCAACCACCAGGCCGGCCGCGTCACGCAGCACCATGCTGCCCGCGAAGGGGGAAAGAGCCGGGCCCCCGAACCATTGGTTCGGCGCCGGCTTCCCCTGGTAGCCAGCGGTCGTCGACGCGGCGTCACGCACCACTGCGTCGATTGCGTGCTCCTTCGCCAGCGGTCTGTCGAGCGTGATACCGGTGCCGAGCGGCTGGACGGGCTCGTTGCTCGAGTGGGCAAAGGCCGTCGCCGGCTGGACGCTGATCCCCGTTCCCCGAACGCTGAAGGGGAGATTGGCCGCATGGCCGATCCGGAGAGGGGCAGCCAGGTCGAGGCCGGCTCCGTGAGCCACCACCCACTCGCGGCTGCGGTGCGCCTGGGCAAGAGCCGGCGTAAAGTCCACGCTGGCGCCGGCCGGGGTGCCTCCTGGGCCGGGGGCGCCGACGGCAGTGATGGTCACCGTTTCGCGGTTCCCGGGCGTGCCGACGGTCATCTTGTCGCCCACCGTGAAACCGTTCCCGCCGCCGCGGACTTTGATATTGGTCGCGCCGGCGCTCGCATCCGCCGTGAGCGCGGAGCGGCTCGACGGCGTGCCCACCCTCGTGACCGTAACGGTCTCGACCCCATGGCCAACGCTGTCGATGTCCAACCGGATCTTGTCACCAACAGAGATATTGTTGACGGACGTCACCTTGATGTTGGTCGCGCCGGCGAACGCGTCCGCCCCCAGGAAGGCTTGCGTGCCCGGCTTGCCGACGGCGGTGACCGTGGCCACCTCGTACCGTTCTATGGCTTTTGCCACGGCGGGGTAAGTGGCGCCGTAGCCGATCGCGATCTTCTCACCGGCCACGAAGCCAGCCACGCTCGTGACAGGCACGCTGGTCGAGCCGGCCGGTACCGTGATCACCGGACCATCGGGGAGCGGTTGCCACAGCGTCGTACTGTTGCCGGCCGCCGTCCCGATGGCGGCGATCTTGCGGGTCTCGGCGTTTGAGCCAACGCCGGAGCCTGTGTCGATCTCGATCGTGTCGCCGACTGACATGCCGGCTGTGCTCCTGACGTGGATGGTGGTCTCGCCCGCACGCGCGTGCGCTGCCAGCCCGGAAGTGGAGAGGCCGAGCAGGTAGAATCCGCGCGCCGCGAGCTTCCTCCCGGCCGCAATCTTCACCGTCGAGAAGATGGCCTGCTTGGTCGGGTGCTCGGTCAGCGTCCAGTTGGAAAGGTCGACGGCACTGCTGCCGGCGTTGTAGAGCTCGATGAACGAGTTCGTGGGGTTGGTGGGAGAACCGTCGTTAATGCGGAATTCGTTGATCTTGATCGGACTCCCGTTCCGCACCTTTTCCACCGTTCTCTCGGATTGCGTCCTGCCGTTCGTCTGGTTCGTCCACGAGGCGTTGCCTACCAGGTCGCCGTTGAAGCCCGCCGGCCCCGAGGTGACCTTGAAGGTCGCGCTCACTCTCGCGCCCGGCGCGATCGGGTCACCGAACGTCTTCGACGTCTCGGAGGTGCCCGCAACGAAAGAGGTCCACTGCTTGGGCGCGGAAATGCTCAACTTGACGTTCGCCGCCGGCGCCCCCGTGGTGTTCGTGAACGTTACGGTCGTGTCCTGCGAGGTCCCTGGTGAGAACGTCTGGAGTCCCGGCGGTGCAGCGGTAGTCGAGGCCGGCGCTAGGCTCAGCCGCGGCACGTCGTACCTGGCAGCCACCACGTTGGCCTGCACTAGTTGGTCGGTGGCGTCCTTCGGGAAGGTGCCCGCGGCCGTCATCGCGCCTTCATAGAAGGTGCCCTGTGAGCCGTTGCTGTTGTCGCCGCCGTTCCCCAGAAGGATGGCCCCCTGCTTCCGCATCGGGTCATAGGTGAGGTCGACCCGCGGTCCGTCGAACATCACCGACAGGGCGCCCCGCTGCGCGTCGCCACCCATCGAGGTCCAGTGGTGCGGTTCGCCCTTGGCGATCGCGGTCACGAATCGCCAGGTGATGCTCGGCAGGTTTGCGCAGAGTTTCGGCTGACCTTCCGGGTTGACGCAGCCGACCAGGTTGTTTTCCTGGTCGGTCATGATCCATGGGCCGGGGGGAGGCCCGTGATACCAGGCGCCGGCGTTCCCGAAGTAGGTGGTCTCCATGGTGCCGTTGTCATCGTCGCGGCTGTCGATCTCGGCGTTGCCGTAGTCGAAGCAGCACCCGGAGTTGTAGTGCAGGCCGTTGATGACCCAGTACTGCCCCTCCGCCTGGTCGTCGACTGCGGTGCCCTTCGGATCGTCCTCGCGGAGGCCCATGCCCGGCTCGATGAAGACGCCGTAGGCCTTGTGGCCCATGATCGTGATCGGCGCCATGTCGGCGATCGGGACGTTGTTGAACCCGCCCATGGCCGGGCCGCTGAATCCGCCGCGGGGCGCCTGCGTGAGATGGTTGCCCTTGCCGGATTGGTCGTAGATGGTGGTGATCCAGCAGTAGGTGTTGGCGCAGAACGCGTCCTGCGCGGCAGCATTAGCGTATCCGCCGGCATCCGGGCCCGGCAACGCGGCGGGCTGGACGACCCCGATGTCCAAGGTCTTGCCGTCCGACTGGCGCAGGACCTGGTAGAGCGGGCCGTTGTAGGAGGCGTACAGCGCGCGCGTGGTGCTGTGGGCCGCCACGCAGGGGTCGCCGGCGGTGGCGTAGATGTCACATGGGCCTTGTGGCCTGGGTGGAGGAACATTGCGTCCCGCCCCGGCCTGTTGTGCCATCGTCAACGCGGCGCCAATCAGCGTGAGCGCCAGCGCGAGCATCAGTACAAGATTGATTCTCGCCTTCATGATCGTTCTCATGGTACCGCGCGCGCCAAATCACGACACAATCTACAATTGATTCGAGGCTCCCCGTTTGGAGAACAAGGAAATCGCGCGCATCCTCTGGGAGACGGCCGATCTGATGGAGATTGCCGCCGAAGATTCCTTCCGCATTCGCAGCTACCGCAACGGCGCCACCGCCGTCGAAGGCTACCCCGAGCGCATCCAGGACATCCTGCGCGATCCCGAGCGCAAAGTCACGGACATTCCCGGAATCGGCAAGGGCCTGGCCGTGGTGCTGGCGGAGATCGTCGATCACGGCTCCTGCGACCGGCGCGATCAGCTCCTTCAGAAATTTCCTCCCACCGCGCTCGAGTTCCTCAAGATTCAGGGCCTCGGCCCCAAGAGCATAGCGCTCATCCTGGAGCATTACCGCATCAGCACCATGGACGAACTCGAGCGTCTCTGTCACGAGCAGAAGCTCCGTGTGCTGCCGCGCATGGGCGCCAAGCTGGAAGAAAAGGTGCTGCGCTCCATCTCGCAATATCGGCAGCGCAGCGGCCGCTACCTGCTGA
>Ga0335081_10001783_pt1 | contig 34142 bp, 35 predicted proteins | sample Lox_Sample_35_FD_206713 | JGI IMG/M metagenome (GOLD analysis project Ga0335081, IMG submission 206713) | Soil microbial communities from Loxahatchee National Wildlife Refuge, Florida, United States - Lox_Sample_3.5 | ecosystem: Environmental > Terrestrial > Soil > Wetlands | place: USA...
CGGCACGCCGACGTGCGCGAGGTGTCGGTGATCGGGCGGCCCGACCGCGAATGGGGCGAGGTGGTGGTCGCCTACGTGGTGGGCGGTGCCCCACCGGCGGCGCTCGATGCGCTCTGCCTCGATCACATCGCCCGCTTCAAGCGGCCGAAGGACTACGTGTTCGTCGACGCGCTGCCGAAGAACAATTACGGGAAGATATTGAAGACCGAGCTGCGCAAGCTCGACACGGCGCGGCGAAGCGGTTGAACGACGAACCTCGCCGCGGGCTCGACGGGGTGGGGGGATTACGCTTGCTCCGCTCTTGTGATCCGAAGAACGCCGGCTTTGTGCTCGGGGCGCCCCCCACCCCCGACCCCTCCCCGCCACGCGCTGCGCGCGCGGGGGGAGGGGAGCACGCAATGCCACATCGTTACCTTCCGCGCTGCTCATCCGATTCCAGGTCGATCTTGAGCGCCTGCATCACGCGGTTGTGCATCAGGTAGGTGCCGATCAGCACCGTGATCTCGACGATCGCGCGCTCGTCGTAGTGCCGCCTGAGCTCGGCGAACACCTCATCCGGCACCGAGGTCTGCAGCACCATCGCATCCGCATAGGCAAGCGCCGCGCGCTCGGCGGCGCTGAATGCGCCCGATGACCGCCAATCCTTCAGCGCGTCGCATTCCGCGACCGTCATGCCCTCGGCGACCGCGAGCGCCGGCACGTGCTGGTTGAGCACGTAGGCGATCCCGTTTACGTGCGCGATGCGGATCACCAGGACCTCGCGCAGCCGCCCGCTGAGGCCGGTCTTCCAGCGCACCGCGCCGACATGGTCGAGCCAGGTCTCGGCCAGCGCCGGCGCATGCAGCAGCAGCTTGTAGACGTTGAGCAGTCCGCCGCGCCGCCCCGCCTTGATCTTGTCGATCAGCGGCGCGATCTCGGGGTGGTCCTTCTCCTCGATCAGCGAAATGCGGGCCATTGGCGAATTCCCTTTCCCGTCATTGCGAGGAGCGCGACAGCGCGACGAAGCAATCGCGGTCCGCAGACGCATGCGCAAGTGGGGCGAGATTGCTCTTCGCGGAGTTTATCCTTGGGCTCGCCGAAGGCGAGACCCGAGGACTCGCAATGACATGGAGGGCATAGCAATCCGCCGCGCAACACGGCAAGGTCAAGGGCACCATAGGCACTGCAATGTAGGCGACCGCGGAGCGCGCTGATGCCCAACACGATGATCGCGACCCGCGCCGGCTGGATCGCCGATGCGCCCGCCGTGATCGATGCGGTGCAATCCGCCTTGCGCGAGGCCCTGCGCCTGCCCGAATGGGACCGCACGCTGCGCCTGGTCGAGCACGCGGCGAGCCACTTCGCGGTGCCGCCTGGGCGCGGCCCGCGCTACACACTGGTCGAAATCACGATGTTCTCCGGCCGCTCGATGGCGGCGAAGCGCGCGCTCTACGGCGCGATCGTCCGCAATCTCGGCGCGCTCGGCGTGTCGGCCACCGACATCAAGGTGACGCTGATCGAGATGCCGCCGGAGAACTGGGGCATTCGCGGCGGCCTGCCGGCATCCGAGGTCGATCTCGGATTCGAGATCGAGGTGTGACGACCTCACACCTTGGCGACGACCGCCGCCAATTCTCCGCGGAGCCTTTCCGCCGCCTGCGCCCCGTACCCCGCCTCGAACTCCTTCTGCGCCTCGTGCCAACGCGCCATGGCCGCCTTCGCGCGCTTCTCGCCGGCGGGCGTGATGCTCACGATGCGGGTGCGCTCGTCCTTGCCGGGCGCGATCGCAACCAGCTTGTCGCGCGCGAGCGGGCGCACCGCGCGCGTCGTGGTGGTGCGGTCCATCACCATCATGGCGGCGAGCGCGCCGATCGACTGCGGGCCGAGCCGCAGGAGCTTGGCGAGGATCGAGTATTGCGCCGTGGTGATGCCCTCCGGCGCGAGATGGCGGTCGTAAAGCGCGCTCACATGCCGCGCCGCCTGGCGCAGTGCCAGGCAGTTGCAGATCGCCGGCTCGACCTCGCGTCGCCGGTCCTTGCGGCTCGCCTTCTTCATGTCCTTTTGCATGGGCCTCATTCGAAGAGCGTGCATATGCACGCTTGCCATTGCGTGCATATGCACCTATTCTCGGATCCTGTCAAGCCGAGGCCTGCGCGATGGACCCCCGCACCCGCACCCTGCTCGAAGCCCCGATCGTGCCGACGATCCTGCGTCTCGCGCTGCCCAACGTCGCCGTCATGGTGGTGCAGGCGGCGATCGGGCTGATCGAGACGTGGTTCATCGCCAAGCTCGGCACCGACGCGCTCGCCGGCATGGCGCTGGTGTTTCCCCTCCTCATGGTGATCCAGATGATCTCGGCCGGCGCCATGGGCGGCGGCATCCTGTCGAGCGTCGCACGCGCGCTCGGCTCCAACCGGCGCGCCGACGCCAACACTCTCGTCTGGCATGCGGTCGCGATCGCGGTGGTGCTCGGCCTTGCCACCGCCGCCGCCGCCTTCATGGGCGGTCCGAAGCTCTACGCGGTGATGGGCGGCCGCGACGGCTCGCTCGCCGCCGCGCTCACCTATTCCAACCTTGTCTTCGCCGGCGCGATCCCGCTCTGGCTCTACAATTCGCTCGCCGCCGTCATTCGCGGCACCGGCAACATGGCGGTGCCGGCGACCGTCTCGGTGCTCGGCGCGATCGTGCTCATTCCGGTCTCGCCCATGCTGATCTTCGGCCTCGGACCGCTGCCGCGCCTCGGCATCGCCGGCGGCGCCACCGCGGTCGTCGCCTTCTACGTGGTCGGGACGATCGTCTTCGCGGTCTATCTGTGGTCCGGCCGCGGCGTGCTCAAGCCGGCGCCGCGGCCGCCCCGGCTCGCCTGGGCGCCGACGCGGGAGATCCTGCGCGTCGGCGCGGTATCGTCGCTGGTCAGCGTCACGACGAACGTGAGCATCGCGACCGCGACCGGCCTCACCGGCGCCTTCGGCCCGGCCGCGGTCGCCGGCTACGGCACCGGCGCGCGGCTCGAATATCTGCTGGTGCCGCTGATGTTCGGCCTCGGCACGCCGCTTGCGGCGCTCACCGGCACCGCGATCGGCGCCGGCCAGCGCGCGCGCGCCATGAAGGTGGCGTGGACCGGCGCCCTGCTCGCCAGCGTGATCACCGAAACGATCGGGCTTGCGGCGACGCTCGCTCCCGGCGCCTGGATGTCGCTGTTCGGCGCCGACGCCACGATGAATGCGGTCGGCGCGCACTACCTGCACGTCGTCGGGCCGTTCTACGGCTTCTTCGGCCTCGGGCTTGCGCTCTATTTCGCCTCGCAGGGCGCCGGCCGCCTCGGCTGGCCGCTGATCGCCGCACTGCTGCGCGTCGCCATCGCGACCGGCGGCGGCTACGTCGCGGTGCACGCGGCCGGGCTGACCGGCCTCTACCTCGCGCTCGGCATTGCGCTCGCCGCCTTCGGCCTCGTCACCGCGATTGCGATCGCGTCCGGCGCCTGGTTCGCGCGCAGCCCGCTGCCTGCACCGGCGCGCGTCCCGCAAGCGCCGTAACGACGGGAGAGTCCCCATGCTGATGCAAACGGCAAGCCGCACGCCGCTCTATTTCGAGGATTTTACGGTCGGCGAGATTTATCGCTCCGGCGCCCTCTCGGTCGATACGCCGGCCATCAAGAGCTTCGCGGCGCAATTCGATCCGCAGCCCTTCCATCTCGACGAGCTCGCCGCCCAGGCGACGCTCTTCCGCGGGCTGGCGGCGAGCGGCTTCCACACCGCGGCGCTGACGATGCGGCTCCTCGTCGACGGCGGCGCGCCGATCGCCGGCGGCATCATCGGCGCCGGCCTCGACGAGCTGCGCTGGCCGCGCCCGGTGCGTCCGGGCGACACGTTGCGCGCCGAGAGCGAGGTGATGGAGCTGCGCGCCTCGCGCTCGCGGCCGGAAGGCTTCGTCAAGATGCGCACCACCACGTTCAATCAGAATGACGAGCCGGTGCAGGTGATGGTGGCCAACCTGCTGGTGCCGCGACGGTCGGGTTAGGAGTAAGTTACCCTAGGCGACGCCGTGGCCAATTTTGGCAACGTGACCCAACTGGGATAACAGCAATGATTTCAATCGCCCCTACTGCGGCCGCAGCGCGCGGGCGTACACTTAAATGCGGGATCTCTTTCCCGGATTACGCTCCGCTCCATCCGGGCTACGCGTCGGCGCATCATTGGCGGAACGTCTCGTCGAGCCAATTCATCATCGCGGCGGCGATCTGATCGTTGTTCTTCTCCAGCATCATCATGTGGCCGTTGCCGCGGATGCTGCTTTTCGCCAGCGGCATGAACGCGACCGAGACGCCGGCCTGGCGCAGGTATTTCACGGTGCAGTGGTCGTAGCTCGCGTGGTAGGAGGCCTCGCCCATCACGACCAGCACCGGAATGTTCTTCAGATTCTTGAGCTGGCGCGCCGGCTCCTTCTGCAGCCAGCCGTGCACCAGGTCGGGCGCATCCGCCTTGTCCTCGCGCACGAATTCGAGCGGGCCGGGCGGATCGTAGGTGAGCGGCACCTCGCCGAGGCCTGACAGCTTGGTCTTCGCCGCGTCGGCGAACCAGTCGGGCGCGCCCTTGAACTCGATGTCGTGCACCGGCGGGCCGCTCGGTTCGACGGCGACGATCGCCTTCACCAGGTTCGGCCGCGCATCGGCAATCGGCCAGCCGAAGGCGCCCGATTGCGAATGGGTGAGCAGGATCGCCGGGCCGATCCTGTCGATGAGCGCGATGCCGGCGTCGCGGTTGAGCGCCTGCTGCTTGCCGAAATCGACGACCGAGGGCACCTGGCTCGCATAGAACTGGTCGAACGCCGCATCGCCCGGCTGGCCCGTGCCCGGCCATTGCGTGTGCAGATGCGCCTGTGGCCACAGCTTGGCGCGCTCGGGCGCGACGAAGCGCTGCTCGACATAGGCAAGCCGCGGCGGCGTCACCGGCCCATGCACCTGCGCCCAATGGGCGGCGCGCCCGCGCGCCACCTGGTCGACCACATAGACCGCGTAGCCGCGCCGCAGGAAGAACTGCGCCCAGCCTTCGCGCCCATCCGGCGTGCCGGTGAAATTGGTGCCGGTCTGGCTGCCGCCGTGGATCATCACGACCGGGTAGGGGTGCTCGAGCTCCTGCGGAATCTGGAACTCGACATACATGTGCCCGACCATCGGCGAGCCATCGATCGACGTGTCGATCCGGCCGCCGACGAAGAAGTAGCCCTGCTTGGCGATGACCAGCGGAGCGTCGGTGAGATCGTCCCCGCCGAGCATGCATGTCCTCCCGTTGACGGCGAAAAGGCTAATGGGAAACGCGAGCGATGTCATGCCGTCGGGTGGGCGATCGCCGCTGCATTGCCGGGTAAGCAAAGGCGCGAACGCGATCTGGCCCACGCGGACATGTGATGCGGCGCGCCTTGGCCCACGCTGCGGCCGCTTGCGCGGGCCAGGACGAGGTGCGTACATCTGCGCAACACGCGGAGGAAGCCCGATGCGCAGACGGAAACTCGTGCACGCGCTGCTTGCGCTCGTCATCGGCACAGGCGCCGCCTGCGCCGAGGACAAGCTCACGGTCGCGGTCGGCGCGCGCGGGGTCGGCGAGACGTTCGTCGCCGAGCTCGGGCAGAACGCCGGCATCTTCAGGAAGCACGGCATCGTGCTGGAAATCCTCTACACCCAGGGCGGCGGCGAGACCCAGCAGGTGGTGATCTCGGACAGCGCGCAGATCGGCGTCGCCAACGGCTTCCTCGGCACGCTCGGCGCCTTCGCCAAGGGAGCGCCCATCCGCGTCATCGGCTCGACCTTCACGGGCGGCAGCCAGCTCTTCTGGTACGTGCCGGCGAATTCGCCGATCAAGAGCCTCAAGGACACGGCCGGCAAGACCGTCGCCTACTCGACCAACGGCTCCTCGACGCACACGGCGGTGCTGGCGCTGCAGAAATCGACCGGCGTCAGGTTCAAACCGACCGCGACCGGTGCGGCGCCGGCGACGCTCACCCAGGTGATGAGCGGGCAGATCGACGTCGGCTGGGCGGGCGCGCCGTTCGGGGTCGACCTCGTCGAAGCCGGCAAGACGCGCGTGATCGCCAAGGCCTCCGACGATCCGGCGCTCGACCGGCAGACCATCCGCCTGATCATCGCCAATGCGACCGAGCTCAAGCAGCGCCCCGACGTGTTCGTGCGCTTCATGCGCGCCTACCGCGAGGCGCTCGACTGGGTCTACGCGACGCCGGAAGGCATCAAGGCCTATGCGGCCTGGGCGAGCATCTCGGAGGCGACGGCGCGGCGCGCGCTGCACGAGTTCCTGCCCAAGGCTGCCGTCGATCCCGACCGCATCTCCGGCCTCGACGACGTCATGGCGGATGCGGTCGCGTTCAAATACATTGCGGCGCCGCTCAGCAAGGCGCAGCTCGACGAGCTGATCCGGATTCCCGAACGCAAGTCCCCGCCCGCGCAATGACCGACACGCTGCCGAGCTACGAGGTCCTCGCCATCCGCTTCGGCTCGTCGAGCGCGCGGCCGGGCAGCCAGAACTTCATCATGCCGGACGGCCACGACGGGCCGATGCAGATGGATTTCTACATCTGGGCGATCCGCGGCGGCGGCCGCACCATCGTGGTCGACACCGGCTTCAGCCCCGGCGCCTCGGCACGCCGCAACCGGCAGTTCGTGCATGCGCCGGCCGACGCGCTGGCGCAGGCCGGCGTCAACGTGTTCGAGGTCGGCGACGTGGTGCTCACCCATCTGCATTGGGACCATGCCGGCAATATCGATCTGTTTCCCCAGGCGACCTTCCACATCCAGGACGCCGAGATGGCGCAGGCGACCGGCCGCTGCGTCTGCCACAAGTGGTTCCGGCGGCAGAGCGAGGTCGACGACGTGGTGGCGCTGGTGCGCAACCTCTATGCGGGGCGCGTCGCGTTCCACGACGGGGAGGGCGAGATCGCGCCGGGCGTCACGGTTCACCTGATCGGCGGCCACACCGGCGGCCTGCAGATCGTGCGCGTGCACACGGCGCGCGGCTGGGTCGTGCTCGCGAGCGACGCCGTGCACTACTGGGCCAATATCGAGGAGCGCAATCCGTTTCCGGCCGCCGACGTGATGGGCGCGCTCGAGGGCTTCGCCAAGGTCGAAAAGCTCGCCGACGGGCCTGCCCATATCATCCCGGGCCATGACCCTGCCGTGCTCACCCGCTTTCCCCCGCTGCGCGGCAATGTCGACATCGTGCGGGTCGATCTCGCGCCGCGCGCCTGAGCGACATTTCATTGATTTAAAAGGAAGAATCGCTACGAAGCAGGCGAGGGCGCAGCCGTTGACGCGGGCCCGTCGCGCCCTTATGGTCCGCGCAACTTTTCGCAAAAATTGCCGCGCGCCGCGCGGGCCGAGGTTCTCATGAAAGTGCGCAATTCGCTGAAGTCGCTGCGCGGCCGCCATCGCGACAACCGCATCGTCCGCCGCAAGGGCCGCGTTTACGTCATCAACAAGACGCAGCGCCGCTTCAAGGCGCGCCAAGGCTGAGCGCTGGCTGAGCCCTGCTTCCCTTGCGTCCAGCCGGCGCATCGGTCTCACGCGGCTTTGATGCGCAAGCGGCTTTGCGGCCGGCGCGTCTCGCCCTAGACTGGCTTGCATGAGTCGCCTTCCGTTCGCGCTCGCTGGTGCCCTCGCCGCCGTTCTGGTCGCGGGGAATGCGCTCGCCCAAGCACCAACGCAAGCACCAACGCAGGCACTGACCCAAGCGCCAACGCAGTCGCCGCTCGACAAGCCTGGCAAGCAGGACCTGGTCCAGCCGCCCGCCAATCTGCCCAAGCTCAGGCGCGACCGCTACCACAATCTCGACTTCCTGTTCGGCGCCCTCAAGGTCGCGCCCGACGCGGCGAGCGCCAAGAACGTCGAGGACCGCATCTGGGCGATCTGGCTCGCCTCGGGCAGCGACACCTGCAACCTGCTGATGACGCGCGTCAAGGCGGCGGTCGATGCCGAGAAATACGACCTCGCCATTCGCCTGCTCGATGCCATCATCGAGCTCAAGCCCAACTACGTGGAAGCGTGGAACCGGCGCGCCACCGTGTTCTTCCTCAAGAAGGACTACGCCGACGCGCTCGCCGACCTCGCCAAGGTGCTCACCCTCGAGCCGCGGCACTTCGGCGCGCTCACCGGGCTCGGCGCGATCATGCAGGACATGGGCGACGACAAGGACGCGCTCATTGCGTTCCGGCAGGCGCTCGCGATCGATCCGCATTTGCAGGGCGTCGGCGACAAGGTGAAGACCCTGGCCATCAAGGTCGAGGGTCAGAATATCTGATCATGTGACAACATAGCCGTCATGCCCGCGCGCAGCGCCGGCATCATTCATGCTCTTCATCCTGGCGCTCGTCATCATCGCAATCCTCGGCATCGGCGCCCTGATCACGGCGCTCGGCGTCGCCGGCCTCGAACGCGCTCACCGTCCTGCCGGCCGCTTCGTGCCGGTCGCGGGCGGCCGGCTGCACGTCGTCGAGCTGTCGCCGGCGCAACCGGTCAGCGGCCCGCCGATCGTGCTGCTGCACGGCGCGAGCGGCAATCTCGAGGACGAGCGTCTGACGCTCGGCCATGCGCTGGCGGCGCGGCGACGCGTCATCCTGATCGATCGTCCCGGTCACGGCTTCAGCGATCGTCCGGGTGGAACGGCCGATGCTTCGCCGGGCCGCCAGGCGGCGCTCGTCGCGCAAGCGCTCAGCGAGCTTGGCGTCGAGCGGGCGATCGTTCTCGGTCACTCCTGGGCGGGCGCGCTCGCCGCCGCCTTGGCGCTCGATTTTCCCGAGCGCGTCGCCGGCTTGGTGCTGCTCGCGCCGGTCACCCACCCGTGGCCGGGCGGCATCTTCTGGTACAACTCGGTCGCCGTCACGCCGCTGATCGGGCGGCTGTTCGTCCATGCGCTCGCGCTGCCGCTCGGATGGCTGCTGATCGGCAACGCCATCACCAACGTGTTCGCGCCGCAACAACCGCCGCCCGACTATGTGCGCCGCACCGCCAGCCGGCTGGTCCTGCGGCCGGCCGAGTTCATGGCCAATGCGCAAGACCTTGCGGTGCTCAAGGCGTTCATCACCGCGCAGGTGCCGCGCTATCGCGCGATCGCGGCGCCGACCGTGATCATCAGCGGCGATCGCGACACCGTCGTCTCATGCAACATCCACGCGCGCGCCGCCGCGGCGCTCATTCCGCGCGCCAAGCTGATCGTGCTGGAAGGCATCGGGCACATGCCGCAGCACGCGGCGGCGCGGGAGATCGTGGCGGCGATCGATGAGTTGGCGGGCGCGAATGGCGAGTAGCGAATAGCGAGTAGATCGCTTCTCCCCATTCGCTATTCGCTATTCGCCACTCGCTATTCGCCATTCGCTGGTCTACTCGCCCGTCACGTCCTGCCCCACATAGGCGATGCGCACCATGTTGGTCGCGCCGGGCGTCCCGAGCGGCACGCCGGCGACGATGATGACGCGCTCGCCCGCCTTGGCGAATCCCTCGCGGAACGCAATGCGGCAGGCGCGGTCGACCATGTCGTCCTGGTCGTGCGCGTCCTCGGCGACCACGCAATGCACGCCCCACACGGCGGCGAGGCGGCGGCCGGTCGCCAAATTGGGCGAGATCGCGACGATCGCCGGCGTCGGCCGCTCGCGCGCGACGCGCAAGGCGGTCGCGCCCGACGAGGTCCAGCACACGATGGCGGAGAGATCGAGCGTCTCGGCGATCTGCCGCGCGGCGGCGGCGATCGCGTCGGCGCCGGTCGCTTCCGGATCGGTGCGCTGGGCGCGGATGATGGTGCGGTAGGTCGGGTCGCGCTCGACCTCCTCGGCGATGCGGCTCATGGTCGTCACTGCCTCGACCGGAAACTGCCCGGCGGCCGATTCGGCCGACAGCATCACGGCGTCGGCGCCCTCGAAGATCGCGGTGGCGACGTCGGAGACTTCGGCGCGCGTCGGCACCGGGCTCGAGATCATCGATTCCAGCATCTGGGTTGCGACCACCACCGGCTTGCCGGCGCCGCGTGCGGCGCGCGTCATCTGCTTCTGCACGCCCGGCACCTTCTCGAGCGGCATCTCGACGCCGAGATCGCCGCGCGCGACCATCAGGGCGTCGGTGACGTCGAGGATCTCGGCGAGCCGCAGCACGGCCTGCGGCTTCTCGATCTTCGCCATGACGGCGGCGCGGCCGCGCGCGATCTTCTTCGCCTCGGCGATGTCCTCGGGCCGCTGGATGAAGGAGAGGCCGACCCAGTCGATGCCGGCATCGAGCGCGGCTTCGAGATCGGTGCGGTCCTTCGCGGTCAGCGCCGAGGCCGCGATCGTGGTATCGGGCAGGCTCACGCCCTTGCGCGCCGTGAGCTTGCCGCCGACCTCGACACGGGTGACGGCGCGCTCGCGCGAGGTCTCGACCGCCGTGAGCCTGATCTTGCCGTCGTCAAGCAGCAGCGTATGGCCGGGCTCGAGCGCGGCGAGGATTTCCGGATGCGGCAGATGCACGCGCGTCGCGTCGCCGGGCGCCGGATCGGCGTCGAGGGTGAAGCGCGCGCCCTTGACGAGCGTCACCGCGTCGGACGCGAAGGCGCCGATGCGCAGCTTCGGTCCCTGCAGGTCGACCAGGATGCCGATCGGCCGGCCGTGGTCCTCCTCGATCTTGCGGATCGCGCGCACCAGCGCGCGCATGCGATCGGGCGGGGTGTGGCTCATGTTGATGCGAAACACGTCGGCGCCCGCCTCGAACAGCCGGGCGATCTGCGCCGGCTCCGAGGATGCCGGGCCGAGCGTGGCGACGATCTTGCTGCGGCGCTGCCGTCTCATTTCGGCGCCGCCGCGGGCGCCGGGACATGCGGCTGCGTCGGTCCCTGGCGGCCCGGCAACGGCGCCTGCAGGGCGGGCGTGTTCGGTCCCTTGGTCTCGCCCGTCTCGGTGAGCTGCACGGTCCAGTCCGCCTGATCGCCGGTATCGACCTCGAAGAACCCGGTGCGGTCGTAGCCGTGCGCCAGGCAATCGTGCGTCTCGCGGATGAGGAATTCCTTGTCGCGCGTGCACATGAAGGCTTGCCCCGACCATTCGCCGCCGCGGTCGTAGTCGACCGCGTAAATATAATAGTAGCGTGACCCGAGTGTTCCGCGCAGGACGACCTCGCACCCGCTGTGGCCTGGCAGGTTCCACCAGCCTTCGGTCGCCCAGCCGTCCTTGTCCTTGTAGCCGATCGCGACGCCGACCCGGCTCGACGTATTGTTGCAGACGCGGAAGTCGGCGAAGGCTGGCCGCGCCTGCGCGATGACGCCGGCGAGCGCGGCCAGCGCGCCGATGCGCTGCGCGACGCGCCACCACGTCGGCATGGCCCGTTGCTGCGTCATTTCCGGTGGATGCGTGTGTCGGAATGGATCACGGTCGGTCAACGACGATGGCGCGGAAATCATTGACGTTGGTGGCGGTCGGTCCCGGTGTCAGCAGGTCGCCGAGGCGCGCGAAAAACCCCGTGGAATCGTTGTCGGCGAGAAAGGCGGCAGGATCGAGGCCGTGTTTTGCCGCACGCGCCACGGTGGTCTCGTCGATCAGCGCGCCGGCCGGGTCGTCGGCCGCGCCACGCCCGCCATCGGTGCCGTCGGTGTCGCCGGCGAGCGCCGCGATGCCGGGGGCGCCCGCGAGTGCGGCCGCGAGCGCCAAGGCGTATTCCTGGTTCGGGCCGCCGCGGCCGTTTCCATGCAGCGTCACCGTCAGCTCGCCGCCCGACAGGATGACGGCGCGCCGGCCGGCGGCCTGGACCTCGCGCGCAAGCCGCGCATGCGCCGCCGCCACCTCGCGCGCCTCGCCCTCGACGCGGTCGCCGAGGAAGATCGGCTCGTAGCCGGCGGCCGCGACCTTGGCCGCGACGGCGCGAAACGCGTCGGCCGGCCGCGCCACCAGGCAGTACTCGGTGCGCGCGAACACCGGATCGCCCGGCTTCGGGCTTTCATTGGCCGGATCGGCGAGCGCGTGCACGGCGGCGGCCGGCAGGTCGAGCCGATGATGCGCCGCGACCGCGCGCGCATCGGCGAGCGTCGTCGGATCCGGCACCGTCGGGCCCGAACCGATGACCGCCGGATCATCGCCCGGCACGTCGGAGATCGCGAGCGTCACCACGCGGGCCGGATGCGCATGCGCGGCAAGCCGCCCGCCCTTGATGCGGGAAAGATGCTTGCGCACCGTGTTGATCTCGCCGATTGCGGCGCCGGACTTGAGCAGCGCGCGCGTGACCGCCTGCTTCTCGGCGAGCGTGAGGCCGGCAACAGGCGCGATCCAATTGGCCGATGCGCCGCCCGACATCAGCACCAGCAGGAGGTCGCCCGCGCGCGCGCCGTCGGCCAGGGTGAGGGCACGCTCGGCGCCGTCGAGGCTTGCCTGGTCGGGCACCGGATGACCCGCCTCGATCACCGGGATCACCCGCGTCGGCCGCCCATAGCCGTGGCGCGTGACCGCCAGCCCGGCGAGCTCGCGCTGCGGCACCTCGAGCTCGTCGAGATAGTGGCGTTCCGCCACCTCGGTCATCGAGCCGGCGGCCTTGCCGGCGGCAAGCATGATGAGGCGTCCGCCTTGCGGCGGCGCCGGCAGGTGCGGCGCAAGGCAGGTCGCGGGATGCGCGGCCGCGACTGCCGTGCGGAAAAGCTCTTCGAGGAACCGACGGGCGTTCATGCGGGCGCGATTGATATCGCGAAGCGCGCCGCGAAGCCACCCGCCTCGCGCGTCGCGACCCGGACCCGCCCTGGAAAGGCCGCCGGCACGCGCCTATGTTGACGTCTTCCATGGGAGACCCGTCATGGCCCTCGACGACAAGACCCGCACCGAGCTCGAAGCCGCGGTGTTCCGCCGACTGGTCGAGCATCTGCGCCAGCGCACCGACGTGCAGAACATCGATCTGATGAATCTTGCCGGCTTCTGCCGCAACTGCCTGTCCAACTGGATGAAGGAGGAGGCGGACAAGACCGGCGTTCCGCTCGGCAAGGATGCGAGCCGCGAGGCGGTCTACGGGATGCCGTACGAGGAATGGAAGGCGAAGTACCAGCGGGAAGCCAGTACCGAGCAGAAGGCTGGGTTCGACAAGGCTGCGCACAAGCACTGAGTCGCCGCGCGTCAAGCGGCGACAGCATTCGCATGTAACGGGTGCATGTAATATGTGGATGACGCGCCGCGCGCCTTGACCTCGCACCGCTCGCCCCCGAAACCATGGGGGCAATGTTGCCGATGCGAGGAGTCCCCATGACCACCGCCACTGCGACCGCCGCCGAGACCGCGAAGACCGCGACGCGCTTCGCCAAGGATCAGCTCAAGGCCTTCGTCGAGCGCATCGAGCGGCTGGAGGAGGAGAAGAAGGCGCTCTCCGACGACATCCGCGACGTCTATGCCGAGGCGAAAGGCAACGGCTACGACGTGAAGGCAATGCGCGCGGTCGTGCGGCTGCGCAAGCAGGACAAGGACGAGCGGATGGAATACGAGGCGGTGCTCGAGACCTATATGCACGCGCTGGGAATGATCTGAGCGCGCATGTCCCGGCGAAGGCCTGCCCCGGACTTGATCCGGGGTGGCCGCCGGCCTCGCCGATGAGGACATGCGCCAATCTATCAATCCGGAGCACATCCCGATTCTCCAGGAAATTGGGATGTGCTTCGCGCGGCGGGCGCCGCCGCTCACTGCAGCGCGGCGGTGCGCCTGGCGAAGGTCGTGGTGTTGAGGAACACCACGGCGCTGCCGCTGAAGTGGTCGGTGGCCATGCCGTGGTTCGGATCGTCGCCGAACTTCATCGCGACAACGGACTCCGGCTTTACCATCAACGGCTGCAGTTCGCGCATATCGGGCGGACCGAGCGCCATCGCGGTCATGAATTCCTGCAGATTGGGCGCCAGCACCAGCGCGCGCAGCCAGATTTCCTCGAACGGCGTGCCGGGCCGGGGCGCAGGGGCGGTGGCCGAGAGCTGCGGCGTCGGCTTCGCGACCGAGACGACGCGCGCCTGCGGGATCGTTGCCGCGGCGCGGGGAAGCGCATTGCCGACCCGCAGCCCGCGCGTGACCGGGGCTTGCGGTGCGGCCTTCGCCTGCGCCGCGTAGGCGAGCGCGAGCTCGGCGGGGACGCGGTCGGCCGCATCGGCGACCCTGACCGGCCACGGCGCTTCGACGGCGCCGGTCGTGTCGTTCGGACGCTGATCGCCGGGTGCTGGGGCTGCTGCCGCGACCGGCGCCGGCTGTCTTGCCGGCAAGGTCGGCGCCGGCGGCGCGGCGGCGAGCGTCGCCCAGCGGCCGCGGCGTGCAACCTCGTCGTTGGCAGAGTCGCTCGCATTCTCGCTGCGCGTCGCCGGTCCGCTGAGCGCGACCGGCCGGCTCTCGGCCGACGCGAGATCGAATGTCGCGGCTTTCTTCGTCGCGAGCTTGGCGATGCGCGCCGTCGGCCGGGCAACCGGCAGCGGAACCGGCACAACGCTCTCGTCGGCGCTCTTGTCGGCCGCCTTTTCGTCATGCGGTGCGGCGGCCGCGGCGGGCTGGCTCACCGGCTGCGCCGCAGCGTCGTTGTCCTCGTCCTCGTCTTTCGCGGTGAACAGCGCCGCGAACAGGTTGCGCTTCGGTTGCGCCGGAACCTCGATCCCGGCCGCGCGCGCGGCGTCGAGCGACGTTTCCGACGGCGCGCTCGATTTGCGCTTCTGGATATCGGCGAGCGCGAGCGCGTAGCCGGCCAGCGGGTGGCCATCGGAGGGAATGTGCACGGTGCGGCCGTCCGGGAACACGCGCACCAGCTGCTCGCGCGTCATGCGCGGCCAGTGGCGCACATTGCCGACGTCCATGTGGACGAACGGCGAGCCGGAGGTCGGATAGTAGCCGACGCCGCCGAGCTGCAGGCGCAGGCCGGCTTCGCGCAGTTTCTCCAGCGGGACGCCCGGAAGGTAGAAGTCCATGGCGCGGCCGAGCATGTGCTGGCTGAACCGGGCGACGCCGTGGCTGCGCCGTCGCAGCATCGCGTTGGTCTGCGGCGAGCGATAGCCGCACACCACCTGGATCGGACCCTGGGCGCCGACCTCGTGATAGACCTCCCACACCGCGTCGATCAGGCGCGGATCCATGTGGATCTCTTGGTTGCGCCGCCAGTCGCGCAGCTCGTGGTCGATCTGCTTGAGCGCGTCCGGGTCATAATGCCCGTCGCGCATATAGGTAACCGTCAGGTCTTCGCCGGTGTGGACATGGTGAAACGATATCGTGCGCGTGTCGCCCGCGGCGACGGCGCTCCGCAAACTCGGACTGGCCAGCAACAGCGCCACCAGCGCGGCGAGGCCGATCGACTGCCCCGCACGCCACGCGCCGGCGCGGGTCAATAGCTCGCGCGCGGCACGTATCGGCACTTGCTATCTCGCATGCAGACGACGCCCAACAGTAAGTTGCGCGGCGCCCCACCGCGTCGCGCATGACTAACAGAGTCTTACTGGGATCGGTTAACGCGAGATTAGCGCCCCCCGTCCCCCTCCAGACGGTAACTACCGGGCAAGTATGGCAAAAACGTGCTCCGGCTGGCAATCGGGGCGGGAGGAATGGTTAACGCGCGAGCGAAAATTCAGTTGACCGGGAAACGACTTAACGGCTGCGGCGGTAACGGGCGGCCGGCTCGCAAGGCGAGCCCGCGCCCCGCCTTTCATTGCCGATAGGTCTGCCGTCGCGACTGCTGACGGTCGGATTCGCCGCCGCCGAACAGCCAGCCGAACAGGCCGCCACCGTTGCCATTCGCATAGGACACGTTGTTCGGCAGGCGGGCTGGACGCGTGATGGTCGCGTTGTGGGTCTCGATCGCGATGTCGGCGACCTTGTGCTCTTCGCTCTTCATGATGGCGAAGTACTTCGCGTCGCGGCCGTAGATGTCGTCGCGCAGCTGCAGCTTGCCGTCGGCGTCCACGAAGGCGGTCTGATACGTGACGTGGACCGGGATCGGGGTCTTCATGTGGATGTCGATCTCGCCGGTTCCGTACATCTTGTGAATCCGGTCGACCGTGTAACCTTCGCCCGGATTGGTGATCGACAGCAGCACCTCGGCGTATTTGTCCGGATCCTGCACCCGCATGCAGCCATGGCTGTAGTCGCGCACGGCGCGCGCGAACAGGTACTTGTCCGGCGTGTCGTGCTGATAGACCAGGAACTTGTTGGGGAAGTTGAAGCGGATGCGGCCGAGCGCATTGGCGGCGCCGGGCGGCTGGTAGATGCGCACGCTGCCGTCGCGATTGGTCTCCATCTTGAGGCCCATGCGCTCGAGCACCGTCGGATCCTGCTGCAGCGCCGGCAGATATTCGTTGTTGATGATCGAGGGCGGCACGTTCCAGGTCGGATTGACGGTGATGTATTTCATCGTCTCGGTGAGCAGCGGCGTCGCCTTGTTGCCCGGCGCGCCGGTCACGATCTTGGTCTTCCACACCACCGCGCCGTCCTTGACGACCTTGAGGGTGAAGTCCGGAATATTGACCATCACGTAGGCGTTGCCGAGGTCGCGCGGCAGCCAGCGCCAACGCTCCATGTTGGCGATGATGATGTCGGCATCGCGTTCGTGGCCGGGGCCGTTGATCGCCGCGATGGTCGCGGCGTTGAGCTGGCCGCTCGCCGCCAGGTGGTGGCTCTCCTGGAATTTCTTCACCGCCTCGGCGAGCGGCTTGTCGTAGGTCGTCTCCGCGCTGTCGCCGGCGAGGCCGAGCCGCTGGCGCACGAGCGGCACGCGCGGGTCCTTCATGCCGGCCTTGGTGAGCTTGAGAATCGGGCCTGTCCCGATGCGCGGCGCCGCCGGGGCATTCTTGGCGGCGCGGATTTCGGCGAGCTTCGCCTTGAGCGCCTTGAACTGCGCGTGCGGCGGCTCGAAGCGCTCGAGCGCGGCCGCAAGGTTGTTGGTATCGACGAGGCCGCCGAGCACGTCGGCCGGCTCCGGCGGCACCAGGTTGTAGGAGATGTCCGAGCTGATGCGGGAGAAATGCACGCGGCCGATCTGCGCGTGCCGCGCATAGGTGAGCACTGTCTGCGTATATTTGAGCTCGGCATCGGCGAGCGCCGTCGCGTCGGCATCCGGCTTGATCTCGGGCAGCGGATAGTCGGCCGGATCGAGACCATCTGCATCCACATGCGCGAGGAACTCGGCCGCCGCCTTGGCGCGCTGATCCGCATCGCCGTGATCGATCCACAGCGGCGCATAGTTGCGCGCCGCGTAGAAGGCGTCGACCGCCGCCTGGCTCTTGTGCTCGATGATGTGGTCAGCCTTGCCGGACAGGATTTCGCGCAGCTTGTCGGCGACCTGCTGGTCGATCGAGGCGACGGCAGGCGCCGCCACGGGCTGAGCGGCTGCCGGTTGCGCGGCTGCCGGCTGTTGGGCGGGCGCGGCTGCCGGTTGCGCCGCGGGCGCGGCAGTTGCGGCGGGCGCCGCCGGAGCGGCAGTAGGTGCCGGCCCCGGGCCTGCTGCCGCCGGCTGGTCGGCAGGCGCGGCCGCCGGGGCAGCGGGGGCTGCAGGCGGTGCGGCAACGTCGCGCGCCGTCGGCGGCGGAACGGGAGCGGTATCGGGCACCGGCACGAGCGACTCGACGGCCTTGTCGCCAGGGGTTGCCGCGTACACCGGCACGCTGCGAGCCGCGAAGACCACGGCAACCGCCGTACCGGCGAGGAGAAGCCCGAGACGAAGTCCGCGCATCGACTAATTCCCTTCCAACCTTGCGACAACGGTCGCGACAATCAGATGCCAGTCAACCGAGTCCTAGTCATCGAGAACGGCACGTAGTTTGACCGCAGGTATTACCAGAAGAAGGCGCAATGTAGCCCACGCACGGCGCTCCGGAACATTATATTCGCGGCGTTTCGCGTATTTTTTGTCGGTGTGTCACCGTCCGGCCACGTCGGCCTTGCCCGCGCCGGGGGCGAGACCGAGCTGTTCGATCTTGCGGTAAAGGGTCGAGCGGCCGATGCGCAATTTGCGGGCAACCTCCGACATCTGCCCACGGTAGTGGCCGATGGCGAAGCGGATCGCCGCGGCCTCCACGGCCTCGAGCGGCACGACGTCCCCGGCGGCGTCGAGCAGGGGCAGGGTGGCGTAGGGTGACACGCTCGGCTGTGCGGCAAGCGACGCTGCCGTATCGAGGACGAGCGGCGGCACGCCGCCTGCCGGCTCGGTCCGCACGTCCGCATCGAGCCGCGGGACGAGCGGCGTATCGCTGGCGGCGACGTCGGCATTGAGCGCCGCGATCTGCGGGAATTCGGCGATGCCGATCTCGTCGCCTTCGGCCAGCACCACGGCGCGGAAGATCGCGTTCTCGAGCTGGCGCACATTGCCGGGCCAGGAGAAGCCCATCAGCATGGCGAGCGCCTGCGCGCTCACGCCGCGCACGCGCTTGCCCTCCTCGGCGGAGAAGCGCAGCAGGAAATGGCGCACGAGATGCGGAATATCCTCGGCGCGCTCGCGCAGCGGCGGCACCGAGATCGGAAACACGCACAGGCGATAATAGAGATCCTCGCGGAAGCGTCCGGCCCGCACCTCGGCGATCAGGTCGCGGTTGGTCGCCGAGATGATGCGCACATCCACCTTGACCGGCCGCTTCGCGCCGACCGGATCGATCTCGCCCTCCTGCAGCGCGCGCAACAGCTTGACCTGCGCGGCGAGCGGCAACTCGCCGATCTCGTCGAGAAACAGCGTCCCGCCCGCGGCCTCGAGGAACTTGCCGGCGTGGCGCTCAGCCGCGCCCGTGAACGCGCCCTTCTCGTGCCCGAACAGGACCGACTCGACGAGGTTCTCCGGGATCGCGCCGCAATTCACCGCGACGAAGGGCTTGGCGCGCCGCTCGCCCGAGCCGTGGATCGCGCGGGCGATCAGCTCCTTGCCGACGCCCGATTCACCCTCGATCAGCACCGCGATCGAGGATGCGGCCGCTTTCTCGGCGGTGCGTAGCACCGCGAGCATCCGCACGCTGTGGGTGACGATGTCCTTGAACGTGAGCGTGCCAGTGCGGCTGCGCTTGATGCGGTTGAGCTCGCCTTCGAGCGCGCGCGTCGCGAGCGCGTTGCGCAGCGACACCTGCAGGCGCTCGGCGCCGACCGGCTTGACCACGAAGTCGACCGCGCCGGCGCGCATCGCCGAGACCACGTTGTCGATGCCGCCATGGGCGGTCTGCACGATCACCGGCACGTCGATCCCGGCCTCGCGCATCTTGGCGAGCACGCCGAGCCCATCGAGATCCGGCATCACGAGGTCGAGCACGACGCAGTCGATCCGCGTCTTGCCGCCGGTGAGGATCGCCAGCGCGAGATCGCCGCCTTCGGCGGTCACGGCCTCGTAGCCGGAACGGCTGACGATGTTCTCGACCAGACGGCGCGCGACCGGGTCGTCGTCGACGATCAGGACCCGGTCCGCCATGGGCTACTCCGTACGCTACCACTGTCTCGCATTGGGTCACTGTCGCCGATCGCGCTTAATGTCCTGTTAAGCCTGCGCGTCGGTACCCGGCTATCTTATGCCGTTGACGAACGGGATGCTGCAGTGGCCTGCGAGTGATGGGAGCGATCTTAATTTATTGTTTCAATTAGCAAAATTATCGGCGATGACTCCGAGCAAAGTCCTGCGCGCTGGATCGCCGACAACCGGCCGCGATCCTGACGTTCGCCGTTACTTCACGAAGGCGATGTCCGCGATCAGCGGCCGATGATCGGAGCCGAGCGGAGGGCCCGTCGTGACGCTCACGCGGGCGATGCCTTCGGTCGTCAGCACGTTGTCGGTCGCGAACAGCGGGAATGGCCAGGGTGCGGGCCAGGTCGGCGAATAGGTCGCAACGTAGGTCGCGAATTGGCCGAGGCCGGCGTTCTGCAGCTGGGCGAGCTTCCAGGCGAACGGCGTGAGGTTGAAATCGCCCGCGACGATGTGCGCCGAGCCCTGGCTCGCCATGTGAGCCTGCAGGCGCACGATGTCGCCCGCCTGCTCGCTCGGCGCGAGGGGCCCCGCAAGGTGCACGCCCGTCAGCGTGAAGACGCGATTGCCCCATTGCAGGCGTGCCCACACCATGAGCGGCTGGCGCGTCTTCGTGGTGACCTGGCCGCCGGCGATCCACGGCCGCTTGGACATCAGGGCTTGGCCGGCGCAGCTCGTGGCCTCGACGAGCGCGTTCGGAAGCGCTGGACGAAGCTTTGGAATCAGCCGCTCGGCGGCGCTGCAGCTCACCTGCTGCAGCAGCACAATGTCGGCGCGCGTGCCGAGAATGAAGTCGGCGATATCGTCGAAGCGCTCGTTGCCGGCGCCGAGATCGAACGTGACGAGACGCAGGGCGGGCGGAGCATTGGGCGCGCTGTCGGCCGCGCGCGCCCACGGCAGCAGCAGAAGGCCCGCCTGCAGCAACGCGAGCGATGCGGTCGGCCGGATGAGCGGCCGCTCGCGCAAGGTCGCCGCCATGATGAACAGCGCGACCGCCGCGAGCGCGTCGAGCGGGCGCGCCTCGTTGATCAGGTCGCAAGCGGGAATCCACGCCGCCGTGAAGCCGAGCGCGGTCGCGATCATGCCGAAACTCCACGCGATCCAGGCGACGCGCGTGAGGGCGCGATGTAGACGATTTCGCCGCTCGGCGGGAATTTCGGTCATCGGGCTTCGGTCCAGCACCGTCAGAGCGTGATCCCGGAAAGTGGACACCGGTTTTCGGAAAAGATCATGCTCGAGCAGGCGATGCGCGCACCGGCGTCACGCGTGAGTGATATATGAACGACTGCGACCTCAACGGCTAGCTCGCCCTGCCGATGTGCCATTGGCGTTTGCCCGCGCACGTCCTATCTGTTGGGGTGAACTTGCACGGCAACCGGGCATGGCTGATCGCGAAAAGAACCGTTTCTCCGCCCGCGCGGCGCGCTATGCCCGCGTCGGCGCCAACGTCGGCGGCGTCGCTGCGAAGATCGCGGCGACGCGCTTCTTTGGAATGGGTCTCGATCGCGGCAAGAACGCCATCGAGCTTGCGGCCGCGCTCGGCGGCCTGAAAGGCCCGATCATGAAGGTCGCCCAGATGATGGCGACCATCCCGGATGCGCTGCCGCCCGAATACGCCGCCGAGCTCGCCAAGCTGCAGAGCGATGCGCCGCCGATGGGTTGGGCCTTCGTCAAGCGGCGGATGACGGCGGAGCTTGGAACCGACTGGCAGGACAAGTTCGCGAGCTTCGAGCACGCGCCGGCCGCGGCCGCCTCGCTCGGCCAGGTGCACCGCGCCCGCTCGCACGATGGCGCCGAGCTCGCCTGCAAGCTGCAATACCCCGACATGCAGTCGGCGGTCGCCGCCGATCTGCGCCAGCTCGACTGGATCTTCGCGATCCATCGCCGCATGGACCCGGCGATCGACACGAGCGAGATCGGCAAGGAAATCGCGGCGCGCATGCGCGAGGAGCTCGACTACGAGAACGAGGCGAAGAACGTCGCGCTCTACCGCGAGATGCTGGCGAAGACGCCCGAGGTGCGCGTGCCGCGGGTGTGGCCGGAGCTGTCCACGCGCCGGCTGCTCACGCTCGACTGGCTCGAGGGCGAGAAGCTCTTGGCCTTCAAGGCGCATCCGCTCGCAGCGCGCAACCGGCTTGCCGTCGCCATGTTCAAGGCATGGTGGCATCCGTTCAGCCGCTACGGCGTGATCCACGGCGACCCGCATCTCGGCAACTACACGGTCTTTGCCGAAGACGGCGAGCCCGCCGGCATCAACCTGCTCGACTACGGCTGCATCCGCATCTTTCCCGAACGCTTCGTCGGCGGCGTGGTCGATCTCTATCATGGCCTGCTCAGGGGCGACCGCGATCTCGTCGTGCACGCCTACGAGACCTGGGGTTTTCGCGGGCTCTCGCGCGAGCTGATCGACGTGCTCAATATCTGGGCCAATTTCATCTACGGCCCGTTGCTCGACGATCGCGAGCGCACCATCGCGGACAAGGTCAAGCCGTCCGAGTACGGGCGGCGCGAAGCCTTCACGGTGCATCGCGCGCTCAAGGAGAAAGGGCCCGTGAAGGTGCCGCGCGAGTTCGTCTTCATGGACCGCGCGGCGATCGGCCTCGGCGGCGTCTTTCTCCATCTCGCCGCCAAGCTCAACTATTTTCGGCTGTTCAACGAGGCGATCGAGCATTTCTCGGTCGCGCGGGTGGGGGCGCGGCAACGGGCGGCGCTCGCCAAGGCAGGGCTCGGCGAAGAGGCGTAAGCGGTATCCGGGCGGCACCGCGCGGCTAATCTGTGAGCAGCCCCGGCAATCGGATGGCTCGCGCGTCGAGCGCCGTTGCCCTGCCGGCGCAATTGCGCTAATCCGGCGGCGTCGAATCCTTTGAGTTCCCGGAGATGCGCGATGGCCGATCACGGCGAGGTCGAATACGCGACCGCAACCGGCAACGACTATGCCGAGCACGAAGCGACCTACAAGATGTTCCTCGGCTTGGCCAAATGGGGCACGACGGTCGTCGTCGTCATATTGATTTTGATGGCGTATTTCCTCGTCTGACGCGTGCCCCCGCGCGACGCGCCGCCCGCCGGCGCGTTGCGGGACCCCCGGTCGACAGCGGCGGGCACCGTGGGTGAGCCATGAAAATTGCGATTGTTACCGAAGCCGACCCCGCCGAGCCGCGCGTCGCCGCGACGCCCGACACCGTGAAGAAGATGATCGCGCTCGGCGCCGAGGTGGCGATCGTGCCGGGCGCCGGCGTGAAATCCGGCGTGCTCGACGCCGACTACGCGGCGGCGGGCGCGACCGTTGCGGCGGATGCGGCCAGCAACGCCGACATCGTCCTCAAGGTGCGGCGGCCGTCCGAATCCGAGCTTGCGGCCTACAAGAAGGGCGCGCTCGTCATCGCCATCATGGACCCCTACGGCAACGACGCCGCGCTCGCCGCCATGGCGCGCGCCGGCGTCACCGCCTTCGCGATGGAATTGATGCCGCGCATCACCCGCGCGCAGGTGATGGACGTGCTCTCCAGCCAGGCAAACCTCGCGGGTTACCGGGCGGTGATCGATGCGGCCGGCGAGTATGGCCGCGCGCTGCCGATGATGATGACAGCCGCCGGCACCGTGCCGGCCGCCAAGGTGTTCGTCATGGGCGCGGGCGTCGCCGGCCTGCAGGCGATCGCGACCGCGCGGCGGATGGGCGCCGTCGTCACCGCAACCGACGTGCGGCCGGCCGCCAAGGAGCAGGTCGAGAGCCTCGGCGCCAAGTTCGTCGCGGTCGAGGACGAGGAGTTCAAGCAGGCCGAGACCGCCGGCGGCTACGCCAAGGAAATGTCGAAGGAGTACCAGGCAAAGCAGGCCGCGCTCGTCGCCGAGCACGTCAAGAAGCAGGACATCGTCATCACCACGGCGCTCATTCCGGGGCGGCCGGCACCGCGGCTGATCTCCGCCGAGATGGTGCGCTCGATGCGCCCGGGCTCGGTGATCGTCGATCTCGCGGTCGAGCGCGGCGGCAATGTCGAGGGCGTGCAGCCGGGCGGCGTCGCCGACGTCGGCGGCGTCAAGATCGTCGGCTATCTCAACGTGCCGGGCCGGATCGCCGCGTCGTCGTCGGCACTTTATGCGCGCAACCTGCTCTCGTTCCTCGACATCCTGATCGACAAGAAGACCAAGACGCTCGCCGTCAACTGGGACGACGAGATCGTCAAGGCGACCGCGCTCACCCGCGACGGCGCCGTGGTGCATCCGAATTTCAAGCCGAAAAGCGCAGCCTGACGGAGGACCCCATGGACCATCTCGCAACCGCGGTCGATCCCTTCGTCTTCCGCTTCTCCATCTTCGTGCTCGCCATCTTCGTCGGCTACTACGTGGTGTGGTCGGTGACGCCGGCGCTGCACACGCCGCTGATGTCGGTGACGAATGCGATCTCGTCGGTGATCGTGGTCGGCGCGCTGCTCGCCGTCGGCGTGACGCTCGTCGCCGACGACGCGGGCACGATCTGGGCGCGCGCGCTCGGCTTCTTCGCGCTGGTGCTTGCCTCGGTCAACATCTTCGGCGGCTTCCTCGTCACCCAGCGCATGCTGGCGATGTACCAGAAGAAAAAGAAGTGAGCGTGGTCATCGGTCTCGCATCGACCAGCATTCTCATCGGGGGTCCATGATGTCGGCAAATCTCGCGGCACTGCTCTATCTCGTCGCCGGCGTCCTGTTCATCCTCGCGCTGCGCGGGCTGTCGAGCCCCGAATCGAGCCGGCGCGGCAACCTGTTCGGCATGATCGGCATGGTGATCGCCATCCTCACCACGCTCGCCTTGCATCCGCCCGCCGGCGTCGGCGCCTGGGCGCTCGTCATCATCGGCATCGGCATCGGCGGCGGCATCGGCGCCGTGACGGCGCGGCGCGTGCCGATGACCTCGATGCCCGAGCTCGTCGCCGCCTTCCACTCGCTCGTCGGCATGGCGGCGGTGCTGGTCGCGGCCGGCGCGTTCTATGCGCCGGCGGCCTTCGATATCGGCACCCGGACCGAAATCCACCCGCCGAGCCTGATCGAGATGTCGCTCGGCGTCGCCATCGGCGCCATCACCTTCACCGGCTCGGTGATCGCCTTCCTCAAGCTGTCGGGGCGGATGAGCGGCAAGCCGATCACGCTGCCGTTCCGCCACGTGGTCAATATCGCGTTGGCGGTCGCGCTGATCTTCTTCATCGTCAGCTTCTACCAGCACCAGACCGCGGTCGAGTTCTGGCTGATCGTCGCGATCTCGCTCGCGCTCGGCGTGCTCATCATCATCCCGATCGGCGGCGCCGACATGCCGGTGGTGATCTCGATGCTCAACTCCTATTCGGGCTGGGCGGCGGCCGGCATCGGCTTCACGCTCGGCAACTCGGCGCTGATCATCACCGGCGCGCTGGTCGGCTCCTCCGGCGCGATCCTGTCCTACATCATGTGCCGCGGCATGAACCGCAACTTCTTCTCGGTCATCCTCGGCGGCTTCGGCGGCGAGGTCGCGGGACCGGCGGCCGGCGCCGAGCAGCGGCCGGTGAAGCTCGGCTCGGCCGAGGACGCCGCCTTCATCATGAAGAACTCGTCCAAGGTCATCATCGTGCCGGGCTACGGCATGGCGGTCGCGCAGGCGCAGCACGCGCTGCGCGAGATGGCCGACAAGCTCAAGGCCGCGGGCGTCGAGGTCAAATACGCGATCCATCCGGTGGCCGGCCGCATGCCGGGCCACATGAACGTGCTGCTGGCGGAAGCGAACGTTCCCTACGACGAGGTGTTCGAGCTCGAGGACATCAACTCGGAGTTCGCCCAGGCGGACGTCGCCTTCGTGATCGGGGCGAACGACGTCACCAACCCGGCGGCGGAAGACGACAAGACCTCGCCGATCTACGGCATGCCGGTGCTGCAGGTGTGGAAGGCCGGCACCGTGATGTTCATCAAGCGCTCGCTCGCCTCCGGCTATGCCGGCATCGACAACCCGCTGTTCTATCGCGACAACACGATGATGCTGCTCGGCGACGCCAAGAAGATGACGGAAGCGATCGTCAAGGCGGAGTGAGCGGACGGCTCAATTGAACGTCTGATAGCTCCGCCCGAGCTGACCGCCGACGCGGGCGAAGCCCTGCACGGCAGGCTCGTAGTCGTGGCGGATAGTGAGCGCCTGCGCGTAGGAGCCGGCCGCCTTTTCCTTGTCCCGCATCCGCTCGTAGGCGAGCCCGCGGCTGGTCCAGGCCGCGATGTTCTGCGGGTCGAGCAGCACCGCGTCGTCGAGATCGCTCGCCGCCGACTTCAGATCGTTGACGGCGAGATAGCTCAGGCCTCGCGCGACGAAAGGGGCGGCGTTGTGCTGCGACAGCCCGATTGCGGTGGTGAAGTCGTCGATCGCGTACTGGTGCTGGCCCTGCGCCTGATAGAGCAGGCCGCGATCGTAGAAGGCCTCGGCGTTGTCAGGGCCGATCTGGATCGCCTTGTTGAAGTCGCTGAGGGCGGCAAGCAGCCGGCGCTTCTGCCGGTGCACCATGCCGCGGCCGACATAGGCGGCCGCGTAGCCCGGATCGATCGCGATCGCCCGGTTGTAGTCGGCCATCGCCTGGTCGAGCCGTCCGGTCTCGCGCTCGACCAGGCCGCGATTGGCGTAGGCCTGGGCGAAGCGCGGGTCGAGGCTGATCGCCGTGTTGAAGTCCGCGATCGCCTCACGGTAGCGGCCGGCGGTGCCGAGCACGGAGCCGCGCATGTTGTAGGCCTGCGGGTCGCGCGGATTGCGCGCGACGACCGCGCCGAGGGAGTCGAGGTTGGAGGACGAAATCGACCCGGTGACGTCGTCATTCGGGCTGTCCGGCCGGCTCGGCGGCGCGAGCCCGGCCTGCGAGCAGGCGGCGAGCGCGAGGGCGAGCATCAGGCCGATGCCGCATCGCCGGACCCCGGCGTCGGGCTGGATCATGCGCAATTCCCGAATCACGGTGAATCGGGGCGCACGATAGAGCGCGCGGGTTGCCGAAACGACAACGCGGACAGGATGACCTGTCCGCGCCAAATTCCGGTGGGAATACCCGTGAGTGGCGGGTCAGCGCGGTCCGCGGCCGCCGAAACCTCCGCCGCCGCCACCAGCAAAGCCGCCGCCGCCACCGAAGCCGCCGCTACGGCCGCCGGCACCGCCGCGCCCGCCGCCCGGACCGCCGGCGCCAGGCCGGCCCGGAACCACCTTGGGCTTGCCGGGGAGAAGACCTTCGCGCTGCGCGCGCTTGCGGGCGAGCTTGCGCGCCCGGCGGATCGCCTCCGCCTTTTCCCGCGCCTTCTTGGTGGAGGGCTTCTCGTAATGCCCGCGCAGCTTCATCTCGCGGAAGATACCCTCCCGCTGCATCTTCTTTTTCAGCGCCTTGAGCGCCTGGTCGACGTTGTTGTCGCGGACGAGAACCTGCACGCCTTGTTCCTCTCGATGTGGCGAATGCTGCTTGGTCGGAGCCGGGCGTCTGACGGCCGCCAATAGCGGTTGCGCGGGCTCCCGAGTCGCGCGCGTGTAGCAGAAACGGCCTCAAGAGTCCACGGGCAGCGGGTCGCGGTTTTTCGCAAGCGTGCGTTATTCGCCAACCCCGAGCCAGCGCGCGATCCACGGCGCCACGACCTTGGCAAAGATTTTACCATCCGGCCAGTCCGCCGAGCGCCCCGTATGCGCGCCGCCCGGACATTTTCGGGCCATAAACGAGGAAGTCCTCGAGCGTCGTGAGCCCGTAGACCGAGGCGCGCGCCGGGAAGAGATCGAACAGGTATTCGTGCCGAGCGCCTTGGTCTGCCATTCGGGCAGAAATCGCGCTTTGCAATCTCGCCGAATGATTTCACGCGCCGTGGCCGCCCGCAATCGCGTCGGCGGCCGGTTCGATTTGTCGCTTCGCTCGGCTATGGTTGCGAATCAGACGCGCCTTGCACGCGACGCCATGGCAAAGAAGCTCCCGTTACGCTCGGCCTCCGCCAAGCTCCGCCGGGCATCGCAGCGGTCGCGCCTGCGAGCGCGACGCCACCAGGGCGCGTCCACGCCCGTCCCCGGTCCGATGTCGGCTGAACCCGTGCGGCTCGCCGCCGAGGTCGCCCGGCTCGAGGCCGAGCTTGCCGCCATGCGGGCACGCATCGCCGAGCTGGAGACGCATGCCGAAAGCGACCCGCTCACCGGCGTCATGAACCGGCGCGGCTTCGAGCGCGAGCTCAAGCGCGCCGCCGCCTATGTGCGGCGCTATGGCGGCAACGCGGCGCTGGTCTATCTCGACCTCGATGGCTTCAAGCCGGTGAATGACCGCCATGGCCACGCGGCCGGCGACGCCGTTCTCAAGGCCGTCGCGCAATCCTTGCTCGGCGCCGTGCGCGCGTCCGACACGGTGGCGCGCATCGGCGGCGATGAATTCGCCGTGCTGCTGTGGAACCTGAGCGCCGCGGACGCGCGCACCAAGGCGGATGCGCTCGAGCGCGCGATCGCCGCGACGACCGTGGCGTGGGATGGACAAGCCCTCGCCGTCGGCGCAACGGCCGGAGTCGTCGAGCTCTCCGCCGATCTCGCGGTCGAAGGGCTCGTCGCCCGCGCCGACGCCGCCATGTACGCCCGCAAGCGCCAAAGACGGGCGCATAGCGAGTAGCGAATGGCGAGTGGGGAAAAGCCGAGGATCGAATCCCTGCTCGCTATTCGCTGCTCGCCATTCGCAAGTTACGCGATGATGTCGGGCGTGAGCTGGTCCTCGATGAAGGTAATCCGGTCCCGCAAGACGAGCTTGCGCTTCTTAAGCCGCTGCACCTGGAGGATGTCGGAGGCGGGCGACCCCTGCAGCGCCTCGATCGCTGCGTCGAGGTCGCGATGCTCCTGCCGCAGCCGCGCAAGCTGCGCCCGCAACTCGGTTTCTTCCTCTTGCGTCATCCGTGCCGCTCGGTCCGCGCAACCCTATCATGCGCCCACGCCGGCGGCCAAAGCAAACGCGGGCAAACCCAGGCGCCTCAACAGCATACCTGTCAATTCGATCAAGGACATCGGTGGATTTTTTGCACTGCACAATTGAGCGATCCATCGACTCACGGCCGGCTTCATGGCACACTATCTTAGGTGAGACGCGCTCGCTCCCGACGACTGGCCAGTATCCTCCCAGCTCGCGAGCGCGGTTGAGTCAGGCCCCAATCTGACACGAGGAGACCCTGCCGATGTCCATACAGACGCATCTTGCGGAACTTGAGCTGCGGCACAAAGCGTTGGAAAGCGAAATTGCCGAAGCCCAACAGCATCCCTCGATCGACGATCTGACCATCCACGAGCTCAAGCGTCGCAAGTTGCACCTCAAGGACGAAATCGAACGTTTGCGCGGCGCCGCCGTTCACTGAACGACCGCGCTTCCCTCTGACGAGCTGACCTCGACGGCTGTTCGCATTCAGCCGCCGGCCCGTGCCATCGGTGCCGGCGGCTTCGTTTTTCAATGCCACCGGTCATCATGGCCGCATCCGGAGGCATCATCGTCATTGCAAGGCGTGCGAAGCACGCTGAGGCAATCTCGCGCCGCATGCGCCTGCGGATCGAGATTGCATCGCGGAGTTTATCCTTGGGCTCGCCGAAGGCGAGACCCGAGGGCTCGCAATGACGGGAAGCCGTCACGCCTTCTTGATCTCCTGCGCGGCGCGCGCCAGGATCTCGACGAGCTTCGCCTCATCGGCGTCGCTCGCGAGCCGCTCGCCGGCGATCTCGCGCAGGTTTTCCAGCGCGGCGCGCACGAGCGGCGGCAGGCCGCGGCGCTCGTCCTCCTCGTCATCGTCGCGGCCGAAGCGGCGGCGCATGCGCGAAATCTTGCTGCCGATCGCGGCGAGCCGCTCGAGCACCGCGTCGACGAAGTCGCGGTTCTGGTCGAGATAGGCGCGGCCCTCGTCCGTGATGGTGTAGAGCTTCTTCGACCCCTCGGCCTGCGCCGTCACGTAGCCCGCCTCCTCGAGGAAGGTGAGCGTCGGATAGACGATGCCGGGGCTCGGCGAGTACCAGCCGGCGGTCTTCTCCTCCAGCACCTTGATGATCTCGTAGCCGTGACGCGGCTGCTCGGCGATCAGCGCGAGCGCGATCAGGCGCAGGTCGCCGGTCGCCAGCATGCGGCCCGCCCGCACCATGTCGCCGCCACCAAAGCCATGGCGGCCGCCGAAGCCGAAGCTGTGCCGCCGGCGCCATCCGCGCCCGGCCGCCCAGCGGTCTTCACGATCCGAATTGAAATGTCTCATGCCAAACATGGGTTTCTCCTTTGTTAGATATATCTTTAGATAGCACGAATACGATGTAGCTAAAGATATATCTTATCACATTTGCGTGACGGAGTTGCCCTTGCAAAGGCCGGTAGCGTATATCCGCGTACGGATATACTGAGACGGATAAAGCGAATAAAGAGATGGCCAAGCAAGCCCATCCCACGAACCCACTGGCGCTCGCCGTGCTCGCGCTTTTGTTCGAGCGGCCGATGCATCCGTACGAGATGGCCGCGACGATGAAGCAGCGGCACAAGGAGGAGAGCATCAAGCTGCGCTACGGCTCGCTCTACACCGTGATCGAGCTCTTGCTCGCGCGCGGCTTCATCCGCGCCAAGGAGACCTCGCGCGAGGGCAAGCGGCCGGAGCGCACCGTCTACGTGCTCACCGACGCCGGCTACGAGGAGCTGATGGACTGGATGCGCGATCTCATCCGCGATCCGGTGAAAGAGTTCCCGCAGTTCGAAGCCGGCCTCTGCCTCATGCCGGTGCTGCCGCCGGACGAAGCGACCGCGCTGCTGAACCACCGCGCCGCGCGGCTCGCCGGCGAGATCGCGCGCCTCGAAGCGCAGCTGGCCGAGGTGGCGCAGCAGGATCTGTCCGCCATCGCGGGACCGCAGGAGCTGCCGCCGGCGCTGCGCGGCTCGAAGAAGTTTCCGCCGCTGTTCACGATCGAGGCCGAATACCGGCTCGCGGTGCTCAAGGTCGAGCATGCCTTCGTGATCGAGCTCGTCCGCCGCATCGTCGAGGAAGGCTGGGGCCCGCTCGATCTGTGGCGCGACGTGCAGGCGGCCGCCGCGAAGCAGCACGAGAAGACCGACAACGACGAGGAGGGCGCAACCTAGCAAAGCCGCAAAAAGCAGCCCCGACGATGCTGGAACATCGCCGGGGCCCGAACCGAAGACGCGAACGCGGAGCGCCCGACGCCTCAGGCCCGCAACCCCGAGGTTAGCAACGGCTCCGCCCGAACAGAAGCGGCGCGCACAGCGCGGCCGCCAACCGTGGAGCCTTGACCATGTCGACAACCGAAAAGCACGGCGCGCCGAGCGATGCCGAAGCCTGGAAATACGCCGAGAAGGCCCTGACCTGGTACGGCTGGGGATCTCCGGTCGGCATCAGCATCTTCCTCGTCTCGCTCGGTATCGTCGTTCTGCTCGTCCACGAAGCGGGGTTGCTGCGATGAATGCACCCCATCCAACCCGCGCCTTCGACGCGGCCGTACGGCCGCCGCATGTTCTCATCATTGGCGGCGGCGTCGGCGGCCTGGCGCTCGCGCAGGGCTTGCGGCGCGAAGGCATCAGCGCCGCCGTCTATGAGCGCGACCGCTCGCTCGCGAGCCGCCCGCAGGGCTATCGCGTGCATATCAGCCCCGGCGGCAGCCGGGCGCTGCACGAATGCCTGCCGCCGCACCTGTTCGATGCCTTCGATCGCACCTGCGGCAAGCCGGGGCGCGCATTCCACTTTCTGACCGAGCGGATGCAGCCGCTGTTGTCGCTCGATGCGACGATGATCAGGAACGACGATGCAATCGCGCGCCACCGCTCGGTCAGCCGCGTCACGCTGCGCCACGTGCTGATGGCGGAGCTTGCCCATCTCCATCTCGGCAAGACCTTTGCGCGCTACGAGGAGCGCGGCGGCCGCGTTATCGCGCATTTCGAGGACGGCACCAGCGCCGAAGGCGACATCCTCGTCGCGGCCGACGGCAGCGGGTCGCGCGTGCGCCGCCAGCTCCTGCCCGATGCGGCGCCGATCGACACCCGCGTCGCCGCCATCGGCGGCAAGGTCTTTCTCGACGAGGCGCGCGAGCGCATCGCGCCGCGACTGCGCGACGGCATGTGCATCGTGTCGGGCCGCGACGGGATCGGCCTGTTCGTCGCCGTGCAGGACGTCGCGGCCGCCGACGGCGCGATCGGCGGCAACGAGCCGGGCAGTGACGCGACCGGCGCCGTGTTCGAGAACGCCCGCAGCTACGTGATGTGGGGTCTCGGCGCGCGGCGCGACAAGCTCGCCGGGCTCGACGCGAACGAGCACGATCCGGCAAGACTGGCGGCAATCGCACGGCATGCGGTTGCCGGCTGGGCGCCGGAATTGCGCGACCTCATCGCGCTCGCCGATCCGACCACGCTGTCGCAGTTCTCGATCCGCACCTCGACCCCGGTCGGGCCCTGGCCGACCGGCCGGGTGACGCTTCTCGGCGATGCCATCCACGCGATGACGCCCTATCGGGGCATCGGCGCCAACATGGCGCTCGAAGACGCGGTGCGGCTCAAGCGCGCGATGGTCGCGGGCGCGCGCGGCGAGCGCGACCTGTTCGCGGCGATCGGCGCCTACGAGGAGGACATGCGCGGCTACGGCTTTCGCGCCGTCCGCAACTCGCTGCAGGCGATGCGGCGAACCGTCGATGTCGGGCCGCTGCGCCTCGCCGCGCAGCGCCTGATGTTTCGCGCGATCGACCGATTGCCCGCCGCGAAGCGGCGGATGGCGCGCAGCATGGGCCGCGATTGAGGCGAGCGCGTAGCCCGCATGAAGCGGAGCGGAATGCGGGACCGCCGATCCCGGATTACGCCTTCGGCTCCATCCGGGCTGCAGCCTCACACCTCCTTCGCCACGTCGCGCAGCTTGAATTTCTGGATCTTGCCGGTCGACGTCTTCGGCAGCTCGGAAAACACGATTAAGCGCGGGCATTTGTAGCCGGCGAGGTGCTTGCGGCACCACTCGACCAGCTCGCCGCTGGTCGCCCGCGCGCCCGGCTTGAGCTCGACGAAGGCGCATGGGGTCTCGCCCCATTTCTCGTCCGGCTTGGCGACGACTGCGGCGGCTTGCACGGCCGGATGCTTGTAGAGCGCGTCCTCGACCTCGATCGAGGAGATGTTCTCGCCGCCCGAGATGATGATGTCCTTCGAGCGGTCCTTGAGCTGGATGTAGCCGTCGGGGTGCATGACGCCGAGATCGCCCGAGTGGAACCAGCCGCCGGCGAACGCCTTCTCGGTCGCCGACTTGTTCTTGAGGTAGCCTTTCATCACCACGTTGCCGCGGAACATCACCTCGCCCATGGTCTCGCCGTCGCGCGGCACCGGCGCGAGCGTGTCGGGATCGCGCACGTCGAGCCCTTCGAGGACCGGATAGCGCACGCCCTGGCGCGCCTTCTTGCCGGCCTGCTCGGGTCCGGAAAGCTCGTCCCATGCCGCGTTCCAGTCGTTGACCGAGGCGGGCCCATAAGTCTCGGTCAGGCCATAGACATGGGTGACGTTGAAGCCCGCGCCCTTCATCGCGGCAAGAACCGCCTCGGGCGGCGGCGCGGCGGCGGTGATGAACTCGACCACGTGGGGCAGGGGCTTCTTGTCGCTCTCCGGCGCATTGAGCAGCGTCGACATCACGATCGGCGCGCCGCAGAGATGCGTGACACGGTGGCGCGCGATCGCGTCGAAGATCGGCGCCGCGCGCACGTAGCGCAGGCACACGTGCGTGCCCCCGACGAACGACAGTGTCCAGGTGAAGCACCAGCCGTTGCAGTGGAACATCGGCAGCGTCCACAGATAGACCGGATGCTTGGTCATGCCGCAGGTGAGCGCGTTCGCCATCGCCAGCAGGTAGGCGCCGCGATGGTGATAGACCACGCCCTTGGGATCGCCGGTCGTGCCCGACGTGTAGTTGAGCGTGATCGCCTCCCATTCGTCCTCCGGCATGCGCCACGCGAAGGCCGGATCGCCCTCTTTCAGCAAATCCTCGTATTCGACCGAGCCGATGCGCTCGCCCGCGCCGGTGTATTCGGGATCGTCGTAGTCGATCACCAGCGGTTTCGCCTTGGCGCCGGCCAGCGCCTCCTTCATGACCTTGGTGAATTCGCGGTCGACGATCAGCGCCTTCGTTTCCGCATGATCGAGCGTGAAGGCGAGGATTGCGGCGTCGAGCCGCGTATTGAGCGTGTTGAGGACCGCGCCGGTCATCGGCACGCCGTAGTGCGCCTCGAGCATCGCCGGCGTGTTGGCGAGCATCACCGAGACCGTGTCGCCGGGCTTGACGCCGCGCTTGCCCAGCGCCGAGCCGAGCCGGCGCGCCCGCGCGTAGAACTCGGCATAGGAGCGGCGCAGGGGACCGTGAACGATCGCGGTGTGGTCGGGATAGACGGCGGCGGCGCGGTCGATGAGCGACAGCGGCGTCAGCGGCTGGAAATTCGCCGGATTGCGATCGAGGTCGGTGTCGTAGGGCGTTTTCGCCATGGCGTTCCTCCCACGTGGGACGCTCATTTCTCGGGCATGATCTTTTCCGAAAGCCGGGACCCACCCCGGATCAAGTCCGGGGTCAGCTTTTTCGGGATCATGCTCCACGTTAGCGAATGCGGCCAGTACCGATCAATCCGCCCTGACGTCCCGTCGCGGCCGCTAGTGCGGCGGATTTGACGTTCCTATCCCTCTGCCGCGAGTCCGCATAGGAACGTCAAATCCAAAAGCCGCACTAGAATCAATAAAGTGGCTAGTGTCCTTTCGATTCCGACGTTCGTTCAGAGA
>Ga0335081_10001784_pt1 | contig 34096 bp, 30 predicted proteins | sample Lox_Sample_35_FD_206713 | JGI IMG/M metagenome (GOLD analysis project Ga0335081, IMG submission 206713) | Soil microbial communities from Loxahatchee National Wildlife Refuge, Florida, United States - Lox_Sample_3.5 | ecosystem: Environmental > Terrestrial > Soil > Wetlands | place: USA...
CAACGTATGCGAGAATTTCCTCTGTCGTTTTCGGGCTCGACCGGTAACATACACTCCCTGGCCTCTGAATGCAACGGCCACGAAAACAGAAACAGAGCACCGCCGCAGTGAAGTGTTGACGGCGGTGCGATGGTGTCCTAATTCTCGCTCGGCACGGTTCACTGGTCACTCGTCACTGCCTTTACCGATTACCCTTCGCCCTGTACCCTATGCCCAGTTCCCTGTACCCTATACTTGCATGCCCCATCAAAAAGCGTCCGAGCATTTCGTCAACGTCGCCGTGATGGCGGCGATCCGGAATCCGCTCACCTACCGGGTGCCCAACGATCTCGACGTGCGCCTGGGCCAGCGCGTGCTGGTCCCGCTGGCGACCCGCAAGGCCACGGGACTGGTGCTCGAACCGGTAGCGCGCGTAGCGCCCGGCGTGAAGATGCGCGACGTACTGCGCGTCCTCGATCCCGAGCCGGTGCTCTCGCCCGAACTGGTCACGCTGGGCTTGTGGATCGCCGAGTATTACCTCGCGCCGGTAGGCGAGGTGTTTCGCGCCATGCTGCCGCTGCGCGCGGAAACGCGCCGCGTTCGATCGGTGACGCTCAGCGACGACGGTCGGCGGAGGCTTGACGAACTCAACAGCAGCCTGCTCGACGAAGTTCGTAACAGCGAGGAAGCCGCTTTGCTGCGCTACCTCGCCGATCGTGGGGCTAACGCCGGCCTTCAGGCCGGCACGGTCCCCAGCAAGCAACCAGCGGGTGCTACTCTCGAAAGCGTTCGACAGAAATTTCGCGACGCCTCGCCGGAGCTGATCCCTCGCGCCGTTGCCGAAGGCTTCGTCACCATCGCGCGCGTCGAGCGTGCGCCAGCGGGGCGGCAGACGTGGTCGGTGAGATTGGCGCCCGCGGAGGCCGGGGAGGCCGTGGAGGCTGGTCCGCCCGAAGCTATGGGAACAGAGGCCGGCGCGACAGTGCACGGCCCGGTGCCGGATCGGCCACACAAGCTTTCGCCGGTCGCCAAGCGCATTATCGAGGCGCTCCAACAACTGGGCCCCGTCGAGGACCATCGCCAACTGCTGAAATCCGCGCGTGCCGATCTGGCCGCGCTCCGCAAGCTGAAGGAACGCGGCGTCATCCAACTTGCGGACTCGAATCCCACGCCGAGGGACCGTCGTGCCTCGCAAAACCAGCAAGACCAGCAGGACTTGATGCCGCGGCCGTTGGGTGCTCCCGACGCGTTGGCCCCTGCAGGACCAAGCATCCCGACGGGGACATCGGCCGAAACCACCGTCGGGGGGCCCTTGCGGTTAACGCCGGCGCAAGCCGCCATCTTCCACGGCCTCGCGGAGCGGCTCGAAAAGTGCGAGTTCGGCGTGACGCTACTTCACGGCGTTACCGGAAGCGGCAAGACTGAAATCTATTTGCAGCTCATAAGCGCATGTCTCGCACGGGGCGCGAACGCGCTGATGCTGGTGCCGGAGATCGCCCTCACGCCCGCCGTGCAGGCGCAGTTCCTGGCCCGCTTCGGCAATCAGGTGGCGCTGCTGCACAGCGGACTGGGCAAGACCGAGCGGCACGAGGAGTGGTGGCAATTGCGCCGGGGTGAAGCACGCGTGGCGCTGGGAACGCGCTCTTCCGTGTTTGCTCCACTCGCCAACGTGGGCCTGGTGATCGTGGACGAGGAGCACGATTCGAGCTACAAGCAGGGCGAGACCCCGCGCTACCACGGGCGCGACGTGGCCATCGTGCGCGGACGCCTCGAGCGCGCGCTGGTGGTGCTCGGCTCGGCCACCCCGTCGCTCGAGTCCTACGCCAACGCCCGCCAGGGCAAGTACGCTCTCGCCACTCTCCAGGAGCGCGTCGCCGGCCGTCCGCTCGCCGCCGTGGAGATCATCGACATGCGCGAGGAGTTCCGGCGCTACGAAACGCGCGTGCCCATTTCCAAGCGTCTCCAGAAGGAGATCGAGGCCGCGCTCGCCGCCGGCGCCCAAGTGATGATCCTGCTCAACCGCCGGGGCTACTCGTGGTTCCTCCTCTGCCGCACCTGCGGGCAGACCATCCGCTGTGTCAACTGTTCCATTTCCCTCACCTACCACCGGCGCGAGCATCGCCTGATGTGCCACTATTGTGGCTACAACATCGATGTTCCCACGCGCTGCCCGGAATGCGACAGCGAGTATCTCTATTACGTGGGCGAGGGCACGGAAAAGTTGGAAGACAAGTTCGCCGAGCTTTTCCCTGGCGCCCGCGTCGAACGGCTGGACCGCGACACGGCTCGGCACCCCGCGGAATACCGGAAGGTTCTCTCGGACTTCCGCGCCGGTAAAATTCAGATACTGGTGGGCACGCAACTGATCGCCAAGGGCCACGACTTCCCCGGCGTGACGCTGGTGGGCGTGGTCTCCGCCGACCTCGGCCTGGGTCTGCCGGACTTCCGCGCCGCCGAGCACACCTTCCAACTCCTTACCCAGGCGGCGGGCCGCGCCGGACGCGGCGATGCGCCGGGACGCGTGCTGGTGCAAACCTTTTTCCCGGAACACTACGCTATTCGCCTGGCTGCCGAGCAGAACTACGAAGGATTCTTCTCCAAAGAGATGCGCTTCCGACGCATGATGCACTACCCGCCCGCCGCCGCCCTCGCCAATATCATCGCCCAGGACAAGGAACTGGAGGAGGCAGCGCGCGTCGCCACGCGAATCGGCGAATACTTCGCGTCGCTCGGGCTGCTCGACGACGGAGGAACCGCAAGGGCTGCCGGTAACATCCAGCCGCCCCTTCGCTCCCCTTCCGGTGGCGCGGTCGAAGGTGGGACTGACGGCGGGGCCGGTGGCTGGGCGCAAGGCATGAGAGTTCTCGGACCCACCCCGGCGCCGCTGGCCCGCATCGAGGGCCGCTACCGCATCCAGTTCCTGATCAAGTCGCAGTCGCGAGCCCGCCTGAATCAAGTTCTGCGCGGCCTCCTCGACCACTGCGACCAGCAGGGAATCACGCCCCGATCGGTAATGATCGACGTCGACCCCGTTAGCGTCATGTAGGGCCGAGCGGCGCTCGGCCCCGAACTGCGATTTCTATGCAAAGATGTTTCCGATGCCCGGTTGTGCGGAGCCGCCCATTAGCTCGTCAGGTTGTAGATCAAGCCGAACGGATCCTTGATGTAGCATCTCGGAAAATCCGGCTCATCCTTGACGATTTCACAACCATGCTTTACCAGCCGTAGCTTGGCTGCTTCGACGCTATCAACGGTGACTTCCAAAACCGGCCCCAGCGCCGGGCCGCGCTCGATGAATAAGTTGATATGCCCCCCATGGAGGCCGATCATGTTCGGATTCTCGTCGGTGACCTCGAATCCGAGCTGCTCGGTGTAGAAACGCGCTGCCTTTTCTGGATCCGGCGCTTGAATCAAAATGTCGGTGCCAAAGCTGTTTGCCATTTCAATTCCTCCGCCCTACGGTAGCCACCCGATACGCGTTCTCAGTGCTTAATGAATCGAAGAAAAGGCTAGCACGAATCGTGTCGAGGTGACAGATGTTCATCGGTCTCCAATTCCGCTGGGCCCAGGTGTGCTGTCACACTCAAGGTTTGACAGGGGCGACAGAGCCGCTGAAGCAATGTCAAGAATGAGGCGTAACAGGACAGTGGTGTAAGCTGGCCCCGGCGCTCCAGAGCACCAGACCTGACTTGGTCCCGGCTTTGAAGTTCAGAGGGGCTCCGGGCAACCAGGGGCGATTCCTGGGAAGGAATGCGCCAGGCGATGGTGCTGGCCACGAGCGGCGTTGCCATCGGCCTGCTCCTAAGCTTCCTGGCGAGCAAGGTGACGGCAGCCCTGCCGGGTGGGCATGGTTTCGATTTGCCGCTGGTCGCGCCGGTCACGCTAGCCCTTTTGGCCATGGCGGCTCTCGGGGCCTACTTCCCCGCCCGCCGGGCGTCGCAAGTCGATCCGAACACCGTTCTGCGGCAGGATTAGGCCTGAGAGTCCCGCACCGACCGATCTTGCCCCTTGACAAAGCTGTTACCCCTCCCTATACTTACTTGGTGGCTGAGCTAGACGGGTTGCCGGCTACGGCGCGCCCGGAAGAAGGATAAAGGATTGAGCGCAGTGCGTCGCCGCGCACGACACCGAATGGAAGATTGAGGGTTTGAGTCCTGGGACGCGGCGGCGGTTGAGGATTGGAGATTCGAGAATCAAGATTCAAGAATGTTCAAGAAAAGGTCGCGCATGACCATCATTAGGGCACTAAGAGCACCAAGGGCACTGGGGGCAAGATCGAGTCAGAGGAGAGGAGAATGAGGCCGGAGGTGCGGAGCCAAATCCCAGCGAAACGACACTCGTCAATGTACGAGGGGGTAAACGAAGCCAAGCGAAGCCATTGGCGTCAACCCCTTTATATTCAATTGGATACTCTTAAAGCGACAAAGACGAAGCCACGACCACCATCGTCCATTATTTCAATGCATTACGGCCATTTTAGCCCGGTTTTATCGCAATTTACCACCGACGGCATGACGCTCTATATTGCCGATTGGGGCCACTTCCAACAGGTGTCAGGCAAATGGCGGTCCACAGAAGGCGGGAGGCAACGCGCAACCCGATGGTTGACGGCCGAAAGCCCAGAGCCTTTCAAAAAACGAAGCCACCGATTTGATTGATAACAAAGGACCGGACCTTGAGCGAATCGGGAACGAAGCCACCGTTTGGGGCCGCAAGGCAGTCAGTCGAAATCGGTGGGTGGCGCGGAGTTATTGCGTACTGCGGTCCGGCTACTGCTTACTGCCTCCTTGGGAGGAAGGGGGGGGCAAAATGAAGGATGGTCCCACTATATTCATGAAAAGAAAGAACCGAAGAAGCGGATTTTGGGAGGGTCCCACTATGTCGATGAAAACAAAGTATCTTAGCACACGATAACCCACTATATCAATGAAAATAAACATGGTTAGCATCGAATCCAAGTGAAGGTCCAAGACGGAGGCTGATCCAAGTCCGATATTTACGTGACTGATTGAAGCTTGACTTCCCTATGCCCACCACTCCGAGAGTCGATCCAAGATACTGCTGTTTTCGCCTGAGGCTTGCCGAATCTAAGATCCACCGCTGGGGCGTTTACGCCGCTGAGACCATCCCTGCCGGCCGCAAAGTGATCGAGTACACGGGAGAGAAGATCGACTGGGCCGAGGCCGATCGGCGCGAGCATTCTCCCTACCTCTTCATCCTCGACCAGGATTGGGTACTCGACGGTGACGTGGGCGGATCGGGGGCCGAGTTCATCAACCACTCGTGCGCGCCCAACCTTGTGACACGCGTCATGAGGAAGCACATTCTCTACATGAGCCGGCGGCGAATCCGAAAGGGCGAGGAGCTGACTGTCGATTACAACTACGACGACACCGACGAAACCATCCGCTGCGCCTGTGGAGCACCGAATTGTCGGGGAACGATCAACAGGGAATAGGGAGCAGGGAACAGGAAGTATCGAGTTCCGAATCTCGAGTTTCCAGTTTCCAGTTTCGAATTTCGCTTTTCGCTTTTCGAGTTTCGTTATAATCGTACCGGGGCCAAGCAAGCGGCCAAGCGGCAGAGGGCGAAGTGAGGGTTCCATGCCTGACCGGCCTAACCGGCCTGAGCGTGCGGGGGAGTCGCAAAGCGCCGAGCCGAAAAGCGAACGAAGGACCAGCGGGCGCCGCCTCGACGATCAACTGGTCCCGTTTTTCAACCTCACGCTTGACATGCTGTGCATCGCCGGCTTCGACGGCTACTTCAAGCGCCTGAATCCCGCCTGGGAGCTGACGCTGGGTTTCACTCAGCAAGAACTTCTCTCGCAACCCTACCTCGATCTGGTCCACCCGGCGGACCGCGAAGCCACCGTCTGCGCCGCGCAGGCGCTGACGGCTGGCAATCTGGTGACCTCGTTTGAGAACCGGTATCGCGCTCGGGACGGTTCCTACAAGTGGCTGTTGTGGAATGCCGCTGCGGTACCCGGCCAACATATCATTTACGCGAGCGCCCGCGACATCACGCACCGCAAGCGCGCCGACGCACGGCTGGCGGTGGAATACACCACGGCGTGCATCCTGGCCGAGCCGGGCGGAGCCAGCGAGACTGTCCTGGCGCTGCTGCGGGCGGTTTGCGAAGCCCTGGGGTGGGAGATGGGGGCGGCCTGGAGCACGGACGACGCGGCCCAGGAGTTGCACTGCGTCGAGGTGTGGCACGCGCCACGGGCGGGGCTGGAAGAGTTTGAAGCAGTTTCCAGGCAAAGCCGCTATGCCCGCGGCGTAGGATTGCCCGGGCGCGTGTGGGCGAGCGGCGAGCCAGCGTGGGTTCATGACGTCTCCGGCGATCCCAACTTTCCCCGTGCCCCCTTGGCGCGCCGAGTTGGATTGCGTGAGGGCTTTGGCTTCCCCATCCTGTTGGGCGGAGAAACAATCGGCGTCATCGAGTTCTTCAGCGCGGAAATCCAGAAGCCCGACGACGATCTGCTCAAGACGCTGGCCACCCTCGGCAGCCAGATCGGCCAGTTTATCGAGCGGCAACGGGCCGAAGAGGCGCTGCGCGAGAGCATGGAGCGAGTGCGGCTGCTGCTGCACTCCACTGCCGAGGCGATTTACGGCGTGGACCTGGATGGCAACTGCACCTTCGCCAATCCTGCCTGTGTGAAGATGCTGGGTTATCACGATGCGGGCCAGTTCCTGGGCCAGAACCTGCACAACCTCATTCACGATAAGCGGCCCGACGGTACGCCCTACCCGGCGGAGGAATGCGCCATTGGCAAGGCGCGGCGCCTCGGCCAGGCGATTCACGGCGACGATGAGGTCCTGTGGCGCGCCGACGGCACCAGCTTCCCCGTGGAGTACTGGTCGCATCCCATGTTTCGCCATGGCAAGCTCATCGGCGCTGTCACCACTTTTCTCGACATCACCAAGCGCCGCGAGATCGAGCGGATGAAGAACGAGTTCATCTCCGTGGTCAGCCACGAACTGCGAACCCCGCTCACCTCCATCCGCGGCGCGCTGGGACTGGTGGCGAGCGGGCGCCTGGGCGCACTCCCCGAGAAGAGCCAGCGGATGCTGGACATCGCGGTGACCAATACCGACCGGCTGGTGCGCCTCATTAACGACATTCTCGATATCGAGCGCATCGAATCCGGCCGGGTGGTGATGGCCCGGCGCGCCTGCGACGCCGGCGCCCTGGTGGCTCAGGCGCTGGACGTGATGCGCCCCATGGCCGACAAAGCCGGCGTCTCCGTCTCCGCTGCGGCGTGTCCCTGCCAGCTCTGGGCCGATCCCGATCGCATCCTTCAGACCCTGACCAACCTGCTCTCCAACGCCATCAAGTTTTCACCGACGGGAGGGACGGTCCAAGTGGACGCCGAACCTCGCGGCACCGACGCGGTGCTATTCCGCGTACGGGACCAGGGTCGCGGCATCCCCGCCGACAAGCTGGATCGCATCTTCGAACGCTTCGAGCAGGTGGACGCCTCCGACGCGCGCGAAAAGGGCGGGACCGGCTTGGGTCTCGCCATCTGCCGCAGCATCGTCCAGCAACACGGAGGGCGCATCTGGGCGGAGAGCGTCCCGGGCCACGGCAGCGACTTTTGTTTCACTCTGCCGGTCGCCGAGCCCGCGATGCCCCAGCCAGAACCCGCCGGGCCGGTTCCCGTTCTCGGCGGCCGCACTGTGCTGGTGTGCGACGACGACCCTTCCATCCGCAGCGTCATCGCCGAGTTGCTTACGCAGCGAGGCTACCAAGTGATGGTGGCAGGATCGGGCCGGGAGGCGTTGGAGCGGGCCACGGCGGCGCCGCCGGCGGCCATCCTGCTGGATCTGATCATGCCCGGCATGAGCGGCTGGGAGGTGATGACGGCGCTGAAGGCCCAGCCCCAGACCCGGGACATTCCCATTATCATCTGCAGCGTGCTCTCCCCCAGCGAGGGAGCGACCACTCCCGAGGGCGTGGCAGGCTGGGTCCGCAAACCGCTGGAGGAAGGTTTGCTCTTCCAGGCTCTCGACCGAGCCTTTCAGGGACGGTTGCGCCTCCCCCAGGTGCTGCTGGTGGAGGACGATCGCGACCTTTCGCGCGTGATTATTGCCACCTTCGAGCGCCACGGCATCAAAATCTTTCACGCCGGCACGGGCCGGGAGGCGATCGATCTGGTCCAGCACCTGGCGGTGGACCTGATCGTGCTCGACGTGAACCTACCTGAGGTCGACGGCTTCGCGGTGGTCGATTGGCTGCGCCAGCAGCAACGCCTGCGCGAGATACCCCTGGTGGTGTACACGGTGCACGACCTCGCAGCCTCCGACCGCGCGCGTCTGGATCTGGGACACACCGAGTTCCTCACCAAGGGACGGGTAAGTCCGGAGGATTTCGAACAGCGGGTGGTGGGACTGCTGGGGCGAATTGTCAGGGACTAGAGGGGAGAATGATGAATGATGAATGATGAACCGAAGACGAACCTTGTCCGTGGTCCGTTGTCAGTGGCAACGGACGACGCACCACAGACAAGGTTCGTCTTCGGTTCATAATTCATCATTTCTGGTTCTGGTGATGAAGCGTATTCTCATCATTGACGACGAGGACGACGTGCGGGAAGTGGCGCGGATGAGTCTTGAGACGTCGGGCGACTGGGAAGTCTTGACCGCGAGGTCGGGGCCCGAGGGTCTTTCCAAGGCGTGTGCCGAGCAGCCGGATGTGATCCTGCTGGACGTCATGATGCCGGGCATGGACGGCCCCACGGCCTTCCGGCACTTGCGCAGCGATCCTTGCACCGGGCACATTGCGGTGATTCTCTTCACGGCCAAGACGCAGGCAGCGGACCGGAGGCACTTCGATGGACTGGGGGCGCCGGTGATCGCCAAGCCCTTCGATCCTTTGATGCTGGCTAGCGAAGTAGCGGGAGCGCTGGTAGGGAACAGGGAATAGGGAACAGCGCTGTCTTTCTGTTCCCTGTTCCCTATTCCCTGTTCCCTATTTCGCAGCAACGGAGTTGAAATGGCCAAGATCCTCGTAGTGGAGGACGATCCCGCGATCCGCGCCGTCCTTCAGGCGTTGCTGGAGACGGCGGACCTCACGGTGACCACGGCCTCTGACGGCATCGAGGCGCTGGAGCGGCTGCGGCAGGAAAACTCCGACCTGATGCTGTGCGACGTCTGGATGCCGCGCCTGGGCGGGCTCGACCTGCTGCGCAGCCTCCGCGTGGAAGCGAAGACACCGCCCCGTGTGATCATGATGACCGCCGATGATACCCCGGAAACCGTGCTGCAGGCCCTGCGCGAGCAGGCCTATCAGTACATCGCCAAGCCCTTCGATCCCGTCGCCCTCCTCGAGCAGGTACAGCACGCGCTGGAGCTATCCACCGATCCTCTGCCGATCGAAGTCCTCTCCGCGCGCCCAAACTGGGTGGAATTGCTGGTCCCTTGCGATTTGGGAACGGCGGACCGCATCCAGGGGTTCCTGGCACAACTGCGCGCCGACCTGCCGGAAGAGGTCCGGCAGAATGTCGGATCCGCCTTCCGCGAGATGCTGCTCAATGCCATCGAGTGGGGCGGCCAACTCGACCCTCATCGCAAGGTGCGCATCGCCTACCTGCGCGCCAAGCGGATGCTGCTCTATCGGGTGGCCGATCCCGGCCCCGGCTTCAAGACCGAGACGCTCGCTCACGCCGCCGTCAACAACCCGGTGGGCGACCCCTGGGGGCACATGCGCGCTCGTGAGGCGAAGGGATTGCGCCCCGGCGGTTTCGGCATCCTCATGGTCCGCGCCATGGTGGACGAAGTGCTGTACAACGAAGCTCAAAACGAGGTGGTCCTCATCAAGTATCTGGATTGAACCATACCGGCCTGTCATTCTGAGCGAAGCGATAAATCTCTCTTTCCTGCTTTGAAATGAAGACGAAGACAGATTCTTCGCTCCGCTCAGAATGACAGGTTGACGAGATCTCGGACGCTGGGAAGAAGAGAGAAGGCGGATCGTTTGCGCCGGGCCCGGAGTTGTGATAGTCTCTGCGCCGGGAGAATGGTCCGAGTCAGGTCCCATTGAGATAAGGGGTGACCAACTGGAACTCGGGCTGATTTGCGCTACAGGCTCGGGCAGGGTGAATGCAGACGGGCGGTTGCGAACCTCTAGATCACTAGCGCCCTGCCGCAACTCACCGGAAGGGAGAGACTCTCATGAAGAAATACCTCGCTGAGTTTGTGGGTACGTTCACGCTGGTTCTGTTCGGCTGTGGGACCGCGGTGGTAGCGGGCAAGGAGGTCGGCCACATGGGCATCGCCTTTGCCTTCGGCCTCGCTCTTCTGGGCATGGCCTACGGCATTGGACCCGTTTCCGGGTGCCACATCAATCCGGCCGTGAGCCTAGGGGTCTACACCGCCGGGCGCATGAGTGCCGGCGACCTGGTGGGCTACATCGTCGGACAGGTGCTGGGCGGAATCGCCGGCGCCGGCGTGCTCCTGGTGATTGCCAGTGGCATGCCGGGGTACAGCACGGCGGTAAACGGACTGGGGCAGAATGGCTGGGGTCCGGGTTACATGGGTGAATACAACGTCTCCTCCGCCATTGTCTTCGAGTTTGTGGCCACGCTGCTTTTCGTGATCGTGATCCTGGGCTCGACGCACCATGCCGCACCGACCACCCAGTTGGCAGGAGTGGGCATTGGCTTGACGCTGGTGGCGATCCATCTGTTCGGGATCCACATCACCGGCGTCTCGGTGAATCCGGCACGTAGCCTGGGTCCGGCGCTTTTCGTCGGTGGACACGCGCTGGCGCAAGTGTGGCTGTTCCTGGTGGTGCCCAGCGTGGCCGGTATCGTCTCGGGCATCCTCTACCGCGCCAAGCTTTTGGCAGATTGATTTGGAAAAGGGAAACTCGAAATTAGATTTAGAAACTCGAAACTCGGTCTTCGACAACGCTCAGGCCCATGACGCGAGCTTCGTTTTTCGGGTTTCGAATCTCGAAAAGGAGGGCCTATGGGGATTCTCTGGTGGATCATCGTCGGGCTCATCGCCGGCTGGGCGACGGGAAAGATCATGCGGGGAGCCGGATACGGTGTTTTCGCGGACATCGTGATCGGCATTGTGGGAGCCATGGTCGGTGGCTTCATCATGCGGATGGCGGGTTTCAGCGGGCGCGGCGGCATGATCTACACCATCGGGGTCGCGATCCTCGGCGCCGTCATCCTCACCGCCGTGATTCGAGCCTTGAAGAAGGCATAGGGGCAGGCGGCGACGCATTGCGCTGACCGTTTCCACCTTCTCTGTGATCGCTCTCCGCGTGCTGTCTTTGGCCACTGCTGCCGGCTGCGCTGCGTTCTATTATAGGATGCAGGCTCTGAAGGTGATGACGAAAGAATGAAGCGGACGAGCCCTCGAGTTCCGCCTCGCACTCAACCCCATCCTCGGGAGGTTTCTGGTGCTTGAACAGTTTGAATTGACCCGCCGCAACTTTCTCTATTCTGCCCTGGCTCTCAGCTTCAGCTCCCGTCTGGGACTGGCGGAAGGGCAAAAGCTTCGCATTGGCGTGACTGACTGGAACCTTAACCTGGGCGCCAACCCGGACGCGGTGTCGCTGGCCGCGCAACTCGGGTTCGACGGGCTGCAGGTGTCGTTCGGACGAAAGATCGTGGATGACAAGATGCCGGCGGACAATCCGGAAGTGATTGCTCGTTACAACAGCCGGGCGAAACAATACAACATTCCGATCGATGGGACGTGTGTCGATCGACTCCATGACAACGGCTTGAAAAACGACAAGCTGGCCTCGAAATGGGTGCTCGATTCCATCCGCCTCACGAAGGCTTTGAACACGAAGGTGCTTCTGTTGCCGTTTTTCGGCCCCAGGGCCCTTCAAACCAAAGATGAGATGGATCACGTGGGGGATGTGCTGCGCGACCTGGCGCCGGAAGCAGAAAAAGCCGGCGTCGTTCTTGGCTTGGAGGATACCATCTCCGCTGAGGACAACGTCCGCATCATGGACCGGTCGCACTCGGCCAGCGTGTCGGTGTATTACGACGTCGGGAATTCCACCAAAGCAGGCTTTGACGTGGTGAAGGAAATCCGTTGGCTCGGCAGAGCCAGGATTTGTCAGTTCCACCTCAAGGACAACCCCCACTACCTCGGCGAAGGCACCATTCAGTTTCCACCGATCATGCAGGCCATTCGGGACATCGGATTCTCCGGCTATGCGAATCTGGAGACAGATGCCCACCCGAACCAGTTGGAAGCGGATATGCGCCGCAATCTGGCGTACATCCGTAAGGTCATCGAGTCAGGGAATAGGGAATAGGGAACAGGGAACGGAGAAAAGGGGAAAGCGGACAGCGGACAGGGCACAAGGGAAAAGGGGACTCGAGGAGTCTATTCTTTCCTGTTCCCTGTTCCCTATTCCCTGTTCCCTTCTGGAGGTGCTTATGACGTCAAACGAACCCACTGGGTACACTCGCCGATGGTTCCTCAGCAGATCGTTAGCAGCCGGGGCGGCCGCATCGGCATTGACCATCATCAAGCCCGAGCTGGTGCGTGGCGCGGGAAAGGAGCGGCTACGCGCCGGTTTGGTCGGGTGTGGCGGGCGCGGCACCGAGGCGGCAGTCGACCTGCTGACCGCTGACCCACACGTTGAGCTCGTCGCCATGGGGGATATCTTCGAGGATAAACTCCAGAAGTCCCTGGCCAACCTGCGTGATCCCGGATTCCTGGCCGGAGTAAGCCCCAAGCGCGCCGCCGAATTCACGAGCAAGCCTTTGGCGGAGTTGGTCGACTCGATTCGCCAGCGTGTCCATGTCGATCCGGAACATAGTTTCGTCGGCTTTGACGCGTTCCGGAAGGTCCTAGCCTCCGACATTGATGTGGTGCTGCTGTGCACTCCCCCAGGCCACCGGCCGGAGCAGTTCGAGGCCGCCGTTCAAGCTGGAAAGCATGTCTTCACCGAGAAGCCCATCGCCACCGATCCGGTGGGAGCGCGGCGGTTCATCACCGCGGTGAAATTAGCCGAGGAACGGAAACTGACGCTGGTGGCCGGCACGCAGCGACGTTCGCAAAGGGAGTACATCGAAACCGTCCAGAAGATCCGTGACGGTGCCATCGGAGAAGTGGTTGACCTCAGCGCGAATTACCTTAGCGGACCGGTCTTGCATGTGGACCATCGTGACCCGGCGTGGGGCGACATGGAGTGGCAACATCGGGACTGGTACTCCTTCGTGTGGATCTGTGGAGATCAGATGGTGGAGCAACACATTCACACGATCGATTTCTGCAACTGGGTGGTGGGAACTCATCCAACAAGCGTAATAGCCTCGGGCGGCGTGGCGTGGCGCCCCCGGGAGGAACTCTACGGGAATATCTACGACCACCTGACGGCCGATTTTGTTTACCCCAACGGCGTTCACCTCGGGAGCGCTTGCCGACAATATCCCAAGGGTTGCTACCGAAAAGTGTGGAACACGGTGGTGGGCTCCAAGGGGCGCAGTGACGGCATCGACCTGGGCTCCAAAGGTCTTGATCCGTACGTCCAGGAGCATGTCCGGCTGGTGAATAGCATTCGCGGCGACAGCCCTTACGTGAACGACGGCATGACGGTAGCCGAGAGCACGCTGACCTGCATCATGGGCCGCGAGGCAGCTTACTCGGGCATGGAAATCACCTGGGATATGATCATGGCCTCGCAGCAGAACCTGCAGCCGAAGGCTCTCGACTATAAGCTCGCGATGGAGGTGCCGCCCGTGGCGGTACCGGCCCACTACCAGTTCGTTTGAGGGGCGCGCCAGTGAATTGCGGATTGCGATTGGCCAGCTAACAGCGGTCAGCTCTCAGCAAGAGAGCCCGGTTCTTGCTGAGAGCTGATAACTGAGAGCTGACGGCTTTAGGGAGGGCTCAGTGGGATACCAAGAATCAAACAGCGGCTTAAGTCGCCGCCAGTTCCTCGCGGGGAGTAGTGCAGCAGCGTTTTCACTGACACTCATGCGACCCGGACTGGTCTCCGGCTCCCAGGTCAACTCGAAAATCACTCTTGGGGTTATCGGCTGCGGTAGCCGGGGAAGCTGGATCACGGACCTGTTCCTTCAACATGGAGGTTACCAGGTGGCGGCCGCCGGGGACTACTTCCAGGACAAAGTGGATGGATTCGGTGAAAGATTCCGAGTGGAATCCGCGCATCGTTACACCGGCCTTTCCTGCTACAAAAGGGTGCTCGATAGTAAAGTGGACGCGGTGGTGATTGAGAGCCCGCCCTATTTCCATCCCGAGCACGCAGCCGCGGCCGTGGACGCGGGTGTGCACGTCTACACGGCCAAGCCCATTGCGGTCGACGTGCCGGGATGTCAGAGCATCGCCGCCAGTGGTGAAAAAGCTGCTGCCGACCAGCGATGCTTTTTGGTGGATTTTCAGACCCGCACCGAACCTCTCTATCAGGAAGCCGTAAAACGCGCTCAGGTAGGTGCCATCGGCCGGATCATCTGCGGCGAGGCAACCTACTTCGCCGACTCACCCTGGACCTGGCAAATTGAGTATCTTCGCCTGCATGCTCAAGATCCAGAGGCCCGGTTGCGAGCCTGGGGCGTCGACCGGGTGCTCTCCGGTGATGTGATTACGGAACAGAATATCCACGCCATTGACGTGGCCACCTGGATTCTCGATCACCATCCCGTCCGCGCCAATGGCAGCGGCGGACTCGATTCGCGGACCGAGGGTACTTGCTGGGATCATTTCTCCGTGATCTTTAGCTTTCCTGATGATGTGCTGGTGAGCTTCTGTTCCAAGCAGTTCGGAACCGGCTACGACGACATTCTGTGCCGGATGTACGGAACCGAGGGAGATATTGAAACCCACTATCAGGGTGAAGTAAACATCCGGGGAAGATCACCGTATGCGGGAGGAAAGTGTCCCACCCTTTATCGAGACGGGGCAGTGCGTAATATCGCCACCTTCTACGAAAACGTCACCAAAGGGGACTTTTCCAACCCCACGGTCGCCCCCAGCGTTCGCAGCAATCTGACCACCATCCTGGGACGCACGGCTGCTTATAAGGGCAGCGAAGTGACCTGGGACGAAATGATGAAAGCCGGCGAACCATGGGAACTGAAGACCCAAGGCCTGAAGGACTAACGTGATCCGACTCGCCGAAGGCGGTCGTAGCTAATCGTAACCGTCAACGAGGCGGTGAAAAAGGGGATTCGTGATGAGTGCAACAGCAACCAACGGCAACTTCAAGCTCCGCAGCCAGAAGTGGTTCGACCGCAACGAGCGGGAGGGGATGACGCGGCGCGCCTATCTGCGGGCCGAGGGTTTCACGGAAAAGTACTTCGACGGCAAACCCGTCATCGGGATCTGCAATTCTTGGAGCGATCTGACCACCTGCAACGCCCACCTGCGCACGGTGGCCGAAGCGGTGAAGCGCGGCGTGTGGACGGCGGGCGGCTTTCCGCTGGAGTTTCCCACCATCTCGCTGGGCGAAGTCCTGATGCAGCCCACCGCCATGCTCTATCGCAACCTGATGGCCATGGACGTGGAGGAGTGCCTGCGCGGCTACCCACTCGACGGCGTGGTGCTGCTCTGCGGGTGCGACAAGACCACGCCGGCGCAACTGATGGGGGCGATCAGCATAGACCTGCCGGCCATCATGGTACCGGGCGGGCCGATGCTGAGCAGCGTGTGGCGCGGACGCCACCTCGGGTCGGGCACCGACACCCGCAAGCTGTTTGCCGAAAAGCGCGCCGGACGCCTCACCGAGGAAGAGTGGTGCGAGGTGGAGAGTTGCCTCTCGCGCAGCGCCGGACACTGCATGGTGATGGGCACCGCGTCCACCATGACCAGCCTGGTGGAGGCGCTGGGCATGACCCTGACCGGCTGCGCCAACATTCCCGCCGCCGACTCGCGCCGCCTGGCCATTGCCGAAGAAAGCGGCCGCCGCGCCGTGGAGATGGTGAAAGAAGATCTGCGGCCTTCGAAGATCCTCACCCGCGACGCGCTGGAGAACGCCATCCGCGTCGATATGGCGATCGGCGGGTCCACCAACGCCATCATTCACCTGGTGGCCTTTGCTGGTAGGCTAGGCATGTCGCTTCCGTTGGAGACCTTCGACGCCTTCTCGCGTACCACGCCCTTCATCGCCAACGTGCAGCCTTCGGGCAAGTTCTTGATGGAAGACCTGTATTATGCGGGCGGGCTCCCGGCGGTGATGGAGGAAATCCGCTCGCTGTTGCACACTGACGCGCTCACCGCCACCGGCAAGACCATGGGCGAGAACATCGCCGGGGCGCCGTGCTTCAATCGCGACGTGATCCGCCCCCTGAGCGAACCGCTGTCGGTCGAGGGCGGCACGGTGGTGCTGAAAGGGAACCTGGCGCCGTGCGGGGCGGTCATCAAGCAGTCCGCCGCTTCCCCGCATCTGCTCCAGCACCGGGGCCGCGCGGTGGTGTTTGAGAACAACGACCACCTTTGGGCGCGCATCGACGATCCCGGCCTGGATGTGGACGAGAACTGCGTGCTGGTGCTGAAGAACGGGGGACCCAAGGGCGCGCCGGGCATGCCGGAGTGGGGCGACTTGCCGCTTCCCGCCAAGCTGCTGAAAGCCGGCGTGAGCGACATGGTGCGGCTGAGCGACGCGCGCATGAGCGGCACCGCCTTCGGCACCGTGGTGCTGCACGTGGCGCCGGAGTCGGCGGTGGGCGGGCCGCTGGCGGCAGTGAAGGACGGCGACCAGATCGAGCTCGACGTGCCCGGCCGCCGGCTGGAGCTGCTGGTCCCCGACGCGGAGTTGCAGCGGCGCCTGTCGGCCTGGCGTCCACCCACGCCTCATTACACGCGAGGCTACGGAAGCATCTTTCTCGACCATATCCTGCAGGCCCACGAGGGATGCGACTTTGACTGTTTGCGCCGGGACGGCTAGCCTCCGAGCCAGTCGAGAGTGGCTAGGCGATTGGGGCATCCATGCTCATTAACGGCAATAGCAATGACTCCGTTCTCTATTCCACGGCGGCGGGGCGTGTGATAAAGTCTGCCCCGATATGAAACTAACCAAGTGTCCACACTGTGGCTCCAACAAGCTTTCGCAATCGCCGAGCGGCGAGCACCAACAATGCCTCGTGTGCCAGCGCATCCTGGTCGCGCCTCGGGCGCGGAACCGAAGGCGCGAGGACGACGGCAAAGATGCGGTCCGCGAGGACGAGTCGGTGGCCGAGACCGCGAAGGCCTGAGGGCTCGTCACGCTTCTTGTCCTGGGAGGGGGGAGACGTGTCTGCGCCTGATCTTGCGAGGGCACGGTAATGCTGCGGCCCGCGCGAGCAGCACGGCTGCGATGGTGATTCTCTCTCTCGTCTCGGCTCCCCGCGTCGAAGGCCAAGAGGCCGTGCAGCGATATGTCGACTTCCTCATGCGAGTGCGGTCGGGCGCCGTGCTGGTATCGAATCCGGCCAGCGGCCGCATCCGCGCCGTGTGGAACGCCGAAGTGGCGGCCGGGCGTGCGTTCCCTCCCGGGTCGACGGCCAAGCTGGTGGAAAGCGCGGCGGTGCTGGAAGAAGGTTTACTCTCACCCTCGGAACGGATCCGCTGCCGCCGCGTTCCCGAGTTGCTGGGAGAGCGCTACCACTGTGCGCATCCGCCTGCCGACGAGCCGTACGATCTTCCTGCTGCCCTTGCCAATTCTTGCAACTATTTCTTCTCGGCGCTGAGTACGCGCCTCAGCCCGGCCATGCTGGCGCACTGGTATTCAGTCTTCGGCTTTGGCACCCCGATGACTGTGCAGGGGTGGAACTCCGACGTCGGCGTGCTGCGGATCGGAACGGACGCGCGTGCCAAGGCCCTGGCGGCCCTGGGCGAGGCCGGGCTCCTGGCAACCCCGGCGCAGGTGTTGCTCGCCTACTCGGCCGTCGCCATGCGGGGCGAGGTCTATCCGCTGCACCGCGGCGCCGGCGGCCCGAACGCGTCCCCATCGCCGCTCCGTCGAATCAAGCTCAGCCCGCGGACCTTCGACTTGCTGACGGCGGGCCTGGAGCAGTGCGCCCAGGCAGGGACCTGCCGTGCTGCCGCAGTTCCGGGAGTGCGCGTCGCGGGCAAGACCGGCACCGCCGCCGATCCCGGCTCCGGCGGACACACCCATGCCTGGTTCGTAGGCTACGCTCCCATCGACCATCCCCGCATCGCTCTGGTGGTCCTGCTCGATCGGGGTACGGGCGCGCGCGACGCCGCGCCGCTGGCAGGGAAGATCCTTCGGCGCTACTTCGCTGCCGGATCGCCGTAGAGTGCATTCCGTGACGTGTCGCCTGGCGTCGTTTTCAAGGTGGCGGAAAGAGTATGGTGGGAAGGAAACTCGCGGTCGCTGGTTTCTTGCTGGCTCTGACCCTGCCGCCCGCGTCTACGTGGGGCCAGCAACTGCGGGTCGAGCTGTTTCCGCCACCGCGCGTCGCCGCCATCGTGATCAGCGCGGGCCGGGACGCGACGGAGATTTGCCGGCGTAGCCCGCCCCGGCCGTGCCTTGAGATTCGGCCGGGAGAACGCGCACGATGCGTTGCTACCGCTACTGGCGTGCGTTGTGCCGCCACCGATCGTGGGCTAAAGTCCTCCGCTCTGCTGATCACTTCGTCGTCGCCCTTCCTGATCGACGCGGCCTCGCCCGCTGCGGTTCGCCACCAGGCCTTAGCTCGCGTCACGGAGTTGACCGTGACTCCACGCGGCCTGCGAGTGATCAGCAACGTGGATCTGGAGAGTTATGTAGCAGGGGTGCTCGCCGGTGAAGCGTCGACAATCAAGAGCCGGGCAGCGCTCGAAGCTATGGCCGTCGTCGTCCGCACGTGGGCGCTGCGCTCGCGGGGACGCCACCGGTCCGAAGGCTTCGACTTCTGCTCGCTCACGCATTGCCAGGTCTTTGGTCCGGCTGCGTCCCGAAGCCCGCGATCGGTGGCGCAACTCGCCGTGCTCGCGACTCAGGGCGAGGTTCTGAACTACGGCAACGCCCTCGCCGACCTTTATTTTAGCGCCGACTGTGGCGGCGTCACCGAGGCTGCCGGCAACCTGTGGCCGGACAAGCGCGCTCCTTACCTGATCAGTGCGCGGGACCCTTACTGCGCGGCGAGCGAGCACGCCCGCTGGCAGCAGACCATCTCGCTTGAGGCCATCTCCACGATTCTGCGCAACGGCCTCGGCCTGCCGCCCGGCGCCCGCCTGCGCGACCTCAACGTCAGCGCTCAGGACGAGTCGGGTCGAGCCCGGACGCTGCTCGCGGTCTCGGCCGAGAATGTTCACTTCGAAGTGGACGCTAACCAGTTTCGCTACGCTGTCGGCCGCCGTCTGGGCTGGAATGTTCTGAAGAGCAACCTCTATACCGTGGAACGACGCGGCGGCCTGCTCGTCTTCACCGGCCGCGGGCTCGGCCACGGCGTCGGCCTGTGCCAGGCGGGTGCGGACCAGATGGGACGCATGGGCGCCGACCCGGCAACGATTCTGGCCGCTTACTTTCCCGGAACGCGCCTCGAACGCGCCGCCTGCCTGCAGGCTATGAAGCCGACCAGTGATCCTGTCGCTTCCAGCGAACATTTCGAGCTCGACTATCCGGCTAGTCAGGAGTCCTGGGTCAGCAGAACGCTGCAAGGTTTGGAGAGCGCCCGCCGCGCCTTGGGTGAGCACGCTGAGGTTCTGGCCGCCAAAATTCGCGTCGCGACCTTCGACACCACGACGGACTTTGTTCACGCCACGGGCCAGCCGGGCTTCGTCGCCGCCAGCACCGACGGCAACTCGATCGCTCTCCAGCCTCTCCGCACGCTACAACAGAAGGGCATCCTGGAATCGACCTTGCGCCACGAGGTAACACACCTGGTGGTCCATCGGCGGCGCGACCCGCGAGTCCCGGAGTGGTTTGAGGAGGGCCTGGTGCTTCACCTCACCGGCGAGCGGATCGCACCCGTGACCTCTCCAGATACCACGAGCCGGACGCTGCAGGACGCGGTGCAGCATCCGGAATCCGAAGCCGAGATGCGCCGGGCGTACGCCGTAGCCTTGAGAATGGTGGCAGAGGTTGCCGAGCGGCGCGGCGCCGCGACTGTGTGGCAGATGCTCGAGCATCCCAGTGATGCCGACATAGTCTGGCTACGGTCGACGGCTCAAGCCAAGCTTGACGAGGCGTCAGTCGCAAAGTGACGGGGGGCACTTTATTTGCGAGGCACCTTCCAACGCAAAGGCACGAAGGCACGGGGAAGAATCGGAGGCGGCGTGAAACCAACGACATCTTCATGGGGTTCTCTTGCCCTTCTCTGTGTCTCCGTGCACCTGCAATACAAATGCTGCGCTTCTTCGCGGCGCGCGAAGAAAAAAGACCTCAACACGGAGATCGCAGAGGACTCACAGAGAAAACGGAGAAGAGCGCGCGACCAGCGGGCGGTCGCTGAGACACTTCTTCTCCGTGGCCTTTGTGAGAACCTCTGCGGCCTCTGTGTTGGCGCCTTGTTGTGGTTGTGACAATAAGGCTGCGCGGTTTTAGTTGCTACGCTTTCTCAAATGGCGGTCGAATCCGTAGTCTGCGGCCGAGCCAGCCAGGCCAGCGACAGAATCTCCAGGAGCCAGCCCACGACGAGCCAGGCCAGCGCGCCCCCCAAACGAACCAACATCTGCGTGTAGTCCCAGAAACCTGAAGGCACTCTGGGATGCGACACCGCCAGTTTGTCTGCTCCCCACGCGAAGATCACGGCGGCTAGCAAGGTGGTGAGGAACGGAGCGCGCCAGGTGCAGCCGGCAAGCGTCCGGCGGATCGCATGCAAGGCTGCGCCCCAGCCCTGGCGCAGGAGCAGGATAAGAAAGCTGAAAATGAAACCGGCCAGCACGAGCCAAACGAAAGCTTCGATCACCTGGAACACCCATTCCACGGGCACGTGGCTCACCGGCTTGCCGGAGTGAAGGGAGAGGAACGACGCCACCTCAAGGGCATGGTCGTTAACCCAGGCGAAAGCCGCGGCCACCGACCAAGTGATCAAGAAGGCGACAATGAGCCAGGCACACAAACGAGCCATCTGACGGCGATCGAAGCCCACCAGCGAACGGAGGCGAACGCAGGCGTGCGAACTCCACGCCGCTTCGGAGAGGCTGTCGATCGCACCGGCGAACACTGCCACGGTGATCGCCACCTGCGCCAGCGCCCACACCAGCGTCAGCACCAGAATCAGGGTGGAGGATTCCGGTAGCCCGAGCCACACGTAGGCCGCTCCTCCCCACAGGCCGGTGAAGACGATCAGTGCCACCACCAGCGCCGGGCTGCGCGCCAGCACCGCCAGGCTCCATTTCCACGCCGCCAACGCCCGTTGAATTTCAGTTAACACCCAGGTCTCCTTGCCTTCTGCCTTCTGCCTTCTGCCTACCGCCTTCCGCCTACTGCTTTCTGCCTTCTGACTACTCTTTGTCCTGCGGCGCGATCACGATGGTCTCCCGCTGCGTTGAAGCCTGACGCGCCGGCTCGTACATGGGCAGCACCCGCGCCGGATTGGCCTGGAACGTTCCGGGTTCCACCGCCTTCAGCAGGTAATGGAACTGTCCCTGCCCGCGACGGAAGGTGGTGGAGAACAACGCGGCGCGATCGTCGTGAAACTCGCGGTAAGTGTAATAGAAATCCCACCACGGCGGCCGCTGCTTCAACTCGTAGGCGTCCTCCTGTTCGATGAACTCGAACCCAGCCGGGATCGGGTCCTCGATTTGCAAGTATTGTTCATCCCCTGTTGCCGTTACGGTCAGCCGGACCACCACCACGTCGCCGCTTTGGACCGCGCCGCTCAGAGGCTGTTCGGTGTAAACGATCCGACCGTTCAACTTTTCAGGCGCCAGTTTGAAATACTCACGCACCACGTTCAGCGCCACCGAGCCCACCCTCGGCGGTTGCGGCTCGCGCTTGTAATAGGACGCGAAGGCCGACCAGTAGAGCACGCCCGGGCCGCTCTTTACCAAACGCACGGCGTTCCCACCGGCGTGGAGCTGTGCGGTGCTCGCCGTGAGGGTGATGGGCTGCGGATTCTGAACGTCCTTCTCCGTGACCTGCCGCTCGGCCAGCTTTTGCCCGTTGACGAAAACCTGGAGCGTGTAGTTGGGCTTCAATTCCCCCGACACTTTGAGGTAATCGATCAGGCCGGAGATGGCGGTCGCCGTCTGCTCGGTGGAGAACCAGTAGTACCCGTCCGACCGGCGGTCGATGAGCCAGCGCGCCGCCTTGGGCAACAGGTCGCTCTTCGGGTCGAGATCGGAAAGCGCGTTCACCGCGTAGGCGGTGGTCTCAAAAGAATTGTCGGAGGAGAAGTCGAGCATCGCCTGCCGCTCCGACTTCCACCAGACGTATGGACCCTCGGTCTTTGCCGATTCCTCGAGCGCCCGCACGAACTCCTGCGCCCGCGTGTCCTTCATCCTCGCGAGGGCCTGTGCCATCAGCGCCTGCCCATAGGGTGAAAGCTTGGCGCGGCCTTGGTCGAGGCCATCTACCCATTTAGGATTGACCGTCGCTGTGGATGGACCGTTTTGCTCTGAGCTGCGTTCCCGCATCCGCTGTTCAGCGCTCGGCGGGAGAGCTTGGCGCGTTTTCTCAAACGCCTCGGCCAGATTCAACCCGGGCTCCACGCTCATTTCGAGCGCGTAAATCAAGTAGGCGCGAATGTCGGCGAGGGCGCGAGGATTCTGCCCGATCTGCTCAATCAACGACTCACGGCCGCGCTCCAGCCTGCCCTCATCCACGGCGTAGCCGGCCGCCTTCGCCTGGGCCAACCCCGCCACCACGTAGGCCGTCATGAATGGGTGGGTCTGGTCCGTCTCCCACCAGCCCCAACCGCCGTCGTCGTGCTGGAACTGATAGAGGCGCTGGAGCCCGGCGGCGATCTTCTGCTGGAGTTCAACCGAGGCGGGAGGGGCCGTCAATCCCAGGTCCTTCACGGCTTGCGCCACCAGAATGTTGGGCAGGAAGCTCGACATGGTCTGCTCAACGCAGCCGTAAGGATAGGTGGCGAGGAAGTCGAGCGCTGACATCAGCGTGCCTGCCACTGAAGGCGCGAGGTCGAGCCGGAGCGACGACGCGTCCGGGTTGATGTCGGCTGGCAGCGCGATGGTCTGTGTCGTCTCGGCCTTCTCTTCCCGCAGCGATCCCGACAGCGCAGAGTTGAGTTGCAATCCCCAAGGCCGCACAGGAATGGCCAGTTCCAGCGCGTCCGACTCTTCGTTAGTCAGCGCCTTGCCGAGGAAGTCCGCCTGCCCGATCTTCGACGTCTGCACTGTCCACGTCACCACCGCTTCCCCGTTCTTGGGCACGTTCACCGAGATTTCCGACGCGCTTTTCAGTTCCACTCCCGTTGTGCCGAGCGAAACGCGCGCCGTCTTATCGGTCTCGAGATAGTTGTGAACAATGCCCGTCACCGTCAGCGTATCGCCCTGGGTAAGGAAGCGCGGCACGTCGAGGCGCAGGATAAGGTTCTTGCGCGTGATCACTTTTTGAGTCACCTGGCCCACCAGCGTGTCCTTGGTCGCCGCCCGCGCGGTGGCCCGCCAGGTGGTGAGCGAGTCCGGGAACGTGAAGGTTGCCGTCGCCTTGCCGGCCGCGTCGGTCACCAGCGACGGCATCCAGTAGATGGTGTCTGGAAAATACTTTCGCACCTGCGGCTGTACAACCTGGCTGGGGTTCTTGAAGTCAGCCAGGCGCGTGGCTGCCCGCAGCCAGGTGAGCTGCATCTTCTGCTTGCCCGAGTAGCCCGTGAACCAATAAACGGTGGAAAAATCCGTGGACACTCGATTCCAGGTTTTGGCGTAGAACTCCTTCTCCGGCGGCTGAACGGCGTCCGGCCGGATGGCGTAGATCGCCTCGTCCACCACGCCCAGGCTGACCTCGGCGCTGACCGGCTTGCCTTGCTGGTCCACGGCGGTAACGGTGTACGTCACCTTTTCGTCAGGCCGATACTGCGGCTTATCGGTCTCGACGGTGACCTTCAACACTTTCTCCGCCGCCGGCACGGCCACATTCTTGGTGACCTCGTAGAGTTGTTCCTTCTGAACGAAGGTGACGCCGATGAAGAAGTTCGGCTCGTAGCGTTCTTCGATAGGCACGTCGACGGTGATCGAATCACCCTCCACCTGGTACAACTTCCATGAATAGACCTGCTGGCCTTCGGTCGTCACCAGAATCTGGGCGCCGGGCGCGTGCGTGCTGATCAGGACGTGTGCGGTATCGCCGGGCTTATACGAGTGCTTGTCCAGAATGATATCCGGCCGACGATAGGTCTGCCCTTCCCATGCATACTGGACGCCCGAAATCCAAAGGCCCGCGTCAAAGCTGGCTTCACGATGATTGCTATCGGTGGCGGTCGCCTCCACCATGATCCAAGGCTCCTGGGGAACCGTGTACGCATAGTGAGCGACGCCGTTCGCGTCGGTGGTGACGGACGCCTGGGCCAGGAGCTTGCGATTCTCCTGCGGCGCGCGCCACGACCACCCGCCCTGCTCGTTGAAATAGAAACTGAGTTGAACGCTGGTGGAAACCGGATGTGAGTCGTAATCGACGGTGTGAACCGTGACGCCGGCCTCGTCGCCGGGCCGGTAGACGTAGCGATCGGTATCCAGAAGCACTACGACCGTGGAATAGGTGGCGAGGACACCGCGCCCGCCCATGATCTCGCGGTTGCTCGCGTCGGTGACGTGCGCCTCGATGCGGTAGCGGTAGTCGCGCTTGTTGGAGTTGACTTCCGCGGGCACCTGTATGGAGAGCAGGCCATTCGCGTCGAGCTGGCCAGTACCCTGCTTGATCTCCTCGCCGTAGTAGCCGCCCTCGAAGTCTTCGCCCCCCTCGTCATCAGCCTCATAGTCTTCCGAGCCCCACAGGATCTGCCAGTAGGGAAACATGTAGCCCGAACGGTAGACCGAGTACTTCACCTTTCCGTGCGCCACCGGGGCCCCGAAGTAATAGCGCGCGTTCACAGTGGCCTGGATGGTCTCGCCCTGGAGGTAACGCGCCTTGTCGGTGCTGACGGACACCTCGAACTCGGGCTTCTTATATTCCTGAACTTCGAACGAACCGCTGGTTACGGCATCGCCGATGTGCGCCACGATCTGATAATAGCCGAGCGCCGCCAGCGGGCTGAGCGTAAGCGTGCCGTGGAACGAGCCAAAAGCAGAGAGAGCGATCGTCTGCTGGTACACGGTCTTCTGGTTGGGGTCCTGGATCTCCACCTTCACCGGCTGGTTGATCTCTGGGCTGTATTGGCCGGCGCGGCGTGCCCGCAGGATGCCCTTGAAGTCCACCTCGTGAGTGGGGCGATAGACGGGGCGGTCCGTGTAGATGTAGCCGACGTAATCCGTGGCCGATTGATCGAAGAAGTAGAACGACTCCATGCTGGTGGCGGCAACGTCGTCGCCTGCCTTGGCCACGATGAACGCGTCCTGTAGCTTGGTCTTTTCCAAGGCCGCCTCGTAGACGCCGAAGGCGTCCGTGGTACCACGCGCCGCTTCCTGGTGATTGTTAAAAATGACCGCGGTGGCTCCTGCCACCGGCGCGCCGGAAGTCCGGTTCGCTACGAAGAGCATCATCTGGCCGGGCGAGCCCTTCGACACCATAGCCACGTCCGTGATCATCAGCAGCGTATACGCGCGCAGTTCGCGATTGGCGACCTCGACGAGGAAGAGCCCTTTACGGTGAAGATCGACGGGAATCTCCTGGTTCTCGTCGCCGCGCGTCTTGGGCAGCAACTCGCGCCACGACGTCACAAGCTGTTCGCGATTCAGCAGCGGCACCTGCGCGTACGCGGCGACGTCGAGCTTGATTCGCTTCTGCTTCTGTTGCGCGAGCCGGGTTTCGTGGTAGACGTGACGCGTGTCGTAGCGCAACTGGCTGCGGAAGAATTCGCGGATTTCCAGTCGCAGGTCGCGCTTCCAGGCGTGGAACCTCTCCAGCCAGGTCAGCGCGTGCGCCAACTCCTGTTTCTCGCTGCCGAAGGAGTGCGCGTCGCGCAGCTTGGCGAAAAACTGGATGGGGTCCTTAACGCGGTAGATGCGGAAGTCGAGGTGATCGACCTGGCGAAACCGGATTTCGACCTTCGGCTCCTGCGCCGGGGCGTAAGTCTGCTGCGACGAAATCTGGAAGAAAGGCTCGTTGGAGGTCGGCTCCTCGTCCTGGGCCGACGCCGGCAATGCGCCCGCGAACAGGGCGAGCCACAAGAAGAAGAACAGGGCCGTGACCGCTTCCGGCCGTGTCGGCCGGGGAAGACTAAACGCAGAGACGCAGAGGTGCAGAGAAGATTTGAAGGGCCGAGAAACAGTGTCATTCTGAGCGCAGCGAAGAATCTCTCTTCGATTCGACCTGATCGGGAAAGCCAAAGAGAGATTCTTCGCTGCGCTCAGAATGACATGCAAACTGACTTCTGATACCATCTTCAAACCCCTCTGCACCTCTGCGGCCTCTGCGTTAGATCTTCTTCGGTTGCGGCCAAAGGCTGCACTATGTTTCATTTCTTGTCCTGTCGAAGCGCCCGCGCTACCAGTTACCGCAGAATCTCCAAACGATATATTCCCAGGAATCTTGGATTCTGTTCCATCGGGCGCCAGCGCGCGTCCGGGTGCTGCATCAACTCGCGGGCTTCAACCTCCCGAATCTCACCCCGCCGGCCGTTCAGGTCACCCGTATGATATACGATCCAGTCCACACCCTGGGGCTGAAAGTACGAGCGTCCCACAAACAGCATCGAGTGGTACGGCTCGCGCTGGCCGGGCTGATAAAAGAAGAGCAAGTCGCCAGGCTGCCCGGCGCCGACATCACGAGAGATGAAGAAAGCGTTGAAGTGCAGCAAGGTGGCAGCGTCGGCAAACTCGGCGAAGGTTCCGTCGGCGAGATCGCTGGTTTGGAACGGACCCGCCCTGGTTCGAAAGAGGCTGTGACCCAGCGACCAGTCCGGGTAGCTGAACTTCCGGACGTCGCCGAAGCCGGGCTCCCCCAGCGCGCTGGGAAACTCCGCCGACTGGCGCCAGGCCGGCGTGTGCGCCGACAACGCGTTGCGAAAGGCATAGCGGATGAGCGCCGCGCAGTCCTGAATCTCGATGACCGGTCCCGGCGCCGGATGGTAATACTGGGCCTCGGCAAGATAGGTCAGCCAGCGGGTGAAGTTCACGCGATCTTCGGGATGGTCCAACCGGGCTCCGTCCGGAAATCCGTCGCCGAGGCTGTCGTGAAGGTCGGCCGCCGTGTCCGTGGGATTCATGCTGGCAGCGGTCACCGCGGCGATCCCTACGCCGGCGGAGCCACGGCGCAGACCGACGAGGGAAGGCCAGTGTGGCGTCGTAAGCCACAAGAAGAGCGCCGCCAGTACCACGATTCCGTCCGCCATCTCGCTTTGTTTCCGGTTTGCTTTTCGGAGCCCCTCCTCTGTTTGCAGCATAGTGCCCGGTTTGTTCCGCCAAAAACGCCCACCGAACGGCATCACGTGCGTCACCCAAGGTTGCAGAATCCCCGGGCTTTCTTCGCGAAGTGCTACCTACCTCACTTGCCCCTTCGGCTTCATGGTGTACGATCGTATCACCAATTGCCTGGCGTAGTACGCCACCGCCGAAGAAGGCGTCCAAGGTGATACAGGTGATGGAAAGGCGGCGGACCTAGCAATCAGGTCCGCGTTACTCTTGCTGGAGATCGCGTGGATGCACGACAGTGAGACCGGTGTAACGGCCAAAGTCCCGTGGGTTCAGCGTAAGCAGGTGGGTCACATGGTTCACGGCCATCACCGCAGCGAGCCGCGCATCATGCACCTGAACGCCCGAGACGCGGCACTGGGCGACCATTCGGCGCCACTCCGGATAGACTCCTTCGCCGTCTGGCAAGAATACAAACTGCCGTTCGATGAGGCGTAGACGCCGGTCAGCCTCAACGACGCCGAGGCCGAAGCCGTTGCGTTCGAGCGGACGCGTGCACACCTTCCAGAATTCAGCCGCGTTCTGAAGCGTGTAGAAAAGGGTCGTCCTTGCGGCCACCAGGCTCTCGACGGCCGCCGCGACGATCTCGTCATAGGGACCGCTTGGCTGGGAAAGGCGAAGAAGGATGTTCGTATCGAGGAGATACACTGATGCCGCCATCAATCATGGTCCTGGTAGATGATTTCGCGCGAAAACGTCTCCTCCGCCAAGCCTGGCACCGGCTTTGCGCCTCGGCGTAATTCTCCTAGCCAAGCGCGAAAATCCTCGCGTGTCGTCACGCCATTGGTTGCAGAGGACGCTGCGGCGCGCCGGCCCAGGTCGGTGAGCGCCTCTTCGACGATCTCTTCCGGCCGGCGGCCCGGCGAGCGAATCAGTTCTTGCCGCAGTGCCGCTTCGGCCTGGGGTGTCAGGGTGACTTCCATGGAGTTAGGATAGCACGGCTGGGGCGCGGTTCAAAGATTACCGACGAAGGAAAAGCAGGTGGCGCCGGCTTCTTGATTTCCAACGGCGGGCAATGACGGGCCTGCTCGGCAGAAGAGGGTTCTTCGAGAACTTCATCGTCCGATTCGATCACTCAACTTCGCCCTCCCTATTTCGACCGAAAAAGACCGCCCGCATCTAATGAACTACAACGGTAGCCCGGACGTGTGGAGAAACGCTGTTCTCGCGAACGAAAGACCCGCAGAACTCGAAGGGCGCGAAGTCTGCGCGACGCTTGCTAGACGCTAAGAGTTTTCGAAAGGGGGCCGGAAGCCAGGAGGATTTGAAAGCAAAAGCCGCGGACCCACGAGACGGGTCCGCGCTACCCTGTGTGCCGAGCATGCTCGACAGCCTGGAGGTGAAAGTCCTCTACCCAACCTGATGGAGGTGAAGGGTTAGCGAAGCGCAACGGCGTCGTCGCGAGGCGGGGTCGGAAGGAAGCGCGGAGCAAACGTGCGAGCCGATGGACAAAAACCGGATAGGAGGCGTGAGCGTCGGGCGAGCGGGCCGGTGATCGCGAAGCCCATTTCCATCAAGGGCGCAAAGCGTAGATTCGGCGGCGGGGCACGGAAGGCGGTCGGAGTTACCTCGGGAGATCTGCCGTCGGTCACGGAAACGTGACTGAGGGTGGGGCAACTCACCCTGACCCGGCGGCAGAAGTCAGCAGCGGGCATAGTACCTACGCGAGTAGGGAAGGCCCAAACGGTGTCGAAAGACTGGAAGGGAGAGGCCAGTAAGCAGCGCGACTCATGAGCGAAGAGCGGCGGAAAATCCAGTACGAACTGGCCTTCCCGGCAGCGCCGCGGGGTGAAGCTCCGGGGACTATCGAGGGAGGGACCGAATCGCTTGCGGCGAAGCGCGGGACTGAAAGCCCGGCTGAGACCGGGAGGTTGATGGAGGAGGTGGTCGAGCGAGAAAACCTCAAGGAAGCGTTGCAACGCGTCAAGGCTAACCAAGGGAGCCCCGGAGTGGACGGGATGACCGTTCACGATCTTCCGGGCTACCTGAAGGAGCATTGGCCAAGCTTACGGGAACAGTTGCTGGGCGGAAACTATCAGCCGCAGCCGGTGAGGCGGGTGGAAATCCCCAAGCCGGACGGCGGGGTGAGGAAGTTGGGCATCCCGACGGTGCTGGATCGATTGGTGCAGCAAGCGGTGCGGCAATGGATGGCGCGACGGCCCACTTGGTCGAAGTCCGATCTTCCAGGCCGCCACTTTCCGAGCTAGCCAGACGGTTGGATCAGGGTGAGGCGGAAGCCATTCAGTTGGCGATTGATCTGCGCGCCGATTTCCTTCTCATCGACGAGCTTCGCGGCCGTAGCATCGCCGCCGCGCGTGGCCTGGTTGTGATCGGGGTATTGGGTATCCTGCTCGAATCTCACCGCCAGCGGCGCATCGAGAATCCGCTGGAGCTGCTGGCCCAACTCCGTGCCCATCGATTCCACGTTTCGCGCCGTCTGGTTCGTGAGTTTGAAAAGCAGATTGGCTCTTAGACGGTAAGAGTTTTCGAAAGGGTGCCGGAAGCCACGAGGATTGAAATCAAAAGCCGCGGACCCACAAAACGGGTCCGCGCTACGCTTGCTGAAACAGCGCGGCGTGAAATTCCGGTCCCTCGCAGAGGCCATCGACACGGAGACGCCGGCCGGTCGCGCCATGTGGCAGATGATTGGCGTACTTGCGGAACTGGAGCGCAGCCTTACAGCAAGCGGACCCGCGCCGGCGTGAAGGCCGCGAAGGCGCGAGGCGTAAAATTCGGACGCAAACCAAAACTTACGCCGCAGCAGATCGACCACGCCCGGAAGGAGATCGACAACGGAGAGCGACAAGACGACCTAGTAGCGGCCCTTTTCAACGTTAACCGAAGCACTCTTTACCGGGCGCTGGCGAGCTGAAACGAGGAAGCGAGGGGAAATGCGAAAGGATGGCTTCTGGATTAAGAACTGGGAGAAGCTGGCTGCGTTTGCGTTTGGCACAGTCTTCATCGTGGTGCTGTTGGTTATCGCATTTCTGGTTCCAACCCCGACCGCTACCCAGTGGTTCGTGTTCCGTGTCGTTCTTGCCCTTGCGGCCGCTGGCATAGGCGTAATTATCCCTGGCCTGATCGTTGTACGTGTCTCAAAATTCATCCGTGCCGGTGGGGCGATCGCACTGTTTGTATTGGTCTATTGGTTTAACCCGCCGAAGCTTGTTGTGAGTGGCGTGCCCGTGAAGCCTGAATTGCCCGCCATTGACGCCACTCCAAGGTCGCTTAACAACCTTAAGCCGGGATACATTACTGGAATAGGTATGACGTTCAAAAATGCGGGCACTGGAACCGCATATTCCACTACTTCCGATGTTTCCGTAGGCGTCTTGCCGTTTCCTTTGCCTCACGACTATCCGATGCCCGAACAATCTAAAACTCACCTCAGTGTAGGAACTCTCGTACCGGGCGCGGAAGTTGATGGTTTCGGACAGATGGATAAGCCGCTCACTTTGAAGCAGTTTCAGGCTATAGTTGACGGGAGTAAAATGCGGCTCTATGTCGCCGGGACGTTCCGCTATCGGCTTGCTTCCGGTCAACAGTGCGCCCGCCATTTTCTTTGGCAAACTGGGGGCCCGCAACTAGTCTCGTCCATTGCGGCATGGGAAAGCAGCCAGCCTGTATCGCCACCTTGGTGGGCGGGCGATAGATACAATGATGTCACGCCACCAGAATGCGAATGAAGCAAGGGTAGCGCGCCTTTGGGGTCTGCGGCTCGTGTTCCAGTTCACTCTGCTCAAAGAAGACCAGTAGTCAAGTCAGGTCAGGGTTACTATGCGGCTTTCTTGGCCGGTAGTCATTGGGATCGAGGCAGGCATCATAAGTCGGGCGGTTGATGGCAATCCATTCCGTGCCGTTGATGCCAGGCGGTTCTCGGTGTTGGACTGAGCGGAAAGGCGCACGCGACCTTGATCCATCGGCCTCGCTGCACGGAAATGGCGTTGACCTCGCCAGCAGCTTCGGAGAGGTCCTTGGGTAGGCCCAAAAAAATGTTTGTGACGCGTCGTTATTTGATGAGGACATCATAGACGTTGTGCTCCCCGATCCAAAACCATAAGTATTGGCCAGGGAGCTTGACGGCAAGGGCGCGATATTTCAGCGTGACGCGGGCGGACCAGATCTCCTGGCCCTGGCGGTCGCCGAGTTTCTTGAATTGAAGAGAAGGGTGCTGCGGGTTCTTCTTCAGCAAAGCGAATTGCTTATCAGCGCGCTCGCGGATGCCGGGCGGCAAGGCGTGGTAATCGTTCCAGAAATCCGCGTTGGCGCGGTGGGTCATAAGGCGGCCGGCTAGAGTGGTCGCGTGTTGCCGGCTTTGTAGTCGGCCAAGGCGCGATGGATGCGTTCGTCGATGCGCCCGGCGTCAAGGTCGGCCTTGAGCTGCGCGTCGATAGGCTGCGGGCAGTGCTGGTCTAGCCACGAATACAACTCTTCCAACTCCGGCGGCGTCAGCGCCCCGATCGCGCGCTCGATCTCTTGGACCGTGTTTAAGCTCATGGTTCGCTCCCGCTATTTCTTGTGTGCCTGAGAGAAGATTAGCACGCAAAGGACAGGGGTTCAACGGGAAGAGGAAGCAAGGGAAGCAAGTGTAGCCCGGGCCCCTTCTGCGGGTACACGGTCCTTCACACGCCACCACGAGGCGCTGCCACACTTCGGCAAGCAAGAGTGCGGTGGCTACGCCTTTCAAAGAAGGAAAGAATCGGCGGGCTTGAGACTCCGCGTGGTGGGGTCAATCTGCAGCCCCATGGCTTCCAGGGCAGTGACACCCAGAAGCGGTTCATCCCCAGGCTCGCCAAAGACCACAGGCACCCCGCTCATGTGCCCATTCCAGCGGAAGAAGGCCATGCCTACATAACGTTCGATAGTCTGGCCATTAGCCAAGCGAAAGACACGCTGGAACTGCCTGGGAACCCCTAGCCTCTCGAGGATTTCGCGCGGCACCACGCTGTTGAGGGCCCCGGCGTCAACTGACAGATCCACCTCTTCCGAGCGGTCCAGTTCAACAGGATGCGAGACCGTGAAATGGAGGCGAGTGAAACCCATAACCTTCCTCTAACCATTATAACACGGCGGCTTCTGCCCAGCCTGCCAGCTAGGGTAGGGCATCCATAACGGCGTCGGCCGTGCCAGGACCCTTGTGGGCGGCAACCACGCCACCCTTCGCCGGGCTCAGGGAAGGATTTCGACCCTGCCGTGCGAACAGGGGAGTCGGCCTTGACGTGAGCCAGGTGCCGTGGTATTGCCGTGGTATTACATTTGTGGAGATGTAATGGGGCAAGTTACGGAATCCGCGATCACGGTGAAAGGCCAGACCACCATCCCCAAGACCATCCGCGAGCACCTGGGGTTGAAGCCCGGGGACCACGTGAAGTTTTTTGTCCACCCTGATGGCACGGTGGTTCTGCTGCCCAAACTCCCGGTCACGGCTTTAAGAGGCATCCTGAAACGACCCCGCCGACCAGTGTCCGTCGAGCGAATGCGTGAAGCCATCGCCGAGGGGGCGAGCGGGCTCCGTCCCCGTGCCCGACGCCGATGATCGGGCTCGACACCAATATCCTCGTCCGCTACCTCGCGCAGGACGATACTGAGATCATCGAGTCCCGCATTACTGAGGAAAATCCGGGCTTCATCAGCGTCGTCGCCATGGTCGAGACGGTGTGGGTTTTGGACCGCGCTTATGGCCTCGCCGTGAGCGAAATCGTCGCGGCTCTCGAGCGCATCCTCCAGGCTGACACCCTGGTGGTTGAAAGCGAGCAGGAAGTCTTTACGGCCACAATGGTACTCAAGGAGGGAAGGGGCTCGTTTGCCGACGCCCTCATCGGAGCCCTCGGGGCCAAGGCCGGCTGCGCGCGCACTCTGACTTTCGACAAATCGGCTGTGCGGCTCCCTAGCTTCGAACTCGCGTAGCAAGTGTAGCGCATCTACGGACCGCCACCTACCGTTATTCCGTAAAGCGTTGAATCGGACTCAACCTCAAGAATCTCTCACCAAGCCCAATCCATGCCGAGCAGGACGTTTAGATCCGGGTCAAACAACGCCAGGCGGACGGAGAGCAAGTGTAGGGCATCTATAACGGCGTCGGCCGTGTCAAGACCCTCGGTTCGTCGGGCAAATCGGCGAGAATCCGGTCGAGAGCCTCTCGAACCAAAGCATCGGTAGAGCGGCCCTTTGCTTGGGCCGCCGCAATGAGCTTGGCTTCTTCCCGAGGCTCGAGGGGCAAGGTAATAGTCATCGAACATTCCTTCGGCTATTATGCTCCTCAAGCAAGTGTAGCAAGTAGCGGTCGGCGCGTGGCTGGTGCTGCCCGTATCATCATGGACGCTCGACCAAGGCCGGAAGAACCGCCGGAGTAACGCAAACTACGCCTAACTCTGTTGCCGACTAAACTAATACCAGCCGAACGCGGTGGCCGACGGCCATAGCAGCGCGCTCTACGGTGTCAAGTTGTACCTTGTCGTTCTCGGGGTCCAATAGCTTGTTCAGATGAGCGCGGCTCGTTCCCATACGCCGTGCCATCTCCGCCTTGCTTATGCCCTGCTCGTGCATGGCCTTCTGCACCTGCCATGCCAGCACCCGCTTAACGGCGTGGTTGGTCGCGTCCTCGTAAAGTCCCTCTTCCTTGAGAAAGTCATCAAGGAAAGAGCCGATGTGCGGATTTTTGCTCATAGGTCAACCTCTTTCTGTCTCGTGCGGGCCAAGTCCAATTCCGACTGCGGCGTCGTCCGGGT
>Ga0335081_10001785_pt1 | contig 34082 bp, 24 predicted proteins | sample Lox_Sample_35_FD_206713 | JGI IMG/M metagenome (GOLD analysis project Ga0335081, IMG submission 206713) | Soil microbial communities from Loxahatchee National Wildlife Refuge, Florida, United States - Lox_Sample_3.5 | ecosystem: Environmental > Terrestrial > Soil > Wetlands | place: USA...
CCCGCAGGCGCGGTTTATGCCCTAATCGACAAAGACCGCGATTTCCATCCCAAGCAACGGAAACTGCTGGTCAAAGGGCTGGACATGCCCACGGGCTTGGCGTTCTGGAAGGATTACCTGTATATCGGCGAAGCCGAGTCCGTTAAGCGGTACCACTACGACGCCGCTACCATGACGCTCGGCCCTGGCGAAGAAGTGGTCTCGCTGAAACACTTGCGCGATTTTCACTGGACCCGAACCATCTTGTTCGATCGCGAGGGGAAGAAACTGTACGTCGCCGTCGGCTCGGGCTCGAATTCCGCGCTGGGGGAAGACCCGCGGCGCGGGGCCATCAACCGCTATAATCCGGACGGCTCCGGCCACGAGATCTTCGCCGCCGGCACCCGCAATCCCGTGGGGCTGCACTGGTATCCGGGCACCGACACTCTCTGGATTTCCGTACAGGAGCGCGACGACCTGGGCGATGAACTGGTGCCCGATTATTTAACCCATGTTCAGCCCGGCGGATTCTATGGATGGCCGTACGCATACATCGGCTCGCATATCGATCCGCGCAACGCGGGCGTTCGCCGGATGCGCCATCCGCTGCTTTGGCTGGAAACGATTTTCACGGTGCCGGCGCTCATTCGCAACACCATCGTTCCCGACGTCTTACTGGGAGCGCATGTGGCTCCCCTCGATATCCTCTTCTACACGGGCCAGAAGTTTCCCGCCGCATATCGTGGCGGAGCTTTTGTGGCGTATCATGGCTCGGTGAACCGCGCCACGCGCACCGGCTATTCCATCGCATTCGTTCCCTTCCAAAACGGACAACCGTCCGGACCGCCGCGCGAGTTCCTCACCGGCTGGATGATGGCGCCGGACAAACACGAGGTGTGGGGCCGGCCTGTGGGATTGGTTCAATTACCGGATGGCAGTTTGCTGGTTTCCGACGACGGCGGCAAGAAACTGTGGCGGATCGATTATCCGAACGATACCCGGTAAATAGCGATGAAAACGACAGATTCGCCGAACCCGATCGTGGATAACGGAACCTCAGGAGCCACGCCCGGGCAAGAGTCTCCTTCGCACAATACCGCTGTGTTTCCCATGTCGTTCGCGCAACGGAGGGTTTGGTTCCTCGACCAGCTCGAGCCAGGAAAATCTGTATACAACGTGTGCGAAGCGCTGCGGTTTGCCGGCCCTCTGGACGTTTCGGCTTTAGCAACCAGCGTCAACCAGATCGTCAACCGCCACGAATCGCTGCGTACTACGTTTGCCGAAGTGGAAGGCCACCCCAGCCAGTTAGTTGCGCCCTCCCTCCACATCCGGTTGGAATCGGTGGATTTGCGCGCGCTACCGGAGCCCGAGCGGGAGACCGTAGCCAGATCCAAAGCCAGTGAAGAGGCCAACCGCCCATTCGACTTGCAGCGCGGCCCGCTCATCCGCGTCTTGCTGCTGCGCCTAAGCGATGAAGACCATGTCCTCGTCTTGACGATGCACCATATTATCTCCGAGGGCGGCTGGTCGATGGGCATCTTCCTCAGGGAATTGCAGACTCTTTACAACGGATACGCCTCAGGCAAGCACGCGGAGCTTCCAGACCTGCCGGTTCAATATGGCGATTTCGCCGTCTGGCAGGAGGAATGGCTGCAAGGCGATTTTTTGCAGGAGCAGTTGGAATTCTGGAAACGTGAGCTAGCGAATATTCCGCCGGTCATCGAGCTGCCCTCCGATCATCCCCGTCCCGCGGCGCAAAGCTACCGTGGCGCACGGCGATCGATCCAACTGCCTTTGGAGTTGAAAAGGGCCTTGGTTGCGCTAGGGCGCGAAGAAAACGCCACCCTCTTCATGACAATGCTGGCCGCCTTCCAGACGTTGCTGTTCCGGTACAGCGGTCAGACGCATCTGGCCACCGGAATCCCGGTCGCTGGACGGTCGTCCCCCGAGATCCAGGACCTGATCGGATTCTTCGTCAACACGCTGGTGCTGCCGGCCGATTTTAGCGGCGATCCCAGCTTCCGGCAGTTCTTGAAGAGAACGCGGCAGCGTGCTTTGAACGGTCTGTCCCATCAGGATTTGCCCTTTGAGCTGCTGGTAAAGGAACTGCGGCCGGAACGCACCCTGGCCTACACGCCGCTGTTTCAAGTGATGTTCGCATTCCAGAATGCGCCCCGGCCGGAGCTCAACTTCGCCCAGTTGTCGGTATCGGGCTTTGACGTGGAGATCCATACGTCGATGTTCGACATGACCCTGTTTGCCTGGGAAAAACCCGACGGCTTGCTGGCGACCCTGGAATACAGCACCGATCTGTTCGACGCCGCCACCATCGACCGGTTGTTGCGCCAGTTCCAAACGCTTTTGGAAGGCATCGTCCGTGATCCGTCGCAGGCAGTCTCGGCATTGCCACTTCTGCCCGCTGACGAGCGGCATCTGTTGCTCGAGCGCTGGAACGATACGGCCACTGAATACGCGCGCACCGAGACCATCCACTCATTAGTGGAACAGCAGGCCGCGGCCACTCCCCATTCGCCTGCGGTCACGTTCGGCGAAGAAAGCCTCACCTACCGGGAGTTGAATGCGCGCGCCGGCCGGCTGGCAAGCTATCTGCGCGCGCGCGGTGTGGGCGAGGGCACGCTCGTGGGCATCCTGGTGGAACGCTCCATGCAGATGGTGGTGGGGCTTCTCGGCATTCTCAAGACCGGCGCGGCCTATGTCCCTCTGGATCCGATTTACCCGCCGGAACGGCTCGCTTTCATGCTCAGCGATTCAGGGGCGCCCGTTCTGCTGACCGAAGAAACCCTGCCGCCGATACCGGATTACACCGGCACGGTCGTGTTCTTGGACAGCGAGTGGCCGGCGATCTGCCGCGAGGACGCCTCTCAGGCGGTTGGCGCCGGTGATGCCGAGAGCCGTGCGTACGTAATCTACACGTCCGGTTCGACCGGTAAACCGAAGGGCGTCGAGATAAAGCATCGCAGCGTCATCAACCTGCTCGAGAGTATTGGCGAAACCACCGGCATGGAAAGCCGGGACGTGCTCGTCTCGGTGACCACTCTGTCGTTTGATATCGCCGGCCTCGAGATCTGGATGCCCTTGGTATGCGGCGCGCGCGTGGTGATCGCCAGCCGCGATGTGGCGATGGACGGAAAGGCTCTGGCGCAGGAGCTGGCACGCTCTCGCGCCACGTTTCTGCAGGCCACTCCCTCGAGCTGGAAGCTGCTGGTCGATTCGGGTTGGACCGGTGACAAGCGCATTACGGCATTGTGCGGCGGCGAGGCATTTCCCGGCGAGCTGGCCCACCGGCTGCTCGACCGGGTCAAGGTTCTCTGGAATGTCTACGGACCAACCGAAACCACCATCTGGTCGACGGCTCACCGCGTCGAAGCCAGCGACCAGTCGATTCCCATTGGCCGGCCGTTGGCCAATACGCAGCTCTATGTTCTGGACGAGCGGCGCCAGTCGACGCCGATCGGCGTTCCGGGCGAACTGTACATCGGCGGGGATGGTGTGGCGGCGGGTTATTTGAATCGGCCGCATCTCACCGCCGAGCGATTCGTTGCCAATCCCTTCCATGCCGCCGGATCGCCGCTGTACCGCACTGGCGACCGCGTGCGCTACCGGGCTGATGGAACCTTGCAATTCCTAGGCCGGCTCGATTACCAGGTGAAGATCCGCGGCTACCGGATCGAGTTGGGCGAGATCAGCGAAGTCCTGAACCACCAGCCCGCGGTCAAAGAAGCGGTCGTGGTGGTAGACGATCAGGATGGCGGCCCATTCCTGGCGGCGTACGTGGTGCCGCGAACCGAAGAGCCTCCGCGAACCGACGACCTGAAGAGCTTCCTGCGGGCGGCCCTGCCCGAGTACATGGTTCCTTCGCGCTTCGTCTTCCTGGATGCCCTGCCGCGCACTCCCAATGGGAAGGTGGATCGGCGCGCGCTCCCGGCTGCCAACCAACTACCGCCAACTGCCGGCCAGTTGGTCGAGCCGCGCGATGAGTACGAGACCAAACTGCGCAACATTTGGGAAGAGTTGCTCGGAGTTCACCCCATCGGCGTGACCGACAACTACTTCGACCTGGGCGGGCATTCGCTGCTGATCGCGCGCCTGGGGCACCGCATCGAGCAGGAGTTTGGGAAGCACCTCTCCATGGCCGAGGTCTTTCGGACGCCGACTATTGAGGGCATGGCGGGGCTCTTGCGCAAGGCGACCGTGGCGGCGCCGGCCGATTGCCGGGTCTTCCACTTGCAAGCGAGCGGATCCCGGCCGCCGTTCATCTGCTTGGGCGCGGGACCGTTCTTCCTTCCCTTGGCCAATGCCATCGGCGAGGACCAGCCGTTCTGCGGATTGGACCTCACGCCGCTGCGTCCCGAACGGCTTTCGACTCCGTACCGGCTGGAAGAGATTGCCGGGCACGTGAAGCGCGCTATCCGTGAATTCCAACCGCGCGGCCCTTATTATCTCGGCGGGTGGTGTCTGTTCGGCGTGCTGATGTACGAGGCGGCCCGGCAGATGATCGCCGAAGGCGACGACGTCGCGCTTCTGGTAATGATCGACAGCCCCAATCGCGCTTACGAAAGGGGCCTGCCTCCCCTGGGACGCATCAGCTCGAGGCTGCAGAAGTGGCAATTTCACTTAGCGGAGATGAGCCGGACGAGAGTGACCAACCTTCCAGCTTTTCTCAAACATCAAATCCGCATCGCACACGGTGAGGCGCGTGTTCGTCAAGACCGAAAGGACGTTGAACGGAATGCCCCCGCAACCGATCCCCGAGGGCAGGAATTCGACTACGCGTTCCAAATCGCGGCCAGAAGCTATGATCCTCCGCGGTATCACGGGCGCGTCTTAGTCTTGCAGACCACTTCGCGACCCTCGGGCCACCACTGGAGCTTACACAATCGCTGGCGCCACGTGATCGACTTGCTGGAAGTGATCGATGTCCCGGCAGGACACGCGGAAATGTTCCTCGAACCGCACGTGCGGGTGCTGGCCGAGCAAATGAAAGAACGTCTGGATACCGGCATTCGTCCGCTAGCCGCCACGGCCGCCCGGTGACGCCTGGCCGCCGGCGTGAAACCGGGGGCTTGAGCAGTTCGCGGGCGGCCGCCAGCGGGCTCAGTCTTCCGTCACATACCGCCTTCTTCATTTCCGGTAAACGCTCGGCGACCGCTGGATGGAGTTGAAACTCCCTCCGCAAACTCCAGCATGACCAACCCCCGCGATGGCTGCCTGGTGGCCTACCACAGCTCAGTCAACCCCGCCACCCGCACTGGCTATTCCATTGCCTTCGTGCCCTTCCAAAACGGCAAACCGCCCGGATCGCCGCGCGACTTTCCTCACCGGCTGGATGATGGCGCCGGACAAACGTGAGGGGTGGGGCCGGCCGCTGGGATTGCACGACCGGGGCAAGAAACTGTGGCGGATCGATTATCCGAACGATACCCGGTAAAAGAGGTAAAAACGACAGATCCGCCGAAGCCGTTAGTGTATATTGATACCTCAGGGGCCACGCCCGGACAAGGGTCTCCGCAGAAAAAACCGCTGTGTTTCCAATGGCCTTCGCGCAACGGAGGGTTTGGTTTCTCGATCAGCTGGAGCCGAACTCGACAGTTGGACGCAGCAACCAGATGGAGTACAATTCTGGAATTGCCCACAGACAGGCCGAGATCTAAAGAACGATCCTGTGAGAGCGCATGGGAGAGTATCGTTCTTCCCCAGGATTTGTCCGATCGTCTGCGGGACTTCAGCCGGCAGGAAGGCGTTAGTCTTTTCGCGCTGCTTCTGACGGCCTTCCAGACGCTGTTACACCGCTATAGCGGACAGGACGACATCGGCATCGGATCCGAGGTTCACGGCAACACCGTATCGATACGAACAGATTTTCGCGGAGAGCCACGCTTCCGGGAGTTACTGGGACGGGTCGAGAAGATTGTGGAGGAGTTGGAGGCCCGCCGGGGGATTCCGTCTGAGAGCGTGGTAGGGGAATTACCGCCAGATCGAATTAATACCTGCTGGCCATCGTTTCACGTGCTGTTTGCGTTTCATTCCGCCGGCGAAGGTGGGAAAAAGCCCGAAATCGCCGCGGCAAAGGGCGCGGGTACAGAGACGGAGTTCGACTTGGTGTTGTCCGTCGAGGACGGCCCGGGAAACCTCGAGGGGAACCTACAGTTCAGCACGGAACGGTTCGATCGAGCTACTGCGCGACGCATGTTGGGAAACTATCGGACGCTGCTCGCAGGCGCCGTAGACCAGCCCGATCAGCAGGTTTCTCATCTCCCTGTTTTGGACGAGGCCGAACGGCGGCAGTTGTTGGTTGCGTGGAATGATACGAAGCGGGAGTACGCTCCGCTGTGCGTTCACCAGTTGTTCGAGGAGCAGGTGGAGCGAACTCCGGATGCGGTGGCCTTAGTCTGCCGCAAGAATCAGTGGACGTACAGGGTGTTGAACGCTCGTGCCAATCAACTGGCGAGCTACCTCCAGACGCAGGGAGTCGGACCAGATGTCTTAGTGGGTGTTTGCTGCACACCTTCGTTGGAATTGATGGTCGGCATCCTGGGTGTGCTGAAGGCGGGTGGCGCCTATGTGCCCCTTGACCCCAGCTATCCCACTGAGCGCTTGAGCTTCATGCTGGCCGACGCCGGCGTGAAGCTGTTACTAACCGAATATCACCTCACTCCACAATTGCCTCCGGGCCCACTCTGCTTTTTCCTGGATCGCGATTGGAAGCAATTGGCGGACAAGCCGGCAACCAATCCTGCGTGCGCCGCGCATGCCGACGACTTGGCTTACGTGCTCTACACCTCCGGCTCCACGGGAAAACCGAAGGGAGCTGAGATTCTGCATCGCGGCTTGACCAACTATCTGAGTTGGGCAGTCGAAGCCTACGCGGTGGCACAGGGCGAAGGCGCGCCGGTGAATTCTTCCATCAGCTTCGATGCGACGATTACCAGCTTCTTCACCCCGTTGTTGGCGGGAAAGAGAGTGGTCCTGCTGCCGGAACGGGACTGGGCCGAAGCACTCGGCGAACTGCTCCAATCCAGCAGCGATTTCAGCCTGGTGAAAATCACGCCGGCGCATCTGGAAGCGCTCAGTCAACTGCTGCCGGAGTCGGCTGGTGCGCCGCGCGCGCGCGCTTTCGTCATCGGAGGCGAGGCGCTGTTCGCCAAGCAGCTGACATCCTGGCAGGCGCGCGCCCCGCATATCCGGATGATCAATGAGTACGGGCCTACCGAGACAGTGGTCGGATGCTGCGTGTACGAAGCGTCGCCGGATGACGCGTGGGTGGGTGCAGTGCCGATTGGCCGGCCCATCGCCAACACGCAATTGTATGTGTTGGATCGGTACCTGCAGCCGGCGCCGCTGGGGGTGCCGGGAGAGTTGTACGTCGGGGGCGCAGGAGTGGCGCGTGGGTATCGCAACCGGCCCGAATTGACGGCCGAGAGGTTTCTCGACAACCCCTTCGGACCCGGCCGGTTGTATCGGACCGGCGACCTGGTGCGCTACCTGCCGGATGGCAAGCTGGTATATCTCGGCCGCCTGGACCACCAGGTGAAGATTCGTGGCTTCCGCGTGGAGCTGGGGGAAATCGAGGCGGTCCTGACGCAGCATCCCGGAGTGCGCGAAACAGCCGTCGTGTTGGACGAGAAAAATGGGCGCCAGCGCCTGGTGGCTTACATGGTCCCTGGACCGTCCAGACCCTCAATCAGCGATGTGCGGACCTACCTGAACGGCAAGCTGCTGGATTACATGGTGCCTGCCGTGTTTGTCTTCTTGGATGCGATGCCGCTCACGCCGAATGGCAAAGTGGACCGCGGCGCACTCCCCGCCGTGGACCCGTTGAGCGCAACCAGGGAACACGCCTTAATTGAGCCGCGCGACGACTATGAACGTAAGCTGAGAGACATCTGGGAGGAATTGCTCGAAGTTGACCCCATTGGCGTGACCGACAATTATTTCGAGCTGGGCGGACATTCGCTGTTAGTAGCCCGCTTGGGCCGCCGTATCGAGCAGGAGTTCGGCAAGCGCCTGTCCATGGCTGAGATGTTTCAAACGCCGACCATCGCGGGCATGGGGAAACTTCTGCGGGAGGAAAGTCTCTCTACCCCCGAGGATTGCAAGGTGTTTCACCTTCAACCGCTCGGCTCCCGTACTCCATTCATCTGTCTGGGAGCGGGACCGTTCTTTCTGCCGCTGGCTAATGCGGTTGGCGCCGACCAACCTTTCTACGGGCTGGATCTCAGTCCGCTGCAGCCCAACCGGCTTTCTGTTCCGTACCGGCTTGAAGAAATTGCCGGGCATGTTAAGAGGGCCGTCCGTGATTTCCAGCCGCGCGGGCCTTATTTGCTGGGTGGGTGGTGCCTGTTTGGCGTTCTCATGTACGAAGCAGCGCGCCAGATGATCGAGGAAGGCGACGAAGTTGGCATGCTAGTGATGATCGATAGCCCCAACCGCGCGTATGAAAGAAGTGTGACTCCTCTCAGCCGAATTCACTCGAGACTCCAGAAGCTGAAATTTCACGTGGAGAGGATTGGCCACATCCGGCCGTCGAAAATTCCGGCATTTCTCAAGCAGCAAATCGCGATTGTACGCGAGGAAGCGCGTGTGCGGAAGGATGAAAAGGAAGTCATTCGCGACGCCGAAATCGGGTCCCGAAGGCTGGATTTCGACCATGCGTTTCAGATTGCCGCACGGAATTACGTCCCCTCCCGCTATCCGGGACGCGTGTTCATTCTGCAGACGACCGCACGGCCCTCCGGGAATCATTGGGATTTAAGAAACCGGTGGCGCCACTTGATCGACCGATTGGAAGTGCTCGATATCCCTGCCGCGCATGAGGAAATGTTCCGCGAGCCGCACGTGCAATTGCTGGCCGAGCAAATGAGAGACCACCTGGATACCGGCATTCGTCCCCTAGCCGCCGCGTCCGCCCGGTGACGCCTGGCCGCCGGCATGAAACCGCCCGAGCAGTTCGCGGGCGGCAGCCAACGGGCTCAGTCTTCCGTCACGTACCGCGTTCCTCATTTCCGGTAGACGCTCGGCAACCGCCGGATGAACCTGAAACTCCCTCCGCAACTCCAGCATGACCAGTTCCTGCATCCAGTCGAGCGCCTGGCGCGCGCGGCGTTCGGCAAAGGCGCCGTTGGCCGCAAGCTGCTGCCGGTGATCGAGGATCATCTGCCAGATCCCGGCGATGCCTTCGCCCGTCATCGCCGAGCAGGTGACCACGCGCGGCGCCCACCCGTCCGGAGGCGTCATGAAGAGATGCAGCGCGCTGGCGTATTCGATGCGCGCGCGCTCGGCCTTGGGACGGTTGTCGCCGTCGGCCTTGTTGACGGCGATGCCATCGGCCGCTTCGATGATGCCCCGTTTGATGCCTTGCAGTTCATCGCCGGCGCCGGGAATGAGCAGCAGCAGGAAGAAATCCGTCATGGCGCGGACGGCCGTCTCCGACTGGCCCACGCCCACGGTTTCGATGAGGATGTCCTGGTAGCCAGCCGCCTCGCACAACAGCATGGTCTCGCGCGTGCGGCGCGCCACGCCGCCCAAATACCCGCGCGCGGCTGACGGCCGGATGAACGCGCCCTCTTCCTGAAAGAGGCGCTCCATGCGCGTTTTGTCGCCCAGGATGCTGCCGCCGGTGACCGGGCTCGAGGGGTCGACCGTCAGCACCGCAACGCGCTCGCCGCGGTCGTGAATCAGGTGCAAGCCGAGCTTGTCGATGAGCGTGCTCTTGCCGGCGCCCGGCACGCCCGTGATCCCCACGCGCCGTCCGTTGCCGGTGTGCGGCAGGATGGCTTGCAGCACTTCGGCGGCGAGCTCGTTGTCGGCCGCGAGGTCGCTTTCGACTAACGTGATGGCCCGCGCCAGGATCACGCGGTCGCAGGCGCGGATGCCGTTCACGTACTGTTCGAGTGTTAGCCGGCTGGGGCGGCGATGGGGCGCCCGTGTCGCGTCAGGCACGAACGCTCGCCGAGAGGGCCGTCAAAATCTTGTGCGCGCAAACCGGAATCACGCTGCCCGGCCCGAATACATCCACCACTCCCGCGCGCTTCAGGAAATCGTAATCCTGCGGTGGAATCACTCCGCCGACAAACACGAGGATGTCGTCGCGGCCGAGCCTGCGCAATTCCGCGATCACTTCCGGCACCAGGGTCTTGTGCCCGCCCGCGAGACTGGATACGCCCAGCACATGATTGTCGTTCTCCACCGCCATGCGCGCCGCTTCGCGAGGGGTCTGGAACAGCGGCCCCACATCCACGTCGAAGCCCAGATCGGCGAAGGCCGTGGCGATTACCTTGGCGCCGCGGTCATGCCCATCCTGGCCCATCTTGGCCACCAGGATGCGCGGCCGCCGGCCTTCGGTGCGGGCGAACTCTTCCACCATCTCGCGCGACTTCTGAAACTCCGCGTCGTCGGTGATTTCGGAAGAGTAAACACCCGAAATGGTGCGGTTCACCGCCTGGTAGCGCTCGAAGACTTTCTCCAGAGCGAAGGAGATTTCTCCCAAAGTGGCTCTGCGGCGCGCGGCGTCGATCGAAAGCTCCAGCAGATTCCCCGTGCCGCTCCGGGCTGCGTTCGTGAGCGCATCGAGCGCCGCGTCGACGGCACGCTGGTCGCGCGCGCGCTTGACGGCGGCCAGCCTTTCGAGCTGCGCGTCCCGCACCGCCTGGTTATCCACCTCGCGGAATTCGATCTGTTCATCCTGGGCGAGGCGATACTTGTTGACGCCCACGATGGATTCGCGTCCGGAATCGATTTGCGCCTGGCGGCGCGCGGCCGCCTCTTCGATGCGCATTTTCGGTAGCCCGGTCTCGATTGCTTTCGCCATGCCGCCCAGCGTTTCGATCTCCTGAATATGATGCCAGGCTTTGTGCATCAATTCATGCGTGAGGCTTTCGACATAATAGCTGCCGGCCCACGGATCGACCACCCGCGTGATGCCCGTTTCCTCCTGCAGATAGATTTGCGTGTTGCGCGCGATGCGGGCCGAAAAATCGGTAGGTAGCGCAATCGCTTCATCGAGCGCGTTGGTATGCAGCGATTGCGTGTGGCCCAGCGCCGCGGCCAGCGCTTCAATACAGGTGCGCGGGACGTTGTTGAAGATATCTTGCGCGGTGAGGCTCCAACCGGAGGTTTGGCAGTGCGTGCGCAGCGCCATCGACTTGGGATTCTTCGGGTGGAACTGGTTCACAAGCTTCGCCCACAACACACGGGCCGCGCGCATTTTGGCGATCTCCATGAAGTGGTTCATGCCGATCGCCCAGAAGAAGCTCAGCCGCGGCGCGAAGGTGTCGATATCGAGGCCCGCCGCGATGCCGGTGCGAATGTACTCCAGGCCGTCCGCCAGCGTGTAACCGAGCTCGATATCGGCCGTGGCTCCGGCTTCCTGCATGTGGTAGCCGCTGATAGAAATCGGATTGAACTTCGGCATGCGCGCGGCAGCGTAGCGGAAAATATCGCCGACGATGCGCATGGAAGGGCCCGGCGGGTAGATGTAGGTATTGCGCACCATGAATTCCTTGAGGATGTCGTTCTGCATGGTGCCGGTCAGCCGGCCGGGAGCGACCCCTTGCTCCTCCGCCGCGACCACATAGAACGCCATGATGGGAAGGACGGCGCCATTCATCGTCATGGAGACCGACATCTGGTCGAGCGGGATCTGGTCGAAGAGAATCTTCATATCTTCGACCGTGTCAATCGCCACTCCGGCCTTGCCTACATCCCCCCGGACGCGTTCGTTGTCGGAATCGTATCCGCGGTGGGTGGCGAGGTCGAACGCCACCGAGAGGCCTTTTTGACCCGCAGCCAGATTGCGTCGGTAAAAGGCGTTGGATTCCTCGGCTGTGGAGAATCCTGCGTACTGGCGAATGGTCCACGGTTGCAGGGCGTACATGGTGGAATACGGTCCGCGTAAGAACGGCGGAATCCCGGCGGCGTATTCCAGGTGTTCGAGCGATGCCAGATCCGCGGCCGTGTAATACGACTTGACCGGGATGTGTTCCAGCGTCATCCACGCCGGCGCCTGGTCTTTGGCAACCGGCGCAGCCGGCCGGGGCCGCGGCCGATAGTCGATTTTCGAGAAGTCCGGCTTCATGGCAAAGGCTCCATGCCCAATCGGTCCTGCCAATGACTCAGGGTTTCGACCGCGTCGCTCAGGACGTGAACGAATCCTTGGACGCCCTCGGCCTTGAGCGCTTCGATCTGGTCTTTGGGGTTGCCGGCCACGAGCACCGGCGCGGACACGTTGGGGCAAACCTCTTGGGCCAACGCCAGGTATTCGGGATCGGAGCTGCACAACACGATCAGGTCGGGGTTCTGATCTGCGTAATCCGTCGATTGCAGGATGTCAAACCCAGCGCAGCCGAAAAAGTTGAGCGCGAAATTGGCGCGCGCCATGCTCATTTTCAGATCGCCGCGTTTGAGGAGCAGTACCTGCGGGTAGCGGCCGATGCGCCGGGCGTGGCGCGCCGAGCGCGCGCGGATTCGTTCGAATGGTTCGGCCAGCCGCACTTGCGGAAAGGGATTGTTGTTTTCCGCAGGCGGAGGCGCGATGTCCGGCACTTTCTCCAACAGGTCCGGATAGTTGTTCACTCCCACCAAGGTGCGGCGGCGCAAGGCAACGGCCTTTTGACGCGCCGCCAGCGTAGCGGACAACGCTGCCGCTAGCGAACCGGACTCAACTGCCTTGCGGTAACCACCTGCGGCTTCCACTTGCTGGAACAGCTTCCAAGCCTGCTGTGCCAAAGAATCGGTAAGCGCTTCAACGAAATACGAGCCGCCCGCCGGATCGGCTACGGTATCGATGTGGGCTTCGTCCCGCAGGATCCGCTGCACGCCCAGAGCAAGATGAGGAACGAAGCCAAAAGGCTCCACAGTCAGGTGGTGGCAGCCGCCGATGGCCGCAGCCATGGCTTCGGTGGTAACCCGCAGCAGATTCGTATACGGGTCGTAAATGCTTTTGTTGAGCCGTGAGGTTCGGACGTCGAGGCGCATCAGGCATGACGCCTCCTCGCGCGGGTCGAACGCGCGGACGGCCTGGGCCCAGAGCCAGCGGGCGGCGCGCAGCTTGGCAATCTCGAAGAAGTAAGTCGAACCGATGGCGAAGACGAATTCGATTTCACGCGCAGCCTGATCGACGGTGGAGTGCGCGGCCAGTTCCACGAGCCGCTCCACACCCGCCGCTACCGCATATCCCAGCTCCTGGACCACGCTGCCGCCGGCTTCATGAAAATGGTCGGCGCGGATGGCACCGGGGCTGGGAGTCGCCTCCTGGGCCGGCTCCCACGGTTTGCCGCTCCCGCGGACAAACGGAAACTCGCCAGGAAGCGCTGCAGTTTGCGCGCCGAGTGCAGCCACATCTGCGCTGCGATAATACGGGCGGACGGCAACGCCTTCCTCGCTGCGCCAAACCAGTTTCTTGTCGTAATCGGCGCCTTTGAGATCTTTGTGGACAGCGGCTTCCCAATCTGCCGTCGAGACCGGCGGGAAATCATCGCGCAGGCGCAAGATCTCGAGGCCCGCGTCGCGATCAGGCATGGTTGCCCTCCTGGACCACTTCGATCAGATAGCCGAACGCCGCAGCGTCGGTGGTCTTAGGATGCACGAAGAAAACGGTGGTGCCGCGCGAGCCCTTGCGCGGGGCCGGGTCGATGATGTGAAACCCGTTCTGCTTCAGGTGATCGAAAGCCTGATGAATATCGGAGACGCGCAAGGCCACGTGCGCCAGCCCGCCGCGGCCGCCGTTCTTTTCGATTTGTTTGGCGACCGGCGATTCGGGGCTCAATGGCTCAAGCAACTGCACCAAGTTCGGACCGTCGCCGACCTGGAGCAGCACCTCCCGCACCTGGTCTTTGCCGAGCACATCCTCGCGGTGCACCTCCTGGAATCCCAGCGCCTGGTAGGCCTTCACCTGCGCCTCCAACTCACCAGGACGCACAGCCACGGCCACGTGATCGAAAAACAGGAACCCACGAACTTGATTCAGGGAATCCATCATTCAAACTCCACCACCACCTGACCCACCTGCACGCTTTCGCCGGCGGCGGCTTTGAGGGCGGATACTTTGCCTTTGAGCGGCGCGGTGATGTTTGTTTCCATTTTCATGGCTTCGAGGACCAGCAGGATATCACCCACCTGGATGGCTTGGCCCGGCTGCGCCACCACGCGAACCACGATGCCGGCCACGGGGCTGCGGCAAACCTTCTCTTCATTCACGGGAGCGGCGGGGGCGGGCGCTGCCGGCGGCGCAGCGCCCGGCACACGAACAGGAGCCGATTGCACGGTGTAGCCGCGCGGGGAGTGGGCGGGGGCTTCGGAGTCGATGGCTTCGACGTCCACCTCGTAGCTCTTTCCGTCGATGGTGATTTTCAGTTTCACTATTACCGCTCACGGGGGACAGACCATCGTTGTCTGTGGTCTGCCTGTTTCGGTGCCTGAACCCGGCAGACGACAAAAAACGATCGTCTGCCCTACAAACCTTCTAGTGCACATGATGCGCCGAGGCCGACGAACTGCCGCCTGAGCTTCCGAGTCGGTGGCCTCGACGTCCACCTCGTAGCTTTTCCCGTCGATGGTGATGCTTAGTTTCGCTGTGCTCTTGTAGGACAGACCGTCGTTGTCTGCGGTCTGTCTTTTTCGGTGCCTGAACCTGGCAGACGACAAAAAACGATCGTCTGCCCTACAAACGACCTCGTAGCTCTTGCCGCCGATGGTGATTTTCAGTTTCACTGTGCTCTTGTAGGACAGACCGTCGCTGTCTGCGGTCTGTCTTTTTCGGTGCCTGAACCTGGCAGACGACAAAAAACGATCGTCTGCCCCACAAAAAACCTTCTAATGCACATGATGCGATGCCTGCACCGACGCGCGCCCCTCCTGCGCCCAGGCCGACGAACTGATCAGACGGATCTGGCGGATGTGCACGCGCTCTCCCAGATACGCCGCAATGGCGGCGGAAATCGCGAGTAGCGTCTCTTCGGAGATGCCTTCTTCTACCGGAGGCTCTTCGACCGGCGCGGCGGCGGCGTGGCCATTCACCGGCGCCGGATGCACCTCGCCCGCTTCCAGCCGCTCCACGCGCGCGGCCAGTTTCCCCAGGTCTGCCCGGATCTGATCGAGGATCGTTCTTAATTCTTTGTCCATGCGGATCCACTCACAGCGGCATCAGGCCGTGCTTCTTGGGCGGACGCAGCTCCCGCTTGGTGTGCAAATATTCCAACGCCTGCGCGACGTACTTGCGCGTCATGGAAGGCTCAATCACCTCGTCTACCAGGCGGCGGCCGGCGGCTACGTACGGATTCGAGAACGCTTCACGGTACCGTTCGATCAGTTCGTGGCGCTTGGCGGACTTATCCGCCGCTTCGTGGATCTCCTTTCGGAAAACGATTTCAGCCGCGCCCTCCGCGCCCATCACGGCGATTTCGGCGGTGGGCCAGGCAAACACGCGGTCCGCGCCGAGATCCTTGCCGCACATCGCCAGGTACGCGCCGCCGTAAGCCTTGCGCAGCACTACCGTGATCTTGGGAACCGTCGCGGCGGAGTACGCGAACAGCATTTTGGCGCCGTGGCGGATGATGCCGCCATACTCCTGCTGCACGCCGGGCAGGAACCCCGGAACATCCACAAAGGTAAGCAGGGCAATATTGAAGGCGTTGCAGAAGCGAATGAAGCGCGCGGCCTTGTTCGACGCGTTGATATCCAGCACTCCGGCCTGGGCCGCCGGCTGGTTGGCGACGATTCCGATGGTGCGCCCATTGATGCGCGCGAAGCCGACCACGATGTTGGGCGCGAAACCGGATTGCACCTCCAGGAAATCGGCTGCGTCCACGACCGCCTCGATCACCTGGCGGACGTCGTAGCCGCGCTTGTTTTCCACGGGCACGATGGAATCGAGAGCGGGGTTGGGATCGATCCTCGGGTCGCCCTCCACGCGGGGCGGATCTTCCAGGTTGTTCGACGGCAAAAAACTGAGCAGGTTCTGACAAATCAGAATGGCGTGCCGGTCGTCTTCAGCTACGAAGTGGATGACGCCCGAGTGGACCATGTGGGCGTCGGGGCCACCCAGCTGCTCCGCGGTTACGCTCTCGCCCGTCACCTGTTTGATGACCTGCGGGCCGGTGATGAACATCTGCGCCTGGCGGGTCTGGATGATGAAATCGGTCAGGGCGGGGCTGTAGGCAGCGCCTCCCGCGCAGGGTCCGCAGATCAGCGAGATCTGCGGTACCGCGCCGGACAACATGACGTTGGTGTAAAACACTTTGCCGTAGCCCGAGAGCGAATCGATACCCTCCTGAACGCGCGCGCCGCCCGAATCGTTGAGGAAGATGAAGGGCGAGCCGGTTTTGAGGGCCTGGGTCATGATCTCGGCGACTTTGATGGAATGAACCTCTCCCGCGGAGCCGCCCGCCACCGTGAAATCCTGGCTGGCCAGGTGAACCAGCCGGCCGCCCAGCGATGCCGCGCCGGTAACCACACCGTCGGCCGGCATCACCTTGCCTTCCATGCCGAAGAGCGTGGAACGGTGCTCGGCGAAGGAACCGGTTTCCTGAAAGCTGCCGGGGTCGACCAGCGCGTCGATCCGTTCGCGCGCAGTCAGCTTGCCGGCCTGGCGTTGTTTCTCGAGCTTGTCGGCGCCGCCGCCCAGAACCACTTCCTCGCGCCGCCGGCGCAGTTCGCCAATCTTGGCTTGCATCCCGTCGCTTACGGTCAGTTTGCTCATGCTGCGTCCAATTCCTTACCAATTCTTACGCGGGCGACACCGTGACCCGATGCGTCTTTCCGTTGAGCTTCACTTCGTACGATACGTTCGTGCGCACGGGCCCTGAGGGGGTTGCAGCGGCGGCAGCCGTTTCCGGCGCCGGAGCTGCCGGCTGAGCAACGGGATCCTTCCCCAGATTCTTGGGGCCCAGGTGGCGCGTCGCGAAAAACTTGGTGGCTACTTGCGGGAACATGGCGTACGAGAGGACGTCTTCATCGGAACCGTTGCAACCATCCGTCTGCAACGCGGCCGACCGCAGCTCAGGCCATTCATCTTTCAAGAGATCCGCGGGACGGCCATTGATCGGTTCTTTGTTCGCCTGCCTGGCAGCCAGGTCGATCACGTGGCGGTCGCGGCGGCCCACCGTTTCTCCATAGTAGCCCAGCATCAGATCGGCGAACTCGCCCGTCAGCACCTTATAACGGCCCATTAACACGTTGAACACGGCCTGCGTTCCCACGATCTGGCTGGAAGGCGTCACCAGCGGCGGATAGCCGGCGTCTTTGCGGACGTTGGGAACCTCGGCCAGCACTTCACGGATGCGATCGGCCGCGCCCTGCTGCTTGAGCTGGCTCTCCATGTTGGAGATCATGCCGCCGGGTATCTGGCTTTCAAAGATTTCGGTGTCGACGCCTGTAATGTTGGAAAGGAACTCCCGATAGCGCGGGCGCACTTTGTCGAAGTGCTTCTTCACGTTCAGCAGACGTTCTTTATCCAGGCGGGTTTCGAAACCGGTGCCCTCGAGCATTTCCACCAGGCTTTCCGTCGGGTTGTGCCCCGGGCCGAGGCTCAGCGAGCTGATAGCGGTATCGACGCAATCGGCGCCGGCCTCGATGGCTTTCATCAGGCTGACCATGGTGACCCCGGTGGTGGCATGCACGTGCACGTGCACCCGCGTCGCTTGGCCGCAAGCTTCTTTGATGGCCGCCACCAGCTCATAAGCCGGCTGGGGCTTGAGCAGCGCGGCCATATCCTTGATGCAGATGGAGTCGCAACCCAAGTCGAGAAGCCGCTCGGCCATTTCCACGAAGCTGGTGATGGTGTGGAGCGGGCTGGTGGTGTAGCAGATGGTTCCCTGCGCATGCTTGCCGGTGCGGCGCACGGCGGCCACGGCGCGGCGGACATTGCGGATGTCGTTGAGCGCGTCGAACACGCGGAAGACGTCCATGCCGTTCTCCGCCGCGCGGTCGACGAAGCGATCCACCACGCTATCTTCGTAGTGCCGATAGCCGAGCAAATTTTGCCCCCGCAGAAGCATTTGGAGGCGCGAATGGGGCAGCAGCTTGCGAAACGTGCGCAGCCGCTCCCAGGGATCCTCGTTGAGGAAGCGGATGCAGGCATCGAAGGTGGCGCCGCCCCAACACTCGACCGACCAGTAGCCGGCCGCATCCAGATCGGCGCACGCCGGAATCATATCTTCCAGAGCCATGCGTGTGGCCATGAGGCTTTGGTGAGCGTCCCGCAGGATCAATTCAGTTACATCGATGGTCTTAGCCATTGCGCTTAGAACCTCAGGGTAGCAGTTGGCATTCGGCGCGATTGGTACGCTTTCGGAATAAACGGGCGCTGGCGAGGTGATAAGTCTCACATTTTCAGCAGGCCCGGACGTTCCATACCTTACGCTACGCCTAAATCGAAAAGCTATTTTCCACTCTGAAATTCTATTGAAGAGGTCCTACCGCGATAGTACACTCACCACGACAGGATTGGTACTTTTCAGGCTGAACCTGTTTACAACCTTCGAGGAATGGAGAGACGAATGAAGAATCGGATAAGTCTGTGGGCACTGAGTCTGTTGTTCACAGCCCTGTTCCTGGCGCCTCAGGCTCACGCTTGGGCTGTATCGTGCAGCAACGCCGACTTTAGCGGCAACTATGTAGCGAATTACACGGGGGTCGGGGGCGGCGCTGGCGTAGAAACGCTGACCAGCGACGGAAATGGGCACATCACAACGTTTTCGACCAGCGTGTACGGTTTCAATATTCCGTTTACCCTCTGGCCTTCGCAGACGGTAGGGGCGAAAGACGCTTCCTCCACCTTGCCGCCTCAAATCCCTCAGCAAGCCGTTGCAAACGAATTAGGCCAAGGCACCTACGTGGTCAACCCGGATTGCAGCATGACGCTGATTCTGAATCCCAGTCATTTCAACTGCTTCGCCCCGCCGGTAAGTCAGGCTCCGGGCTATTGCTATTTCCCGATTCATTGGGATGTGGAGCTGGTGGACGGCGGAAAGGGGTTCATTTTCATCACAACCGATACCGGTGTGGGTGCTTGGGGAGCGGGAGTGCACCTGTAGTCCATGTGCTACCAAACGGAAACGAATCAGGAGAAAAGGATGAAAACCAAGATCAATCTAGTGGCAATTTGTTTTCTGCTTGCAGGCACGTCATTGATTCCCCAGGTGGCGCACGCACAATTGGTGCTGGTACCTCCCTGCACCGCGGCCAGCCTCAACACTTCGTTTGGCTATCTGTTAAGCGGCCTTACCGGAAAGACCTACATAACTGGCCAGGCGGGAAGCCTGACTTTCAACGGCAATGGCGGCTTCACGAATACATTCGACGTGGTCGACACCCCAAACTTTATCAGCGTCACTGATGTGCGGGGGCAGGTGACCCAGGGAACGTACACCATCAGCAGCGACTGCTCGACCGGAACGCTGATCTTTCACGGCAATCCGGCCCCTTGCATCTTCGTCAACGTGGCCTTTAACGTTCCACCTCCCTTTAACGCGGTCGGGCTCGGCATACTGCCGCTAATCCCACTGGGGAGTCAGGCGCCGGTAGGACCACTGGGCGCGCCGGTATCGGGACCGTCGTTCTTGGGCACCGATGCAACGCTCTCTTGCGCCGATTCGGACGCGAATGTGTTTCCGGGGAACGGGCTAGTCCCAGTAATGCCAATCGGGCAGGGTTTAAGAGGCACGCCCGACGGAACCTCCTTCGGTTCTTTCAACTTCCCGCTGTCTCTCTACATCGGATTCATGATCCAAGAGTGAGGTGTCGGGCGGGCCATTAGTGCCACACACTGCCGACTTTGAAATCTCGAACAAAGGCTTCGCGCAAGATGTACTCGCGCGAAGCCCCTTCTTCCAGAGCCACGCGCGCAGCCATTGAGGCTCTGCCGCATCCCGCAGGATCAATTCGGCTACATCGATGGTCTTAACCATTTCGCTTAGAACTCAGAGTAACAATTCGCCTTCGGCGCGATCGGTACGCTTTCCGGACAAGCGGACGCCTGCGAGACGATAAGTCTCACGTTTTCAGCAGTTCCAGACGTTCCATACCTAACCCTACGTCTAAATCAAAAAGCTATTTTCCACTCTGAAATTCTATTGACGGTGTCCTACCACGATAGTACACTCACCAAGTCAGGTTGGTACTTAGTTATGCCGAACCTGTTACCAAATCTCGAGAAATGGAGACACGAATGAAGAATCGGATTAGTTTGTGGGCACTCGGTCTGTTGTTCACGGCCCTGTTCCTGATCCCTCAGGCTCAGGCTTGGGGTGCGTCCTGCACCAACGCCAGCTTTAGCGGCAACTACGTGGCGAATTACCAGTTTATCCTCCAGGAGAGCGTTGGGGTAGAAGTTCTCAGTGCCGACGGAGCTGGACATGTCACCGCGTTTTCGGCCAGCGGGTACGTTTTCAATATTCCTTTCACGCTGTGGCCTGCCGCGACGATTAACCCGTATGAAGCTACACACAACCAGCCGCAAGACGGCGAGCCCCCGCAGATACCACAGCAAGCTGCCGTGAACGAGATTGGCCAAGGTACCTATGTGGTCAACCCGGATTGCAGCATGACCCTGATCATGCACCCCAGTCATTTCAACTGCTTTGCCCCCCCGCTGGTAAAGGAGGAGGAAACGCAGACTTGCTGGTTCCCGATTCATTGGGATGTGGAACTGGTAGAAGGCGGACACGGCTTCTACTTCATCACCACCGATCAGGGTGTGGCGGCTGTCGGAGCCGGAGTGCACCTGTAGTTCCATGTGCTACCAAACGGAAACGAATAAGGAGAAAAGGATGAAAACCAAGATCAATCTATTGGCAATTTGTTTTCTGCTTGCGGGCATGTCATTGATTCCCCAGGTGGCGCACGCACAGGTGCTGTTACCCCCGTTCACCGCTGCCAGCATCAGCGGCAGTTATGGATATATGATCAGCGGCGCTATCTTTAACGAGCGGATACAGCCCATTCCCAATACAACTGTTCCCAACCTTTACGCCCAGGTAGGGGAACTGGTTTTCGACGGGAAGGGCGGTTTTACGAACTCGTTCGACGTGGATGAGGTGAGCCTTATCGAAGGATATACCGTCGACAACCGGGGGCAAGTGACACAGGGAAGCTACTTCTTCTCTGACCCCACGAGCCCCGTCGCGACGCTGATCTTCCACGGCAAGCCGCTCCCTTGCGTGTTTATCAGCGCGGCGTTTAACACTCCGCCTCCCTTCAATGCGACCGGGTTGGGGATCCTACCGCTAACCCCGCCACTGGGCAGCCAGTCGCCGAAAGGGCCGCTGGGCGCACCGGTAGCGGGACCGTCCTTCTTGCCTTCCGATGCAGCGCTCTCTTGCACCGACACGGACGGGGAAGTATTCGCTGGGAAGCCGCCGATCCCAATTCCTCCCGCTTTAAGAGGAACGCCGGACGGCACATCATTTGGTTCTTTTGGCTTCCCGATATCCACCTTCACCGGGGTCATGACGCAACAGTAAGGTATCGGGCCAGAAGTTAGTGCCACACACTGCCGACTTGAAAATCTCGAATAAAGGCTTCGCGCAAGATGCACTCGCGCGAAGCCTCTTCTTCCGGAGCGATGTGTGTGGGCCCGCGTAGAATGCAGAGTAGTTGGCAGTCGGGGCGTATCAGTACATTTTTGTAACAAACGCGCCCCGGCGAAGTGATAAGTCTTACATTTTCAGCAGCTCCAGCCGTTCCATACCTAACGCTACTTCTACATCCAAAAGTCTTTTTCGGTTCTGCAGGTCTATTGACGAGGTTGTAGGTCGATAGTACACTCCCGACTCAGGTTTGGTACTTTTCTGTTGCCGAGCCTATTTACAATCCTCGAGAAATGGAGAAACGAATGAAGAACCGGACTAGTCTGTGGGCACTGGGTCTTTTATCGACAGCCCTGTTCCTGCTACCAACGGCCGCTCATGCCCAGGCATGCACCAATGCCAGCTTCAGCGGCACCTTTCAGGTGAACGGCGCCGGGATTTTTGGTCCCGTCTCCGAAGGCACCCTCGTCGCCGACGGAGCGGGCAATTTAACGTTTTCGTTAACCGCTTTCGCGTACAACCTCTTCCCGGGCTCCGTGCTTCCGGCGCCTACCGTGCCGGTGCCGCCGAACACATCACCCACCTTGCCGCCGCAGAAGCCACAGGCGCCTATTGCCAACGAAGTCGGTTCGGGACACTACGTGGTGAGCAGCGATTGCACCATGACATTGACTTTGAATGCGAGCCACTTTAACTGCTACAGTGGCGGTTACTGCCTGTTCCCGATTCACTATGACGCCACGCTGGTGAGGGGTGGAACCGCGTTTTTCTTCCTCGCAACCGACTCGGGAAATGCCAAGACGGGCGGATTCCAGGCGGCCGGCGCGGGAGCGAAAATCTAGGGCTCGAAAGAACAAGGAGAAAAGGATGAAGACTCAAATCAATTTCTTGACAATCTGCCTTATGTTGGCCGTCCTATCATTGGTTCCTCAAGTGGCACATGCGCAGCTGGTGTTGACGCCCCCATGTACCGCCGCCAGCCTCAGCGGTGGGTTCGGTTATGCGGTGGGGGGTTACCTCGGCGGTAACTTCTATAACACCGCCTTACAGGAGGGGCGTTTGAATTTCGACGGAATGGGTCACTTCACCAATACCTATTCCAATAACACGACCCAAAGTAACGGTAACTTTCTGGTGACCAGGGGGAATGTCAGCGCGGGAACCTACACGATCAGCAGCAACTGCTTGACGGCAACCCTGATCTTCCACGGCAACCCGAATCCCTGCGTGTTTTATACTGCGTCGTTCAACCTCGTGCCTCCGGCGGTGATTCTGCTGGGGACACTCACGCCGGGGCCTCCGGTGTCGTTGCTCGCAGATGCAACTTTGGCCTGCACCGATGCAGACGCGACGGCGATTGCCCCCGCGAAAGGCATCGGGTTTCCTGGGTCCGGAAATATTTTGACGTCCACATTCACCGGAGACATGATCAAACAGTAGAAGCGCGGGCTGGAATTCGTGCACACACAGCCGACGTGGACTTTTCGCAAGGCTTCGCGCTGACATGCGCGAAGCCTTCTGTTTTTTGTGCGGTCTTCGAAATCTCCATCCATCCCCGGCGATGCCGGACTGCAGGGAATCCGCGGTTGCCGCCCATCGGTGAACCCCGGTGGTACTTTAGCCTCAATTTTCCACAGCGTCAGTCTGTTTCGATAGCTAATCCGTTGTAGCTAGTACTCTCCGATTTTGTTTGAATTGTTACCATTTCTGAGACTTCCCGACGATTCGCACCACCAGCATAGGGTGGTACGTCCTTGAGTACCCGTGGTATTGCGTACAGTTGCTCCGAGGACGCACCATTAAATTAGCAGGCGAGAGTGCTTAACCTGCTGAACATTTTGATCTTACGCTTCAGGTTCGAGAGCCGGTAAAAATTGGGTCAGCCACCGATCATTGACCTCCACGCAACTTTAATCGATTCGCCGCCGAGGCGCCCGCGACGCCGGGCTCGCCGCACGGCGATCGTGGCGCTGGTCACTTTTCTATTGCCATTAGCGCTCTATATCACACTCGCTCCCAAGTCCAGAGTGCGGCAGACGGGCACTCCGGCTGCGGGGCGAAAAGCTCGCGTGCAGGCGAATCCGACACGGGCAACAGGCCGACCGGTGTATCCCTATTCGGTGATTCCCGGCGGCGCTTACAACGCGGCGGAGTTGGTGCGCGCCATGGATTCCGACCCGGTGGTGGCCCACCACTACGTCGAGTTTGACCGCGCGAAATTGACGACGACGCGCTCTCTTTCGGCGCGGCCCGTTTACGTTTCGTATCGGGTCGGCGATACGATTTACTGGTCGCGAAAGCCGGTCCGCTTGCGCATGGGAGAATTGCTGATCACCGACGGGACGCATTTCGCCCGGGCGCGGTGCGGAAACCGCATTGCGCTGGCGGTGCAATCGCCGGTGGCGCATGCGGAGCCGCTTCCGGCGGTGCTGGACACGGCCGTGTTTGCGCCGGAGATGGTGGCGCTGCCGCGGGAAGAAATCGCGGCTAATGCGCCGGTGGAAATCGCGGGGCTGGCGCCTGCGCCAATTGCGCCCGGGCCGGGGCCTGCTTCGCCGGTTCCAGCGGCTGGAGCTCCGGGCGGCGCACACCTGCCCGGTTGGGTGATTCCGGTGGCGAGCACTGGGGCAGTGGCGGGAGTAGTTGCTGCTGCGACACAGGGTGGTGGAGGGAAACGTCCGACAAGCGCGACCAATGGCAACGGCGGTGGAACGATACCGGGCGGCGGTGGCGGCACGACGCCGGGCGGCGGCGGTGGCGGCACGACTCCGGGCGGCGGTGGTGGCGGCACGACGCCGGGCGGCGGCGGTGGCGGCACAACTCCGGGCGGCGGCGGTGGCGGCACGACGCCGGGTGGCGGCGGTGGCGGCACGACGCCGGGCGGCGGCGGTGGCGGCACAACTCCGGGCGGCGGTGGTGGCGGCACAACTCCGGGCGGCGGGGGTGGCGGCACGACGCCGGGCGGCGGCGGTGGCGGCACAACTCCGGGCGGCGGGGGTGGCGGCACGACGCCGGGCGGCGGTGGTGGCGGCACAACTCCGGGTGGCGGCGGTGGCGGCACGACGCCGGGCGGCGGTGGTGGCGGTGGCGGCTTTATACCTGAAGGCGGCGGTGGCGGTGTTCCGCCGGAAGTTGTCCCCGAACCGAGCTTCCTGATTCCGTGCTTCGGCGGGTTCGCCGTGATCGCAGTCCAAGCGTATCGCCGCAAACGTTCTAAGCGCGGCTAGGCTCTCTACATCTCACACGAACTGCGCTGGCGCACCCTGCTTCCTCGCCGCGCAGTGCTCCCGCAATCATTTCCGCGAACGTTATATAATGAACCGCAAATCTCACGCGAAGGTGTGGAGGCGGTCCCATGAACTCTCAAAGCATGCGTAATCGGCACGCCGCCATGGATCGCAGATCATTCCTGGGCGGAAGCTCTCTAGCGGTGGGATTCCTTCTCGGCAGCACAGTTCCGAAACTCCGCGCAGCTGCGAAGACGGAAACCTCAGGATCGATCGCCACCACAACGTCCGGGAAAATCCGCGGCACGCTGCAGGAGAAGGTGCACGCGTTTAAAGGTATCCCGTACGGTGCGTCTACCGAAGGCGCCGGGCGCTTCCTGCCGCCCGCCAAACCGCGGCCCTGGACGGGCGTGCGCGACGCACTCGAATTGGGACCGGCCTCGCCGCAGATTCCGTCGAATCTGATTCCGGAGTCCATGGCGCAGCAGCCCAAGACCGATGGCAACGGCAGCGAGGACTGCCTGCACCTCAACGTCTGGACTCCGGCGCTCAGCGGCAAGCGGCCGGTGATGGTGTGGTTCCACGGCGGCGGATACTCAGCCGGCTCGGCCAACTGGAACATGTACAACGGCGGGAACCTGGCCGCCAAGCAGGACGTGGTGGTGGTGACGGTGAATCACCGCCTCAACGTGTTCGGATATCTGTACCTGGCCGAACTCGGGGGCGAGCGGTTTGCGCAGGCGAGCAATTTTGGGATGCTCGACTGTATTGCGGCGCTGGAATGGGTGCGCGACAACATTGCGGCGTTCGGCGGCGATGCCGGGAACGTCACGATTTTCGGTCAATCGGGCGGCGGCGGAAAGGTCAGCACGCTGATGGCAATGCCCGCGGCAAAGGGGTTGTTCCATCGCGCCATCGCCATGAGCGGATCGGCAGTGAAGGGCGAACCGCGCGGGCGCGCCACCAGGATCGCCGCGGACTACATGGCCAAGCTGGATTTGAAATCGAGCCAGGTGGAGGAACTCCAGAGGATGCCCCAAGCGCAACTGCTCGCGGCCATGCGCGAGCTGCGGTTGCAGTTGAATCCGGTGGTGGACGGCCGCACGCTGCCAAGCGGCCCATTCGATCCCACGGCGCCGGCGATCACGGCCAACGTGCCGCTGATGATTGGTTCGACCGAGACCGAAGTGACCTGGAATAACAGCATCAGCTTCGATCCGCTCGACGATGCGCAATTGCGCGAGCGCATCTCGAGCAGCCAGCATATCGATGGCGCGGCAGCCGACCGGCTGATCGCGGTTTACAGGAAGGGCCGGCCGAAGGCGAGCAATCTCGACCTGTTCTTCGTCATGTCCACCGATTTATCGAATTTCCGGACCGGGACCGATACGGAGGCGGAGCGAAAAGCTGCGATCGGCGGAGCACCAGTCTACAAATACTACTTCCAATGGTATTCGCCGGTGCGCGAGGGTAAGTTGCGCTCCTATCACACGCTCGACATCCCGTTCGTTTTCGAGAACGTGGATATCGCGGAGTCGATGGTCGGTTCGGGGCCGGAGCGTTATCCGCTGGCGGATCGGATGAGCGGAGCATGGGCGGCCTTCGCGCGCAGCGGCAATCCCAATCACAAGGGCATTCCGAATTGGCTGCCGTTCGACGAGGCGAAGCGCGCCACCATGATTTTCAACAACGAGTGCCGCGCGGTGAACGATCCGTATCGCGAGGAAAGGTTGGCGCGGAAAGAAGTGAAGGCGGTTTAGGGGGAAATGCGAAAAACACCGCTCCTTCCAGTCGCGGCTCGGTAACGACAGGCGGCGGTGCTTTGAGGTTCGATTGAGGTTGAAATGAAAATGACAGGTTGGCTACTGGCGGTGGCGCTGGCCGTTCCGGCGTTCGCGCAGATGGATTTCAGCGGGGACTGGGCCGTGGTGCAGGATGAGGACAATACCGGCAACCCCTACCTGGGCGAATGGATCGGGATTCCGATAAGCCCGGCATCGGCGCTGCGATCCGCGGCATGGAGCTCCTCGTACATGACACTGCCGGAATGGCAGTGCCGGCCCCACGGCGCCATGTATATCTCGCGCGGGCCCTCGCAGGTGCGGATCTGGAAAGAGATCGACCCGGTGACACGGCAGTTGACCGCGTACCACGCCGAGTGGTTGCGATCGATCGACAATCCCTATTACATGGACGGGCGTCCGCACCCGTCGGACCTCGCGGTACACACCTGGGGCGGCTTCTCCACGGCGGCGTTTGAAGGCGAGATGCTCAAGATTACTACGACGCACCTCAAAGAGGATTACTACCGGCGTAACGGAGTGCCATCGAGCGACCGCGCCACGCTGACGCAATATTGGATTCGCCGCGGAGACTATCTGACGTGGGTGACGATTGCGTACGACCCGGTTTATTTGACCGAACCGATGATCCGCAGCTCCGAGTACCGCCTGGCGCTGAACCAGCAGATACCACCATATCCGTGCGATGTGGTGGAGGAGGTGGTGCGCGCCAAAGGGGTGGTGCCGCACGAGCTGCCGGGCACCAATCAATACCTCGGGGAATTCGGCAAGAAATACAACCTCCCCATGGAAGTAACGCAGGGGGGCGCAGCCAGTATGTATCCGGAGGCAGCTCGGAAGCTGGAGGCGGCGCGCAATGCCAAGAACGCCACCACCGCGTCGGCGAAGTGAGACGGGAGCGGATGCGTGAAAACTAAATTCCTGATCGTTGCTGTGGCCGCGATGGGTGTGGTTGTGTTTGCCCAACAGAACGGGGCGCCGCAGGGTGCGCAGAATAATGCGCAGGTGCGGGTTGAGCCGGTCCGCGGACATATCTACCTGCTGGCAGGCGCGGGCGGCAATATCATCGCTTCGATCGGACCGGACGGCATTCTGCTAGTGGATTCGGGCCTGAAGCAGAACGCGGGCAAGGTGCTGGGGGCACTCGAGCAGCTCAATCGCGAGATCGCGAACCGCGGCGGACTGCCGGTAACTTCCCCCGTTCCGCCAAAACCGATCCGCTACATCATCAACACTCATCTGCACCCCGACCACACCGGCGGCAACGAAGAGATCTCAAAAGCGGGCAAGACCATCACCGGCGGCAACGTCACCGGCGAATTCGGCGACGCTGCCGAAGGCGCAACCATCATTGCGCAGCAGCGTGTGCTGGACCGCATGGGCGAAATCAAGCCGGAGCCGCCGTTTGCGGCGCTGCCTTCGGATACGTATCACGACGACAAGAAGCTGAGCCACTTCTTCAACGGCGAAGCGGTAATCCTGACCCATCAACCGGCGGCCCACACCGATGGCGACACCACAGTGTATTTTCGGAGCTCGGACGTGATCGCGACGGGCGATATTTTCACGACCACGAGTTATCCGTTTATCGACCTGCAGAACGGCGGCAGCATCCAGGGCGAGATCGATGCCTTGAACCGGATCATGGATCTGGCGGTTCCGGAGTTCCGCACCGAGGGCGGCACGTTGATCGTTCCCGGCCACGGGCGGATCTGCGACATAGCCGATGTCGCGTACTACCGCGACATGGTGACCATCGTCCGCGATCGCGTGGCGAACCTGATCAAGCAGGATAAATCACTCGATCAAGTGAAAGCCGCCAAACTGACCGCGGACTGGGATCCACGCTACGGTTCCGGAGATCGGTTCGTTGAGGCGGTTTACAAAAGTTTGAGCAACAAGAAATAACTTGGAGATGATCGCATGAAGCTAAAAGTCCTGGCGTTACTAGCGGCCGCGGTATCCGTCCTCGGCGTACGGGCGTTTGCCCATCACTCTTTCGCAGCCACCTACTTCGAAGACGAGAAGATCACCATCCACGGGAAGCTGGTGCAGTTCCTGTATCGCAACCCGCACTCATTCGTGCACGTGGAAGCTCCCGACGACAAGGGCGAAATGCAGACTTGGGCTGTCGAGTGGGGCGCCGGCGGACAGCTGGGGCGCCAGGGAGTGACTCGCGAAACGCTGAAGCCCGGCGATGACGTGATCGTGGTCGGGAATCCCGGGCGCAATCCAGCCGACCACCGGCTGCGCATGGTGAACATCACGCGTCCGTCGGATGGTTGGAAGTGGGGCGGCTCGTTCGAATAGCGGGTTTCGTGGGGCAGACGATCGGGTTTCGTCGTCTGCCGGCTCACTGGAAGGAAACATCGGCATGAAGCTTGGATTTCTGCGGCGGGTCGCGGTGCTGTGCCTTGCGGCCGCAGCCGCGGTGTACGCTCAGGGCGGCCGCGGCGGCGGGAATGGAGCGCCACCTGCCGCCAAAGCGGCTGCGCCCGTCGATTTGACCGGCTACTGGGTGTCGATGATTGTGGACGAGTGGCGATTCCGAGTGACTCCGCAGAAAGGCGACATTCTGTATCTGCCGATCAATGCGGCGGCGCGGCGGGCCGCGTTGGCGTGGGATCCGGCGAAGGACGAATCGGAAGGCAACCAGTGCAAAGCTTATGGCGCTGTGGGCGTGATGCAGCGCCCCGGCCGGCTGCATATCACCTGGGAGGATGACAACACGCTTCGCATCGACGCCGACGCCGGCGGGCAGACGCGGCTGTTACATTTTGGCGCGGCTGCTGCGCCGAAACCGGAACCGAGCTGGCAGGGCTACTCGGTGGCGCAGTGGCAGCTGCCCAACTTTGGGCGTGGGCGAGCGCCGGCGCCCGGAACGGTTCCGGGGAATTTGAAAGTGGTGACCACGAACATGCTCCCTGGGTACATTCGCAAGAACGGCGTGCCGTACAGTGGCAACGCGGTCCTCACGGAGTTTGTGAATCGGATCACGGGCGCGGAGAATGATTCGTACCTGGTGGTGACGGCGATGGTGGATGATCCGGCGTATCTGAACCAGCCGTTTATCCGGTCTTATCAGTTCAAGAAACAGGCGGATGCGACAGGGTGGAGCCCTACGCCCTGCTGGCCGCGGTAGATCTTCGGGTGTCTCCGCGGCGGCGACGCCGGGCAGAAGCCCGGCGGCAGGCCGGAAGGCCTGGCCCCACATCAGATGTGCGGAAGCATCCATCCGTCCAAACCGGCTGCGTTTGGCTCGCGCTACCATGAAGTCGCCGTCGAATGAAGCTCCGAGGAAGCGCGCAAGATCCACTCTGGTATAAAGACGCCGTCATCTACGAAACCCACGTCAAGGCGTTCTTTGACGCCAACAACGACGGCATCGGCGACTTCCAGGGGCTCACTCAAAAACTCGATTACCTGCAGGAACTCGGGGTCACTTGCCTTTGGCTGCTGCCATTTTTCGCTTCCCCGCTGAAGGACGACGGCTACGACATCTCCGATTACACCAGTGTGCATCCGAGCTATGGCACGCTGGACGATTTCAAGGCGTTTCTCAGCGCGGCGCACGAGCGCAACTTGCAGGTGATCGTCGAATTGGTGGTGAACCACACCTCCGACCAGCATCCGTGGTTTCAGCGGGCGAGGAAAGCCCCGCCGGGATCGGTGGAACGCGAATTCTACGTGTGGAGCGATACGGATCAGAAGTACCGCGACGCGCGCATCATTTTCACGGACACGGAAAAATCGAACTGGACATGGGACTCTGAAGCACAGGGTTATTACTGGCACCGCTTTTTCGCTCACCAGCCCGATCTGAATTTTGACAACCCCGCCGTTTTGGAGGAGTTGATCAAAGCCATGCAATTTTGGCTCGATATGGGTGTGGACGGCATGCGCCTGGACGCAATCCCTTACCTGGTGGAGCGCGACGGGACGAGTTGCGAAAACCTACCGGCGACGCACGCCGTTGTTCGCCAGATGCGCCGTGCACTGGATGAGCGATACGCCAATCGCATGTTTCTGGCGGAAGCCAACCAGTGGCCCGCCGACGTGCTTCCCTATTTTGGGAACGAGGATGAGTGCCACATGGCGTTCCACTTTCCTCTCATGCCGCGCATCTTCATGGGGCTGCGCCTGGAGGACCGGCATCCAATTGTCGAGATCATGGCACAGACCCCGCCGATTCCGCCGCGCTGCCAGTGGGGGCTATTTCTTCGCAATCACGACGAGTTGACGCTCGAGATGGTAACCGCCGATGAGCGCGACTACATGTATCTCGCCTACAGCGCGGACCCGCGGATGCGCATCAACGTCGGAATCAGGCGGCGACTGGCGCCGCTGATGGAGAATAATCGCCGGCGCGTCGAGTTAATGAACAGTCTTCTGTTTTCGTTTCCCGGCACACCGATCCTGTACTACGGCGACGAAATCGGGATGGGAGACAACATTTACCTGGGCGATCGCAACGGCGTGCGCACTCCGATGCAATGGACTCCTGACCGCAACGGCGGCTTTTCGCGCGTCAATCCCGCCAAGCTTTATAGTCCGCTAGTGATGGACCCGGTTTACGGATACGAAGCCATTAATGTGGAAGCGCAGCAGAGCGACTCTTCCTCGCTGCTGAATTGGATGCGCAATATGATCGCCTTGCGCAAACTGTTCCGCGTTTTCGGGCGGGGCTCTCTGGAATTTCTCGAGCCGGAGAATCGCAAGGTTCTGGCATACTTCCGCAAATATGAAGGCGATCAAATCCTTTGCGTTGCGAATCTCTCGCGCTTCGGGCAGCCGGTGGAGTTAGATCTCTCAGCCTTGGCAGGGATGACGCCGGTGGAGATGCTCGGCTTCACCGAGTTCCCGCCTATTGGCAAGGCGCCTTATCGGTTGACCCTCGGCCCGTACGGATTCTTCTGGTTCGAATTGCAGGGGACACCAGAGGCAGTGGAGTCCCGCCAACCAGCGCGCGGCGCCGAGGCTTGTCCGGTAGCGCTGAAAAAGAACGCCGAGGAATTGTTCGAACCCCGAGGGCGAAAGTGTCTGGAGACCACGGTCCTGGCCGAGTTCTTGCCGAAGCAACGCTGGTTCGGCGGCAAAGCCAGAACCATCGAGACCATCCGTGTCGCGGACTGGGGGTGGATTCAGAACGACCCTGCGGCTGCGCTAACGCTCATCGAAGTGCGTTATGCCGACGGCGGCGCCGACCTCTACGACCTGGCTTTGGGTGTCGCCACCGGCCGGCCAGCAGAAGATTTGCGAGAGGCACGGCCCGAAGCGGTGGTGTGCGCAATCAACATTGGCAGCGAAACGGGAGTAGTGTTTGATGCGTTAGCGCATGACGGCGTCTGCCAGACCTTACTGCAAGCGATCGAACAGAACCAGAACCTCAGCACCCAAGCGGGCACCGCTCAGGGAGTCACTACGGAAGCCTTTCACGAGCTCAGGGGCGATGTGGCCGCACTCAAAGTGTCCCGCAGCGGGGCCGAGCAGAGCAATACTTCGATTATTTTCGGCGGCCGATTAATCCTCAAACTTTTCCGCCGCTTGGAAGAAGGCCCCAACCCCGATTACGAGATCTCCCGCTTCCTGACGGATCACCACAGATTCAACAGTGTCCCGCAATTAGCCGGTGGCGTCGAATATGAGCCGCGCGGAGGCCAGCGCTCCACACTAGCGATGTTGCAGCAGATGGTTCCGAATCAAGGCGACGGGTGGAAGATGACCACCGACGAACTGGGCCGCTACCTGGAACAGAGCGCCACGTTTCATGACTCGCCCGAGGAGCTTGCCGGTAACCACTCTTCGATATTGGACCTCGCGGAGGCCGACCTTCCGGAAGCAGCGCGCGAACGGATCGGTATTTATCTCGACGCCGCGGCAGCGCTGGGGCAGCGTACAGCCCAACTGCACCTGGCGTTATCGACGCCCACCGACGACGCAACCTTCCGGCCGGAGCCCATGACTCACGCCGATCTGGAGGCTCTGGCGTTGAGCTTGCGCGAACATGCCAATCACGTCTTCACGTCTTTGAGGGCCGGCCTGCCGTCACTGCCGGACGAGTTCGTCGACTGGGCCGCAACGGCTCTCGGGCAGCGCGGAAGGATGCTCGATCGTTTTCGCGGCCTCGAAAAAATGAACACGCAAATGGTTCAGATCCGTATCCACGGCGACTACCATCTGGGCCAGGTGCTGTGGGTGCAGAACGACTTCGTCATCCTTGACTTTGAGGGCGAACCTGCCAGGCCAGTAGCGGAACGGCGGCGCAAGCAGCCCGCGCTAAAAGATGTGGCCGGGATGCTGCGCTCTTTCAGTTATGCTGCATACTCGAGTCTCCTCAACTACACGGCGCGCCGGCCCGAAGATTACGGGCGCCTGGAGCCCTGGGCCGCGTTCTGGGAGAAGTGGGTATCGGCGGCGTTTTTGCGAGCATACCTGCAGACTGCGGCGAACGCACCGTTTCTACCCAGCGATCGGGAGCACTTGAGAACGCTGTTGGAAGCCTTTGTGCTGGACAAGGCCCTTTACGAATTGAACTACGAGCTGAACAACCGGCCAACCTGGGTCCGCATCCCGTTAAGAGGTATTCTGAATCTTACGAGGTAACCGGCTATCCTTTGGCGCGCGCTTGCAATTTCAGCACTGGCCGCTACGTCTTGTGCTGCGCAACATCTGGAAATCGGTCTCGTCAATGAGGCCATCGTAAAGGCACGTCTGGAGAGTGGCCTGATCCAGCAGAACCAGCGTCAGCCGACGATCAAACAGCTTTTTGGCGACGCTGGATGCGCGGTCGAGGAGCAGCCGGTTGATAAGAAATCGGCAAATGTCATTTGTAAGTTACAAGGATCGACGAGTTCCTCGGTGATTGTCGGAGGTCACTACGATTTCGCGGAGGAAGGCAGAGGGATTGTAGACGATTGGAGTGGTGCGGCGATGCTGGCATCGCTATACGAGGCTCTAAAAACCAACGCTCGCCAGCACACATACATATTCGTCGCGTTTGCGAAAGAAGAGCAGGGATTGATCGGATCCTCACGCTATGTAAAGAGTTTGACGCGAGAGGATAAGGCAAGCGTGCGTGCTTTTATCAACCTCGAGTGCCTCGGCTTGTCCTCCACCAAGGTCTGGGCGAGTCGAGCTACCCCGGAGCTCGTTAACCATTTGAGCGCGCTCGCGAATGGTCTTGGAGTGCCTTTGGATGGCGTTAACGTCGAGCAGGTAGGCGATGACGATTCACACCCTTTTCTGTCCGCCCATCTCCCGGTGATTACGATTCACTCGGTAACGCAGGATACCTGGAGGATTCTGCACAGCAATCGCGACCAGTTAAACGCCATCCACTTCGACGATTACTACACAACATATAAGCTGCTGGCGTTCTATCTGGCCTATCTAGATGCGAAGTTGGGCGCGGACGCAGATTCTGGACCTCACAAATGATGGAGTCGCCGCCGTCGAGGAGACAGACCGCAAAAAACGACGGTCTGTCCTACCACCAGTTGAGTTTGGCCGTTCATTTGCTCACTAGCCCAAGA
>Ga0335081_10001786_pt1 | contig 34078 bp, 25 predicted proteins | sample Lox_Sample_35_FD_206713 | JGI IMG/M metagenome (GOLD analysis project Ga0335081, IMG submission 206713) | Soil microbial communities from Loxahatchee National Wildlife Refuge, Florida, United States - Lox_Sample_3.5 | ecosystem: Environmental > Terrestrial > Soil > Wetlands | place: USA...
GGCCGCCAGGCCAAACGCAGCTCCGACGAGCTGGGCGCGTTCGTCACCAGGCGCTGCCTCGAACTGGGCCTGCACATGAACATCGTCCAGCTGCCCGGGATGGGCGGCGTATTCCGCATCGCCCCGCCATTGACCGCCACCGAGGACGAACTCTCGCTCGGCCTGGCCATCCTCGACCAAGCGATCAGTGACGTCACCGGACAGTTCTGATACCTGTTCACCAGGTTCATATGCACAGGTCGGGACACAGGGGGCCGGCAAAGTCCTGGCTGGGCGGTGAATTAGCAGGCCGGCGACACCTGCGCGCATGCGGCAAAGGCACCAAGATCGTCCTGGTCCCGCTGCCGCCCGCGGTCGGCCGGGCTATCGACCGGGCGGTAGCTTCCAGGGGCTGGACGCTCGTCCTGAACCCCGACGGCACAACGACGGCCTGGAACAAGGACAGGACCAAGATCCTGCACAGCCACGGACCGCCGGCCCGAGCCGGGTAAGACCACGGCAGAACGCCTCGTGCTGCACGAGAACACGGTTCAGCACCGGGTCGCAAGGCCGAGGAGAGCCTCGGCCGTCCTGTCATCCAGGACCGCCTGCAGATCGAACTGGCCCTGCCGGCCAGCCAGTGGCTGGGGGCGGCCGCACTCCGGCCTGCCGACGAGCCCGGGCACGCATGAGAGGGCCAGACGCTTCGGTGCCGTAGCTCCGCGGGGACCGCCAGGCGGACCGCCCGGCCGGCTGGAAGGACAAATTCTAAAGCGCGCAATTATGACGGAACGCTAATGCCAGAATGCCGTGCCGGGAAATAGAATGCGGCTTTATTGCCGACCGAGAAGAGGAAAGCATGCATTCAGGCAAGCGGATCCTGCTGGCCGCGGCTGGGCTCCTCGTCGCGACCGCCCTGGCCGGGACGGCGGCCGCGGCGAACGCCACCGCACCACAGTCCCACCAGTCGCGCCCGGCACCCGGGACGTCCCACCTCAGCCTGGAGCGATTCGACCTCAACGGGTACGTGCTCGACACGTCTTACACTCTTGGCCGGAATACCGGCAACACGTTCCGGCAGACATATGGTGACTCCATGGTCCAAGGCGTTCCCATAGCGGGTCCGCTGGTCGGCACGCAATTCCCGCCGGAAGACAATGTCGCCATTCCAATTGGCCATCATGAGCTTTACGTGACCTGGCTCGATCCGACGAGCTTCGCGATCGTGGACGTGTTCGTCATGGACTTCGCGCACCACACCGTATATGACTACGCCCCGGGCAGCGCCCATCCGGAGAGCGCTGGCACGGTTACCATCGTGCACCGGGGCAAGAGCCCGCTCCCCTGACCGGCTTATGACGCGTGTCGCGATCATCGGAGGAGGCATCGGCGGGCTGACGGCGGCGAACGCGCTGTCGCGGGCCGGGATCGAGGTGGCGGTCTACGAGGCGGCCGCCGAGCTCAAGGAGATCGGAGCCGGCGTTGCCCTGCACCCCAACGCGATGAAGGTGCTGCGCGCCATCGGCGTGGAGGACAGCGTCCGCAAGGTCGCGGGACGATCGCAGTGGCAGGTCATGCGCAACTGGAAGACGGGCCGGGTGATCGCGAAGACGAGCCGGCAGCAGCAGGCGGCCTCGTTCGGCATCCAGGGCGCGACCGTGCACCGGGCCGATCTCCTGGATGTGCTCGCCGGCCCGCTGCCGACTGGCCTGGTGACCCTGGGCAAGCGGTGCACGGAGGTGCGGCCCGACGGTGACGTCGCGGTCGCGCGCTTCGCGGACGGCAGCGAGGTCGAGGCCGACATCATCGTGGGCGCTGACGGCATCCACTCACCGGTGCGGGCCTCGCTGTTCGGCCCGGACGCCCCCCGGTTCACCGGGAAGATCTGCTACCGCAGCGTCGTCCTGGCCGGAGCCGTCCGCGGCACCCGGCCCTCCACCGAAGGGGCCCAGTGGCTCGGCCCGCACGGCACGATCGTGCTGTATCCGCTGCGCGGAGAGGAACTGATCAACGTTGTCTGCCACTACGACGATGACGGCTACCGCCACGAGTCGTGGATCGCCGAGTGCAGCCGCGAGGAGGTGCTCGAGCGCTACGCCGGCTGGCACGAGTCCCTGCTCCGCCTCTTCGCCGCCGCGGACATCTGGTACAAGTGGGCCCTCTACGACCGCGACCCGATCCCGCAGTGGACGCGCGGCCGGGTCACCGTCCTGGGCGACGCCGCGCATCCGATGCTCCCTTACCTCGGACAGGGCGCCTGCCAGGCGATCGAGGACGGCGCGGTCCTGGCGACGGCGCTCTCGGCGGAGGCCGCTGATCCGCTCACCGGCCTGGCCCGGTACGAGCGCACCCGCCGGCCGAGAGCAAGCCGGGTGGTGCTCACCGCCCGCGAGCGGGGGCTGAGCAACCACCTAGCGTCGCCGTGGGCCGCCTGGCAGCGAGATCTGAAGATCGCATGGCGACGGCGCGTGAACCGGCGCGACCCGGAAGGGCGCGGCGCCGCCTGGCTCGCCGACTACGACGCGAGCTCGCCAGATGTGCTCGCCACCTGACTCGCTACTTTCCGTCGCCCGCCAGGCGGGACTGGGCGGCGCGCCTCGCGGCGGCCCGGGTCGGTACGCCCAGCTTCGCGAGGATGGCCGAAACGTGGTGATCGACGGTCTTGACGGAGATGAACAGCTTCGCGGCGATCTCCGCGTTGGTGAGCTCGGCGCAGATCAGGTCGAGAACCTCGCACTCGCGCCGGGTCAGGCCGAACGGCCGCTCCCGTGTGGCCGTGTGCGGGCCGGCCGGAATCGACCGGGCGCCCAGCGCCCGCAGGCGCTGCCTGATGATCCGGGCTGCAGGCTGGGCGCCCATGCTGGTGACGATGCGGAGGGCCTCGCGCAAGGCTTCCTCATCGGACGCGTCGGCCAGGGCCATCGCCGCGTCGTACGGGCAGCCCAGGCGGGTCCAGACGTGAGCGGCGCTTACCAGGTCGCCGTCGAGCAGCAGCCGGTACGGCTCCGCTACCTCTCCTGGCATAAGGCGGCGCGGGGAGCCTAGGCGGCGTAGCCAGGCTGCGACCGCGCCGCGAAGCCAGGCGTTGGGGGTGGCGCACGCATCGTGGGCCAGTCCGGCCTCGCGCCGGGCCGCGTCAAGGTTGCCTTCGAGCCAGTGCGCCTCGGCGCGCGCCAGCCGGGCCGGTATCTGCTGCTGCGGCTCGCCGGCCCCGTCCGCCGTGGCGGCGGCCTCATCGAGGTACTCCCAGGCCCCGGGCTCGCCCCGCCGGGCCCCGATCACGCCGAGCCGGATCAGCGAGCAGAGCCGGTTCGCCGGGGACGGGCCGACCTTGATCAGGATCTCGGTGCTCAGCGCGACGGCCTCGTCCCAGCGTGCGGCGCGTTCCAGCGCGTTCGCGTGCTCGCCGCGCAGGCAGATCGCGAACGTGGTGATGTCGTGCTCATCGCAGTACGCGATGCCTGGCTCCAGGTACCGTTCGGCCTCGGCGAACTCCCGCTTGTCGGCGTGGATTCCGGCCAGGTTGGTGTAGGCGCGCCCCGCCTCGTGATGGTGGCCCCCGGCCAGCGCGATGTCGAGCGCGCGGCGCATCTGCCCGGACCAGTCCAGGCCCTTGGCCGAGCGGCTGGCGGCCTGGGTGTTGAGCGCGTCGCTTTGGACGTCCGTGGCACCGAACCTGATAGCCAGCTCCTCGGCCCGCAGGGCCAGGTCGATGGCGACGTCATAGTCGGCGTAGAGCATCCGCTGGTTGGCGAAGGTGGCGTAGGCCCGCGCGAGCTCGACGCCGGGCCCCAGCGGCTCGAGAGCCGAGATGGCGGCCTCAACAGCGTCGACGGCCTCGCGACCGCGGCACAGGTTCCACCGGATGCGGGACAGCCGCCGCAGCGCGTCGCCTTCCCGCAGCCGGTCGCCCGCCTCGCGCCACAGCGCCAGCGCCCGTTCCCCCGCGGTCTCGGCGTCCTCCCACCGGTCCAGCAGCGGCACCTCGTCGGCCAGCCCCTCGTACAGCCCGGCGCGCGTGGCCCGGTCCGCGCGGCCGGCGAACCGCAGCGCCCGCTCGTACTGCGCGGCGGCCTCCCGGTGCGACCCCAGCCGGGCGGCCCGGCACGCGGCCGCGGGCGCGTGCCGCAGCACCGCCGCCCCGTCGCCCGCCGCCTCGGCGTGGAACGCCATCCGGGCATCATCCCCGCCGCCGGAGGACCCCAGCGCGGCCAGCACCCGCCGGTGAATCACCCGGCCCCGGTGCCCGGGCACCGCCTGCGCCACCGCCAGCCTGGCGATCTCGTGGCGGAACCGCACCCACCCGCCGTCCCAGCCCAGCAGGCCGCTGCCCAGCAGCTCATCCAGGACCGGCGGCGGGCAGCCGGCCACCGACTCCAGCACCCCCGCCTCGATCCGCGACCCGGTCAGCGCCGCGACATCGAGCACTCGGCGGGCCCGCCCGCCCAGCCGCGCCGCCCGGGCCAGCACCGCATCCCGCGCCGACGCCGGCACCTGGCCCACCCCGGCCCGCAGCACCTCGGTCACATAAAACGGGTTCCCGCCGGTCAGCTCGTACAGCTCGGCCGCCGGCAGCCCGCTGCCGCCCGCCAGCTCCCGCACCGCATCGGGGGACAACGGCGCCAGGCCGATGCGCCGGGTGCACCGCTGCGCGCCCAGATCACCCAGCGCCACCCGGACCGGGCCGCCCGCGGCCAGCCCCTCCTCCCGGTACGTGACGATCAGCAGCACCGCCGCGCCGCGCAGCCGCCGGCCCAGATACCGCAGCAGGTCCAAAGTGGCCTCATCGGCCCAGTGGATATCCTCCACCACCACCACATCGAGCACCCCAGGGCCGCTGACCTGGCCCAGCAGCGCGCCGAACAGCTCCTCGCGGCCCGCCCCGGCCCGGCACCGCTCCAGCAGCACCCCGCCCAGCTGGCCGGCCAGGTCGAACAACGGCCCGAGCGGCCGCGGCGTGAACAGGCCATCACACAGCCCCCACGACCAGCGGGCCTGCGGCAGATCCCGCTGCAGCCGCTCGGCCAGCGCCGACTTCCCCGCCCCCGCCTCACCGCCCAGCAGCACCAGCCGCCCCTCCCCGCCCGCGGCCTGCGCCGCGTACTCCCTCAGCGCCGCCAGCGCCGACTCCCGCTCCAGCAGCGGCAGCGCATCACCAGCCGGCACCGGCCTGGCACTCGCGGGCGCCAGCCGGGCAGGCGGAAGGGACTGGGCGGCCCGCCGCGCCGGCGCCGCCGGCGCCAGCTCCAGCGCCTGGTCCTGCCGCAGCACCGCCGCCTCCAGCTCCGGCCCGAGCAGCCGTACTTGCATTCCCCTGTCCGTCCCCCGCCGTCCTCAAAACCTGAACCTCTGACCTCTACCGAAACGGGCGACGAGGCCGAGCGGTTCAGGAATTCGGGCTGGTCGTAGGTCTGCGAGCCCGCCTGCCCCGATCTCCAGCCGGACGGCCGGCAGCGCCCTGAGGCCGAAGTGACAGGCGACAGCAAGAGATCCGCCCGTTACACCGGGGACACCCCCCGCACAGAGGGACTAGCCTTAACCACATGACCCATGCCGTGCCGCCCACGGGGTTCCTGCGCTTGGTCGTCGGGTATGACGGATCTCCCCCCGCCAGCCGGGCGCTCGACGCCGCGACCCGCCTGCTGCAGGGCCGGGTCGGCAGCATCCACGTCGTGTACGTGGCTCACCTGTCGAGCCTCGTCATGATGTCGCCCGGCGCCATAGCCGAAATGGAGTCCGACTTCGACGAGATCGAGCAGGAGCTTCGCGCGACGGCCGCCGGGCAGCTGCGCGCCAGCGGGGCGGCCTGGGAGTTCGAGCGGCGCCAGGGCGTTGTCGCCGACGAGCTGATCGCGGTATCCACCGCCATCCGCGACGCCCACGCTGACCAGACCGTGGTGATCGTCGTCGGAAGCTCGTCCCACGCTGGCCACCGCATGGTGGGTTCGGTGGCCGTCAGCCTGGCCCGCCGCTCGCCGGTGCCCCTGGTGATCGTGCCGTAGCTACGGCTGAGCCGCCCCGGACGGAAGCATCTTCCTAGTGAGGGTGCGGCCCGGCCGGTGGCGTACGCTCGTCCGGTGACCGAGCGGATAGTCGTCATCGGGGCCGACGCGGCCGGGATGAGCGCGGCCTCGCAGGCCAGGCGGATCGCGGGCGATGAGGTCGAGATCGTCGCGTTCGAGCGCGGAGCGCACAGCTCCTATTCTGCCTGCGGCATCCCGTACTGGGTGGCCGGCGACGTCGGCGAGATGGAGCGCCTGGTCGCCCGTTCGCCGGAGGCGCACCGGCGCAACGGCATCGACCTGCGGATGCGCACCGAGGTGGAGGAGATCGACGTCGCGGCCGGGCGGGTGGCCGTTCGTGGCCTGGCCGCCGGGCGGTCGTACCGGGAAGGCTTCGACTCCCTGGTCATCGCGACCGGCGCGGTCCCGGTGCGGCCGCCGCTGCCCGGCGTGGACGCCGACGGCGTGTTCGGGGTGCAGACGCTCGACGACGGCGCCGCGCTGCTGGCGGACCTCGATCGCGCGCGGCCGCGGCGGGCCGTGGTGGTCGGCGGGGGCTACATCGGGGTGGAGATGGCCGAGGCCATGGTGCGGCACGGCCTCGCGGTGACCGTCGTGGATCAGGCCGCCCAGCCGATGGCCACGCTCGACCCGGACATGGGGGCCGCGGTGCACCGGGCCATGGAAGGCATCGGCATCGATGTGCGCCCCGGCACCGCCGTCACCGGATTCGAGGCCGGCCGTGACGGCAGGATCCGCTCGGTGCTGACCGCCGGCGGCCCGGTCCCGGCCGATGTGGTCGTACTGGGCCTGGGGGTCCGGCCGAACACCGCGCTGGCCCGCGAGGCCGGCCTGCCGCTGGGCGATCACGGCGGCCTGCGCACCAACGTCCAGATGCAGGTCCTCGGCCAGGACCACATCTGGGCGGGCGGTGACTGCGTGGAGGTCCTCAACCTGGTCTCGGGCCAGTACCAGCATGTGCCGCTGGGCACCCACGCCAACAAGCAGGGCCGGGTCATCGGGCACAACCTGGCCGGCTCCTACGCCACCTTCCCCGGGGTGGTCGGCACGGCGGTGAGCAAGGTCTGTCACCTGGAGATCGCCCGGACCGGGCTGCGCGAGCGCGACGCGCAGCGTGCCGGGTTCGAGTACGTGACCGTCACTGTGCAGTCCAGCACGAAGGCCGGCTACTTCCCGGGCACCCGGCAGATGACCGTCAAGATGACCGCCGAACGCCTCACCGGGCGCCTGCTGGGCGTGCAGATCGTCGGCTACGAGGGGTCGGCCAAGCGGATCGACACGGCCGCGACGGCGCTGTGGAACCGGATGACGGTCGAGGAGATGACCGCCCTGGACCTCGGGTACGCTCCGCCGTTCGCCCCGGTGTGGGACCCGATCCTGGTGGCCGCGCGGAAGGCCGCCGCGGCCGTGCGCCGCACCGGAGCCGACCGGCGTCAGCGACCCGCCGCGAAGGAGGCCGGCTGATGAATCCGCTGTCCGGCATCGCGGGCATGGCGGTGGACCGCATGCTCGGCCTCGGCCCGGCCGCGGTGCGGTACGTGCTGCGGCCCGGTGTGGCGGTGGAGATGCCCGATGGCGTGGTGCTGCTCGACCCCGCGTGCGTCCTGCTGCCGGTCCTGCCCAGCCCTTGACCTCAGGCGGGCGGATACCCGACCAGCAGGACCCCATGGCAGTCCTGGCCGGCCGAGCGGTAGACGTGCGGGCCGTCGCCGCTGTACCGGGCGTAGTCGCCCGGCCCGAGCGTTATCGGGCCGGCAGCCGGACCGACCGTGATCATCCCCCGGTGTACGAACACCCGCTCGACGACGCCGGTGCCGTGCGGGCTGCCGAGGTGCTCGGTCCCGGCCGGCAGGAACATGTCGAAGACCTCGATCAGGCCACCGCGCTCTATCCGGTCGAGCAGCCGCAGGTCGAGTTTCCCGCCTGGCGTCGACCCGCGCACCCGCGCGCCCTGCTGGGCCCGGACGACCGCGGTGGTGGTTTCACGCCGGTCTTCCAGCAGGTCGCTGAAGGCCACGCCGAGCGCCAGGGCCAGCGACCACAGCGTCTCGATCGTCGGATTGCCCCGGCCCTGCTCCAGGTTCGCCAGCGTGGCCTTCGCGACATCCGCGCGGGTCGCGAGGGCGGCCAGGGACAGCCGGCGGGCGGTGCGGAGCCGGTGCAGGTTCGCCGCGATGACCTCGCCCACGTCAGCGAAGGCCCGTTCCGGAGCGTCATCCACCATGCCAGTAAACTATACCAATAGTCTAATGAGATGGTACGCTGTGCCGGCAGGAAGCCCATCGAAAGCCGAGGAACGAAAGTGCTGCGAACCGGCAAGGACTACCTCGAGTCGCTCCGCGACGGCCGCGAGGTGTGGATCGACGGCGAGCAGGCCGATGACGTCGCCACGCATCCGGCGTTCGCGCCGATGGTGAACGTGCGCGCGCGGATTTACGATCTCGCTCACGAGGCCGGCTCCGCCGGACTGCTGACCTACGTCGACGAGGCGACGGCGGAGCGCTGCGCCACCACTTCGCGCCCGCCGCGCACCCGCGACGACTGGCGGGCCAAACGAGCCTCGGTCGACGCCATCCTCGACGACGCCGGCGGCGTGGTCACCCGCGTGGGGGATGAGACGGTCGGCGAGATGTGGTCGCTGTTCGACGGGCAGGACGTGCTGAACGAGATCGACCCGGCCTTCTCCGCGAACATCACCCGTCACGTCCGGCGGGCGCAGCTGCTCGACCCGTTCCACGTCTCGGCCAACACCGACCCGAAGGGCAACCGCTCGCTGCGGCCGCAGGAGCAGGACCCCGATGTCCTGCTGCACGTGGTCCGCGAGACCGGCAACGGCATCGTGGTGCGCGGAGCCAAATTCGAGACCGCGGCGGCCTACGCCAACCAGGCGTTCGTGAAACCCACCATCGGCGAATGGAACAACGAGGTCCTCAGCGATTACGCGGTCGGCTTCCTCGCCGACATGGGCGCCCCGGGCATCAAGCACATCTGCCGGTCTGCCTTCGCCGCCGGCCGCGACCCGGATGACTACCCGCTGACCAGCCGGTACGACGAGATCGACACGATGATCGTCTTCGACGACGTGGAGATTCCCTGGGAGAACGTCTTCTTTTACCGGCACACCAAGGCGGCCGCGTTCATCCGCGCGACGCTGCACCGGTACAGCATCTTTCCCTACGTCCAGCGCTACCTGCGCTTCGCGGACTTCCTGCTCGGCGTCGCCTACGCGAGCGCCCGGTCGACCGGGGTCACGATGCACCAGGCCGTTCGGGAGAAGATCGCGCAGATCGCGTGCTACCGCGAGGGCATCAACGCGCACCTGACCGCGGCGGTCGAGCTGGCCGAATCCAGCCCGGGCGGGCTGCTGATGCCCAGCCAGCCGATGATGTACGCCGGCCGGGTCTTCGCGTCCGCCCAGCTGCCGTCGGTCATGCACCTGGTCCGCGACCTGTGCGGCTGCCAGGTCAGCCTGATGCCCAGCAAGGCCATGTTCGACAGCCCCGGTGCCGGCGACTGGCTGAAGAAGTACTTCCGGGTCGGGGAGATCCCGGCGGAAGAACGGCGCAAGCTCTTCGCGCTGGCCCGGGACCTGCTCAATTCCGACTACGCCGGGCACCGGCTGACGTTCCAGCTCTTCGCGCAGTCGCCGCCGTTCTCGCACCTGCTCGCCGTCTACAACAACTACGACTTCAGCGGCCCGCTGGACCTGGTGGCCAGGTACTCCGCAGTCGCAGAGGCGGTGCGCAAATGAGGGAACCGGTCACCGCCGGCGGTCACCTGCGGATCCGGCCGTTCAACACCGCTGACAGCTATCCGGAGCAGCGGCTCGACAATGACCTGTGCCAGGCGGTGGTGGCCGGTAACACCATCTACCTGCGCGGCCAGGTGCCGCAGGACCTGGACACCGGCGAGAGCGTCCACATCGGGAACCCGGCCGCCCAGGCCGAGCAGGTGATGACGAACGTCGAGACGCTGCTCGCGGAGGCCGGCGCGTCGGTCGAGCACGTGGTGACCTGCACCGTCTACCTCACCGACATCCGCCACCGCGAGCCGGTGTACCGGGTGCTCGGGCGGCGGCTCGCAGGGGTGTATCCGGTGTTCACCGGCCTGGTCGTGTCCGCGCTCGCCCGGCCCGAATGGCTGGTCGAGGTCACGGTGGTGGCGGTCGGGCCATGACGTTCTCGCTGGCGGGCCGCTGCGAGCGCACCGGAGCGGTCGGCGCCGTCATCGCCTCCGCCAGCATGGCGGTGGCGGCACGGTGCCTGGCGGTCCGCGCCGGCGTAGGCGCGGTGTGCAGCCAGAGCACGACCGATCCGCGGCTGCGCGAGGCGCTGCTCGAGGCGATGGCCGGCGGCCTGGCCGCCTGTGACGCGGTGGCGGCCGTCACCGGGTGCGCGGGGGACATCGCGTACCGGCAGCTGGCAGCGGTCGACGCCGCCGGGGGCTCGGCCAGCTATTCCGGCGAGCTGGCCCTGGGCGAGGCGGCCGACGTCCGCGGGCCGGACGCCGCCGCCGCGGGCAACCTGCTGGCCGACCGGGGCGTGCCCGCGGCGATGCTGGCCATTTTTACCGAACGAGCTGGTGACAGCCTCGGCGACCGGCTCATCGCCGCCCTGGCGGCCGGCCTGGCCGCGGGCGGCGAGGTCTCCCCGGTGCGGTCGGCCGGGATGGTCATCGCCGAGTCGGTGCCATGGCCGGTCACCGACCTGCGGGTCGACTGGCACGACGACCCGGTCGGGCAGCTCGCCGGGCTCTGGCAGATGTGGCAGCCGCAGGCGGAGTCCTACATCCGGCGGGCGCTGCGCCCGTCCGAGCTGGCCGGCTGACGGGCGGCGCTGACATCCGCGTGCGACCCGTTCCGGGGCCGGATCGCCGCTCGCACCAGGCCGGCCAGCTGCCTGCCCGGTTCGACGCCGAGCTCGCGGCGGACGGCATCGCTGTATGCCTGATAGATCCGGCGGGCCTCGATGAGATTGCCCTCGGCCAGGTGCGCCTCGATCAGGACCCGGACCGCGCTCTCCCGCAGCGGTCCCGCGCTCACCGCCCAGACGGCGGCATCCACCGCCTCCGCGTGACGGCCCGCCGCGGCGAGATGCCGCGACAAGGCCTCCAGGGCATGCAGCAGCCGCTGGCGGACATGCTCGCGCTCGAGGATCACCCAATCTTCGGACCAGCCGGGCAGCAAGTCCAGGCAGTCACCGCGCCAGCTGACGGCGCCCAGGTCGTCCGGGGCGGGACATCCACGGACAAGCCGGCCGGCCCATTCGCATGCCACGCGGACATCCACGACAGCTGCCCGCCGCAGCGCCAGCGTGCGCTGGTCGCTCTCGAGGACGTCTATTCCCGCGGACTTCAGCCGCCACAGAGCTGAGCGCAGGCTGCCGGCCGCGTGCTTGTCACTTCCCGCGGGCCATAGCGAGCCCGCGGCGTAGCGGCGATCCACTGTCTCCGGGCCGAGGGCCACGAAGGCCAGCAGCCTCTTGCTTCCGTCTGGCACCCGCAGGCTGATGCCGCCGGCTATGACCCGGGGCTCGCCGAATAGCAGCACGGCGGGGCTGTCGCGAAGATCGCAGCGGGACAGAAGCGAGCTGACCAGGCTGAGAGACACTGGCATACCGGAGTTGGCGTACCCCCCATTCAACCCTCATTACCCCCTTTCGTGCCCCGCCCTTTCGCTATGCGCTGACATTCCTCCATTCACCAGCTACGACGCGGAAATGCGAAGATGCACACGAGCCTTGCTTCAACGCCTACACGGCGCCTGGCCGGCCCGCAAGGGACCGGCGGGCAAGTGGGCGTTCAGGTTTCTGAGCGCGATCGCCGGAAGAGCTCCACCAGGGCGGCGCGATCGGCGACCTTCATCTTGCGTGCGATCGAGGCGATGTGCACTCGTACCGCGCTGGGGGAAAGCACGAGCTCTTCGGCGATCTCCGCGGTTGACCGCTGCTGCGCGAGCAGCTCGAGTACCTGCCACTCGCGGCTGGTCATCCGTCGTCCGTTAGCTTCGCCGCCGACCACCTGCCGCCACCGCGGCTCCCGCCCGTGGAAGCGGTCCAGTACCCGGGCGACCAGCGTTCGCTGGATGGCCGCCTCACCGGCACAGACGCCGGCCAGTGCGGCCGGCAGCCGCGCCAGGTTCATGGTCTTCAGCAGGTACCCGTCCGCCCCGGCCCGGAGCGCGGCGAACAGATCGGCATCGTCGTCCGAAACAGTGAGCATCACGATCTTGGCGTCCGGCAGCCTCGCCGAGATCTCCCACGCCGCGGCGACTCCGCTGCCGGGCATCCGGACATCGAGCAGGCAGACATCGGGCCGTTCGCGGAGCGCGGCCTGCACAGCCTGGACGGCATCGACCGCCACCGCGCAGACATCGAACCTCTCGTCGCCTCCGAGCGCCCGGCGCACGTCGTCCCGCGTGGGCTCGTGGTCATCGGCGATCAGTATCCGCAGTGGCTTCGGCCCGGCCATCAAAAAGCGGCCTGCACCGCAAGGCCGGATGTCAGCAGCAGGCCGGAGCCAATGGTCGCGCGCGTGCCCACACACCCAGCGTAATCCCCGGGCTGCTCAGACGGTAGCCGCGACCGACGCCCCGCGGCTGGCATGTGATCCATCGGACATCGGCCGGCGGACCAGGGCCGCCAGCTCGACGGATGGCTCGACGCCGAGTTCGCGCCGCACCAGGTTCCGGTAGGCGAGAAAATCGCGACGGGCCTCGATGAGATTCGACTCCGCCAGGTGCGCCTCCAGCAGGACACGTTGCGCGCTTTCCCGCAGCGGCTCGGCAACGATCGCGGTCATCGCCGCTTCGACCGCTTCTCCGTGGCGGCCCATCGCGGTCAGCGCCCGGCTCAGCGCCTCCATCGCGTGCAGCATCCGCTGACGCATGCGCTCCCGCTCGATGATCGCCCAGTCGTCGTAGCATCCCGGCAGCAAGTCGAGGGCATCGGCCAGGGGCCGGCGCAGCGCCAGGTCCCCCGGCCGCGGGCACCGGCCGACGACCCGGCTGGCCCACTCGGCGATCTCGTAAACGTCCACCGCCACGTCCTGGCGAAGGCCCATCGACCTCTTGTCGGCCTCCAGCACGTCGATGCCGGCACCGCGCAGCCGCCAGAGCGCGGACCGGAGATTGCCCGCGGCGCGGCGGTCCTCGACGGAGGGCCACAGCGTCCCGGCGGCATGACACCGCTCGACCCGGCCTCTGCGGAAGGCGAGGAAGGCGAGAAGCCGCTTGGACCCCTCGGGAACTTCCAGCCGCAAGCCGTTCCGGGTCACGTAAGGACCGCCCAGCAGGTGCACGGTACTGTCCCCCGGACTCTCCCCCGGCGGGGCGGCACGTGGGTCTGCGTCCGCGACGTCATGTGCGCCCATGTCCCCTCCTTGTCCTCCATGCCCCTCCCCATACATGCGCTCACGCTAGCTCCCGCCCCGTCACCACGGTGTTACCGCCGCTCAGCCGGAAGGGCTCAGCTCAGCCGCCGCTACGAGCGGGCAGCGGACGTGAAGCGCTTGAGGAAGTCCGCGACGGCCCGGAGCGCGGCGTCCGGATCGGCGAAGTGCCGTTCGGGGCTGGACCCGGCGACGTGAAGACTGCGGCCGATGTTCCGCTCGGTCGTGACCGTGATCAGCAGATGGTCGGGCTGGACCTCGACCCGCACGATGCAAATACCTGTCTCAGCCTCACGTGCCGACATAACTGGATTCTCCTCCTACGGCCGTCACCTCAGCGTCGTCGCCGCATCCGCCCGTCGGCTCCCGGGTCAACGACGGCGCGCAGCAGGTATGCCGGGCTGTCCGGATCCGGCAGCCTGGTCCCGTCCAGGACCGCCTCGATGTCGGCCAGCAGCCGGGCCCGGGCCCGGGCCACGCCCGGGTCCGGGTGCGCGGGCAGGGTAAACGCGACGCCGCGGGCCCGCGCCACCGCCACATCCCGCAGCGCGAGCAGGACGCGCCGGTCCTGATCGCACAGCCCGGCGGCGGCCGGGGGGATCTCCACGTCAGCGGCCAGCGGCGCGAGCCCTGGCAGCCCTGCCCGGCCGACCGCTATGAGCAGCGCGGCCTGATCCCGCCAGTCTGGCCCGGCCGGGTCCGGGGGGCCGGAGGCGGGCGGTGGCGGCTGCACGAAGATCTCCAGCAGGGTGAGCGCCCGGCCGTCCGGGTCCACGATGCGTTCCCGGGCGGCGTGGACGAGATCGGCCAGCAGGTCGTGAGTGCACGGCACCCGTTCGCCGGCCTCGCGGTGACGGCGGGCACAGGCGGCCAGGACGGCCGAGAGGTCGGCGTCCAGGCCGGCCGGCTCGACGCCGGGGTCGACCGGTATGGCCATCGGCGGGCGGCCGGCGAATTCGGCCACCAGCAGCGCGCCGTATTCCGGCGGGTCGGACACGAGGGCCGGCCCGCCGCGGTGCAGCGCACCGCCGAAGGCGGCGAGGAAGCCGCCGAAGAGGTCGGCGTCCACCGGGTCGCCGAGGCTCTCGGTGAGCAGCTCGCGGATCCGCAGGGCGGGCCACCCGCGGGCGCCGTTCACGGCAGCTTCCATGTCTCGTCCCGCGCGATCTCCCCGGCGGCAGGCTTCCCGTCCACGTACGCCTGCTCCTTGTAGTGGTGGAAGATGCCCATCTCCTCGGACGACACGGTGTAGGTCGTGAAGTCACGCTTCTCGAGGTTTTCGATAGCACGCTGGCGTATCTCCGGGCTCAGCCCCGGCGGCACGCCAGCACGCAGGAACCTCAGCGCCTCGGCTACGGCGTTCTCCCGGAGATCCTTATCGGTGAACGTCTCGGTCATCTCTGCCCTTTCACCACTGGACCGGTACTTAGAGTCCCAGAGCCGAACGTTCCCGTGCCTGTCCACCGAGATCACGTCCGCGCCGTGTCCCAGCGGTCCTGCCGGGGCTCCGTACTTGACCAGGTACTCGTCCCGTACCTCGGCGATGTAGTTGGCCAGGTGGACCTCGGTCTGCTCGCCGTGCCGCTGGGACAGCAGGTTGGCCAGCGTTCCCCTGGCCAGTTCCCGCCGGGGTTTAAGCCGCCAGCCACCGGTCGGCTCTTGCCCCTGAAGCTTGGCCGAGACCAGCACCTCCACGTGGAACTTGACGTGCTCGGGCCCCGACCAGTACGCCAGGTCGTTGTTCACCGTGGCTTGCTCGGAACGCAGCGTACTGAGGCGGGCGGACGCCCCGGCCTGTTCCAGAGTGGCCTTGGCCTGGGCATTCGCCAGTTCCCTGAACGCGCCGAGGACGTCGGCGGGAACGTAGCCGGCCCCTGAGGGGCTGGCGCGCTCTTTCTCCCGCGCTTGGAACTGTTTCCGCACCACCTCTGGCGGCAGGCTCGCCTCGGGGAGTGTCCGCAGCAGCTCCTGAAGGCGCGCGCGATCGGCAGGCTGATCGATGTCTATTTCGGCCAGCCAGCCAAGCCTGCGATGATCCTCGAAACCTGCGAGCACGTCATCCAGGGTCTGCCTGGCCGTCTCCACGGGCTTGGCGATCTCGCCGATCCTGGTCTCGGTCTCGGCGATCTGCTGGGCAAGGCTCCGGTGGGCCTCCTTCAATCGCCTGATCTCAGCTACCGCATTGCGGGACTGGGTCTGCGCGGAGGGGGTCAGCGTGTCGGACATCGCCACGTAACCGCGCGGCTCGGCGGCGACCTCGCCGGCGAAGATCCGGCGAGCCCGTTCCAGCTGGGCCAGCTGATGGAGGACCTGGCCCTCCATCCGGGCCGCGGTGCGCGCGTCGGGGGCCGCGGCGAGCCGCCGTATCCGCTGCTCGATCAGGGGCCCGAGCTTGGCCAGCTCGCCGGCCGCCTCGAACCGGGCCCGGTTCTGCGGCGTCAGCGGGTCCAGGCCGGCCAGCCGGCCGAGGTGGGCCAGCGACTCCCGGGTCTGGCCGAGCAGGCCGACCCAGCGCCGCCAGCGGCGGATCTCGCCGGCGTGCAGCATCACGTCAGCCCAGTGCGCGTCCGGCGCGACCCGCAGTTCGACGCCGGTGATCGATCCGTCCGCGCCGGAGACGGGGATCACCCGGATCTCGTCACCGGGCAGGTGCGGGTCCACCACGGCCGGGGTGTCGCGCAGCGCGGGAGGCAGCGCCCCCTCGACCGTCATCCCGGCCGTGCCGGCCAGCACCCGGCTGCGTACCTCGGGCAGCACGGCCGCGGCGGCGGCGGCAGGCACCCCCTCGCGCAGGACGACGACAGCGCGTCCGTCGCGCACCACGAGCTGGGCACCGGCGGCCGGATCCCCCGGCAGCCGGGCGAATTCAGCCGCCGGCATGGTCGCGACCGGGATGCCGGCGTAGCGGCCGCGCTCGGCCGGCGGCAGGCCGGCGAGCAGTTCGCGCCGGGCGGCCCGGGCCAGGTCGTGCGCCTGCTGGGCCCGCTGCGACTGCTCGGCCAGCCGCTGGTTCCGTTCGGCGGTGAACTCGCGCATCGTCCCGCCGGGGCGCTCCAGCACCTGCCACTCGTGGAAGGCGGCCAGCCGCCTGGCGGCGGGGCTCGGCCGTGATGCGGGCAGCAGCCTGTCGGTGACGGCCTCGGCGGCATGCAGTCCTTGCCCGGCCACGTGCAGGCCGGCGCTGATCCCGACGCTGCTGAGCACGCTGTGCGCGGTGCCGGTCAGGGTGTGGCGGAGCACCGCCGACGGACCGGACCGCAGCGTCTCCGGGTCCGCCAGGGCGCCCGCCAGCTGGCTGGGCACGGCCTGGACACCCGCCTCGATCATCTGCGCCGCGCCCTTGGCGATCATCCGGTTGATCCACCGCTCGGACTGGGCGAGCCCGCCGAGCAGGGCCCGGCGTTCCAGGCCGCGGACGAGCAGGCCCTGGGTACCGAACCGGCTCAGGTACTCCACCGTCCGGATCTGCGCGCGGGCCGCGGCCCGGCCGACGGGGCCCAGCCGCATCAGGGCGCGGAAGAGCATCGACCGGTTCGCCGTGGCCAGGCCGCGCGCGGGGCCGAGCAGAGCGTGCCCCAGGCCCGCGGTGAGCCCGGAGACCAGCGCGTCGATGCCGCCGATGGCGAGGTCGGTGTAGAACTCGTCCTTGCCGTAGGCGCCGCCCTTGACGAGCGTCTTCACCCCGATCGAGACCGCGGTGGCCGCGACCGAGCTGATCACGGCGGCGGCGACGACCGCCGAGGCGCCTCCGGTGAAGGGCGCGAGGATGGCCCCGATCACCACCGCGGTCGCGATCGCCGCGATGTTGGCCAGGGTGTCGGACCAGGAGTCCACCGCCTGGCGCTGCCGTTCGATGGAGGCGTTCGCCCGGTCGGCGGCGAGGCCGAAGGCGACGTCGGCGCGGCGGGCATCGGCGGACGAGCCGTCCTGGGCGCCGTGCAGCTCGTCGTAGGCGCGCCGCAGCTCCGCGACATCGCGGGCCGAGTTGGCCGCTTCGGCGGAGGCCAGCCACTGACCGAACCGCGTTCCGCTCTTCCGGTCGCTTTCGTACTTGCGGACGACGGCGTCCAGGGCTTGCCTCGCGGTGGTCGGCCGGCCGTAGGTGGCCATGTCGACCAGGTCGTCCTGGTCGCGGCCGCTGGTGTTGTCCTTGATGGCCTGGACCAGGCTTTGCCCGTGATGCTCGTCCTGCCAGACCTTGTTCCAGTGCTCCAGCTCGCTCTTGGTCATCCGGCCGACCACCGACCTGAGCGTCTTCACGTCGGTGCGCCACCGGTCGATCGCGAACTGTATCTGCTGGTCCGGTGTCAGGACTCCGCCGGCGCTGATCCGGGCCTGGGCCTCCTCGGCGTCGACACCGGACATGTTGGCCCTGACCATCGCGGCGAGCGACCGGCCGCTGCGCTCCTGGTAAGAGGTGCCGAGGTCGCTCATGCGCTGCCGGGTGCGCTGGTCGGCCATGGCGTCCAGCTGCCGCTCGTCCTGGACCTCCAGCTGCATCCTGGTGTCGACAGCTTGCTCGGCGGTCATGGGACCGAGGGCGCGCAGCCGCGCCGCCCGCCGGGCCGCCAGGATCGGGCCGTAGTCGCGGTTCACCTCGGCCTGGCTGCGCTCGTTCTGCTCCCGGAACACCCCGAGCAGCACCTTGTCCGAGGCCCACACGCCCGCGTCCTCGATCTGGATCCTGGCGACGTCCTCCCGTACCTCGTCCTGTACGGCGAGCGCCTGGAGGAGGTCGCCGCCGGCCCCGGGCAAGGTCAGCGCCACCTGGCTGGGCGTGATCCCCGGCGGCCGGTCCGCGGCCCACACGGCGTTGCGTGACTGCTCGTCGAAGCGCCGCAGGACCTCCTGGTTACGCGCGATGACCGCAGCGCGGACCTGCATGCTGGTCCAGTCGCGTTGCTCGCCCTCGGCCCCGACCTCCGCCTTGATCCGGGCGAATACCTGCTGTGCCTGCTCGCGGTCGATGGTGGTAACGGGCGTGGGCGACTCGAACTCGCCGCCGATGTACCGGGTGTGCACGGCCGCGCCGAGCGCGATCGCGTCCGCCTTCGTCATGTCGCCGGCCAGGATGGCGAGCGACTCCTCGATCTCGGCAGCCGAGGGCGACCACTGGCCGCGCAGGTCGGACTCGAGGTCGTCGTCGTAGCGCTCGCGGTAGCGGGACCGCACCAGCGAGCGCTCCTCGGCGGTGAGGGAGCGCAAGGCCCGGTTGACGGCGGCGATGTTCGCCCCGGCGCCGGCGATCGCCGTCCGGATCGTGCCGACGGCCGCGTCGACCCGGGTGCCCTCCTCGAGGAGCAGTTCGTGGGCGGTCTGCATCTCGTCGTGGCTCAGGCCCCGCACCCAGCCGCCGCGCAGCGCGCTCTCCAGGGATTCGCCCTTGGCCCTTTGCCGGTAAACCACGGGCAGCAACCGGGCCGCGAGCGGAGTCAGGCCGGACAGCGCCTCGAAGATGGCGTCCTCGTCATGGCCCCGGAGCCGGTGGGTGGCCTCTCTGATGTCGTCGGCCCGCTCCTCCAGCTTCACGCCCGGCTGTACGTAGTTCAGCAGGAATGTCAGGCCCCTGAAGTTGTCCTGCGGCAACGGGTCCAGGGCCAGCACCTCGCGATCGAGCACAAGTTCGAACTCGCGCTGCCGGGCAGCTCGGACCCGCTCCCGGATCCCGGCCACCAGCGCACCCGCGTAGTCCTGCGGGGCCTCGCCGCTACCGCCGCTCAGCTCGGCGATGACGGCCTGCGCCTCCCGGTCGAGGCTGGCCAGGTACGAGCGGGCGGCCTCCTCGCCGCCGTCCTGCTGCGCCTCGCCCAGCCGCTGCAGCGCGTCCAGGTCCGCCAGCAGCCCCAGCCGGGAAGCCTGCTCGTGCCTGGACGCCCAGAACTCCGCCTGGGCGGCGGCGTCGGCGGACCAGCGGTCCAGGTCCGCGCCGCGCTCGGCCCACCAGGTGTCGCCGGCCTTGGTGTGCGCGTTCCCCCAGTCACGCAGGGCCGACATCGCCTGGGTGGCGGCGGCTTTCAGCTTGGCCTGGAGCTGCTCGGTCTGCGCCCGGGCGTCGGCTTGCAGCTTCGGCAGCGTCGTGGCCTGCAGCTGCGCGGTCGCGTCCTGGGCCCACCGTCGGACCGCGTCGACCTGCAGGGCGGCCGCGGTGTTGCCGGGCTGCGTGGCCGCGGGCCGCAGCGTCCTCAGGTCGCGGGCCTGGGCGTACCCGACGGCGGCGACCTCGGTCTGGATGGCGCCTTCCAGCGCCGCGAGACGGCGGCGCAGCTGCTGGTCAAGCCGGGCCAGTTCCAGCGCCACCGGTTCCTGGAGCTCCGCGATCGCCGTCTCGATCCGGGCCTGGGTACGGCTGATCCGGGGCGTCCTGACCCTGCCGCCGGCTGCCGCGCGGGCGGTCGCGGCGGCCACGGCCCGGACGGCGCCGCGCGTCCGGCTGTCGGCCTGGCTGGCATCCGCGCGCGCCTGAGCCAGCGCGCCGGCCACCGCGGAGGTCGCGCCGCTGGTCAGTCGCTGCTCTTCCTGGCGCCGGCCGGCCAGTACCGTGTCGACCCGGTCGGGCGCGTCCAGCAAGGCCGTGGCGAGCTCACCCGCCTGGGCCCCGATGTCGAGCGCGATGTTCGGCAGGAGATCCTCTCCGACCGGCGGTTTCAGCAGGTCCAGCGAGCCACCCGGGTAGCCGGCGTGCGCGCGCCGGATGGCGCTGAGGACCTGCTGGGCAGCTGGTTCCTGGCCGGTTCTGAGCCGTTCGACGACTTCGCCGAGCAGGGCCCGCTGACCCGCGGTGAGCTGTACCGTGGGCAGCGGCTCGTCCTCGACCAGGAGCGGCCGTGGCGGCGCCGCAGGCTCGGCCGTGCTCGCCGGGACGGCCTTCGACAGCTGGTCATCCAGCTCGCGCAGCCGGGCCTGCGCCTGCAGCAGGTCCTCGGATTCCGTGCCGGTCGCCATGAGGTCGATCGCCGTCCGGCCGAGCCCCAGCGTGCGCAGCAGGTCCGGGGAGAGGATCGGCCCGGCCGGATCCGGCAGGGTGCCGAGCGGGCTGGGCGGCGGCAGCGGGATCAGCACCGGATCCAGCCCGCAGCCGATGAGGCCGCGGACGGCGGCTATCTGGTCAGGGATCGGGCCCGGATCAGGAACCGGCAGCCGTCGCAAGCCAGGCGGCCGGCCCGCGAGCTGGCCCGGGATCGCGGTAAGGACCTGGGTGCGCGTCACGATCCCGGCGCGGGCGTCGTCGAGCGGCGCCCGGGCGGCGGCCGCGGTCGGCGCGGTCGGGTGCGGCAGCGCGGCCAGGTGCGACTGGAGCCGGGACCGGGCACCGGCGGCGTCAGCCGGCGGCCGGGCCGCGGCCGGGGGTTGTTCCGGCCGCTCCCGGGCCGGGGGCGCGGGCGGTTCCGCTGCTCGCGCTCCGGGCGCTCTGGCCGCGGGCGGCTCGGGCCCGGCGGCGGCTCCCCCCGCTGGCGGCCCGGCTGGTTCCGGAGTCCCGGCTGGTTCCGGAGTCCCGGCTGGTTCCGGAGTCCCGGCTGGTTTCGGTGCCGCAGCTGGCTGCGGCGGCCCGGCCGGTTCTGGTGGCGCAGCTGGTTGCGGAGCCGCACCGGGCGCGTATCCGGTGGCGGCCACGTCGATGGCCGGGCCCGCGGTCTCGCCAGCCTTGGCCCCGCCGCCGGACCAGCCGGGAAGCAGCAGGCCGAGCAGCGCGTCCACGCCGGCCTCGACGGCCAGGGCCGCCGGACCGGTCTCCCCGAGCAGCAGTGCCAGCAGCGAGTCACCCAGCGCCGATGCGGGTTCCTGCCGCGGCTCGACCGCGGGCGGTGCCGGCACCGGTTCCGCGACGGAGCGCGGCCTGTCTGCGGCGACCGCCGGGCCGTTCATACGGCGAGCCCGTCCAGCAGCCCGAGCAGTTCCCGGGGCAGCAGCCGGGCCTCACGCCGGAACTGCGCGCTGGCCGCGGCCACCACGTCGTCCATGTTCAGCGCCGCTCGCCCGGCGGCGGCCGCGATCAGCGCCGCGCCGCGGACCACGGCGACGACCCCGGCACCGGTCAGGTCGAGCGTGGCGAGCAGGTCGAGGTCCAGCGGAAGGGCCGTCTGGACCGGTGGCGCCAGCGCGATCTCCCACAGCCGGCGCCGCTGCTCGGGGGCGGGCCGGGGGAAGTGCACCACATGGTGGAACCGCCGGGTGAACGCCGGGTCCAGGTTCTCCCGCAGGTTGCTGGCCAGGATGACCAGCCCCTCGTACCGTTCCAGGCGCTGCAGGAGATAGCCCACCTCAAGGTTGGCGTACCGGTCGGTTCCGCGGGTGACCTCGCCCCGGCGCCCGAAGATGGCGTCGGCTTCGTCGAAGAAGAGCACGCAGCTCGACGCCTGAGCCTCGCTGAAGACCGCGTCCAGGTGCTTCTCGGTCTCCCCCAGCCACTTGGAGACGAGCCGGGAGAGATCCACCACCATCAGGTCGATGCCGACCTCGGCCGCGATCACCTCGGCGGCCAGGGTTTTACCGGTTCCTGGATCGCCGGCGAACAGGGCGGTCACGCCCGGGTTGCCGAACCTGTCCAGCCGCCAGGCCTCCGCGATCCGCGGCCAGGCCCGGGTCGCCGCGGCTATGTCCATCACCTGGGCAAGTTCGGCCGGCGGCAGCACGAGCTGGTCCGCGCGGCGCTCCGGGGTCCGCACGGCCGCGATCCGGGACGACCGGCGCCGGGACACCATCCCGGCCAGATCCCCGATAGCGGGGCGCCCGGCGCCGGCCCATCCCCGCGCCGCCTGGTCCAGTGCGGCGACGGCTGAGATCTCGCCCCTGGATAGCCGGAACCGGGCCGCGAGGTCGTCGACGCAGGACCCCGGCAGCCACGGGAACGCGGCCGCCCAGCTTTCCCGGCGGTCAGCGAAACCCGGCGCCGGAACGCGTATCTCGGCGTAGCGGCGGCCGGCCATCAGGGCGGTGGCGCGCAGTGGTTCCGGCCCGGTCAGCAGCACGCGCGCGCTGGAGGCGGTAACCGCGTCGGCGACCGCCGACGCGGCCTGGGGGTCGTCAGGGGGAACGTCGACCACGCAGCAGGCGCCGGCCAGGGCGGCCCGCTGCAGCGCGGCCGCCAGCCCGGACGGGCCGGCGCGCAGCGCGTGGCGCCCGGCCAGCAGGGCGGCGGCCACGGCGGCGGTGTCCCGGCCCGGCGGTCCCCACACGCCGACCACGTCCACCCGGCCGTCGGCGAGGGCGTCCGCCAGCGCGGCCGTAGTCTCCGCAGGCATCCCGGCGGGCAGCGGCCCGGCGGCGGGCAGGTCGCAGCGGCGGGCGACCAGATCCGGGTCGATGCCCGATCCGCGGAGAAGCTCCGCGACGCCGACGGCCGGGCGCAGCGGCGTCAGGGCACCCCGGTCCGGTTCGGCCGCCAGCAGCCAGCCGTCACCGCGCAGGATGCCGAAAGGTCCGCATGCCTCGGCCACCAGGCGCTCGTGCTCGCTGCTGGTGGCCAGCACCTGGACGGCCAGGTGAGCGGTGGCGGATCCGGCCGCCCGCGCGTCGTGCAGGTACGCGTACAGCGAGCCGAACAGCGGGTCGATCTCCGGCGCGGCGGCCAGCAGCAGGATCTGCTGCTCCAGGTGGCCGAGCCCGCGATCGGCGAGGATCGCTGAGGGGATGCGCAGGCCGGCCGCGGCGGCCCGCGCCCGGATCTCGTCCAGCCGCCTGGCGTCGGCCGGGCTCAGGTCTGCGCCGGGCCCGTACTCCCGGCCGTCGCGGACCAGCGCCTCGGCCTCGGCCAGCAGGACCTGGGCGTGCTGGGCGGTGATCGCCAGCCCGCTGATCTCGGGCCGGGCCAGGGCCGCGCCGCGCCCGGCCTGGCGGTCGGCCGCGGCCTTCACGCCGCGCAGCAGCGCGCCCAGCCGGAGCCGGAGCTCGGCGAAGGCGAGATCGCCCCGGGCCGTCGCGGTCACCAGGTCACCAGCTCCCAGCGCCCGCCCGGCGCCCACGGCACCGGCCACGCGTCGAGCAGGCCAAGGCTTCCTAGCTCCATCCACCGCCTGCCGCGCGGAATCCCGACGCCGATGCGGTCGACGGCGATGTCGATCCTGGCCTCCAGGTCGCCCAGCCGGTCCAGCGCGAGCAGCGGCGCGCCGGCGTCCCCGGCCTGCCGCGGCCACAGTTCCGCGGCCAGGCTGCCGAGCGCCGTCCCCGCGGCCGCGCCCAGATGCCGTTCCAGGTCGCCATGCGGGAGGCCGGGAAAGGCCCGCCGCCGGCTGAACTCTGCCGCGAACGCCGCGAACGTGTCCGCGAACCTGACCGGGGGGCGGCCCAGCTGGGCGAGCACCGGGGCAAGGTCTCTGTCCGTCCGGACCCAGGCGATCGGCAGCGCTCCGGCCCGCTCGCCGCACACCACGCCGTCCGGGCAGCGCGACACGACCAGCGGTTCGTGCGGCGCCGGGCCTTCGGCGTAGCAGCCGGTCAGGGCGGCGCGCAGCGGCTCGAGCACGCTGTCCTCGCTCCGGTGCAGATGGCCGGCGGCGGCGGCCAGCGGGCCCGCGGGCAGCCCGGCGGCGGCCAGGATCGCGGCCTGGTCGGCGGGCGCGCGGTCCCCGTCCGGGTCCGGCGGCGGCAGGCACTTCCCGGCCAGCGCCGCGGCCAGCGCAGCCGCCCCGTCCGGCAGGCCCGCCGCCGCGGCCGCCGCCATCAGCCCGTCCAGGTACCCGATCCGGTACAGCTGGATCAGCACCAGGAACGGCAGGGCCGGGACGACGTCGGGTACCGGCACGGCGCGCGCCGGGACGATGGCGGCGGCCGGTTCGGCTGGCGGCGGCCGGGACGGCGCGACCGCCGCGGGCGATGCCGGAGCGGGCCCGCCTGACGCGGCCACGCGGTGCACCGTGCGCAGGGTCGCCGCCGGCGGCGGCCGGTCGCCGGTCGCCGCGACGACGGCGCCGAGCAGCACCAGCGCGCGGGCGGCGCCAGGAAGCGCGTCCGGTGCGGGCAGCACGGCCGCCGCGATCCGCGCGACCGCCGGCTCGCCCATGACGGTGGCATCCGTGCCCGCCGGGCCGCCGGCCGCCGCCTCGAAGGCGGCCAGCCACGCGGCGGTCACGGCCGGCGGCCAGGAGCCGACGACAGCGGCCAGCCGGCCGGTCCGCGACCATCGGCCGAGGGTGCCCGCCAGCGCCCGCGCCGCCACGGGACCGCCCGGGCCGAGCGGGCCGGGCCAGGCTGGCGGTCCCGCCGCGGCGGCCGTGCTCTGCGGCGTGGCGCAGACCGGGACGACGGGGGCGGCGGGGGCCTGGGCGGCCGTGCGGGCCTGGGATGTCCGCGGTCCGGCACCGTGCTCTCGCAAGGCCCGGACCAGCGCGGCCCTGCTCGGCGGGTCAGGGCGGCCATCTGGCCCCAGCCGCAGCCGGACCGGCTCGTCCAGGTGCCCGTCGGCGTCCGGCGGCAGGCCGGCCTCGGCGATCGCCTCGGTGATCGCCCGTTCCAGGGCGGGCATGGCGGCCTCGAGGTAGCGGCGCGGATCCGGGCCCCAGCTCCAGCCGCCACGGCGCCGCACCACCAGCTCGCACCGCTTGATCAGGACATCGGGCGGCACGGTCAGGCCCGGAACCTGAGCGGGGCGCCCTTGCACAGGACCAGGCCACCGCCGGCGCCGGGCGGCGCGGTGGCCGCCGTCGAGCTCAGCTTCCCGTCGGTCCCCAGCACATCCCGGACCTCCTCCAGGGAGTCACCGACCTGCCAGAGCGACAGGGTCGCGGTCCCGGCCACCCCCAGCACGTCGGTGCTCGCGAGCGGTTTCGCCGCGCCCAGCAGCGACACCCTCCCATCGGCCACCTGATAGGCGCGCGGGTCTGACAGCACGTCCATGCGCAGCGGCACCCGGACGGCGGTGAGCAGGCCCTTGGTGACCCGTACCGCCGGATGGGCCGAGGTCGTGCGGACCTCCAGGTACGTGCCGCCGGTGACGTCGTCGACCGACGGGGCGATGGACCCGGCCGACACGGCGGTGAGCACGTGCCCGGTCTCGGCGCAGAACACGGTCATCATCGGTGCCTCGGCCGCCGTCATCACGCGCCCCCGCCGGATACCGCGACGAGCACCAGGTAGTCGCACGCACCAGCGACCGGCGGGTCGGCGGCGCCCGGCGACAGCCCGAACCACCGCCCCGTGCAGTACACCCGCCGGTCCGCGTCGACCCGGCATTCCACCGGCAGGTAGAGATCCTTGCCCAGGGGAGCGGCCGCCGGATCGGGCAGCCGCGGGGTCACCTGGATGACGACGTCGACGTCTCCGGAGTCGATGTCGTCAGCGGTCACCCCGGCCGGCAGCGGCAAGACCGTGCCGTCGAAGGTGGTGCCGCCGGTCATCCGGACCGTTCCCCCGGTCAGCGTGCCCTTCAGCGTCCCGGAGACGGTCAGGTTGCCGGCGGCGTCCACGGTCAGCAGCGGGGCGAAGCCGCCCGTGCCGTCATGCCGCCCGTACACCAGCGAGCCGCCGTCCGCGGCGTCCACGACGATCGCCGGGACGCCGGAGTCGGGCGCCGGGCCGCCGCGGACCTCGACCCGGGACCCCGGAGCCGCCACCACCCCGGCGCGGGCGCCCGCGACGTCCGCGCGGACCCCGTCCGCCTGAGCGGCGGCCGCCGCGAACCGCTGGAGCTGGGTGTTGAAGCGGACGAAACCGACGAGCACGCGCCAGGATCCGTCGCCGGGCCCGGCGTCCGGGGCCGGCTCCGGCTGCCCGGCGCTGGTGTCCCCGGGCCGCCCGAATTCCACCTCGACGTCCTCGCCGACCCTGGCTGAACCGCCGGCGGCCTGGCACCCGGTGACACCGCCCGCGGATGGCACGTCGCTGTCCACGCCGCGGACGAACACCGGATGCCAGACGCTGACGACGTCGCCGGGTTCGGTCGTCGGGTTCGGGTTGTCGCCGAGGAACCTGTCGGGCGACAGCGGCAGCGCGCCGGCGAGCACGAGTTCCCGGCCGGTCCCGTCCACGGCGAACCCCGGGGCCAGCGTGACGTCCTGGTACGCGGCTCCGCCGGCCGTGGTGCGGTCCTGGGTCGTCAGGTCCATCCCGCGGCAGACTCCCGGGGCGTGCAGGCACCGGGCGTGCCGGGCGTCACGATCCCGGCCGGTGTCCTCCAGCGACGACAGGTCCGCCGCGGCCAGGATCGCGCCGTCGGCGAACGCCGGGCGCAGCACGGTCACGGCTGCCCACCTCCCGCCGCGGCCAGCGCCTGAACCTGCGCGGTGAGCGCGGCTACCTGGTCTTCCAGGGCGCGCACCCGGGCCTCGGGATCCGCGGGCGCCGGCGTGGCCGCCGAGGGCGCCGTGGCCGCTGGCGTGGCCGGCGAGGCCGGCGCGGCTCCGGGGCGCCCCGGGTCGGCACCGGCGGCCTCCTGCAGGGCCGACACCAGGTCGCGCAGCTGCGGGTCCTCGGCCGGAGCGCTCAGCAGCCCGCCCAGCTCGGCCAGCTCGCGCCGCAGCAGCTGTACGGCCGTGTCGCGGCCAGGATCTAGCCAGTCGGCGTCGCAGCAGCGCTGCAGCAGCAGCTTGCGGAGCACGTCCACCACCGGTAGCCAGTAGCTGACCGCACGAGGTGAGAGCACCCAGTCCCGCTCTAGCTCGCAGACGGACACGACCTCGCAGCCATCGATCTTGATCATGGCGAGCGGCACCTGCGGATCGGCGCAGCCCGGGCACGGGGGGTTGGCGTCGTCGCACAGGCACTGCCCGAGCGTGCCGAGCAGCAGCTTGCCGAGATTCGCCGCCTCCTCGACCGAGGAGTTCCGCAGCCGGTCGAAACGCGGCTGCGAGGCACTCCGGAATTCGGCGCATCCGGTCCGGCCGGACGCCGTGAGCCGTCGCAGCACCGATGCGCGCACCCGTTCGGCATCCCCCTGGTAGCTGCGTTCGGCCGCGTCCGGGGTCCAGCCCTCGGCCAGCCACCAGCGGTCGGCCAGCGTGAGGTCCGCGACGTCGCCGACGTGGGCGACTTGCAGGATCCGGGTGGCCGTCTCACGCTCGCGGTCGGGAAGGGCCTTCAGCTCGTCCGAGCCGAGGATCCGGCCGGCCAGTTCGGGGCCGCGGCTGGACAGCATCAGGCGGGCCGGGGCGCTCAGCCGCGCCGAACCCGGGTCGCCCGCGGCATGCGCGGCGTCGGCGGCGAGCGCCGTGGTCGATCGGACCAGCAGGTCGACCGCCTGGCCGACGTCGGGCGTCCCGGTGGCCAGGGCGTCGAATTCACGCTGCGGCGGTGGCTTGGCCTCCGGCTGCCGGCCCGCGGCGATCCGTTCGCTGATCCGGGCCTGCAGGGTGGCGACCCGCACGGCACGGGTCATGGCCGTGACGTCCTCGCGGACTTCGTCGTCGTCGGTCTTGCTGTAGCACTCCTTCAGCCGGTCGATCAGCGTGGGCGGGCTGCCCGGACGGATGCAGCTCAGCTCGAACGCGTATCCCTCCCGGAGCCGGGAGTACTCACACTCTCCGACCACGCATTCGTCCTGCTGGTAGGGCGCCATCGGGTCGTCCTGCCGCTCGGTGTAGCGGACGGCGAGGTAGTAGTCCTGGCGCGGGTAGCCGTCGCAGGGTTCCCCGCAGTCCTCTCCGGTACGCTGCCGCAGGTCGCGCAGCAGGGCCAGCACGTCCACGGTCTGCGCGCACGCGACCACGATGTCGTTGCCGCAGCAGTCCAGGGCGTAGCCGGGGGCCACCACGACGGACCGGCTATCGCAGGGCGCGCAGGTGACGTCGAGGCCGCAGACCACCCCCGGCCCGAACAGGTACCGGTTGGTGAGCCGCCGCTTGCCGACGACGTACTCGTCGATGGCCGCCAGGTCGTCCTCGCTGAGCAGCATGCCGGCGAAGAACTGCGGGCGGCTGAACGCGGCGTCCGAGCCGCCCCCGTCACAGCTCCCGGAACAGCCGCCCGGGCAGCCCGCCGCCGGGCGGCCTCCGCAGCCGGCGCACCCGCACGGGCTGGTGACGGCGGGCGCGGCGCCGGCCGCGGTGCCGGTGGACACGCTCATCACCGGCCTCCCCTCTCCTGCACGTAGATCCACGAGACGAAGTCGCCGCCCTCGACGCCGTTGCCCGAGGGGCGCGGCGGGCACGCCGGCGCGGCCGAGCCCGCGGCCGGCGCGTGCTTGCTGCCCGCGATCAGCGGGATGCTGCCGCCGAGATGGTCCGCGTCGATGGCCCGGCAGCACTCGTCGACGATGAAATCGCCGCGCACGGTGATCATCAGCCGGTCGCCGTACTGCATGGTCTCCTCGGTGGTGCTCCGGTAGACGAAACGGTCGGTCAGCTTGGACGACGGCAGGCCGGTGAACTCGCCGGCGATGAGGTACGTGCCGGCCGACCGCCCCGCCCCGGCGTCCACGCCGGCCAGGTCGACCACGCCCGGCCGCAACGACGCGACCTGCACCGGCCGCGAGAAGCGGACCTCGAAACCCTCGTTCAGCATGGCGTTGACGTCGTCACGCGGGTAGCTGGCCCCGTGCACCCAGCTGATCCCGACGATCTGGGCCAGCCGGTGCCGGGCCAGCGTCCGGCGCCCGCCGGAGCGCAGCTGCTCGGCGCCGACCGGCCGGCCCGGATCGAAGCCGGTGATCGCGGCCAGCTCCAGGCAGCGGGAGCCGCACGCGCCGCAGCACGGTTCGCAGTCCGGTCCGGGATCCGGCCGGCTGGTGCTGGCGCAGATCCGGAACGTCTCCCGGATCCGGGCGTACTCGCAGTCCGGGGCCGGCTCGCAGCCACCGGTGATCAGCGGCCGCATCGGGTCCATCGGCTGCTGGTGGAAACACACCGACAGGTACACGGTGGCAGGCTTCGCCCGGAGCTGCTCGAGCACTGGCCCCGGCAGCAGCTCCGCGAGCTTCACCGGGGTCCGGCGGCGGACCACGATGTCGTCGCCGGCGCAGTCGATGGCCGCGCCGGGGGCCACCACCAGGGTGGTCAGGCCGGGATCGGTGACGGCCGGGTCGCAGTCCTTCGCGGGCACCACGTCGACGTCCAGCCCGCACACGATGCCCCAGCCGTGCAGCAGCCGGTTGTGCAGCCGTGCCTTGTCCCGGTGGTAGGCCTGTTCCCGGCGCAGGTCGAGCGCGCCGATCGGCTGGCCGTAGAAGTACCGCAGCCGGGTGAACTCGCCGATCTCCGCGCAGTCCTCGCACCGGGCGTGCGGCCGCCGCGCGGGTGGCGCCTTGGTCTTTCCCTGAGTCACCGTGTCACTCCGTTCCACTGGTGTTCGCCGGCTCGCCGGCGCCGACAACGATCGATGCGCCGGCCACCCGGGCAGCCGCGGGCGACCGGCCCCGGCGCAGCACGCCGCGGCGGCCGAGGACGGCCCGGCCGAGCACCGCGGGCTCGGGCGGCACCAGCACCGTGTCGATCCCCGCGCGCATCAGCCCGGCCGCGAATCCGGGCGTGGCCACGTGCACCGTGGCGACCACATGGGCCGGCGATTGGCTGCGGACCACCCGCTCGACCAGCGCCCGGTCGGTGCCGGGGCCGGTGTGCACGCGGATCCGGCTGGCCCCGGCGAGCACCGCGTCGTCGTCCGGCCGGGGCGAGGAGTTCAGCACCGCGCGTCCGAGCCGCGAGCTGCCGAGCCTGACCCGGACCCTGGACCGGCCGAACAACCGGACCGACCCGAGCCGGGCCGAGCCGAGCGCACCCCACGGCCGGCTCGTGCCGAGCTCCTCGATCCCGGCGCTTACCCCGAGGGCGATCCGCAGCGTGTCGGCCAGGCCGCCGGGCGTGCCGCGGCGCCGGTACAGATCCGGTGCGGCCCGCAGCAGAGCCCGCCGTCGCTCGGCCGGCATCGAGACTTCGAACCCGATCCCGATCAGGCCGCCGAGCCAGCCGAGGGCCGCGTCCGGCAACGCGTCGGCGTCCAGCAGCGCGCCCCGGCGGTCGAGCACGTCGTCTAGTTCCTCCAGGTGCGCGTCGAACAGGCTGAGGAACCGCTCGGTGAAGTCCCGGGCCAGCGGGTCCTGTGAGTAGACGGCGGGGAGCAGGCCGAGGCTGGTCCGCCGCGGCAGGTCCAGCCGGACCTGCCGCACCGCCGGGCTCGCCGTCCCGTCGCCGGTCATCCGGATCCGCAGGTAGCCGTAGCGGCCCGGCGCGACCTGCAGCGTGCTGTCGGTGACGCCGGAACCGATCGTGAACCAGTCGGCCGGGTCCGGATCGCCGGGCGGCCAGGAGCTCCATGGTCCGGGTGGCACGGGCGGCGGGGTGCGGCCGGCGGCGGGCCCGTCGGTGGTCGCGAAGGCCACGTCGAGGTCCGTGCCGGGCGGCACCGAGGCGTCCAGGCGGATCCGGTGCCAGCGGCAGCCCGCCCGGCCGGAGTCGAGCGGCAGGCTGAGGTACTGGCCCCGCCGTCGGACGGTGGCCGGGGGCGGCCCCAGACTGCTCTCGTCCAGGTTCCGGCCGGACATGTCGAACGCGCCGCGGCCCTCGATCAGGAAGCCGTCGCGGTACACGGTGACTCCGGGGGGCAGCGGCACCGGGGGCGGGACGCCGGTGCCGGGCGGCCCGGGCCGGCGCAGGCCGCTGAAGTCCAGCCAGGTGAGGCGGCCCCGCCGGCCGGCTACCATCAGGCGGTCCGCCGCGAACCGGGCCGAGACCGCCCCGGGCACCGCGGCCTGGCCGGCCAGGTAGGCGGCCGGGATGTCCAGCACGAGCACCGCACCGGAGCCCAGCACGGCGGCCAGCATCCGCCCTCGCACCGCCAGCCCGGCCACCGCGGCCGGGGTACGGCGCCAGCACCGGAACGCCTCGTCGCACGGCCCGAGCACGCAGATCCCGGACGGCGTGCCGAGCCACCAGCTGCCGTCGCCGGAACGGGCCAGCCGCGTGGCGAGCGCGGCGCCGGCGGTCTGGCCGGCGGGCCGCAGCGGGCCCAGCCGCAGCGTCCCGGCGTCCACCGCCAGCCCCGCCAGGCCGCCGTCCGGCTGCGGGTCCCAGCCGACCCGGCCATCCAGCAGGCGGAACGTCTCCGCGAGGTCATTCATGCCGGCCCCGCCGGTCCGGAGCCCTGGACGGCCTCCAGGATGTGGCCGCCCGGCCAGGCCAGCTCACCGGGGCGGAACGGCACATCGGTGCACGGCGCCAGGCGCCGGCCGTCAACCCGGAACGACAGCTGGGACGCCGCCTCGAGGTAGGGCACGCCGTCCAGCAGCACCCGGACCATCGCGTCCCAGCGGACGGTCCCGCCGAAGGGCCAGCCGCTGCCATCGCCGCCGGTGACCGGATCGAGCCAGCTGTCGATCCGGTCACGGGCAATGCTGACCAGGGTGGCGAGGTCTGATCCCGGCGCGCCCACGAGCAGGCCCTGGACGGCGATCTGCCGGTAGCGCGGGCCGACGGTGACCACCTGCGCGCCGACAATGCCGGCCGTGCGCGCCAGGTACCCGGCGACGACCGCGAGCGTCTCGGCGGATGGCGCGGGCGGCCCCTGCCCGGGCGTGGTCCGCGGTACCACGACCACTCCGACGGTGCCGGGCAGGCTGCCGCCCGGCGCCGCCGGATCCTGCCCGGGCAGGCAGTGCGCGCGGGCGATGTCCACGCCGGGGGTGCCCAGCGCCAGCGTGGCGTAGTCCTCCGGCGCGACCGCCCGCAGCCGGGACCGGATCGCGGCCGGGCCGCGCCGCAGCAGCGCGGGCTGGGCCTCGGCGTCCGACCCGGTGGTGATCGACAGCACCGCCGCTCCGGTCAGCCCGGGCGTGCTGCGTTCCGGGGGGAGGACGTCGCCGGGCGCCGGCAGCCCGCTCGTGCCGCCGCCGGCCCGGTACAGCCGGGCGATGACGTTCCGGTACCCGTCCGGGACGGCCCGGCCCTGCGCGCCGTCCCCGAAGGTGAGCTCGCCGGCGCCCGGGTCGAGGACGAAGACCCGGTCACCGGGGTCGGCTCCGGCCAGCGAGAGGACCTCGTGCCAGCTCTCCGGCCCGTCGGCGGCGCCCGTCCCGAACGGGTCGGCGGCGTCGTCGGTAATCTCCAGCTGCACCGAGCCGGGCAGCACCGGCAGCTGTGACAGCCGGTACACCGAGCGCCCGCCGGCCAGCCGCTGAGCCGGCTCGGCCACCTCGTCCCGCACGGACCGGGCGGCGGTGGCCGGGACGCCGTTCAGCCGGATCCGGTGCAGCCGCGCGCCGCCGGGGAAGTCCGCCGTGATCAGCCTCGCGCGCAGCCAGCGCAGCGGCGGGTCGCCGGGACGGCCCGGCGGCGGGACCGGCGTCCACGGATCCGGGGTGTCGATCCGGAAGGCTATGACGCCGCCGCGGGTCAGCGCCCGGGTGCCGTCCCGTTCGACGGCGAGCTCGGCGGCACCGGTCGCGGTCACCGCCTCCCAGCGCAGCACCGGCGGGGGGTCGCCGGCCTCGATCGCGATCGCGGACGCCGCCGGCCGGCCGGCCTCGGGCACCAGCTCCACGGCCAGGGCCAGCACCCCCGCGGGCGTGGCCGCGGTGTCGATGGCCACCCAGAACTCGGCGGGCGGCGCGGGCCGGGCCCCGAACGGCTGCAACCCGCCCAGGTCGTCCGGGTGGTCGGACAGCAGCACACCGGACGACCGCGCGGCCGCGGCGGCGACCCGGCCCGGCAGGGCGGTGAACCCGTCGGCGGTCTCCAGCACGGGCCCGTCGGGTCCGGCGGCCGTCACGAAGACCGTCCCGGCCGGGAGTTCCAGCGGGCTGGGCAGCCCGTCGGCCAGCTGGATGGCGAGGGTAGCGCCGGCCGGGCTGCCGGGCAGCGGGTGCACCCCGGCCAGGTCGAGCTGGTCCAGGGACACCCGCCGGGGCAGCCGGTTCAGCCGCAGGTGGACCGCCTCGGCCAGCGTGCCGTGGGTGCGGAGCAGGGCCACGCCCGCGTCGCCGGGACGTCGTTCGGTCCACTCGGGCGCGTAGGCGTCCGCCCGCGCGGCCACGCCGGCCCGGATCGCCTCCCGCGTGGGCGGCAGCAGCTGCGGTTCCAGGCCCCCGGCCACCGGCGCCGGCCGCAGCACCAGCTCCGGGTCCGGCACGTCCCGTCCCCAGCTCATAGCAGGCCCGTCCCCGGCGGCAGGGCAGCATCCCAGTCGATCCGGGCGGCTGCGAGCCACACCAGCTCCCGCGGGCCGATGGGCAGGTCGGCGCAGTCGGTAGCCGGGCCGTCGTCCAGGGCCACGGACAGCGACATCACCGTCGCCTCGGGCCCGATCGCCTGTCGCAGCACGCCGGCCAGCCGCGACGGACGGACCACGCCGCCGAACGGCCAGCCGCCTCCGTCGTCCCCGCCGGCCAGGGGGTCGAGGAAACGCCGCAGGGTGTCGACGATCACGGCCTGGACCAGGTCGTCCCGGGCGGTCCGGGACACCCGCACGCGGACGCTCACCGCGCGGTAAGCCGGCGGCACGACGAACACTTCCTGGCCGATCAGGCGGGCCCGCCCGAGGCGGGCCCGCACCGCGGCCAGCGCGCCGTCGTCCGGCACCGGGGCCGCGGTCCATTCGCTCCCCGGTCCGCCGCGGTCGGCGTAAGGGACCACGGTGACGGTGATGGCGCCGGGCACGGTGGCGCAGGGGAATCCGGGGTGAAAGCCGGGCGAGGCGAAGGCACGGGCGATCCCGGCGCCCGGCGCCGACTCCGCCAGGGCCTGGGTGTCGGCGGCGTGCACGGTCCGGTCAGGGGCCTCGAGCTGGTCGGCCGCCCGCTGGCGGGCCGACTCGATCGTCTCGGTGTGGGCCCC
>Ga0335081_10001787_pt1 | contig 34076 bp, 24 predicted proteins | sample Lox_Sample_35_FD_206713 | JGI IMG/M metagenome (GOLD analysis project Ga0335081, IMG submission 206713) | Soil microbial communities from Loxahatchee National Wildlife Refuge, Florida, United States - Lox_Sample_3.5 | ecosystem: Environmental > Terrestrial > Soil > Wetlands | place: USA...
GTGGTCTTGAACCGGGGATGTGCCCGGCGGTCGTGGGGATCGCGGGCGACGGTGCCGGTGCCGTCGATACCCGGCCCCGGCAGGGGAAAGTCCCAAAGCACCTTCTCCGGTGACAGGTTGAGCAGCCCGATGCGGTTCTGCTTCGGGGTGCCAGGCGCTCCCACCCACATCACGCGGAAGTGAACCTTGTTGGTTCCGTAGGTGAGGCCGATTATCTCGCCCGTCTTCAGCTGGGCCTGCACTCCACCCAGTTCCGCGCCGTGGCGGCTGACGTTGAGCGTGTTCAGCTTTTCGGAGAAGATTTGCCCGTTGGTGTCAGTGCCGAAGATTCGGACTGGCACGGTCTTATCGATTCGGGGCTCCCGGCGTTTGCCCATGGTTCTCCAGACCCCTCCGCTGATCGAGTTGGACTCCCTCTGGGTGTGGTGATTCTAATGCAAATTCGCGCCCTAGCCAAAGTGTCGCTCCCGCCACCTGTCCGCAAAAGTGCAATGTGGGTGGAAAAACGCTGCAAAAGGTTGCACGATTCCGGCTCCGGCAAACACGCACGATGCCCGTAAAACAAGGGTTTGCGGTGGCTGGCGCGGCATTCCAATTGCTCATTGCAGTATGACGTCTCGGGGTTCCGGCGCATCTCCCGCCCGGCTCTCGATCTGAGGTAGGGAATGACCCACAAAGAAGCCTTCTGGATGGCCTGCGACTCAACCGAGTCCTTGCGGGCTGAATACGGCCCTTTTCATACTCGCGCCGAAGCCGAAGCCCAAGCCCACCGTCTTGGGTTTGGCTACCTCTTGCGCTATGAGCATGTCATCGACGGCCACGATGACATCAAAGAAGTCCGCTGCATTTTCATTGAACTGTCCGGTTCGGCAGGGACGGCTGCATCCGCGCCGATCGCGCGCGAACCGCGGAAGTTCCACACTCGCTGCGCCACCTGCGGCGAAACCGCTGTCCACGACGAACCCTGGCGCGCCGAAGTCTGGGCCGACATTCATGAGTTCGAGCACACTCGCCATCGCGTGCGCTTGTTCGAACAATCACGCGGCGAGGGCTACAAGGAAATTGGCGACTGGCGCGACCAGTGTGCCTGATCTCGATACCGCTGGGACGCCCGATCTTCCAAAAGATGAGTTTTTTCTGCTAGTCTGTTTCTCGGTACTTTACTGAGTCCGCTCTATGACCTTGCTCATACTGCTGGTGCTGGCGGGAATCCCTGTGTTGGGCGTGTTGTGGATCGCCATCTATGGCTCTCCCACCACCGTGGACGGCTTGTTCATGTCGCTGATTTTGCTGGCCATGTCGGGTATTCTGGGAGCAACCGCACTATTCGAGTTGAAACGGCCCAAGTCTGCGGCAGCACGCGGCGTCCGGGCGGTTGCTGGAGGAACGGTGCAGAGCGGCCGGGTACGGGACGTTGTCTTTTACGAAGCCCATGTGGGTGAGCCGAACAAGTCGATCGTCACGCTGAGCCACGACGGGAAGTCCTCGCAAACGCTGGTGGTCGAAGGCGACGCCCGCAACGCTCTTCCCGTGGGCCAGAAAGTCCAGATCACGTTGCGCAAGCAGCACGGCCAAAACGTGCTGGCTGACGTTATCTATTCCTAGTTTCGATCAACCACGGACCAAACTGCCTAGCCGCGATATTACTGTGGTAACCTCCGCCGCCGGTTCTGCCTCGCTCCAGGCTCGGGTTTCGGAGGAAAATTCTGGATGGTGTCGGTTCCAGCTCACGTCGGCTGGAATCCGGGGGTGAGTTGTGCAGAAGAACGAGGAACAGGTTGCGCCACCGTCCATGCTGGCCCGGACGGAACAGATCCAGCGGGAGATTCAGAACCTTTCCGGGCGGGACTTGCAGCTCTGGTCCATCGGGGCTCTGGTTATGCTGGTGCTCGCGGCTGGCCTCTCTGCGCTGATCTTTCCTCACGTCATGTGGGCGCAGCACGTGGTACGGATCGAATCCGCGTACCTGCCGCAACTGTTCTTCGGGCTGATCTCGCTGGTCCTGTTGTTCAATATTTATCTGATCGGTCAGAAGCTCACCTTGAACAACACCCGCCGTGCGCTGATCAGTGAACTGGTGCTCAACGAACGCCTGGAGAGCCTTTCCTTGATCGATCCTCTGACCCAACTGCTGAACCGGCGCGCGCTCAACGAAATGATCCCCCGCGAGGTGGCCCGCGCCAACCGCATGGGTGCCCACCTGACTTTCCTGACCATGGACATCAACGGCTTCCGGGAGATTAACTCCAAGTACGGCGCCACGGAAGGAAATCTGGTCCTGATGGAATTTGGCAAGATGTTAAGGACGGTGTTCCGCGGCGGCGATATGATTTTCCGCCACGGCGGCGACGAGTTCCTGGTGGTCATGCCGGATACGCAGGAACCGGAAGCCGATGCTCCCATGCAGCGCCTGCTGCGCTCAGTGGAACACTGGAACTTAAACAACGGTAAGCGCTACGAGCTGGGTTTTAGCTGGGGCATTGCACCTTACATCACCGGCAGCGATTTTTCCGACGTACTCCGCGCGGTTGACCGCAAGCTGTACCAGAAAAAACACAACTTAGTGCCCGTGTTTTGATCAAGCAAGGCGGCTCTTAGTTTGTGGTGATAACTCCGCCGCCGCCGCCCGATCCACCATCCATAGCAGTCTGCCATTCGTTGGACGTACCTTCTGCGAGGGAAGACCGGCCTGTGGGTTCTCCAATACTTCGCGGAGAATGCTGGCCTTATCTGCGCCGCAGGAGAGGAACATCACGCATGCGGCGTCATTCAGAACCGGATAGGTGAAAGTGACGCGGTGAGTCTTGAATTTGTCCACCCAATTGGCTACAACCAGCTTCTTGGTTTCGGTGAGCGCATCTGTGCCGGGAAACAGGGAGGCACAATGCCCGTCGGGGCCGAGGCCGAGCAGGATCAAGTCGAAGCGAGGAAGTTCGCCCGGACCCAGGCGGAAGAAGCTACGCAGAGTCTGTTCGTAAACGCTGGCGGCCGCGCCGGCGTCCTTCATTTCGGCAGGAATGCGGAATACATTGGCTGCCGGAGCGTTTGACAGCATGGCGTCGTGGGCCATGCGGTAGTTGCTGTCAGGATGGTCGGGAGGCACGTGGCGCTCGTCGCCGAAGAAGAAGTACGTCTTGTCCCATGGAAGATTGGGGAATGCGCCGCTGGCCAGCAGTTGATAGAGACCCTTGGGCGTAGAGCCACCGGAAAGAGCGACGGTGAATCCGCCGTGCTGCGCGACGGCTGCGACTGCCTGAGCGCAGAATTCCTCTGCTGCGCCGCGAAACAGGTGGGCGGGAGTTGCGAAGATGCGGAGTTCAGGTTGCCCGGACATATGCGCCCTAGTTCGCCCGCGCCACCGCGCAGCGGGCCGCGCCCATCAGAGCCGTCTGTTCATTGGTAATAACTTTTACCGGAATGGCTTCGAGCAGCGGTTGCATGCGTCCCTTGCCGACGAACGCCTGCATGAACAACGGTCCCACCAACTTGGATATCAGCTTGGGAGCGATGCCGCCGCCCAGGTACACTCCCCCGGTCGCCAGCAACTTCAACGCGAGGTTGCCGGCCTCGGCGGCATAGATGGAGATAAACAAATCTAGCGCATGTTCGCACAGCGGACACTTGCCATTCATGGCCGCCCGCGAGATGGCCGCGGCCGGATCGGAATTCTGCATCTCCGCAGTGAGCCACTTCGGTTCCTTGCCCCGTCCGCTATCCCGCAGAAACTGAAATACATGGACCAGCCCTGGCCCGGAAACGATCCGCTCATAACTGACGTGCCCGTAGCGCCGGGAAAGATATTGGAGCAACTCGATCTCTAAGGCGTTGCGGGGCGCGAAGTCCGAATGTCCGCCTTCGCAGGCAAAGATGTGATGCCTGGTCCCATCCCAATACATTCCGGCTTCGCCCAGGCCTGTGCCGGCGGCGATCACCGCCTGATTTCCCACCGGATGGCCTTTGACCTGGTTCAGGCAAACCACATCTTTGGCCGCGAGGCCGGAAATACCCCAGGCGTTGGCTTCGAGGTCATTGATCAGGTCGGCCTTCCAGAGCTTGAGTTCTTTGGCCAGACGCTTGGCTTCGATCGTCCACGGAAGATTGGAAGTCTCGACCCGGCCGTTTCGCACGGGGCCGGCAATTCCGAAGCAAGCCGCATCGGGATGCAGCGCGGAAGAATCTACAAACTGAGAAACGATCTCATCCAGTCCAGAATATTCGCGGCTGGGAAAGACCGAGGCCGACACCAGGCGGAAGTCTCCGCCGGTGACATCAAAGAAGGCCAGGCGTGAGTGCGTACCTCCGATGTCGCCCGCCAGAATCATTTCTCGAAGTTCCTCCAGCGGCGTCCATCGCGCTCCAGCAGTTCATCGGCGTCTTTGGGACCCCAGGTCCCGGCAGAATAGTTCGGAAAGCTGCGGGGCGGCAGCGCTTTCCAGACGTCGAGAGCCGGGCTGACGACGCACCATCCCGCTTCTACCATGTCGGCGCGCTGGAATAGGGTGGCATCGCCGATCATGCAGTCGTGCAGCAGCCGCTCATAGCCGGTGCTGGGCTGGGTCCCGAAATAGTCGGCGTATTCGAAATTCATGTCCACGGCTCCCAGGCGCATGATGGGCCCGGGAACCTTCGCCGCGAATTGCAGGGAGATACCTTCCTCCGGCTGGATGTGGAGCACCAACTGGTTGGGCATGAGATTTTCCACCGGAGTGTCACGGAACAGAACAAATGGCGCCCTGCGGAACTGGATCACGATGTGCGTATTCTGGGCGGACAGCCGCTTGCCGGTGCGCAGATAAAAAGGAACGTCGGCCCAGCGCCAGTTGTCGATGAGTAGCTTCATGGCCACGAAAGTTTCGGTCTTGGAGTCCGGGGGAACGTCGCTTTCCTCGCGATATCCCGGCACCCGCTGTCCCTCGTGCGTGCCCGGGCCATATTGTCCGCGCACCGTCTTGCTGAGCACTTCCTCAGAGCTCAGGGGCTGGATGGCGTGCAAGATCTTGCTCTGTTCGTCGCGCACCGCATCCGCATGAAAGGAGACCGGGGGCTCCATCGCGGTCAGGCTGATGAGCTGCATGATGTGGTTGGGCACCATGTCGCGCAATGCCCCGGCCGTGTCGTAATAACTGCCGCGCTGCTCCACGCCCACGGTTTCGGCCACTGAAATCTGCACGTGATCGATGTAGCGGCGGTTCCAGATGGGTTCGAAAATGCCGTTGGCGAAGCGGAATGCCAGGATGTTCTGCACCGTCTCTTTGCCGAGGTAGTGATCGATGCGGTAGATCTGCTTCTCTTTTGTGACTTTCAGAAGTTGCTGGTTAAGCGTCTTGGCGGAATCCAGGTCGTGGCCGAAAGGCTTTTCGATAATCACCCGCCGCCAATGTTGATTGGCTTCCTCCATCAAGCCTGCGCTGGCAAGCTGCTCGACAATCGGGCCGAAGAAACGGGGAGCCGTCGCCAGGTAGAAAAAGTAGTTCTCGTGGGTGGCATGATCGCGGTTAACTTGCTCCAGGAGTTCCTTGAGCTTCGCATAAGCATTTTTGTCATCGAACTCCGCAGGGATGAAATACACACGCCGCGTGAACCATTCGATCAAATCAGAGTCGGCCTCGCTCCCCGCGTATTGGCGGAGATCGTCCGTCACCCATTTGCGGAAATCGTCGGTCGACATGGAGCCGTGGGAAATGCCTACCACCGCGAATTCGCGCGACAACAACTGCTGTCTGGCCAGATTGTAAAGCGCGGGAATCAGCTTGCGGCGGGTCAAATCGCCGGCAGCTCCGAAGATCACCATGACGCAGGGGTCACCGGGCCGGCCTACGCGTTGCGGTTGCGAAATCGGGACTGCTGCGGTGTCGAGCATGGGGTTCATCCTCGTTAAATTCCTTTCCCGCCAAAGGCCCGCTGACTCAGGCCGTCTTCTTGCTTGCCGCCGGCTCGACGTGTCCGCCGAACTTTTGGCGCATCGCGGAGAGCACTTTTTCCGCGAAGGTGTGCTCCTGGCGCGACCGGAAGCGCGTGAACAGCGCCGCCGAAAGCACGTCCACCGGCACCCCTTCGTCGATTGCTGCCTGGATCGTCCAGCGGCCTTCGCCCGAGTCCTGCACAAATCCGCTGTATTCGGAAAGCGTGGGATTTTCGGCGAGCGCCATGGCGGTCAGGTCGAGCAGCCAGGAACTGATCACGCTGCCTCGCCGCCAGACCTCGGCAATATCCGCCAGATTCAAATCGTAACGCTGACTGTCAGGGAGTTCCTTGCTGATTGCGTTGCGAAAAATGTCGAATCCCTCGGCGTATGCCTGCATCATTCCGTATTCGATGCCGTTGTGCACCATTTTGACGAAGTGTCCGGCGCCGGACGGGCCGCAATGGATGTAACCGTCTTCCGCTGTGCCCGGCATCGTTTCGCGCCCCGGAGTGCGTGGAATGTCACCGCGTCCCGGAGCGAGCGTCTTGAAGATAGGATCAAGTTGCCGCACGACCTCTTTAGGACCGCCGATCATCATGCAATAGCCGCGCTCCAGTCCCCAAACGCCGCCGCTGGTACCGACGTCCACATAGTGAATACCCTGGTCCTTGAGTTGTTGGGAACGGCGAATGTCGTCTTTGAAATAGGAATTTCCGCCATCGATCAAAACGTCGCCGGACTGCATCTTCTGCGACAGGGCTTGCACGGTTTGTTCCGTGGGCGGGCCCGCCGGGACCATCAGCCAAGCCACCCGCGGTTTGCCCAGCTTGCTCACCAAGTCGTCGAGCGAAGCGGACGCGATCGCGCCTTCACTGGCGAGGCCCTTCACATTTTCAGCGCTGAGGTCGGTGACCACCACTTCATGACCACCGCGCAACAGGCGTCGCGTCATATTCGCGCCCATGCGGCCCAACCCCACCATGCCCAATCTCATATCTGCTCCTTATGCTTTACGAGGGTCTTTCTGGCGAAGACGCTATGGCTTGCGGAAGTGTGTACGTCGGCTGGAGCCCCCCCACTCACTTGGCCTGCGAGCTCTTATCCACGGCTTTCAAGAGTTTGTCAAAGGCTTCCGCGAACAGGCGCACACCGTCGTCGGTCAGCTGGTCGGTCACTTGCTTGATGGAAATCCCCAGCCGCGCCAGAGTTGCCATGGTGCGGTTTGCGGATTCCACATCCTCGGTCAAACTGGCCCGGGGATGGCCGTGATCGCGGTAGGCATCAAAGGTCGCCGGTGGAATAGTGTTGACCGTGTCTGGCCCAATCAGTTCCTCGACGTACATCACATCGCTGTAGCTGGGATTCTTGGTGCTGGTGCTGGCCCAGAGGACGCGTTGGGTCTGCGCGCCTTTGGCCGCGAGCTTTTTCCAGCGCTCGCCGCTGAAGATTTTCAGGTATCCCTGATAAGTTTGTTTACCATTGGCGATGGCCACTTTGCCCAAAAGGCCTTGCAGTTCGGCCTTTTCGCGATCGTCCTTCGGAGCTTTCAGCCGGGCCGCAATCATGGAATCCACCAACGAATCAATGCGGCTGATGAAGAAACTGGCCACACTAGCTATCCGGGCGGTGTCGCCCCCTTGAGCCGCGAGCCGTTCGACGCCGACAATGTAGGCCTCCGCGACCTTGGCATAGACTTCCTGGGCGAACAGCAGAGTGACGTTGATGTTGATGCCTTCGCTGATCAATTGCTGGAATGCCGGAATGCCCTCTGTGGTTCCGGGAACCTTGACCATCAGATTCTCGCGGCCAACCGCCTTCCACAGCCGGCGCGCTTCTTTCAAGGTGGCTTCGGTGTCGCGAGCAAGGTAAGGCGAAACTTCGAGGCTCACATATCCGTCGCGCCGGTTAGTGCGGTCGTAAACGGGACGCAAGGCGTCGGCGGCAGCCTGGATGTCACGAATCGCCAGCATCTCGTAGCGGCCCGTCGCATCGAGATCAGTCCGCGTCGCCAGTTGCTTGAGCATGTCCGCGTAAAGCGTGCTGTCAGCGATGGCCTTTTCAAAAATTGCGGGATTCGAGGTCATCCCGCGCAGGCCATCTTCCTCGATGAGACGCTTGAGTTCGCCGGTGGTAAACAAGTCACGGCGGATGTAATCCAGCCACACCGACTGGCCAAACTTCTGGAGGTCTTTCAAGGGGTTGGTGGCTTTAGCGGTTTCGAGAATTCCAGTTGGCTGCATAAACACCTCGCGGTCGAAGAACTATTGGCGTAATGCTACTTAGCTTGCGCAATCGCCTCGCGCGCTGCTTCCACCACATGTTCCACGGTAAATCCAAACCTCTTCTGCACATCTTTCGCGGGAGCGGAGGCTCCGAAACTGTGCATGCCGATCATCTTGCCGCTGGGGCCGACATACTTCGACCACCCCAGCGTTGAGGCCTGCTCCACCGACACGCGGGCCTTCACCGCCGGAGGCAGAACTTGGTTCTTGTAGGCGTCGCTCTGCTTTTCAAAGATGTCCCAGGAGGGCAGGCTGACCACTCTGGTTTTGATTCCTGCCGCCGTAAGCTGTTCGTAAGCGCTGATGCACAGCGAGACCTCGCTCCCGGTCGCGAGCAGAATGACGTCGGGCTTGCCATCGGGGGCATCCGCCAGAACGTAGGCTCCTTTAGCCACTCCTGCGGCGGACGCGTATTTGGTGCGATCAAGAGTCGGCAACGCTTGCCGCGTCAGCACCAGCGCGACGGGCTGATGAGTGAGCGGCATGATGACTCTCCACGCTTCCACGACCTCGTTAGCATCCGCCGGCCGCAACACGACGAGGCCGGGCATCGCCCGCAAACCCGCCAACTGCTCAACGGGTTGGTGCGTGGGACCGTCTTCGCCCAGTGAAATCGAGTCGTGGGTGTAAATTAAGATGCTGGGAATCTCCATCAACGCAGCCAGACGGACCGCAGGCTTCATGTAATCGCTGAAATTGAAAAATGTCCCCCCATAGGGACGAATCTTTGATACGGCCATTCCGTTCAAGGTTGCACCCATCGCGTGTTCGCGCACGCCAAAGTGCAAATTGCGTCCACCGTAACTGCCCGGCTGGAAGTCACCCGCGCCTTCGAACTTCAAGCGGGTGCGGTCCGAACCTGCCAGGTCCGCCGAACCTCCGACCAGCCAGGGAACGTTCTGCGCGATGGCATTAAGCACTTTGCCGGAACTGTCGCGGGTCGCCATGCCTTTGGCGTCGGCAGGAAACGAGGGCAGATCCTTGTCCCAGCCGGCGGGTAATTCCCGGCGCTGCATTTGCTTCAGTTCTTTAGCGAGTTCGGGATACTTCTCGCCGTAATCGTCCAATAGCTTGGTCCACTTCTGCCGCAATTCGTGACCGCGCTTCCCTATGCCGAACTGGAAATGTTCGCGCACGCCGTCCGGAACCAGGAAATTCGCATCGTCCGGCCACCCGTAATTCTTCTTTGCCAGCCGTGTTTCCTTTTCTCCTAAGGGCTCGCCATGCGCTTCGCTCGTATCCTGTTTGCCGGGAGATCCGTATCCGATGTGACTGTTCACTACAATCAGCGTGGGGCGGTCGTGGGTCCGGAGGAAGTCGTTGTACGCCTTTTCCATCTGGTCGAGTTCATTGGCTTCAGTCACATGCGTCACGTTCCAGCCATAGGCACGAAAGCGCGCGCCCACATCTTCCGTAAACGACCAGTCGGCGGGGCCATCGAGCGTGACCCGGTTGTTGTCATAAATCCAGCACAGGTTGGAGAGTCGCAGATGGCCGGCGAGCGAAGCCGCTTCACAGCCAACGCCCTCCATCATGTCGCCGTCGCCGCACATGGCGTAGGTGTTGTAGCTGAACAGTTCGAATCCGGGACGGTTGTAGCGCGCCGCCAACCACTTGCCAGCAATCGCCATGCCCACGCTGTTGCCAACGCCCTGGCCGAGCGGCCCGGTGGTGGTTTCAATACCCGCTGCGATGCCATATTCGGGGTGCCCGGGGGTACGGCTCCCAAGCTGGCGGAACCTTTTTATTTCGTCCAGAGAAATGGCAAGCTCATCCGTCGGCTGACCGGCGGAATTCACGTTACGAACCCCGCTCAGGTAGAGCACGGCGTAAAGCAGCATCGATGCGTGCCCGTTGGAGAGCACGAAGCGGTCGCGGTTGGGCCAAGTGGGATCGTTAGGATCGAAGCGCAGGAACTGCTGCCACAAAGAATAGGCGACCGCGGCCAACCCCATGGGCGCACCGGGATGGCCGGAGTTGGCTTTCTGCACCGCGTCGATGGCCAGAGTACGAATGGTGTTGATGCACAGAAGATCCAACTGCCTGCTGGTCAGCATCTGCTCGCTCGCCACCATAGAAAGACATTCTCCCTTCTGGCCACGGATGAGAGCTTCACGTTTCGACTCAGGCAGTTTATCAAGTTCTTGCCGGATGTGGGTGACCGACGAAGCAGGCTGCCTCAGCCAGCGGGGCGTCTCCCTTTCTAAGATGATTTGTCTCTCGGAAGGATTCAGCGCGCAAGAAAATACAGCGGGATGGAAGGTGAAACGCTAACGCTTAATCTGCGCCAGGTAGCCGTGCTCGTAGTGATAACCCTTGGTGGTGTTTTCCACAAACTTGAGGAACTCGCGCAAGCGTTCGCGTTCTGCGACTTCCATTTCGCCGAACTTGATGCGGAGCCCGAAGGAATTGCTACGGGTCACAATTCCGTTGATGATCAGACCCTTGACCCAGATTTTCCCGTTGGCCACCCATAGGCCAATTTCCAACTTGGCGCCATCGCCGAGCATGGTGGCGGTCTCTACGAAGCATCCTCCACGGCTAGTGTTGGAGAGGTTACCCCAGACCGGGGTGGTGGAACCTTCCATGCGTAATTCGACTGCGACAAAACACTTCATGCGCGGATAGCGCCTGCGATCTTCTCCCCAGGACGGCGTAAAGATGTCAGGTTCGAAGGGCGGACTGGCGGCGGGATCAGTGGCGATGACCTGCTCGATGGGATTCGGATGAGACGCCGATGAGGAACTGCCGGTGGCCTGCGCCTTGGCCGAATCGCCCTTGATCTTGCGCATGGCTTCCAGTAGCGCGCGGTCACGTTTTTCGGGCGGAGCTTCACGATAGGCCCGCAACAGCTCGCCGAGATGGCTGGCGATTTGCGGGTCGCTGAGAAGTTTGGTCCAATCCGTGCCCGGCGCGGTGGCTTCAGGCTTATTCATTTCCGGTCAGTAGGTGCGCGCTTTCAGCAGAATTTTCCAGCAAGCCCTAGAGTGAAGCAGGTTGACGAGATGAGCAAGATGACGGTGGTTACCATGGTCAGTAACCATTCGCATGGTTACCCTGGCAGAAAACAAAAAGGGCTGAAGCCGGGGGGCCGGCGGCAACCCTGTTTGGTTGACTCAAGCCTGGCCTTAGTCAGGCCTGCAGGTTGACCGTGGATGCGGCCGGAGTAGCACTGGCTGCGGGGGCACTCGGTGAGGCCCCGGGGGGCTGACCCTGCCCAGTTACCGCCCAATAGTCTCCCTCAAGGTTGGCAATGGCCTGCCGTGCTCCCGCCACGCCGCCGGCCTTGAAGTCCTGTCCCGCACGATTTGGATGTCCTGTTTCAGCAGGTTCTTGCCGAGGGTGTTGATCGCGGTTTGCGCGGCCCCCAGATCCCCGGCTTGTAGCGCCTGACCCACGGCTGCAAACTCGCCGGCCAGCTTAGGGTTGGAAAAAGGACCCGAGTTGTTTGGGCCAAAAGCACCCAATGCGTTGTAGGCCTGTTGAGCACCGGCCAAATCGCCGGATTGAATTGCCTGCTCCAGTTGCCGCCCGGCTTGGTCCTCCTGCCACCGAAGGGAGGTTGTCTGTGAAGGTAGTTGCGATGGATTGAAGCTCGAAATGCTTGCGATAGACATGCGTTTCTCCTGAATGGTTTCCGAACTTGATGAATTGTTTTACCCGATAGGTTTTATCGGCGAAGAACCGGCGTTCTTTACCCACCCACGCCGGTTTTCGCTTCAAAATTGCCCAAACCACAGACCTGAGTACATGAACCCTCGCCGGGTTCCGGTGAAACTTGCCACGGTTCCTGAAGCAAGCTTCGTGCCAGAGTCAGCCGTCCAGTCCTGCATCGGGAATCCTCTGGTTTGTAAAGCAAACCGAATTTCCGTTGCCCAGAGGAAGGGCTTTGCGGTGGGCAAAGGTGGCTGGTTGCCAGAAGGATGGGCAAATTGTGCCCACAAATCCGTGGCTTAAGCCCGGCGATTACAAATCAATTTCGGACCTTACGACTGGCGATTTTCCTCGATTCGCAGGCGGAGTCGAAATCAAGTAGGCTTCCATGGTGCTGAAAGAGTCGGAAGCAATCGTTTTGCGAACTTATCCGCTGCGGGAAGCCGACCTGCTGGTCACGCTCTTTACCCGTACGGAAGGGAAGGTACACGGCGTGGCGCGCTCGGCGAAGAAGTCCCGCCGCCGCTTCGGCGGCGCGCTGGAGCCCCTGACCTTGGTGCGGGCCCACTACGAAGACCGGGAACGTCGCGAGTTGGCGAGGCTCGATTCCTGCGAGGTGCTGGAATCACCCCTCGCCTCAGAAGTAACCTATCCGCGGGCGGTGGCGCTGGCACATGTGGCGGAGTTGCTGGATGAATTGCTGCCCGACCGCGAGCCCAACGACGCGGTCTTCCGCTTGGCGCTGGCTGTCCTGTCAGGATTGCGTGGCTCTGATGTCTGGCTGCCCATCACCTACCTTCAGCTTTGGATGACCCGGCTCATGGGCTATCTGCCGGACCTCGCCGAATGCATGGCGTGTGGCCGCACCCTGAACGGCAGCCGCGCGTTCTTTCATGCCTTATCGGACGGGTTCGTGTGCCGGGATGACAAGCGCCTGGCTTCGTCGGAGATTTCGGTCGAGTCACGTATCCTGGCGGCGTGCATGCTGCACGCCCCCTTGGAGAGTTTTGGCGCTGTCCCGTGGCCCCAGGCCCAGGCCGCGGATTTGCGGAAATTCCTGATCCAGACTCTGCAACGTCACATCGAGAAAAAACTGGTGACGGCCGGGATGCTGGAGAAAATAAATAGTTAACTTCTTGTAGGGCGGAAAGCTGACGGGTTCCATCGGCTTCCGTTACAATCGTTGCTTAATCCACTCGTTACTGAACAAGCCTTGAGTTCATCCAATCCCAAGTCGCTGACGTTTCAGGAGCTTATCCTGCGGCTCCAGACCTTCTGGGCGCAGCGCGGTTGCGTCTTGCAGCAACCCTATGACGTGGAAGTCGGCGCTGGCACCATGGCCCCGGAAACTTTCTTGCGGGCGCTGGGGCCACAGCCTTATAAGGTCGCCTACGTCCAGCCCTCGCGCCGTCCAGCCGACGGCCGCTATGGCGAGAATCCCAATCGTCTTTATAAGCACACGCAGTTGCAAGTCATCCTGAAGCCGCCGCCGGAAAACGTGCAGGAGCTTTATCTGGAATCGTTGACGGCCATCGGTATTGACCTGCGCCAGCATGACATCAAGTTTGAGGAAGACAACTGGGAAGCGCCAACGCTGAGCGCCTGGGGCGTGGGTTGGCAAGTCATGCTCGACGGTCTGGAGATCACGCAGTTCACCTACTTTCAGCAGTGCGGCGGAGTCGATCTCAACCCGATTTCCGCGGAGCTGACTTACGGCCTGGAGAGAATCGCAGCATTCTTGCAGGATGTGGATTCGATTTATGACATTGTGTGGTCACGCGATCCAGAGAATGGAAACGCTACGACCTACGGCGATGTCCGCCTGGCGGACGAGCTGCAATTCTCCGTCTACAACTTTGAGGCCGCCGACGTCGAGAAGACCTGGAAGCATTTCGAACTGTGCGAAGCGGAGTGCAAAGCGCTGCTAGGGCAGTACGCGGCCCTGTGCAAAGACAAGAAAGCCGGAGACGGTGCGGCGCGCGACAAAAGCCGGTTTCCGATCCTCGCCGCCTACGATCTCTGCCTGAAGTGTTCGCACCTGTTCAATCTTCTTGACGCCCGCGGCGCCATCTCGGTAACCGAACGCGTGGGAGTGATCGCGCGCGTGCGGGCCTTGGCGGTTGGCATTGCGCGAGCGTATGTGGATCAACAGCGGGATGACCTCGCTACACCCGCGGAAGAGGCGGAAAAGAAGTCGAAAGTGAAGAACAAGTTGGAGGTCGCATCCAGAAGCTCATAACAGCGAAGGCGGAATCTTAGATGCCGGACTTTCTGCTCGAAATCGGTTGCGAAGAAATCCCCGCGCGGATGATTGATGCCGCGTCGCTCGACTTGCGTGATCGGGTGCAGAAGTTGCTGGGGCGAGAACGGTTGCTGGGAATAGGCATTACCCAACTCGACTCCGCCCGGCGCCTCGCGGTTCTGGCCACCGGGATTCCCGCAACCCAGCCCGAGGTCACTGAGCAGGTCACGGGGCCGTCTGCGGCGGTCGCCTTCAAAGACGGTCAGCCCACGCCCGCTGCCCATGCGTTTGCGAAAAAGGCAGGGATCGAGGTTTCGAGGCTGGAGAGAATCACAACTCCCAAAGGCGAATACCTTTCGGCGAAGGTGACCAAGAAGGGACGATCGGCGTCCGAAGTCCTGGCCGAACTGCTCCCCACAGAGATCAACTCCATTTACTGGCCCAAGAATATGTATTGGCGCAAGCCGGAGGAAGTCTTCGTGCGCCCGGTGCGCTGGCTGGTTGCCATGCTGGACAATGTAGTCATCCCGCTCGAATTCGACGGCATTCGGGCTGGGACCCAATCACGCGGACATCGCATTCTGTCCCCGAGTGCGATTCCGATTTCGAGCGCAGGTCCCTCCTATGTTGAGGCTCTTCGGGCAGCGAAGGTCCTCGGCCGCGGCGACCGTGAGCAGCAGATCCGCAAGTCGCTCGACGCGGCCACCCGCACCATCCCCGGCGCCCGCTGGCGAGAGGACAAGAGCCTGCTCGATACCGTCGTCAACCTTACCGAGTGGCCGTCGGTGATTCTTGGCAGCTTCGATCGCGAGTTTCTGGAATTGCCGGAAGAAGTTCTGGTCACGGTCATGCGCGATCACCAGAAGTATTTTGCCGTCGAAGATGGCGCGGAGAAGCTGTTGCCGCACTTTCTGGCGGTTCTGAACACCGATGGTGACCCACAGGGCGTCATCCGCCACGGACATGAGCGCGTGCTGCGTGCCCGCTTCAACGACGCTCGTTTCTTCTGGCAGACCGACCAGAAGCATCCGCTGCGCGAGCGCACCAGTTGGCTCAAACACGTGACTTTCCAGAAAGACCTGGGCAGTTATTACGATAAAACGCTACGGGTGCAGCGCCTGTGCAGTTGGCTGTGCGAGAGCATCCGCCAAAGCGGGATGGCACTTCGCCCCGGCATCGTCCACAAAGCAGCTTACCTGGCTAAGACCGATCTCACTACTGAACTGGTGAAGGAATTCACGGAACTGCAGGGCATCGTCGGCGGTTTGTATGCCCGCGTACAAGAACTTGACAGCGATATGCCGGACGCGACCCGCCAATTGATCGCGCAGGCCATCTACGATCAGTACAAGCCGGAGTCGATGGAAGACAGCGTGCCGCGGACAGTTGAAGGTGCGGTGCTCTCGATTTGCGACAAGGCCGATAATATCGCCGGAATGTTTGCCCTAGGGCTGCAGCCCACCGGCTCGAAAGACCCGTTCGCCCTGCGCCGCCAAGCCAACGGCATTGTGAAGACGATTGCCGAGCACAAGCTGCCTTTGAGTTTAAGCGGCTTGCTGCGGGACGCGCGTGAGACTTACCGTGGGTCGGAGGCCGAGCGCAAGTTTTCGAAGGGCGATGACTACGCCAGTGCGATCCAGGAATTCTTCCACGAGCGTTTGGAGTTCTACTTGCGTGATGCGCTGGGACTTGCCTACGACGTCGTCAATGCGGTGCTGGCTCAGGGGGCGGATGATGTTGTTGGTGTTGTAGCCCGGGCCATGGCAGTGAACGAAGCCCGATTGTCGGAGGACTTCAAATCGGTGTGCATCGCTTTTAAACGGGTAAAGAATATTCTCAGGCAGGCGGAAGAAAAGCGCATTCCGGTTCCGAACCAAGTGGATCGCCACTTGATGGGCGAGTCCGAGCAGGAACTTTATGACGAGGTGAACCTGAAGGGTGTCGTCTTCAACCAACACGCCGAAAAAGGCGAATACCGCGAAGCCCTGTCTACGCTCGCAGCCATTCGGCCTGTTCTGGACAGATTCTTTGACAAGGTGATGGTCATGGTCGAAGATCCAAAGATCCGAGGCAATCGTCTGGCTCTGCTTTCTTTGCTGGACAACGTCTTCCGCCGCATCGCGGACTTCTCCGAAATCGTGACCGAAGGAAAGAGTTGAGCGCGCTGTCTTCGTGTCCTTGGCGGCTCATTGCACTTTCTGCAACCGGGCAATCAGTTTCTGCGCCAGGTTTTCTTCTGATTCCGACCACAACAATCGTGCCCGAGTGCCTGACTGCTTCTCTACCGCACCGGTAAACTCCACCAACTTTTGGACATTCGCCCGCACCTGCATTTCTGCAACCTCCGTGAGCTTCACATGTTCCTGCAAGAACGGGGAATCCGGACCGAAGTCGACTTGAATATGGCCTTCCTCGCGATAGGCTCCCTCATCGAACTCTTCGCCGCGCACCACGAACCTGACCAGTGATGGCGTTAAGATCCACTTTTCTTGCCGCTGGTCGAGCGTCCAGAGGTCCCACGCCCCCTCAAACTCGTAGGCGTAATCTTCGTGCAGCAGATCCGATGCCAGCAGAACGGCCGCCCCCGGCTGAATGCTTCGCGGGAATGACTGTTCCAGAACCGTCGCTTCCTCCCAGGAAACGGGATGCAGCGCCACATAATTGATTCCGGGACGCTCCGCAGAAAATGGAAACTGCCGCATTACCGACAACGCGCGCGGCAGCATATCTTCGACTTCGAAATCGGGATACCAGAGACTAAGATAAAGTGAATCGGCCACCAATTTCTCCGCTGATAAATATCCGGCGAACCCATGCAACTCCATAATTATTGTAGATGGTTTTTCTGGAGCGCTGCTTTGACAGCGCGGAAGACGCGCTGCTACCATCGAAATTGTTCCGTCACGAGCTCTCGTCTCACCTCGTCCCCGTCGTCTAGCCTGGCCTAGGACATCGCCCTTTCACGGCGGTAACACGGGTTCAAATCCCGTCGGGGACGCCAACAAACTAAATGATTTATCGGAATCGGACGTTTGCGCTGCGCGCTTCATCGCAGTGACGGCTGTGTGTCCGTAGTTCGAATGTCGTAAAGCTTTTGGATCGTCTTGAGGTCGTCGCCATTCGCTTCATCAAGGTACCGAACGTGTGTCGTAGAGTATGCCACCCAACCCTCCCCGGAATCTCCGCCGCTTCCAGTGCCGGTTTTGCTCTGGTGAACGCGCCGCCGGAGTCCTAGCTGTCAAACCGCGGGGGATTTCTGACCAAATAAATTGATGTTCCACGCGCACTTCTCTAGGTGATCCGGCGCAGCCAACACTGAGCACAGGGGCTATAGTTTCGTGGAATCCGCGTAATGCGGGCAACTTCGTTCGAAAGCCTGACGCTCGTGGGTGGACGATATTCGACTGAACTCCAGGTTCAGATCCAAAACAGCGGAATCAGGCCGAGCGCCGCAAGAGCGGCCAAGAGGCTGAGCGCTTGAATTCTCGTTTTGTCCCCCGCCAGACTGTAGGCGTAGATGCCTTTGATCAGGTTGTTGCTCGCAGCCGCGATCAGGACGGCTCCAGCTGCTTCCTTGAACGGTGTAAGCGTACCCGCTGCCTGCGTCATACCCATGATGAATGGGTCTACATCCGTTACGCCCATGATCGCCGCCAGAGTATCGACTCCGAACTTGCCCAGATAAGTAACGGCGAGTTGGGTGGCGATGAGCATGATGAGAAACAAAGCTGCGAAACCGAACGCGGCGAGGAGTTCCAAAGGATTCTTGGCCTCAAACTGGCGATTTATTTTACCCATCGAGGCGTCGGGCCGCCGCGACCAGTACCACCCCACACCAATCGCTATTCCTGCGAGCAGCACAAATGCCGGCGCAAGTGTGGTGACGAGGCGATAGTTAAAGAGCGCAATCAGAGCGACGAGCCGGAGGTACATGACGCCAGACGCAATCAAAATTCCCCCGGCGAACAGATGCGGGCGCTCCTCGCGAGCAGCTCTTCGCGATACCACCACGGTGGTGACAGTAGATGAGTACGCTCCGCCGAGAATAGCCGCGAGAACCACGCCACCTCGCTCTTTCGTCACTTTCTGAAGGACATAGCTGCCGTAAGAGATAGTGCTCACGGCGACAACGACAAGCCAGGTTTTGAAGGGATTAATGTGAAAGCGGCTAAATTCCTGATTGGGCAAGATGGGCAGAATGACAGCCGTCAACAGCAGGAACTTTGCGAAGGTGAAAATCTCTTCCGAGGGAATACGAGTCGCGAGCTTTTCCAGAGCTGATTTAAGTTCGAGCAGCAACAAACTCGCCACGCTTAAAGCTGTCGCGATCCAAAAGTGGCCGTAGTAGACAAGAGCGCCTACGAGAAAAGTCGCCAAGCCGGACATTTCCGAGGTGACGCCGGCAACCTGCGAATAAGAAAGCTTATGCCAGTAGGAGAGCAGCAGGAAACTGCCGACTACCAAGAAGCCGAGGATCAAAGGAACCAGCTGCGTGCCGGACAGCAAAGCGACCGAGTAGCCGATCAGTCCTATCAGGGGAAAGGTCCGGACGCCGCCGAATCCGTAAGATCCCGCTACAGCCTTGTGCTCCTCTCGTTCAACTCCGATCAAGAAGGAAAGAAAGAGAACAAGAATAATTTTCACTGCGTCCAGCGGCAGCCATTGAACGATCTCCATGAAAGAGAATGCCTCTCCAGGGAAGAACCCCGGACATTTTGTCACAATCGATCGAACTTAGGAATCAAAGGAAGCGGCGCACAAAGGGTGACCCAGTACTGCTTGGCAATCTCTGGGAGCCTATTCAGCAAATCCTGAGTCGGCGGCATCATTCCCAGCGACCTCTGAAACGACGCATCGACTTCTTCCCGATTAGCACAGCGCCGAGTCATTGTGCTGTCTACCACGCACGTTGCGGCGGCAGTTTGTAAACTGGCGGCCAAAACTGTGCCACAATGATGGCCGCATGAACACCACCGAACCGGCCGAGGCGGGGACATCGCGGGACAGCCAGCTTGCGGCGCGAAAGGCCATGGTCGATGACGGCCCGCCATGCAGGGTCTTCTTTCTGGTCGACTCACTGGACGTCGGCGGCAGCGAAAGTCAGGCAGTGGAACTGGCTTTGCGATTATCCAGAGCGCGGTACGCCGTCACTTTGGGTTGTCTGCGGATGCAGGGTCCGTTGTTGGGTCGATTGCAAGGTTCAGCTGTCCCGGTGGTGGAATTTCACCCGCGGGGAGGAATCGATTCCCTGGGCGGCGCTCGGCAACTGCTTCGCCTGGCTTGGCTGCTCCGTCGCGAACGTTTTGATGTGGTGCACACTCACGATCTATGGTCGAACTTGATCGGCGTTCCTGCTGCCTTTCTGGCCCGAGTGCCGGTTATCGTCGCAAGTCAGCGTGATCTGTCTCACCTGCCCTGGTACAAGAGCAGACGGAGAGTGTGGCTGCGCCGAATTCAGGGCCTTTCGACTGTGGTACTGGCCAATGCCGGTTCAATCCGTGAGCAGTTGATCCAGGAAGGCCATTTGCGGGCGGAAAAAATTCGGGTAATCCACAATGGCGTGGATCTGGAGAAGTTCGATCGCGATGCCCGCAATTCGGGTGTTGTTCTCGCGAATGCGGGGAGTGGCAAACGGATCGTTCTGGTCGGAAACATGACCAGCGAGGTCAAGGGTCACTCGGTGTTGATTCATGCCGCCCCAAAGATCCTGCGTGAATTCTCGGATGCCCGCTTCATTCTGGTGGGAGACGGCGCGTGCAGAAAGCAATTTGAAACTCAGGTTGGCGACCTGGGTTTGGAGAAGCAGTTTCTGTTTCTCGGGCGTCGCGACGACGTTCCCGAGGTTCTGGCGGTTTGTGACATTGCAGTGCTGCCGTCTAGAACGGAAGGGCTGCCGAACGCGCTATTGGAGTACCTGGCCGTGGGGCTTGCCAGCGTGGGTAGCAATGTCGGGGGGAATGCAGAAATCGTGAAAGACGGTGTAAGCGGGTTGTTGGTTCCACCGGAGAACGCCGAGTTGCTGGCGGACGCTGTACTGCGGCTTTTGCGCGATCCTGATCTGGCCCGCAGATTGGGACACAGCGGACGGGAATACGTCCAACGGAGATTTGGCTTCGACCAACTGGTGGAGCAAATCGAACGCTTATATTCAGAACTGCTTCGCCGCCGGGAGCCGGCGTATCGTTGACTACAGACAGCAAACCTCGGGCTCAGCTCTGGCGACGGTTGGTTACGATGAGTCCGGCCGAAGCATACGATCGCCTCCGCCAGGCCTGGTCAGCACGTATTGATCTGGTTCGCTCCCGCGTTGGCCCTGGTTTTGAGCCCAAGCTGGCAAGCACTGATTTGTGCGCTGGCCGTTTTTTCTTTGATTCCCAGCGCGTGCCATCTCTATGCGCTCTGCTGAAACAGCGGCTGCCCCAGCAGGCCGACCACATCGTGGCGCAGGCGCAGCAGATTTGCCGCCACCGTTTCGATCTGCTGGGATATGAGCGCCTTGATTACGGAAGGGAGATCGACTGGCACTGCGACCGTGTCCACAACAAGCGGGCGCCGCTGCGACCCTGGTTCAAGATTCGTCACCTCGATCTCGAGGAGGTTGGCGACAGCAAGGTTACCTGGGAACTGAATCGGCACCAGCATCTGGTGACGTTGGCGAAGGCTTACCGGCTAAGCGGGAACGAGCAGTTCTCGGCGGAGCTGCTGGAGCAGTGGAACCACTGGCAGCGTAACAATCCTTATCCCATAGGTATCAACTGGGCCAGCTCTCTCGAAGTTGCTTTCCGCAGTCTTTCCTGGCTGTGGATGTATTTCCTGCTGGTGGATTCGCCGGCCTTGCCTGCTGATTTCCGCGAGAGGCTGCTTGGCGCGCTGGCGATCAACGGGCGCCACATTGAGCAGCACCTTTCGACTTATTTTTCGCCCAACACGCACTTGCTGGGCGAGGTGGTGGCGCTGTTTTTCATCGGTGTGCTGTGTCCCGAAATCCCCGCAGCGTCCCGATGGAAAGTACGAGGATGGCACATGGTGTTGCAGGAGGCCGAGCGGCAGGTATTGAGTGACGGCCTCTATTTTGAGCAGTCCACTTATTATCACGTTTATGCTTTGGACTTCTTGCTGCACTCCCGAGTTCTGGCGGCGGTCAACGGCATGGCCATCCCGCCCCGGTTCGATCAGGCGGTGGAGAAGATGCTGAACGTGCTCTGCCTGCTGGGCAGGGCGGCTGCACCTCCGCGGCTGGGCGACGATGACGGCGGCCGGGTGTTCGACGGGCGTCGTAATCGTGCCGAGCATATGCTCGACCCGCTGGCGACGGGCGCGGCGATATTCGGACGCGCGGATTTCAAGTCCGTCGCAGGCGGCCTATGCGAAGAAACGCTGTGGTTATTGGGTGCGGCGGGAGTTTCGGCATTCGATGCCGTCGGTTCCACCGCGCATTCCCCGGCATCGTTCGTGATCGATGGCCTGCATGGGCTGTGGGGCCCGAACTCACAGTTGGTTTTTGATGCGGGCGCACAGGGGGCGTTGACCGCCGGCCACGGCCACGCCGACGCACTGAGTGTCACTCTCGCGACAAAACGACGCAGACTGCTGATTGATCCCGGCACGTACGAGTATGTGGGGCAGCAACGGAATCGGTTTCGCGGTACGGCGGCTCACAATACCGTGCGAATCGACGAACAGGACCAAGCTGAGCCTCGTGGGCCATTCGGCTGGGTGAAACTTCCCCACCTCCACACGGAGAGGCAAATCAACGGCAAAACCTTCGATCTTGTGGCAGCCAGCCACGATGGCTATGCGCGGCTGAAGGACCCCGTGGTTCATCAACGTTGGGTGTTCTCGGCGCATTCTGGGTTCTATCTGGTGCGCGATGTAGTCTTCGGAACCGGGGAGCATCATCTGGAATTGTCCTGGCATCTCGCTGCCAGACTCTCGCCCCAGCCGGAGGGGACGTTCACCGGAACTGACGGATCAGGCGTTGGCGTGCTCACTGCGGGCATGGCCGGCTGGTCGCGTGAAATACTTGAAGACTGGTGGTCTCCTGCCTACGGGATCAAGGAACCCGCGTATACCCTGCGCTTTCGAGGGGTTGCCCAGTTGCCAGCAGAGTTCGTGACGCTGTTGATCCCGGGCAATGTCTTGGAAGAGGCGTCATCCCTGAACCATTTGGAGAGCTGTGAGCCGGCCCAAATCGGTGCCTACCGTTATGCGACGGCTGAGGCTGAGCATTTCATGTACTTTGCTCGCAGGCCTGGCGCGTGGCGAGCAGGCGCATGGAGCAGCGACGGTGAGTTCGTCTATTCCATGGTGAGCCGCGACGGATCGGGTTCAAAGCTGATCTGTTGCAACGCCAGGAATGTCAGTTTCGCCGGGAAGGAGATCGTTTCCTGTCCAACACTGATGGTGCGCTGCGAGATAATCTGCACGGGGCGGCAATTCGAGACTTTCTCGTCAGAATCCGGCGCGATCGTGAACGAGGCGGCGGCGAGGGCGGTTGCGATCGAACCTGAGCCTGCGATGACAACATCCAGCCGGTTGTCCGGCCCCGGGAAGCCATAACTCATGTGCGGCATATGCGGGATCTTTCATCGAGATGCGCAACGACAAGTGGAGCGGAGCGCTCTGGCCGGCATGAGTGCGCAGATTGTTCATCGCGGCCCAGACGATGACGGATCCTATGTTGACGGGAATGTGGGTCTGGCCATTCGTCGGCTGAGCATCATCGATGTGAAGTCCGGGCATCAGCCCATCAGCAATGAGGACCAGAACCTTTGGATTGTTTACAACGGGGAAATTTACAACCACGGGCAATTACGGGAAGAACTCGAATCGCGCGGCCACCATTACCAGACGAAAAGCGATACCGAAACGGTGCTCCATCTCTACGAGGAGTATGGCCCGGAATGTGTCCAGCGGCTGCGCGGCATGTTTGCCTTTGCCATTTGGAACCGTCGCGCGCGGCGCTTGTTCATTGCCCGCGACCGGCTGGGAATCAAGCCGCTGTATTATCGCTTCGAGGGCAGCACGTTTTTGTTTGGCTCCGAGATCAAGGCCATTCTCAAGCATCCGGGCGTGAAGCCTGAGTTCAATCGAAGCGTGCTGGCGGAGTATCTTGCGTTTGGCTATGTCGCCGGCCCGGAGACGATGTTCTCCGGGATCTACAAGCTCCTTCCCGGCCACACTCTGGAGATCGGCGAGAGAGGGGAAATGAAGATCTCGCGGTATTGGGACCTGAACCCTCCGCAAGATGAGGAACGGGCACGTGATTACTATGTGAAGGGCTATCGTGATCTCCTGGAACAGGCGGTGGCCAGTCACTTGATGAGCGATGTTCCGTTGGGCGTCTTCCTGAGCGGAGGCCTGGATTCCAGTGTGGTGGCTGCGCTGACGCAGAAGGTTCGAGGTGAACGGATTGAAACCTTCTCGGTCGGTTACAGCGAAGAAACTTTCAGCGAGTTACCCTACGCGCGGCAGGTTGCCGATCATCTTGGCTCCAACCACCACGAGATCCGCATGAGCAGCCAGGACTTCTTCGACAGTCTCCCGACACTGGTCTGGCACGAGGACGAGCCCCTGGCATGGCCGTCGAGCGCTTCCTTATATTTTGTGGCTCACCTGGCCAAGAGCCGCGTGACAGTGGTGCTCACGGGTGAGGGCAGCGATGAAACCCTGGGCGGATATGCTCGCTATGCCTGGACATTGATGAACTCGCAAGCGGATCGCGTTTATCGCGCATTGACGCCTGCCGCCCTGCGAAAGCTGGTACGGAGTGGACTGCGGGCCAGCCCGTTGTCGGCGTCGCTGCATCGCAAGTTGGAGCATACGTTTCTGATACGAGATGGCGAGGCGTGGTCTTCGCTTTACTTCGACAATTTCTATTCCGCCTTTTCCGCCGAAGACCAGCGAGAGTTGCTTGTACCCCAGGCGCGGGACGCTGCTGGAGACGCCTATGCGAACTCGTTGCGCTACTGGAAGCAGTCTGCCGGCGATCTGCTCCATCGCATGCTCTACACCGACATCAAGACGTATCTGGTGGAATTGCTGATGAAGCAGGACCAGATGAGTATGGCGGCATCCGTTGAGAGTCGCGTGCCCTTTCTGGATCACGAACTAGTGGAATTCACTGCCGGCATTCCCGCGCGATACTCAATCCGGGGAAAGGAGGGCAAGTCCATTTTGAAGTCGGCCGCCGAAGATCTGTTGCCACGGCCGGTCATCGATCGCAGGAAAATGGGATTTCCGACACCTTGGAGCATCTGGCTGAGGGCAGGCCTTGACGCGTTGCAGGGCATGCTCCAAGGGCCACAGGCGCTGAATCGCGGGCTTTTCAAGAAGGATGCCATTGCGCGCCTGTTCGCCGAACACAGAGCAGGACGCCGCGACCACGGCGCCCGCATTTGGCGGCTGTTGAATCTTGAAATCTGGCACCGGGTTTTCATTGACGGCGAGAGACCTGCCGGACCAGAGCCGGCTTTGGCTGCGGCTTCGAGCCGTACGGCTTCTCACGCGGACGAGTCTTAAGCGGCAAAGCATTCCTCACTATGCTGAGAAGCATCAGGCGCGCAACGTTGCGAGGTCTACAGGCCTCGGGTGTATCGCGCTTGATCGCTGACAGCCACTGGCGTCAACAGCGACTATTGATTTTGTGCTATCACGGCGTCTCACAAGACGACGAACATCTCTGGCGCCCCAATCTCTACATGGAGCCAGGGATTCTCCGCCAGCGGTTGGAGGTTCTTCAGCGCGGGAAATACAACGTGTTGCCGCTAGGCCAGGCCCTTTCGCAACTGCGTGCCGGAGAATTGCCGCCGCGCAGTGTCGTCATCACCTTCGATGATGGGATGTGTGATTTTTACCGCTGCGCCTATCCGCTGCTTAAGTCCTACGGCTTTCCGGTCACGGTCTATCAGACGACCTACTACAGTCACTATCAGAGGCCGGTTTTCAACTTGATCTGTTCCTACATGCTTTGGAAATGCAGGGGCATGGCGTTGGACAAGGGGGCGGAACTGGGTCTCAAGCCACCTCTGGACCTGCGTATGGAGTCGAGCCGGGAGGACATCGTACTCCGGTTGATGCGCGGCGCCGAGGCCGACCGCCTCAGCGGCGCAGAAAGGGACCTGCTGGCGGCCCGGCTGGCCTCAGCGCTGCAGATCGATTACCAGGAGCTATTGCGGCAGCGACTGCTGCATGTGATGAGCCTCCAGGAGATCACTGAGCTCGCGGCCGCGGGAGTGGACTTTCAATTACATGCTCATCGGCACCGTGCACCCATGGATGAAGCTTCGTTCCACAAAGAAATTCAGGAGAACCGGCAAAGCCTCCGAAGCATCACAAAGCTCGATCCCGTGCATTTCTGCTATCCCAGCGGGGAATACCGGTCACAGTTCCTGCCGTGGCTGGAGTCCGAAAACGTGATCTCGGCGACCACCTGCGACCCCGGCCTCGTGACCAGACGCAACCATCCTTTGTTGTTGCCGCGGTTCGTGGATACCTCGGCTCGCAGCGCGCTTGAATTCGAAGGCTGGCTGGCGGGAGTGGGTGCGCTGCTGGCGTTCAGGCGCTCCACCAGCTGAGTGAGGTTCAAGGAACAAAATACAGGCCGGGAGCGGGCTACTCGTCGCCTCGTACGCGCCACCAATCCATCTGCTCAAACTCTGCCTTCTTGTCGGCGCCGTGTTCCGTGTACCAATGCTCCCAGGCCTGGGCGTCGGCGGGCAGCTGTTGGTCGGTGATTTCCGCCAAAGCCAGGAAAGTCCAGTTACGCATTTGCGGTGTGATCTGCGGATCTTCCGCGAGCGCGATGAGTTTCGGCGTCATGCGCATGCGTTGTTTGCGCATGAAGTTGCCACAGTCGGAGATGTTGCATCCCGCGCGCTGGCGAACTACCTCAGAGGAGTCATGCGTGAAGGAATAGAACAACTGTTCGAGCGCTTCATCGGTACCGAGATAGCGCATGCCCTCGACCGCCCATTGCCGGACATAGGGGTCAGCGTCGTTCTTCGCGTAATCGACCAACACAGGATAAATCAGGTTGTAACCGGCCCCCCGGCCCGCCAGCATTCCCATCTGATATAGGGCGGTGGCACGTGCGTTCTTGTCGGTCTGCGCCTGGGTGATGAGCAGATCGGCGGAATTCTCTGTCTTCGCCCAGCCGTTTATCGCCAAGTTGAGGTCGGCATTGGCGTAGCGCACCCGCAAATCATTGGAAAAACGAGAACGCCACTCCAGTTGTTTCATGCGGTCGGTGAGCTTGATATCCCCTAGCCACATAACAATGCTCTGTTCAAACAGGTCTCGTGCCTTGTCATCGTGCTGAATGGCACGATCCAACAATTCCTCTGCTTGCGTCTGCTCGGGCAACAACTGCAAACGGTGTGCGTCCACATCGGTAAGGGGCGTGTAGCTTACCCGTTGTGTACGAGATTTCGCCGCGGTTTGCGATCTTGGAGCCGCCGGGCGCTTAGGCACGCCATGCATCGCAGAATTGAAGTGATGGGTCATGAAGCCGATCCAGGCAAGGACCAAGGCTGCGCCGAATGCCATCGCCAAGGCTCCGCCACGCCGTAATGTCATCGGTTGGCTGGACGGCGTCATGCCCCGCTGCGGCGGTGGGCCATATACCCCGAAGACCTGGTCAACCGCGACGTGCGTATCCAGCTTGAGGCCAACAAACTTCTCGATTTGAGCTGCGACCCAGCGTGCTTCCTGGCGGTTGTCAATAGCATCGGCCAGGGTGATTTTCTTCCCGCTCTTGGTTTGCAAGCGGAGGCCATACGAGGCGTTGTTGGGATTCGTGCCCTGCTGGCTGCTGCTTACGGCGAGAATGTTTTCGATCTCTGAGAAGAGAATTTCACGAGTTGAACTCACTCCCAGGAGGACACGACTTGCCCGCAGTTTTCCACCGCCCACCTCGATACGAGAAGAACCCAGGGCAGACTGGACGACACCATAGAACAGCAAGAGATCGATCAGGCCAAACACTGCGGTGAACAACCACGGGGCCTTGACAGAGTGAAGAAGGTAAACCAGTGTGCCGAACGCCGCCGTGACCAGAAACAAAACGAGGACGCGAATGGGGTTGCGAAAAGGCGGGAAGTAGAACTCCGTGCCGCCGGTCGACCCGGTCGAGACCACGACCTTCGGGTTATTCGGCGCCGCCACGTCAGTGGCATCGCTCTGGAACCCAGGAGCGGCCTCGGGTTGCGAGTTGCCGAAGCTGGTGGCGGGGGCGGTGCCAGAGGCTGGCGTCAGCCGGAAAACTGGGACCTCAAAATCGTCGGAATAGTCCACGCCGGGAACATCGGCCTGCGCGTGCAGTAGCCAGAGCACCTGGTCGCTCGGCTGGTCATGATTGGTCTCATAGGCATCGCTCGGAACGACAAAGTTTACGGGAATGGAGGCATCTCCCATGGGACCGGGCGTGAGTGCCCGTTCCGGTACATTCGCTTCCGCTTGCCACAGGACAATCCGGTTCACACTGCGATTCTTACCTGCGCCCGTGATGACCTGGCGAACGCAGGAGAGAGTGAGATCAATGCCGTGCCGGGTGGTCGTGTTGAAGCGTAGATGGATGGTTCCTTTGAGTGATTTTCCCGGGGAGAAGGGAAGGGAAGCAAACTCAAAATAAGTCTTGCCGAAGCGTTCCCGACGAAGGGTGGCACGCAGCGCGACGGCCGCAATAATTACACCCGGGAAGCAAAATCCCAGAGCCAGGAGGGCAGTGTGATCGGCGCCTTGCGCAGGCTTGCGAGCGGTCAAAACGGTAAGAGTGAGCGAAATGGCAATCCAGAATCCTGCCATCAGCCACAGCCCAGTGACGTTGTTGAGGTTCTTGCTGTCTGCGCGGCTTGCCGTCCAATCCTTCTGCCACAACCAGGGAGAATCCGGGGCCGCCTGCTGCGCGGCGGCTTGTTCTTTTAGCTTGCGGTTGCTGTACATGGCGCCATAGACGATTCCGCCGCCCACCAAAACGAAGATTCCGCAAACCAACACCGCGACCATGGGATTTCCCTGAACATTGGCGGGGTTGGCGGGAAGAAAGGCGCCTGCGACCGCGAGTCCGACACCCGCGAACATCAGGCCCAAGAAAACGAAAAACGCACTCGCACCTTTGGATGGCTTAGTCACCACAAAATTATAGAGTTGGGTGCCGGGGAGGCAGAGACAGGAATACGCTGATTCTATTACCTTAGTCATATGTATTTGCGCCCAATGTATGAAAGGTTAGGCGGCCGCTGCGTCATTCTTCTGTGCGTGACCTTGTATCTATCGCCTGCCGGGCTGGCGAAATCGGACCAGTCGCTGCGGATCTATTTCATCGATGTGGAGGGCGGGCAGGCCACGCTGATCGTGACCCCGGCGACGCAGTCGGTACTGGTTGACACCGGTTTTCCCGGCGGGCGTGATGCCGATCGAATCGTGCAGGCAGCCAAATCCGCCGGCATCAAGCAGATCGACTATGTGCTTATCACCCACTACCACGAAGACCATGTGGGCGGAGTGGCAGATCTGGTGACGAGGATCAAAGTCGGTGCATTCGTGGACCACGGTGAGAACCAGGAAGATTCTGAGAGCACCAGGAAGCGCTATGCCGACTATGCAAAAGCGATCGAACATTATCCGCGCCTGGTGTTGAGACCGGGCCAGGGGGTTCCCGTGAAAGGCATCACTTTGCAGGTGCTTGCTGCCGCGGGCGATGCCATTACGGACCCCTTGCCGGGGGCCGGGGAAGTCAACATCTACTGTCAGGCGGAGAAGGAGCCCCCGGACGATACCAGCGAGAACGCGCGCTCCCTGGGCGTGCTGGTCACTTATGGCAAGTTCCGGTTTCTGGATCTAGGCGACTTGACCGAGAAGAGAGAACTGGAGCTGGTTTGTCCCAACAACCTTATTGGGAGAGTCGATCTCTACCTGGCAACGCATCATGGAAACCATCCCGACAATCCGCGGGCGCTGGTATGGGCGCTGCATCCGCGGGTCGCCGTGATCAACAATGGCCCTCATAAGGGAGGCAGTCCCGAGGCTTGGCAGATCATTCATGATTCGCCGGATCTTGGCGACCTGTGGCAGTTGCACTACGCAATGGATTCGGACAACCAGTACAATGTGCCGCGGAATCTGATCGCCAATGTCGACGAGAAATCAGACGGGTACTCTATCGAGGTGAGGGCGGGCTCCGACGGGAAGTTCAGCGTGACCAATTCACGCAATGGGATCCAAAAGCAATACGAGAAGTAGGCCAGCGTTGCCACTGCCCTGTCGCTCGTCCTGTCCCGGACCGTGTATCGTTATATGGCTGCTAACCTGCTGAGTTCCGGGCACTTCTCTGTTTCCGACCGCAACAGCTTCGCGCTTTGGCCGCAATTGTTTACAATAAAGACTTTCGTTTCTCTTGTCGGCTCGAGAGTGCAAGTCTCGGGAAGAAAATGCCTTGAAAGCGTCCCACGAAAATCCTGGCGGCCCCGGCCACGATGATCCCGTGTATTGGCGGGTTGAGGGCAGCCTGCTGGAATTGACCACCGTCCGGTCAATCGCGTTCTTTACGTGGAACCTACAGACCTTCACAGAACGCTGGACGAGGCGCGGCCGGGTTTTTGTGATGGCCCTATTGCGTCCCGTTCTGTACGTGCTGAACCGCGGATTTGCCACGCGCGTTGTCTATAGCGTGCTTCGAGGCGTCAGTCGCGATCGCCTTGATTTGCTGGGCGAAGAATATTTCCAGTACAAGCTAAAGCCGCAACTCAAGCCGGAAGGCGTGCGCCAGCTCCGGACGCTGATGGATTCCCGGCAGAATGTCGTATTGGTGAGCCAGGGTCTGGATCACATCATGCGCCCGCTGGCTCGGTATCTGGGCGTGCAGTGGATCGTGGCGAACCGTCTTGAGTTCCGTGATGGCATCGCCACCGGCAGGCTGCTGGAGCCGGTGATTCGCCCACGCGGGGCCTTCGCTCGCATCACCGGCGCAGGACCGGATGGGGAGCGAAGTCCCGAACGGCTGGTACGGGACCTCGACTTGTCCACCGCCGAGGAGCTGCGCTCAGCCGTCGTTCCTTCCAGCCGCCAAGTATTGGCCCGACAGCGGCCAACGGTCTACTTCGATGTTCCTCGTCAATCGAGACCTCTTTCCGTGCGCAGCGCGTTTTCCGGAAAACATGTCATGCTGATTGGCGTCACCGGTTTCATTGGCAAGGTCTGGCTGGTGAATACGCTCACGGATTTGCCGGAGACCGGCCGCCTCTATCTGCTGATCCGGCGGCAGAAGTCGAATCCCGCCCAGCGCCGCTTCGAGAAGCTAGTAGAAGACTCGCCCGTCTTTGACCCTTTGTGGGCGCGCTATGGATCCGGTCTGGCACGCTTCCTCGGCGAACGGGTCGAAGTGGTTGAAGGTGACGTTACTCAGCCTGGGCTCGGACTGTCTCCGGAGGCCAGCGAAGGGCTGCGCAAGAACCTGGACTTGATCATCAACAGCTCGGGTTTGACCGATTTCAATCCCGATCTGCGGGACGCGCTGCTGACCAACGTCGATGCTGCCGTGAACGTGGTCGAGTTTGCACGGCAGTCGGATCATGCGGGCTTGCTGCATCTTTCCACCTGCTATGTGGCAGGAACGCAGGATGGTCGCGTGGCCGAGAGAATACGGCCGAATTACGTACCCGCTGCCATTGCTGGCTACGATGCCGAAGGCGAATGGCGTGCCCTGCGCCAGTTGATCCGTGACGCCGAACAGCGGGCGGAAGGCGGTGAAGTCACGGGAGAGTTCCGGCGGCAGGCTTTGCAGAAGGAACACGCCGCCAAAGACCTCCACGGCGCGGCGCTGGATAACCAGATCCGCAAGAACCGGGTGCGCTGGCTGCGCGGTCATCTGACCGAAGCTGGCACCAGGCGCGCACTCGAGCTCGGTTGGCCCAACACTTACACTCTGACCAAGGGACTGGCCGAATCGTTGGTAGCCAAGTACGGCGCCGGCCTGCCGATTGCGATCGTGCGGCCGGCCATCGTCGAAACCTCGATAGCGAAGCCGTTCCGGGGATGGAATGAGGGCATCAACACTTCGGCTTCACTGTCTTACCTGCTGGGGACCTATTTCCGCCAACTGCCTTCGAACCAACGCAAACGGCTGGACCTGATCCCGGTGGATTCGGTTTGCGCGGGCATGACGTTGATTGCCGCCGCGGTCATGGAGCGTCGCCACGATGCGGTTTATCAACTCGCAGCTTCGGTCACCAACCCTTGCGACATGCGGCGATCCATCGAACTCACCTCCCTGGCTCATCGCAAACACTACCGGGCGCAGGAGGGTCTGGAGTACTGGTTGCGGTTGCGCTTCGACGCCATCCCGGTCTCCAAGGAGCGCTATCAGCGGATGTCGGCGCCCGCCCAGAAGGCGATCATCAAGTCAATTCAGCACATCATGTCGGCCTTGCCGCTGAAGAAGACCCCGCTGGCACGGGCCCAGCGTAATCTCGAGAAAGTCGAAAAACTGATCGAACTCTTTGAGCCGTTCATTCTGTTGAACGAGCATGACTTCGTCGCCGAAAACGTGGAAAGGCTTGCGCACGCGCTGGTGCCGGAAGAGCAGGCCGATTTCGGCTACGACACTGCCGCCATCGACTGGTGGGAATTCTGGATCAACATTCATGTCCCGGCGCTGCGCCGATGGACGTATCCTCTGATTGAAGGGCGTCCGCTGGAGGCGCGTCCCGCGCGCAACTTCCAACTTGCCGAGGCGGATAACGGCGTCACCATCAAAACCGGCACCAACGGGGCAACGTGGCGATATTCCTGACTGGCTCGACCGGCTACATTGGCGGACACGTCGCCGCCAACCTGCTGGAACAGCACGGCGCATCCCTGAATCTGCTGATTCGATCCCGGGATGCCCACGAAGCTGAACTCCGGCTCTGGCAGGCCCTGCAGTTGCATCTGGACTTTCCACGTTTTTATGAGCACCTGCAAACTCGGGTGAGGATTTTCCGCGGGGACCTGACGGGCGAGCGTTTCGGTCTTGCCCGCGACGACTATGACCGGCTCATCCACACCAGCGATTCGGTGATCCACTGCGCGGCATCGCTCAACCGCAAGTCGGAAAAGAGCTGCCTGAACGTGAATCTGCGCGGCACGCTGGAAGTGCTTCAGTTGGCAATGCGGGTGCATCATTATCACGGCATGCGCCGCTTCAGTCACGTAAGCACTGTAGCGGTGGCGGGGAAGCGCCAGGACGAAGTCGTCGTCGAAGACAAGTCGATCGATTGGGAACGCTCGGATTACGATCCCTACGCCCGCACCAAGAAATTCTGCGAGCACATGATTCGGCAGTTGCTGCCGGAAGTCCCGATTACGATCTTCCGGCCGAGCATCGTGCTCGGCGACAGCCGTCGCGCCGAAACCACCCAGTTCGACATGGTGAAGGCGTTTGTCTTTCTTGCGGGACTGCCGATGCTGCCTTTCCGCCCAGATGACAAGATCGACATCGTGAACGTCGACTTTGTGGCCGATGCGATTGCCACACTGCACCAGACGCCGCAAACGCAATACGATGTGTACCATCTCTCGTCCGGCAAAGGCTCCCAGACCTTCCGCGAATTGACCAGCGCTCTGGCTGCCGCCCGGCAAAAACGCGGGCCGGTCTTTTTGCCGCTGCTGCAGCGGCCGTTTTCCGCGATGGTCAACATGCTTTCGAATTTCCGCGGTCCGGTCTCGCATGGCGCCTCCCTGATGAGGGTGTTCATGCCGTATCTGGTGTGGAACACGGTGTTCGACAACACTCGCGTAACCACTGAACTCGGCCGCAAGCCGGTGCCTTTTTCGCAATACAGCTTTCCGCTACTCAAGTTCAGCCGCGAGGGCAAGTTCACTTACCGTTACCAGGACTGGCCCGCTCAAGCCGGAGGTACAGCCGCATGATGGACTTCCTCCTCGAAGCCTGGGTCAGCGCCTCGATTGAAAAATCAAAAGCTGCGTGGATGCTGGGCAGGGGCAAGCCCTGGCATCCGGGAGAAAAGCTGAAGTTGCTGTTTGCTGGATACAACGGCACCCGCAACATGGGTTCGGACGCGCGGGTGGAAGAAATGCTACGGCAGATCCGGCACATTCTGGGCGCGCAGAACGTTGATTTCAGCGCCATGACCTTTAACTTCGAACGCTCCCGCGGCTATTTCGAAGGCACCACCCAGGTGCGTCTGCCCGACATTTTCCCGCCTTTCCTGGCCCGCGAAGTCCCCAAGCATCATGGCGTTGTCGCCTGCGAAGGGTCCATGTTCAAGAGCAAGTTCGCCAATGCGCTCACTACCATGATGATCGGATCGCTGGGCATTGCGGCAGCCGAGAACAAATTGTCAGTGGGCTACGGCGCCGAGGCGGGCCACATGGATCCGCTGGTGCGCAAGATGTGCGAACGCTTTTGCCACAATTCTCTGATCATTACGCGCAACGAAGAATCACGAACCATTCTCCGGGAACTGGGGGTGCCAACCGAGTTGGGGACAGACACAGCCTGGACTTTCGAGCCCCATCCCGCCGGGTACGGACAAAAGACTCTCCGTGGGGTCGGGTGGGATGGCAAAACCCCGGTGTTGGCAGTGTGCCCGATTAATCCCTTCGAATGGCCGGTCAAGGCTTCCGTAGCCAAGCTGGCTATCCACAGTCTCACCGGCGCCTATAAAGAAGAGCACTACCGCGGGCCGTATTTTCATAACTCCGGACCAGAGGCCACGCGCGCCTACGCGGCGTACCTCAATGCCATCGCCAAGGCGGTCGCCGCATTTCGCAAGCAGAAGAAAATCTTCGTAATCATGGTCGCGACCGAGCGCCTCGACGCCCGGCCGGCGAAGCGCATCTCCGAGCAACTCGACGGCGTGCCGGTGCTGACTTCTGAGGAATACAGCATCTACGAGCTGGTCAGTGTACTGCGTGCCTGTCACATGATGGCGTCCTCGCGCTATCACGGAATTGTGACTTCAATGCCGGGCCTCGTCCCATCGGCGGGCATTAC
>Ga0335081_10001789_pt1 | contig 34062 bp, 28 predicted proteins | sample Lox_Sample_35_FD_206713 | JGI IMG/M metagenome (GOLD analysis project Ga0335081, IMG submission 206713) | Soil microbial communities from Loxahatchee National Wildlife Refuge, Florida, United States - Lox_Sample_3.5 | ecosystem: Environmental > Terrestrial > Soil > Wetlands | place: USA...
CCGTCAAGTGACAAAGTGCCTCCGTTGCGAAGTTTTTCTGCTTCGCTGATTCCGTTTTCGCCGTCGTCGGTCCGCTTGATTTCAGTTCTCAGCCAGTACGGGACCGGCTAAACACCCATGGGGATTCCTCCAAGCTGGCGCCAGACCGACCAACACCGCTTGGGTCGCGACTTCCACGAGTCGCGACGATCCAGAAACACCTGCAGTACACCCGGCGCAGTCCCATTCAATACCGCAGTCGGCTCCCCCTGAACAAGTGAAACAGGGTCAGGTCTCAACATAAAACATTACGATTGACAGCGGCGGGATGGCGGGGGCAATCTGGTGGGGATGGCGCGACCGGTCAGGATTGAAGTCGGCGGCGGTTGGTAGCATGTGACCGCCCGCGGCAATGAGCGGCGGGCGGTGTTTCGCGACGACCGGGATCGGCGGTATTTTCTGGAGGTGTTGTCCGGGGCAGCGGAACGGTTCGGGTTACGGTGGCATGCCTACGTGTTGATGGACAATCTTTATCACCTCTTGGGGGAAACGCTCCATGCCAATCTCAGCCAGGCCATGCAATGGCTCCAGGTCCGCTATACCGTGTGGTTTAATCGTCGCCATCAACGGGTCGGGCATTTGTTTCAAGGCCGATACAAAGCGATTCTACTGGAGGCGGAATCGGCCGCGTGGGAACTGAGCCGGTACGTGCACCTCAATCCGGTGCGGTTGGGAGCTTTGGGTTTGGGCAAGGCGGATCAGCAACGGTCGCGGCGCGGTTTGAGTGTCACGGTCGATCCGCAACAGGTGCGCGAACGCATCCAGCGGCTGGGGCATTACCGGTGGAGTTCCTATCGAGCGTACGTGGGGTTGACGGACTCGCCACACTGGCTGACCACGGAGACGGTTCTGGCCATGGGAGGAGGCCGTGCGCGGCAGCAACGGGCACGGAACTATCGGCAGTACGTGGAAGAGGCCATCCGCGAAGGACGGGTGGCAAGTCCTTGGGAGCGACTGGAGGGACAATTGCTTCTGGGTCGTGCCGAATTCATCCGACAGATGAAACGCCGGATCAAGGGGAATGCACGGGAGCAGCCGCAGTTACGAGGGCTGCAAGAGAAGCGAAGTTTTGAGCAGATCGTGAAAGCGGTGGAGGAACACAAAGGGGAGAAATGGACCGAGTTTCGGGATCGCCGCGGAGATTGGGGGCGCGATGTGGCGTTATATCTGGCGCGGCACTACGGCGGAATGCGGCTGCGCGAATTGGCGGAACAGGCCGGTGCGCTTGATTATGGTAGCGTTCAGATGGCGGTGCGCCGCTTCGGACAACGACAGCAGCGGGACAAGTCCGTGCAAGAAATCGTGGCCCGATTGAGGAAGCAATTGTTTTATGTTGAGACCTGACCCTATTGGGGCCTTGTGTAGTCGCAGGCTTTACGCCTGCGGGGCGGAAAGGATGTACTCCGGAACGCACCCGTTAAGGGTGCGGCTACACCGGACAGTTGTATGTAGCCGCAGGATTGCCGTGAAAACGTCATCACGGCGTCTCAAGCTGCCAGTGCAGCTTTCGGCTTAGGCCTGCGCGGCCCGAACGCACCCGTCAAGGGTGCGGCTACTGTTCGGAAAAAGTGTGTCGCGACACCAGTGCTCTGTCAAAGTTGATTGGAAGGGTAGGGCGCGACCGCCGGGCGCGCCGCAACGGTCGGCCCGGCGGTCCGACCCTACCAACAACCCTTGTGATGCAGGTTGACGGAGCACTAGATTTGCGTCGGGATTACCGGATTGCGCCACGGGACCAGGAGGACAAGCTATCAGCTTTCGGCGGTTCAGCGTTCAGCCGAAGACGATGTCAAGTACGTGGCTTCGGAGCAGCGTTTTGCTCTTCTGCCCCCAACGCCTCTGTGAGCCAATGGGCGTTGTCGAGATGGAATTGACGGATTGCCAACAGCGCATCGTGGACATCCGCGAGGGCAGGCGATTCGACGATCGAATTGATCTCCTTGATAATATCGCGCTGGATTGACTCGGTCGTCTGAAGACAATCGCGCAATGATACTTGCTGGGGGCCTTCTTCCGTGGGTTTGGGCTGGCTCCGTACCGGCGCCCCGCCAAGTCGGCGGATCGTTTCCTCCAAAATGGCGCAGATCTCGGCGCACGACAGGAGTATCCGGTCGAGCAACTCGCATTGCCCGCCATCATGACATTGGCTCTTTGCCCGATGCAGCCAGCGCATGCCGACCAACTCATCGGCCAGCACCTTGTTCAGCTTTGATATCACTGCGACCGAGAATCAGTGTACAGCAAGGGCCGCAAATGGCGCCATCAGGGAAAGATACTACTGGAAAACCCTGAGAGATCTGAGGAACTGTTAGCCGTTACCCGTTGTCAGGAGCGAAAGCGCGTCTCAGCGTTTCGTTGGGCGGCAGCGCGGATTCATCAGTCGGTCTGACGCTCTAATCCAGCGCCAAGGGCAGGGTGACTTTGAATGTCGTGCCTGCCTCGGAGGAGGTGACAAAAGAAGCTTTCCCTTGCAGGTATCGTTCGCAGAGCAATTTGATGCTGTACGTCCCGATGCCACGCCCGCTGCCCTTGGTCGAAAACGAGCGATTGAATACCTGAAGCTGGACCTCACGAGGCATGACTTGGGAGTTTTTCACCCAGAAACTGACGTGCGAGTCGCCATCGAACTCGCATCCGGCCCAGACACCGGCGCCGGGCGGGGAGGCTTCCAAGGCGTTCTTCAACATGTTCCCCAAAATCCTCGTCAGTTGCGTCCGATCCGTACTCAACGGCACGTTCGCCGATGCCAGGTCGATCTGAATCGTTCTGGTGCGCGCTATTTCCAAACCGCGATACAGGTCGACGGCCTCCTGTAGAACGGACAGGGAATGCAGCGAGCTTGGATGGATGGGTAAATCGCCATTCTCGGCCGCCAGCAATTCTTTGTGGCCATTGACTTCATCGGTCATCCGTTGGACGCCGAGATGCAATTCCCGAATCAACTCGTCATCGTCGAGCGAGCCGGTTTGTGCCGCGAAGTCCGCGACGCCGGTCAACACCGTGAGCGTATTCGAGATGTCATGCAGGAAAGTGCGCTCCAACACTTGCAGCCTCTTTTCCTGGCTGATGTCCGTGGCGACGCAGATCGTAAATAACTCATTCTCGAACTTAAACGGGGTGGAAACCACGCGCAGGTCCAGCGCATCTGTGCCTGAATTGCGGAGCAGATGGCACTCTTCCGCGGCCTTTACTCCGCGCAAGGCAGACAGGATCGCCTTCACGGCTCCGCATTGAGAGCAAAATCGCGTCGTCCCGCAACCTCCGGGCGTCTCGTCGCAGTGCTGGCAATTCAATGCTTCGCCGGGCCGAAGCCCGTAGACGACCGAGCGATCCGTGAGTTTGAAAATATCTTCCACCGTCTTGTTGGCGTAAACGATCTGCCGATGTCGGTTGAGGATAAGCACAATATCGGCGACGGCGTCGTATAATTCGTTCAATCGGGGGATGCGCGAAGCAATGTCGACCTGGCGCTGTAATTCTTCGCCTTCAACACGCGTTGCGGCAGCAAACTCGGTAACAGGTTCCAAGAGGGATGTTTCCATAGGAGTTTGTTTTCAGCATAATGTGGGCCTCTGAATGCCGGGCTATTCCCGTGCAATTGTGGGCCATTCAAGCCCATCAATCCTGAGATAAGCGCTCATGTTTGAGACCGTTCCGACCATCGTGGGCATGACACGCATGTCCTTCCGATTAGCGACCGGTTCTAACCGACTCACCAAAGGCAGACAACCTTATTGGCGAGTTCCAAGAGCCTCCGCAAGCCAACGGATATTGTCAGTGTGAAATTGCCGGATCGCCAGCAACGGTTCTCCATAACCCGGCAAACCATGCTCTTCCAAAACCGCGTCAATGGGGGCGATGATGTCGCGCTGGTTTGATTCGGCTGTTTTGAGAGTGTCGGTCAGTGAAGCTTCAGGGGGTTGCGGTGAGAACTGTGCGGCCTGCGTGGGCACCGGAACGCCGCCGATCGCGCGTACGATATTCTCCAACTCGGTACAGATTTGATCGTACGCAGCAAGAACGCGTCGGATCAATTCTTTCTGACCGGGGTCGCGGCACCTCACCTCGGCCAACTGCAACGTGTTTCTGCAAGCTCGTTCGTCGGCCAAAATCTCATTCAATCTAACTGCGACTTCGGCCATGAGACAACTTGCGCCCGCCAGACAGGATGCATCAACAGGGAAAAACACCTAAGTCGTCCCTCTAACAATTCCTACACGATTAAAGAAGCCGAAGGAAATAAGCCGGCCTCTCTGTCTGCCGACGGAACCGAGCCAAGCCAAGAGGAGCGCGCGCACCGCAAGACTTGTTTGGCTTGTGGCCAGGTGCCGTTGCTCCCGATATTTCGCCGACTCACAGAGTCGGCCTACAACGGTCACGGTGACGAGATGCCCCGGTGCGCCCGCATGTTGCGGCTACTGCTCCGCATCAGTACGCAATCGCGGCGAAGACCGGAAATTCTTTCAGTCTCTCTCGGCCCTTGAGAAATGAGAGTTCGATCAGGAAATCGATCTCGGAAATCGACGCGCCCAATTGTCTGACGAGCGTGGCGGCGGCCATGGCCGTACCGCCCGTGGCCAGCAAATCGTCCACAATGATGACATTCTCGCCCTTCTTGACGGAGTCGATGTGCATTTCGCTGGTCTCGCTGCCGTATTCGAGGGTGTAACTGGTGACGACCGTTTTGTAGGGCAGCTTGCCCTTCTTGCGGACGGGAACAAGGCCGACGCCGAGTTTGTAAGCTACCGCCCCGGCAAAGATGAATCCACGCGCGTCCACGCCAACGACTGCGTCGATCTTTTTGCCTTTGTGGCGGTCGGCAATCGCATCGACGGCCATGCGGAACAGTTTGCCGTTTTGGAGGACCGGTGTGATGTCTTTGAAGAGAATTCCCTTGACCGGGAAATCTGGTACGTCGCGAATGGCAGCTTTCAATTCGTCGTACATGGCGGAATACCTAACGCATTGCGTCGGTAAAGGGAAGCGCAGAAACAGGCCCGCTGTGCTTCTGCAATCCAAGACCGTGTATAACTGTAGGCGCAGGCTTCAGCCTGCGCGGGAAAACTCGCACCCATGAAGGGTGCGGCTACAGGGAATTAGCGCACCCGTAAAGAGGGCGCCTACAAAAAACAGGCGCCTTAATTCCGAGAGACCGCGTTGGGACGGTCCTGCTTTTCCATGACGCGGCGGAGCTTCGTGAGAGCGATGTTCTGGATTTGGCGGACGCGCTCCCGGGTGACCTTGAATCGCTTGCCGACTTCCTCAAGGGTTCGCGGTTTGCTGCCATCCAGACCGAACCGCATCGTCAGGATCTCCGCCTCCCGGGCGTCGAGTTCCTCCAGAATGTCGCGCACTTCCTGCCGGAGTGTCTTGTCGCGCAGCAGCTCAAACGGCGTGAGAGCCGTCTCATCGCCAACGATTTCACTGAACTCGGTGGCGTCCTCTTCACCAATCGGTGCGTCGAGGCTGGCGGGGCGGACACTGATGGTGCGTAACTGGGCCACTTTCGACCGCGGCATATCCAGCACGTCGGCCAACTCCTGATCGGTCGGTTCACGGCCGAGCTTTTCGCTGAGCTTATGGCCGGCACGTTTCATCTTGCTGATCTTGTCAACCAGATGGACTGGCAAGCGAATGGTTTTGGCCTGATTGGCGAGCGCGCGTTTGATGGATTGTTTGATCCACCATGCGGCATAGGTGGAAAGCTTGCCGCCCTTCTTGGGGTCGAATCGCTCGACGGCTTTCATGAGGCCGATGTTGCCTTCGCTGATCAGGTCGAGCAGCGGCAGTCCGAAGTTGGAATAATCGTGGGCGATCTTCACGACCAGGCGCAAGTTGGCCTTGATCATGTCGGCTCGCGCCTGTTTGTCGCCCTTCTTGATGCGGGCGGCCAGACGGATTTCATCCTTCGGAGTCAAGAGAGGAATCTGCCCGATCTCGCGCAGATAAATCTTGATCCCGTTTTCGCTTTCTCTATCGCGGTCGATCACCATGTTGCCGTCACCCTACAAAGAAACGCCATTGCATTTCAGTTTCCCCGGCAGGCTATGCGGTCGTCGAGTCCTACGCAAGAACATTCAGATGTGCCATCGACCTCACGCCTGTCACTCGTTTAGATGCCGGCACCCGGCATTTGGTTCAACGGAACTTCGCGTAAAGAATCGGGGCGGGTATTTTCGCACCCGCCCCGACGATTCTCACCGTTTTCGTGAGTTTAGCTGATCTCGCGAGCTTTGGCCGCCTTTTCTTCTTTGAGTACGGCTTGTGCCGCTGCCAGACGCGCCACCGGGACGCGGAATGGGCTGCAGCTTACGTATGTCAGCCCGATGCGGTGACAAAACTCCACGCTGGCCGGGTCGCCGCCGTGTTCGCCGCAAATGCCCAACTTGATGTTGGGACGCGTCTTGCGGCCCTTTTCGATGGCGATTTGCATGAGTTGGCCAACGCCCGCCTGGTCGATGGTCGCGAACGGGTTGCTCTTGACGATTTCCAGTTCCTGATAATGCGGCAAGAAAGAACCGCTGTCGTCGCGACTCATGCCCAACGTGGTCTGCGTCAGGTCGTTGGTCCCGAAACTGAAGAATTCGGCGTCCTTCGCGATCTCGTCGGCGCACAGCGCGCCGCGGGGGATTTCGATCATGGTGCCGACCATGTAGGTGATTTTGGTCTTCTGTTCTTCCATGACCTTTTTCGCCGTGTCATTGACGATTGCCAATTGGTTCTGCAATTCCTTCGGAAAACCAACCAGCACGATCATGATTTCCGGTTTGACGGGTATGCCTTCCTTGCGCACCTGGATGGCGGCTTCGATGATCGCCCGGGTCTGCATCTCGGTGATTTCCGGGAAGGTAATTCCCAAGCGGCAGCCGCGATGACCCAGCATCGGGTTGGCCTCGTGCAACGCTGCCACACGCGCGGCGACCTTCTCCGGGCTGATGCCAAGTCGATGAGCCGTGACGCGCTGCGTCTCGCTGTCGTGCGGCAAGAACTCGTGCAAAGGCGGATCGAGCGTGCGGATGGTGACCGGGTGGCCTTCCATCGCGCGGAAGATGCCGGCAAAATCATCGCGCTGCAGTGGCAGCAATTTGGTCAAGGCTTCTTTGCGCGCTTCCGTCGTTTCCGCCAGAATCATCTCGCGCATCGCGTAAATCCGGTTGCCCTCGAAGAACATATGCTCCGTGCGGCATAGGCCGATGCCAGCCGCGCCGAACGCAATCGCGTTGGCGGCCTGGTCGGGTTGGTCGGCATTGGTACGAATGCCCAGTCGGCGGATTTTGTCCGCCCATTTCATCAGCTTGTCGAACTGTTGATACGTGGGAGCTTGATTCGGAGCGAGCGACTTGGCAATGAGCACCTGCACAACTTCGCTGGGTGCGGTCTTGAGTTCGCCCTCGTACACTTCGCCGAGCGTTCCGTCGATGGAGATATAATCGCCTTCCTTGATGGTATGCCCCGCAACCTGCATCACACGCGCCGTGTAATCGATCACGATATCCGCCGCGCCGCAAACGCAGATCTTGCCCATCTGCCGGGCTACCAGTGCCGCATGCGACGAAACGCCGCCGCGCGCTGTGAGAATGCCTTCGGCCGCAATCATGCCGCGGAGATCTTCGGGGCTGGTTTCAATACGGCAGAGCAATACGCGTTCGCCTTTATGGGCGCGGGCGACCGCGTCCTCAGCGTTGAACACGACCCGACCGGAAGCCGCGCCGGGTCCGGCAGCCAGGCCTTTACACAAGAGGCGTCCCGCTTTCACAGCGGCGTCGCGGTCCTTGCGGTCGAAGATCGGCGCGAGGACTTGCGTCAGGGAATCGGCTGGCACCCGACGGACCGCTTCCTTCCAATCGATCAGTTTTTCGCCCACCATTTCGACCGCCATACGCACAGCAGCCAGGCCCGTGCGTTTGCCGTTGCGGGTTTGGAGCATGTAGAGCCTGTTGTCTTCGATGGTGAACTCGAAATCCTGCATGTCCTTGAATCGCGACTCCAAAGTTTTGCAGACGGTTACCAGTTCGCCATGGGCCTTGGGCATCTCCTGTTTCAATTTGGCGATGGGCTGCGGCGTGCGCACACCGGCCACGACGTCTTCGCCCTGCGCGTTGATCAGGTACTCGCCGTAAAACACTTTTTCGCCCGAGGCCGGGTCGCGGGTGAACGCGACGCCCGTGGCGCTGGTGTCGCCGAGATTGCCGAACACCATCGTCTGCACGCTGACGGCGGTACCCCACTCGTGCGGAATGTTGTATTTGCGCCGGTACACGATCGCCCGGTCATTCATCCAGGAACCGAATACCGCGCCGACGGCGCCCCAGAGTTGTTTGACCGGATCCTGCGGAAATTCCTGACCAGTCCGCTTGCGGATCAGGGCTTTGAATCGGTCAACCAGTTGCCGTAATTGTTTCGCATTGAGATCCACGTCTTGTGCGGCGCCGACTTCCTGCTTGAGTTCGTCCATCACTGCGTCGAAGGGCTCATGCTCGTCGCGGCCGGCCTTTTGGACGCCCATCACGACGTCGCCGTACATCTGGACAAAGCGGCGGTAACAATCCCAAGCCCAGCGTTCGTTGCCGGATTTGCGGGCAATGACCTCGACCGTATCGTCGTTGAGTCCCAGATTGAGAATCGTGTCCATCATGCCGGGCATTGATTCGCGCGCGCCGGAGCGAACCGAAACAAGGAGCGGATTCTGGCGGTCGCCGAATTTCTTGCCGGTGACCTGTTCCAAGTGCGTCAAGGCGGTCTTGACCTGTTCGTTGAGAACCTTGGGGTAGGTCTTCTTGTTTTCGTAATAGTACGTACAGACTTCCGTGGTAATGGTGAATCCCGGAGGCACCGGCAGGCCGATGCGCGTCATCTCGTGTAGATTGGCGCCTTTCCCACCGAGCAGCGGTTTTTGCGAGCCATTGCCGTCAGCCTTGCCACCACCAAAAAAGTAAACGTACTTCGGCGCTTTCTTACTCGAACGTTTTGCTGTCTTGTTCTTGGGCATGTTCTCGAACTTCCTTGTGAATTTGTACTGCCTGCTCAGAGGCAGGAATTGAGTTTTCTAATAACGGGGGAAAATCTTCGCGGCGCAGTCTAACAAAACCGCCCCCCCTGTCAACGTCCCTTTCGGCGCGTCCCGAGCCGAAGGATCGGCGACCGGTCTTACTTCAGGTCGCGAACAAAGCGGTCGATGTGTTCGACGGCTTTTTCAAGATCGGTCATCTTGCCGGAATAGCTGGCGCGGACAAATCCTTCGCCGCCGGGACCGAAAGCGTCGCCTGGTACCATCGCGACGCGCTGCTGTTCGAGCAACTTCATGGCGAACCCGCGCGACGTCAACCCGGTTTCACGGATTGACGGGAACGCATAGAAGGCGCCGTTGGGCATGTGACAGGGCAGGCCGATTTCGTTGAACGATTTCACGATGAAATTGCGTTGCAGCCGGTACTGCTCGCGCATTTTCGCCATCTCTTCCGCGCCGTGCTCCAAGGCCTCGCGCGCCGCTTCCTGGCTGATGATCGAGGCGCAAAGCATGGAGTATTGATGGACCCGCAGCAGCGCTTCGGTGAGAGCGACCGGTGCGCAGGCGTAGCCGATGCGGAATCCGGTCATCGCGAAGGCTTTGGAAAACCCGTGCAGGAAAATGGTGCGCTCCTTCATGCCCGGCAATGCGGCGATGGAAGTGTGCTGACCGGAATAGGACAGTTCGCTGTAAATCTCATCGGTCAACACCAGCAGATCGTTCTCGATGCAGACCGCCGCGAGCTTCTGGATGTCATCTGGTGTAAGCGTGGCGCCCGTCGGATTGGTTGGAAAATTCAAAACGATTGCTTTCGTGCGGGGCGTGATGGCCGCTGCCACATCCGCAGCACACAGCGAGAAACTGTTCTTCGCGCTTGTCTGAATCGCCTGACCAACGCCGTGAGCGAGACGGACGCTGGGATTATACGAAACGTAGCACGGTTCGTGGTAAAGAATCTCGTCGCCGGGATTAATAATGGCGCGCAGGGCGATGTCGAGGGCTTCGCTGACGCCGACAGTGACCAGGATTTCCGTGTTCGGATCGTAGTCGACATGGTAACCATTTTGCAGGTACTTGCTGATGGCGCGTCGAAGTTTCAGCAGCCCAAAATTCGACGTGTACCCGGTCTGTCCGCGTTCGAGTGAATATATGGCGGCCTCGCGGATGTGCCAGGGGGTGACGAACCCTGGCTCGCCGATGCCCAGGGAAATCACGTCATCCATCGACTGAACGATATCGAAGAAATCACGAATCCCCGAGCGTGGGATGCCTTGAACATGCTCGGCGACAAAGTCTTTTCTCATCTGAGGAGCTTTCGACATGGGACGGGCATTCTAGCAGGCCAATCCTCCAAAGCAAGCGGCTGGGGCGCTTTGTGCATAGGAAAGCTTCCTATGCAAGAAAACTGCTTTGGAGTGCAGATTTGTATGGACAAGCGGAAACCGAAGTGTTATCAACGCGATTGTTTTGGTGAGTCGTGCGAGAGCGGAGTCATTATGGTGATAGAATGACTGCTTTCTGAATGTTTGATGGAATAAATCCATCGACGGCGACTCTTAAGTACAGCCGACAAGGCTGTGGGTTGATGGCAAGGTGATAAGGGGCGCTTGCGAGGCGCTACAAATGGAGAGGGAACGAGTATGACAAGGCGAGGGGTCATTCCGTTTATCTTGATGGCATTGGTGTGGTGCACGGTCAGCACCGCTACGGTCTTCGACTTAACTGGGGGAGGAACAACTACTTTATCTACTGTTGTTGGCGCGAATTCTGGCAATTCGATATTAGTCGGCGACAAGTTGTTAAGCGGATTTACTTTCAACGCAACCGGCAACGATCCTGTAAACCTACTTGGGGCGGATAACATTTCCTTGATGGGACGTTCAAATTCGTTTGGCTTTGGGATAAGGATTCAGGGAGGATTTGACGCACAGGGTACTCAGAATTTTGACTATGTCTTCGATTATACAGTGACCGTTACGAATGCCGCATTCTTGATTTCAGATCTCCACATGGTCTATAACGGGCTTGTTGATGCCCCAGGATCGACTAGTGTCACGGAGACGTTCTTTACGAATGACCTCTATGTTGGCCAGATAAGCGTATACGATCCCCCCACTACGAATATGTCTGCGACTGTATACCTCGACACGCCGGTGTCGTCATTGTCTGTTACGAAAGACATTAACGTAAACGGAAATAACGGTGGCCAGGGCAAGATTTCATTTGTCGATCAGGTCTTTTCGCAAGTACCCGAACCTTCTTCATTCGTGCTGGTGGTCTCGGGACTGGCGACATTGTGGTTCTGGCGACGGCGAAGGAGTTAGGACGCTGTTCAAATTCAGTTGTTAGTTGTTTAATGGTGGCGGGCAGACCGCCGTGGGGAAAGATGGGTCGGGGCGGACTCATGGAGGACTGGTAAGATGGCGAAAGAAATAAGGACGCCGGCTTTGACATCGAAAGCATGTCGGGTTGGCGTGTGCACATTCATCTCAATGTTGGTTTTGTCGTTGACAAGCTACGCAGTTGAGCCGGGTATGTTGGCTCTGGATTCGGTCGAGAACTTTGCGGCATATGCCAATGGTTCTCTGAATGTAAGTGGCACGACGACAATTAATGGCGACCTCGGGCTTGGCCCGAATGGGACGCAGAATTTCCTCACCACCCCCACCGTCAGTGGAACGTACTCCAAGAGCGGCCTTGACTACGTGTCCACGACAATCACCAGCGTTTCTGCGTATGCGGCTGGCCTGATGGCAAACCAGACGATCAGTTATATTAATAATGGTACCACCATCACAGGCAACGGCGGCTATACTATCGTCAATGTTGGGTCGATCAGCCTCAGCGGCGTCGGAGGCCACAAGCTGACGCTATCAGGCGGGGCGGATGACATTTTCGTCTTGAATGTATCAAACAGCGTAAGTTTCTTGCAGACCAGTTGGGCGCCGGTCGTATTGAGCGGCGGCGTGACAGCGGATCACGTGCTGTTTAACTTGCTGAACGCGTCTCCCACTGCCAACGCCCTGTTTGTAACGAATGGTGTAACGCTCGTTGGTACGTTTATCGCACCAAATGCCAGCATGTTGCTTGGGTCGGTCACTCTCGACGGGGGCGTTTTTGCAGGCGGAAATGACCTGGCACTTAATGGATCGACAATAAACGCGGATATTTTTATGCTTCCGGAGCCTTCCAGCTTCGCTCTGGTTGTTATCTCATGCCTCCTCGGCTTGGGTCTGTGGCCGCGCCGCCGGCACCACGCTAGCGCCTAAAATCGACAGTTTAGATTGCTATGGGCGACAAACGAATGTGTTTGTTGCCCATTTTTTACGCCGTGCGTCAATTTATTGTAGCGGCGCTCTACGAGCGCAGTGGGATCGAGGGTTTTCAGTGATCGGCAGTCGCACTCGACGCCGGGGAGAGGCCAAGGGGTCACAGGCGGCAAACCGCCGCAACAGTTCCGAAACTGACATACTGTTTTCGGACTCCCTGGCAAAATTTTCTTTGTGTTGCCGCATTTTACGCTTGCATTCAGCCGCGAGTTTTGTGAGAGTGCATTGACTTGGAGAGGCCGTAACAGTTGGCTTGGGCAAGAAGCCGTAGTTTTGTAAGCAGTCCTTGCCCCGGCGGAGTTTTCCACAGCGAGGTGGAAAGAATTTGGTTCAAAACGGGTGCGCGCGAGTTGCGTCGTACTCAGATCGGGAGGGAGACTATGAAAAGGGCGAGGGTGGCTGGAAGTGCGAGTTTTTGGATAAAGCTGGTCGCGTTAATGGTGGTCAGTTCGGGTCTTGGCTTCAATCAACTGCAGGCAGCGACCCCCACACTCTATGAGTCGGCCTATACAGGCCCGGGTGGAGCCGCCAATTTCTATAAGGTTAATCCCGACACGGGCGCAGCCACGCTGATCGGGGCAATTGGCTTCAACCAGGTTGGCGCGATTGACTTTGACCCATCGGGGGGAGCACTTTACGCGGTGGGCAACCGCGTGTCGGACGGCACACAGGTGCTGCTAACAATCAATCCAACGACGGGCGCGGGAACCGAGATCGGCCCCACCACGCTGTCCGGCAACGTTCAAGACATTTCGTTCCGTAACAGTGATGACGCTCTGTTTGGATACTCCGGCGGCTATATCTACACCTTCAACATAACAACCGGTGTAGCGACTCTGTTGGGCGATACAGGCGATGGTTTCCCCAGCGGCAATGGATTGGCCTTTGATCCGTTCGATACCCTGTACAAAGCGGATAATAATAACCTCTGGACTATCAACCAGTCCACTGGGGCCGGAACCTCCGTATTGAGCCTGAGCTATCCCATTGCGGGCTCTCGCGCCAACGGGATGGACTTCGATAACTCGACGGGAATTTTGTGGGCGTCGGTGAACGCTGGCTCAGGCGGAAGCGGAATGAACTATCTTGCCACGATTAACGTCGACAACGGAGATGTGACCGAAGTCGGCATGACCCAGAGCGGGTCGGATGCGCTGGTCGTAAGCATCGCCCTGATTCCCGAACCAGGTACTTTTACACTGGTCGGTCTGGGCTTGGTAGGCTTGCTGACGTTGCGGCGACGCAAGAAGTAATCAGGTCGTCTTACTTCGAGATTCACTTGATTAGTTGGTGATGGCGGAAGCCTTCTGTTTCGTTCAGAAGCGCCCGGTGGGGCCGTCATGATACCCACTGAATTGCAGCACCTCGCCGACTCCCGACCGGGTGTCTTGACGATGCCTGGACCCTCGGTCTGTTTCCTTGCGCTGAGTTTTCTTGGTTACGCTGCGCTGCAAACGACCGGTAATCCTCCTTTTGCCGCGCTGATATTTGCTTGATTTCGGCGCGTCAATGGGAGTACTTGTAGCATTTGTCGTTTGCCCCGTCTGTATTGAGGAGGCGAAAGGGTTGAGGGGGTTTTAGGTGAGCAGTCTGCGGATTATGGCGGATGTTAACTGCGAGCATGTGGGAATAACTCGAACCTCCCATATCTTGTCCAATCTACGGTTGGTTGCCTCTGGCGAGAGCTTGAGAATCACGTATTCTGAATCAGTTGGCCGGTTACTGGTAACCAGCACTCGGGCTTATCTGCTCTGCTGCACCTTGGTTGGAGCCACCCTGTTTTTTCACTTCGCCACCTTGGCCGATGCCCAGTACACGGGCAACTTCCAAACCAACACCATCGGTGGCGTAGTCAGCAATTGGACGGGCAACTACATCGTTGGCTCGAATACATTCGCGGATGCGTTGCTGATTGAGAATGGCGGGGTGCTGTCGAACGGGTTCGGTCAACTCGGTTGCCAGCTCAGTAGCAATAATAGCGTGCATGTGGTCAACAGGGGCGTTTGGCGGAACGAGAGACTTTATGTTGGTGACGACCGAGCCTCTGGCAACTCATTGGTGGTGTCTGGTGGAACCGTGCTCGCCACCGGTCTTACCGTGGGTTTGGGCTCGGGGTCTTGCGATAATTCTGTCGAGCTGGATAGCGGTAGCATGATTGTCACCAACGCAACCGCGGATGCCGTTTTGGAAGTGCGCAGCGGCAAGTTGATCCTCAATGGTGGCGTACTGCAGGCGGATCGACTGGTGATGACGAACGCCTCTGGTCAGTTTGTTCGTAACGGCGGCACGCTGATCGTCGGCAGCCTCGTGCTCGACCCAAACCTGGACGCCAATGGCGATGGCATGCCCAACGGCTGGGAGCAGGCGTATGGCCTTGATCCACTAGGGGCCGTCGACATTCACGCGGATCACGACAATGACGGGTTGACAGACCTGCAGGAATTTCAGGCCGGGACTGATCCGACCGATAGCGACTCGGCACTCAAGATACTTGGAATAAAGGAACAGGGATGTGATGTTCTGGTCACTTGGGAGGCCGGCGGAGGTCGGACCAATGTGCTTCAGGCGGCACGAAGCCCGTGGGGCGCGTATTTCAATATCAGTTCCAATATCGTGATAACCAGCGTTGGGGATATCGCCACGAACGTATGCGACACAGGCGCGGCCACCAACACGAATTCCCGCTACTATCGCGTGGCTACCCGGAGCACTTCAGTTACGGGCACGATGGCGCCCTCTTTGGCCGTCACGTCGCCCGCGAACAATTCTTACACCACCAATTCGACCGTATCTGTTGCGGGTACAAGTGCCAGTGCCGCCGGCGTTGCGGGAGTCGACGTGAATGGCTTTGCGGCTTCGAGCACCAATGGCTACGGCAACTGGGTGGCGACGGTCTCGGGTTTGACCGCTGGCACGAATACACTCTCGGTGCTCGCCGGCGATAATGTTGCGCCGGCGAACATCGCGACCAACAGCACTCGAGTAATCTATGCCGTTGGCGATTTCGACGGCAATGGCGATGGATTGCCGGACGCCTGGCAGATTCGATATTTCGGCTCGGTCTACGCGCTGAATGCGCGGCCAAGTGTCGATGCCGATGGAGATGGACTGAGCAACTTCGAGGAGTATCAACTTGGTACGAACCCGCAGAATCCCGATTCCGATGGGGATGGAATTTCCGATGGGCCGCTTGCGCCGTCGGGTAGCGGGCTGCAAACGGGTCCAGATCCCGATCTGGTGATGGTCAGCGGCAGCGTCTGCTATCCATTCACAGGAGTTGCCGCCGTTACCATTGGCATGCTCAATATGAACGTTGGGCTGGCGCTCTGTCCATTTGTGCGAGTGAGTCTGAATCCAACAATGTCGCCGTCAACGCTCTTCAATATGTCGGGCGGCCCGGCAACCTATACTTTAGCGGAGGATTACAACCAACCCACCAATGACATCTACGTGCAATTTGCCGACTTGAACACCAACGTGTTGGGGCAGGTAATCCATAGAACGATTCCGTTCTTTTTCGAACCGGATTCTGCTCGCAACGTAGCCACCTGCGGGATCGACACCAACCTGGCCATAGCGGCACTCGATACCAACTCAGATTGGTGGGCGCGCAACGTGGCGATCTATACGACCATGGACGATGCTTCAACCAACTATGTGAGGAACCCCAATTGTTGGGCACAGGGGTTCGACCTCACTTGCATTGCGGCTTACAACTCATACGAGGGGAACGCGCGGTGTGGGGGCACGCTGATCAGTCCGCGCCACGTTGTCTTTGCCAACCATTATTATCCTCCAAACGGTACCGAGATGCGCTTCGTGGCCAACGACAATACGGTGGTTACTCGCGTGCTCTCAAACTCAGTCCAGATCAATCTCACGGATCTACGGATCGGCGTACTGGACTCTGATGTCCCAACCAATCTGGTTACTTTTGCCAAAGTCTTGCCATCCAGCTTCACGAACTATTTTCCCAATTCGCTCAAGCCCATGTCTTCAAAGTACATCCCGGCACTTTGTCTCAATCAAAATGCAGACGCCCTGGAATCAGATATCTCGGGCGTGACTGCAGGTGTCACGTTCCAGGCGCCCACCGATCCTACGCGCAGCGAGTTTTACGAGGACAAAACTTCCGGAGATAGTGGCCAGCCGGGGTTTATAATCCTCAACGGGCAATTGGTGCTGCTTACGGTTTATACTTATGGGGGAGCTGGGTCCGGCTGGTTCATCCCCGGGTATTTGGATCAAATCAACGCGGCGATGGCGGCGCTGGGCGGAGGCTATAGCGTGACGACGGTGGACCTGAGTCCATTTACATCCTGCAATGGCGACAGCGTGCCGTCACCGTAGTCTGATATCTCAGGCTGGTTAGCCGGAGATGTGGCCAGGTCCGTATCGGCTTCAGGTTGGCATCTTGCCATATTGCTGGCTGTCCAAATGGGAAGTTGGTGCCGAAAAAGCGAAGTCGAACAAATAACCTGGTTGCTCCCTGCAAAATCTAAGGACTTACCTTCAACCGCTCGACTTCTTCGTCACCGTCCATCATCACCGCCTGCTCCTTGTAAGTCTTGAGCATGAAATGCGTGGCGGTGGAGGTTACGCCCTCGAGACTGGCCAACTTCTCGGCAACGAATTGGGCAACCTCTCGCAGGGAGCGGCCTTCCACAAAAATCAGCAAATCAAAGGCTCCCGACATCAGAAACAGGGAAGTGACTTCCTCGAACTTGGCAATGCGCCGGGCAATGCGGTCAAATCCGCCTTCCCGTTCCGGCTGCACCTTGACCTCGATGACAGCCTTGACGAGGGCCGTATCGACTTTGTCGTCGTTGATGACCGCTTTGTAGCCGAGAATGATCTTATCGTCTTCGTATTGTTTGATCCGTCGCCGGACCTGATCGGCAGGGAGATCCAACATCTTTGCCAAATCATCCGGGGTTCGCAGTGCGTGCTCTTCCAGAAGCTTCAATAGTGGATCCATGTTTCCTCTTGTCCTTTTGGAAATGGTCGGGACGGCGAGATTCGAACTCGCGACCCCTTGCACCCCATGCAAGTGCGCTACCAGACTGCGCTACGTCCCGACGCAGACCGCGACGGACTCTAACACAGCTCACTCCTCCGACCAACGAAATTTTCGTCCGGCTCGTGAACGCCGAGGGTGCCGAAGTTTCAAATCAGCAGGTAGGCGGCAAATAGCTCGCCGAACAACGCGCTAATTTCGATGACGTAGAGCATGCCGGTGGCGGCTTGATTTGCTTTCTCCTGGGCGCAACGCAGAACCAGTAATCCCAGCCCCAAGGGCAAAATCAGACCCCACAATATTCGCATCATGAAAAAGAACAGGTTGCCGTGGGGCGACCAGAGAGAGGGAATGAGCCGGTTGCCCAACTCAGGGTCATAATCCCCGAGCAATAAGACGGTAAAAAACACGACGAGAATTCGCAAGCCGACCGCCCCCAGTATGATTTGCGCGAAGCGGAGCAAGTGCTCGAATGAAAGCCGGCGCATCAACAGATACCAATGACCGAGGATCATTCCGACGTTGACCGAGCCAAGCAACAGAGCGCCGGTCAAAACGCTGGCATCGAAGAACCAGGGAACGTTGGTAACGACATGTCGGGTTTGCAGCGTCAATTCGGCGAGAGGCAACAATCCGAAAATAAAACCTACAAACCCCGACAGGATCAGCAGGGCCCGGCCCAAGTCCGGTTTCTCCAACCGGAACGCCCCGTAGGCCGCCGTGGCCCCAATGACAGTAAAACCCAAAAAACGCACGTCGCCCCAGCCGGCTTGTAAGATCATTTTCAAAAGCAACAAGGCCACCGCCGACGTTAGCGCGGACAAGATGCTGGTAAAAGTGAAGAAGCTCAGGCGAATTTCGCGTGGAGGAATCAGGCAGGTCATCAGGAGACTGCCGACGCTCAATTCTGTCAACACAACGGCGAGAACTTGGATCAGGTTCATGCTTCGAGCGAGTTTAGACGCGATGGTGCACTGATTGTTAGGATTGCCCGCCGGTAATCTGTGCGGACCGGATTACCGTCCCACCACCACGACCGAATTCTTGCCTCCGTAACCGTCATCCTCCTGAGCCGGATTCTCTGGATCCGGCATCCATTTGCCGTCGACGATGAGTTTGTAAAGGTGACGGCCCGCAGGAAGTGACAGCGTTGCAGACCAGACTCCGTTCGGCCCCTTTTTCATGGGCACGCCTGACGGGTCCCAATTGACGAAGTCCCCCGTAACAACTACCGAATGCGCGTCGGGAGCCGTCAGGGTAAACTCGACGTTCCACAATTTACCCGTGGTTGGTGGCGGCGGCCGGTGGAGGGGAGGAGGAACAGGTCCTTCCGGAACCGTGGGACCGGGTCGGGGCGAGGGAGCGGGCCGGACCGCAGTCTTCTTGTGGAACAGCAAAGTCGCCGCCAAGGCCGCGATGACGATCAGGAGAATCACCACCAATGCCACCGGCGTCGCAGACTTTCTCTCCGGCGACGCGGCTACCGGCTCCGGCGGTTTTGGTTCCGGGTGCAGATCCACGCCGAGCCGTTTGGCCGTCGCTTCGGTCTTCGCGTCCTTGAGGTCCAGCAACAAGGCATCGTAATCGCGGTAACGAAGGAAAATGCTCTTGTTGAGCATCTTGTTAACGACTTCTTCCGTCTTGCGGGTGAATTCCGGATTGAAATCGCGCAGCAACGGCGGTTTTTCATTGAGCCTTTTTTCCGCCAGTTCCTCGGGAGTTTCGCCCTCGAACGGCGGATGGCCGGTAAGCATTTGGAACAAAGTGGCACCGAGGCTATACACGTCGCTGCGGAAATCCTCGGCCCGCTGACCGACCCGCTCGGGAGAAATGTAATAGGGTGAACCCCAGATGCCCTCACCCGGCGCCACTTCGACATTCGCCAGTTTGGCGAGACCGAAATCGAGAATCTTCGCGCCGACGTCGTCGGTGACGAAAATGTTGGCGGGTTTGATATCGCCATGGATCATTTGATTCTTGTAGGCGGCCCGCAGACCTTCCACAACTTCGATTGCGATATCCAACGCCCGTTCCTCATTGATCGGGCCTTGCTTCTCAATGATCTCGCGGAGGGTGTGGCCCTTCAGCAACTCCATGACGATGTAGTACTGCGCCGACTCTTCGCCGACGAAATAGATCTGAACGATATGCGGGTGACTGATCGAGGCAGCGGTGCGCGCTTCTTCCAGAAAATCGTTGAGGAATTTCGGATCGTGCGCCAGGTTCTCGCGCAAAACCTTAATGGCGACCTCCCGATTCAGCGTGGGATCGAACGCGCGAAAAACCGTCCCCATGCCGCCGTGGCCGATTTCCTCTAGTAAATTGAAATGCCCCAGTTGTGACGAAAGCGCCATTGACCTCTGTGATTCTATTGATTCTTCGCCCCGACGCAAGCTTTGGTTGCACGAAGCTTCGGACAACCAGTCCGGTGCGAACGCGGCATCAACATCGGTGCCTTGCGGTGCATCGCGTTTTCCCTATACAATGATACCGTGAACGAGATCGCGCACAATGTCGAGCGCATTCGTGAACGCATCCGGGCTGCGGCCCTGCGAAGCGGTCGTCAGCCCGAAGAGGTGACGCTGGTCGCCGTCAGCAAGACCGTCGATCCGAAACACATCGAGGCGGCGATGGCCACGGGCCAAACGCTGTTTGGCGAAAGCAAGGTGCAGGAAGCGCGCGCCAAGATTCCGTTTGTTTCGCAACGGGCCCGCTGGCATTTGGTCGGGCACTTGCAGTCGAACAAAGCCCGGGAAGCCGTCGCCCTATTCGAATTGATTCATTCTGTGGATAGTGTCAGGCTGGCAGTCGAACTGAACAAATGGGCGGAGCGCGCCGGCAAGGTGCAACCCATCTTGCTGGAAGTGAATACCTCGGGCGAAGCCAGCAAATTTGGTTTGAAACCCGAAGATGTGCAGGCCGCGTTACGGGAGGTGTGCCAACTGCCGCGAATCGAGGTGCAAGGACTGATGACGATCGCCCCATTCTTTGAGGACGCGGAACAGGCTCGACCGTCTTTTCGACGCCTGCGTGAACTGCGCGACGCGGCCGGTTTACGCGAACTGTCCATGGGCATGACGCACGACTTTGAGATCGCGATTGCAGAAGGCGCTACCCTCGTGCGGATCGGCACTGCGATCTTTGGAGAGAGAACTGGCCGCCATAGAGTTGACGAAGGAGGAAATCCAGGAAATGAGCCTGAATAAGAAGGTGGCGTTCATCGGAGCCGGCAATATGGCCGAGGCCTTGATTCGTGGACTGCTTGCCACGAGTGCAGTCGCGCCCTCGGAAATTGTGGCCACGGATATTCGGCCGGAGCGCTTGGAATTCTTCACCAAGACTCTCGGTATTGGCGCTGCCCGCGACAACGCCTCTGCCGCCAACGACGCAGAGGTTCTGGTTCTGGCCGTCAAGCCACAACAGACGAGCGAAGCACTCGCCTCTCTACGTCCTCCACCGGCTGTCCTGTTCATCAGCATCGCTGCCGGTGTGACCACTTCCCGGATTGAACGGGAACTGGGCGGTCGTGTTCGCGTGATTCGGGCGATGCCCAATACACCAGCTCTGGTTGGCGCCGGCGCCACGGCGTTGGCCAGGGGTGCGCATGCCACCAATGAAGATTTGGCCACCGCGGAAACGATTCTCGGGGCCGTCGGTTTGGTGGTCCGGGTGGATGAAACACAAATGGACGCCGTTACAGCGCTGAGCGGCAGCGGCCCAGCCTACGTTTTCCTGGTGGTTGAAGCGATGATCAAGGCGGGTGTTGCGCAAGGGCTGACCGAATCATTGGCGAAGAAGCTTGCGGTACAGACAGTTTATGGGGCGACAAAATTGCTGATGGAAAGTCCTGATGAGCCGCAGGCCTTAAGGCGAAAAGTAACCTCACCCGGCGGCACAACGGAGGCGGCACTGAAGGTCATGACCGACCGCAAGCTCGTGAAGACTTTTGCCGAGGCGATCAAGGCCGCCGCCCATCGCAGCAAGGAGATGTCGGGCCCCGACTGAGCGGTGATGTGCGAAACATCTGGGCGTGGAATTCCTTTGAGAAAGTGTACCTTTCGCGCGACGTTCCTCAGCACGTGTGCGCGATACAGAAAAGTTGGATCTAGCTGCAGGACACGTTCTTGTTCTGGCTGAGTTCTCAGGGACCACTTGCGCCACGAAGCCGATCTTCCTTTCTGGATCAATATCTTATCTGCTCGCAAATCATAGAATTCACCCAAATAAAAGTGCGTCCAAGACTGGTCATGCGCTGCCTGCTTGTGCCGCAATGTTCTTCGTAAATGAAACAACCCTCTTCTGATTTTGGGAGGATTCGACGTATAATGCACCATGCCCAAGCCAATGCGCGCTTTAAATCCAAGATCGAGAACCGAACTGCGGTGAAGTTCGGAGAGGTAGCCTTCTCTTGCCTTCTGGAGATCGTGATCAACTCGTGCCTGCTCGGCTTCTAGAAAGAATTTCTCTCGTTGTTCTGTGATTGGGGGCAAGTCCTCACTCATGACAAAGTTGTTTCGAATCTCGAGTGTAGCCGGTTGGCTGGCCGCCCCTCACTCATAGACGCGGAGTTTAGCTAGATCCGGGAAGCACGGCAAGCTATCAGCTTTCAGCCGGTCACGGCACTGACGGCGCTGTGCGTGATGCTGTCTCTTGCTGAAGATGAAATATTTCTTGCGGCTAAGGCGTTGCCGTTGCTTGGGCTTTGCTCTCTGCCTCCAACGCGTTTCGCAGGTTGAACTGCGCCTCGGTGAAATCGGGTTTGATCCGCAAGGCCTGCCGATAATGCTCGATCGCCTCTGCCACTCGGCCCACTTGAAATAGCGCCAGCCCCACATTGTTATGTGCCTCGGCGGAGTCGGGATTGATCCGCAGCGCCTCCTGGTAATGTTCAATCGCCTCTGGCACCCGGCCCAGTCGGAATAGCGCAATCGCCAAATTGTTTTGCGTGGCGGCAAGATCGGGGTGCACCCGGACCTGGAGGGCTTGTTGGATGCGAAGCGCCAGTTCGTAATGTTCGACCGCTTCCTGCAGCCGTCCCGACTGAGCTAAGGCGTTCGCCAAATTGAAGTGCGCGCCATCGAGGCTGGGATTAAGACGGAGCGCGTCTTCGTAGTAGGGAATGGCCTCGGCGGTTTTGCCGAGATGATCCAGCGCTACCGCCAGGCCGAACTTCGCCATGGCGGAATTGGGATTGATTTGCAGCGCCTGTTCGTGCTGCACTATGGCCTCCTGCAGCCGACCCACCATCGCCAGCACCAGTCCCAACCGCATATGTGCTTCCCACGCTTGCGGCGCAAGTTCGACGGCGCGTTGTGCATACGGGAGCGCTTCACTGGCTCTCCCTTCGTCACAAAGCTGCGTGGCGAGCGCGCGATTGGCTTCCTCTGAGTCTGGGAATTCCACCAAAGTGGCGCGCCACAGCGTTTCGTCATTATGCCAACTCGGTATCAACCGTCGAGTGCGTATGGCAAAGGCACATACTTCACCGACCAGCAGGCAAGTCAGCGCCACACAGATCACCCTCGTCGAACGCCGGACCAACCATACGGCTGCTCCGCCCAGCAACAGCAGCGGCGGCAACATCGCCACATAGGCATAGCGTTGGGCCAGGGTTTGCGCAGCAGGCGACATGAGACCGGAGCTGGGAACAACCAAGACAACGTAAGCTCCCCAAGCCGCAATCAGGATGGGCCATCTTCGTCTTTCAAGCCCGGCCACGACGCTAATGAGAATCACAATCAGCACCGATGCCAGGACCGGCGCCTGACCCAGAGATAAGCCCCACGGAACGGGATAGGTGGGCGACAGATGAGTCGGCCAGACCAGTTTCCACAGATAAAATGCGAGGCTCTCGAACATGCGATATACATGGACGCTCAGCGGCAACGCCGCCGATGGATTCGCGTTCCCATCGTGGGACTTCGTGATCACCGTCGCAATCCCAGCAACCATGGCCAGAACGATCATCGCTGCCTTTTCCCTGAACAATCGCGGCCATCCAGCATGTACCTGGCGCCGGAGCGGATAATAATCGATCGCCAGCATCACAAACGGCAGGGATACAGCCATTGGTTTGCACAGAAGCGCCGCGACATACAATCCCCACATGGCCCACAGACGCCTCCTCGCGACGTATTCCCATAAAGCGCCGATCATAAATGTCGTACACAGCAATTGCGTTCGTCCGGACATCCAGGCAACCGACTCGGTTTGCAGCGGATGAACGGCGAATACCAGCGCAACTCCCAAAGCCATGAGCCACCGCTCGCGCGGCGTCAGCGACGCCGTTCCCAGCAGTGTCCAAAGAAAGCCGAACACGAGGGCGGCATTCAAAGCGTGCAAGATCACGCTGCTCGCATGATGTCCCGCCGCGTTCGTTCCCCAGAGCTGGTAATCCAGAACGTGGGATAGACGGGTCAGTGGTTGATAGTACGATTCCGTGGTCGTAAACGCCCATTTCACAGCGTTCCACGTCAGGCCATTCCAATGCATCGACTTCCGCAGATATTCGACATCGTCAATCCGCAGGAAGTCTCCCTGCAAACTTGGCCAATGCACCCATAAGGCTGTTGCGAACACCACGAGCCCCAAGCCAATCAAGCTTTTCCGTTTGGCAGCCACGGTGAGCGAATCCAATCACAAGACACGCCATCACGCAATCGAGAACCCAATGCGGGATTAGAGGCCGCACGTCGGCTTCTCGGAAAATGGATAAAGATGCGAAGGCAACACGGCTGACTTGTCGCGATGCGCGGCGGCTTGCGGGTTTGCAGTGCGGTGGCCGTCTCTACAAATTCACACCCGCCCCGAGGACGAAGATCTCGCCACGCGCCAGTTCGCGATTGATGCCGTACTTCTCGGCTCGTCCGAACAGTTTGAAGGCCGGACGTCGCACGCCAAACTCACCCCGCCAATCGGGGGTTTCATTGCCGACAGATCCGACACCCTGGATGTAGGCCACGTAACCTTGGATCGTAGCGACATCCCAGTTCAACCCAACCTGTCCGGCAAAACGACCGCGTGATCGGCTGGAATTATCGGTCATGCCGGCGGTCACCCGCCAATCGAAATAACTCAGCCAGCGCGTCTCGTGGTCGTAGATGTGCGGATCGCGATAAGGCAGGTCCCAGCCACGGGTTTGCAGGCGCAAACGCGGCAGGAGATTGTCACTGCCGTTCTGCAACAGTGGGCCTTTCGAGGTGGGCTTCCCTTCGGCCGCCACGCGCTCCCTGGGCGGCGACAAAGCATGATCGCTGCGGTGGAGGAAGTCGAAACCGGCGACCAACGGCTCGCCTTGCGAAAGGACCGACTGCAACCCGACTACCGATTGAAATCCGAGCGTGACGGTATAACTGATGTTCTGGAAGTCATTGGCGCGGTGCTCTTGATGTGTTTCATACCACACGAACCCCGTGAAGCGTTGTTGGGCGATATCGAAGTCGAGGACTTCGACGTTCATGGAGAAGCGCTGGGTGCGTTTCGAGCCGCCGAAACCCAGATCGTAATCACCCCAAATGAGCGGGAACCAGCCCGGCTCGCGTTGGCCGCGGGCGTCGAACACGTAACTGTCGTCACGCGAACTTGTGATATCGATTCCGAGGAGCAGCCCGTTCTCGTTTGAACCATAAAAAGGATTGTTATCGTTGCGATACCAGTCCAACGAGAGATTGGCGCGGTTCCCGTTGGCGGTCAGCATCTGCAGTTCGGGGCCGACCCGGTATAAGCCCTGGAAACGGCCACCGTGGCTGGAGGACTCGAGGCGGCCCGCAACGTTAAGCGACGCGCGGTACTTGGAGCCGAAATATTCGTCTCGGAGGAAATCGTAAAGTCGATACGACCCGAACAAATCAGTCCACCAATCGGAATCAGTGGTGCTGCGCTGCACGTAGCCGCCGCCGAGCGCGTACCAGTGCAACCGTTGGTCATCGGCGGTCAACGGCGAACCGAACCCACCGCCCAGGGCGTAGGCACTGAGCGAGCCGGCGCGGTCTTCATGCTTTACGGATTCGTAGCCGCCAAGAAAAATCAGCCGCACATACGGACTCAACACGAAATCGACCTGCGCCTCTTCACGTTCGTAGAGTTGTTCCGCCTGCACGCCCCGGTCGAGATCAAGAAAAGGAGTGGATTCCTGATGACGATAGTACAAGGTGGAGGGACCTTCGTGAAGGAGCGGAAGTTCGAGCTCGGATTCGACAAAGAAATTATGCTGGTCGCCGGCTAGAAACGCGCCGGCAAACGAGCGGAACGTTGGCAACGACTGATCTTCCGCGCGTGCCGCGAGCGGCGCTGAGCCGACAAAGGCCAACGTGAGAACAGCCAGGATGGCGGAATGCTTCATCAACGGTCTCCCCTGCAAGGCAAGAATTTCTTAACGTTTTGCCGTTAGAATTCAATACAAAAACTCAGCACCCACAGCAGCTGCCGGGGAGCTTGCGCAACGGACGCGCGCACCGTACTATTTGGATGATCCAAGCCAACATTTATGAATATCGAAGATGAGCCATCTGTCACCGAACAGCAGTTACCGCCTGAAGCGACCGGTTTGCCGCGGCCGCTAACCGTGGCCAACGCGCTGGATGCCGCCCGCATCAATATCAATCTCAGCGCCAATGACAAAGACGGCGTATTACGTGAGTTGTGCGCGCTGGTGATCGATCCGCGGGAGGAACGGCTTTTTGACACCTTTTTGCAGGCACTCAAGGCACGCGAGGATATGTGTCCCACCTGCGTCACCGAAGGCGTGGCCATTCCACATTCGCGCAACGCGTTGGTAGGCCTCGTCGATCAACCCGTGATCGCCTACGGTCGCCACAAAAAGGGCATTGATTTCGGCGCGCTCGACGGCAAACCAGTACGTCATTTCTTTCTGCTTTGCGCGCCCAATGTGCGCCAACACTTGCAGTTACTGGCGCGCCTGGCACGGCTGGTGAGCAACGCCAAATTTCGCAGTCAACTCTCGGCGGCGAAACAGCCCGAGCAGGTGATCGCATTGATCCGCGAGGCCGAGGCGCAGTTCCCCGGTTCTTGAGCCATGCGTTTCCCCGTCTATCGTCCGCGCCGTTTGCGGCAGAATCCGAAACTTCGTGCCCTGGTGCGCGAAACGAATTTGTCAGTGGACCATCTGGTGCTGCCGTTGTTCGTGCGCGAAGGAAAGCAGATCCGCAAGCCGGTAACCTCGATGCCCGGCCAGTTCCAATTGTCCGTGGATGAATTGATTCGGGAGGCCGAAAGTGCCACCAAGCTGGGCGTGCCCGCCGTGATCCTCTTTGGCATCCCCGACAGCAAGGACGAGATAGCGAGCGGCGCTTACGCCGCGAACGGCATCGTGTCCAAAGCAGTCCGCGCCCTGAAGAAAGAGCTGCCGCAACTTCTGGTCATCTGCGACGTCTGCCTCTGCGAGTACATGAGCCACGGTCATTGCGGCATCGTTCGCCAAGCGGGACACGAGCACCTCATCGACAACGACGCCACCCTCGATCTCCTCGCGAAAGCCGCGTTGGCCTATGCGGAAGCCGGCGCCGACATGGTCGCGCCGAGCGACATGATGGATGGACGCGTCGCCGCGATTCGCGCCACACTGGATAAGGCCGGCTTCACTCAAACGCCGATCATGAGTTACGCCGCGAAGTTTGCGTCGGCGTTTTACGGTCCGTTCCGCGAAGCCGCGGAATCACCGCCGCAATTCGGTGACCGGCGCACCTACCAAATGGATTGCGCCAACGCGGAGGAAGCCCTGCGCGAAGTGGCGTTGGATATTGAGGAGGGTGCCGACATTGTGATGGTCAAGCCGGCATTTGGCTATCAAGACTTAATCTGGCGCGTGAAGGAGAAGTTCCATTATCCCGTGGCCTGTTACAACGTTAGCGGCGAGTACGCGATGGTCAAAGCCGCGGCGCGTAATGGCTGGATCGACGAAAAAGCGGTCGTGCTCGAAATGCTCACTGGTTTCCATCGGGCCGGTGCCGGCATCATTCTGACGTACTGGGCGCAAGACGTGGCCCGCTGGCTAAAGACGTAAGCTCTATCATGCTTCCTCTGAAGAGTAGCCGCACCGTTGCCGCACACGACGGCGGCGTTTGCTGCCCATTACCCCTCAGCGTCTCATCGGATTCGGCTCCGTCGGACTCGGCTTATGGGTGCGCGCAGCCCGCGCAGGACTAAGCCGAAAGCTGCACTGGCAGCTTGAGACGCCGTGACGACGTTTTCACGGCAACCCTGCGGCTACAAAATCACCTTTCGAAACGAAGGCGCCCGGACCCTTATTTCAGGCTGGAGAACGTCATGAAAAACCACACCAACACCAGAACGGCGACGAGGCCCAAACCGATGACTGCCCATATCCACAAATCGCGGCTGCCGCGCCGTTTTCGGCCAAAGGGAGAAGAGGTGCCAAAAGAAGGCGGAGGACCACCGCCTTTGCCCACCTGACTGAGATCAACACCGGTTTGCGAAGGAGGCAGCGGCTGGCTGGCTTTCTTGACGTCGGACTCGAATCGCATTTCCACGCTGCCCATCCGGACCTGATCGCCACTGTTGAGCATGGTTTCCACGATGCGCAGGCCGTTGACCCGGGTCCCATTGGTGGAATTGAGGTCGCGCAGTTTCATGCCGTCGGGCTCCTGAATGAACATCGCGTGGTGGCTGGACACCGTGCCGTCCTCGATGCGGATCACGTTGTCCAGTGCCCGTCCAACGGTCACGCGTTCATCCAGCAGGTCAAAAACCTTGCCCTCGAGGATGCCCGACAGGATTTGCAGTTTAGGCATTCAGCGATCTCCTTGTGCAGTTAGGTCAAAGCTCCCGCATGATGCTTGCTCGCGCTGAGCAAGTCAATTTTGATTTTTCACCTCGCACAACCGCTCCCGCAAGCGGCTGAAACGCGCCGCCGTCTTGTTGTTCCGCACGGCGATGGCCAGCGCTTTCTTCGAGCCGATCAGGATCACCAGTTTTTTGCCGCGCGTGATGGCGGTGTAGAGCAAGTTCCGCTGGAGCAGGACAAAATGCTGGGTCAGCAGCGGCGCAATGACGCAAGGATACTCGTTGCCTTGCGATTTGTGGACGCTGATGGCGTACGCCGGCAACATTTCGTCCATGTCCGTGAACTCGTAGGGAATCTCGCGGAAGGAGGAACCCGACGGCGCCCCGGCATTCTCCATTTCCACGATCACTTGTTGCTCGACGAGATCGATACGCTTGATGCGACCGAGATCGCCGTTGAACACGTCCTTGTCGTAATTGTTCCGGATCTGCATGACCCGGTCGCCGACCCGGTACGTCCGTCCAAAACGCTGAACGTGCGGACCTGTAGGGTTGAGCGTGGCCTGCAATTCGCGATTGAGATTCTCCGAGCCGCACAATCCCTTGTGCATCGGTGTGAGCACTTGAATATCGCGCATCGGGTCGAATCCGAACTTCTTGGGGACCCGTTGGGCGCACAACGTTTTGATCGTGGCGAGAACCTGTTCCGGGGCTTCCTCCTCGATAAAGAAGAAGTCGGGAACATCCGCAACCGAGACGGTTACGCCACTATCTACCTTCGGTGGCGCGAGCGTCCCGCTTGCGGTCGTTACCGGCGTCTGCCCTTGATTGACCCGGTGAGCGTTGGTGACGATCAAACTGTTGCGGGCTTGCCGAAAGATCTCCGTGAGCCGCACGACGGGCAACCGGTTGGAGTCAATGACGTCGCGCAGGAAATTGCCGGGACCGACCGATGGCAACTGATCCACGTCACCCACGAACACCACCGAGGCGGTAGGCGGAATCGCCCTCAAGAGATGATAGGCGAGGGGAATATCGAGCATCGAGGTCTCATCGATGATGATCATGTCGCCCTGGAGAGGGCGGCGTTCATTGTGTGTAAAACCACCCGCGTGGGGCTCGTACTTCAGCAGCCGATGAATCGTTTGCGCGGGAGCACCGGTGGCTTCGGTCATCCGTTTCGCGGCGCGGCCGGTCGGCGCGGCCAGCAGCACTTTGCTGTTCTTGGCCTGCAGAATCTTCACGATGCTATTGACAATGGTGGTTTTACCAACGCCCGGACCGCCGGTAATTATGCTGATTTTGGAGGTCAGCGCGGATTGGATGGCATGCTGTTGTGCGGCGGCAAGGTCCACCTTGGTCTTTTGTTGCACCCAAACGAGCGCCTTTTCCAGATCGATGGATGGCAGAGTAATTGGCGCCGCCAGTAGTTCCTGAATCTTAGCGGCGACGCCCCGCTCCGATTTGTGCAAGCGCGCCAGATAAACGAACCCTTCTTCTTGGATGACTTCGCCACCCACCACCAGCAGATCGACTGCGCTTTCAACGGGAGCCATCTCGGTTTCGAGCAACTCGCGCGCTGCGGAGACGAGATGTTCGTGCGGCAGGCACACATGGCCATCGTCGGTGGCGCGTTCCAGCGTGTGAACGACGCCGGCTTTCAGTCGATGAATGGAATCCTTGGCGATACCCAGCTTCGAGGCGATGCCGTCGGCCGTGCGGAACCCGATTCCGGCAATATCATTCGCCAGCCGGTACGGATTTTCGCGCACAACGGCGATTGCATGCTCGCCATATTGCTTGTAGATCTTTGCCGCATGGGCGCTGCCGATCCCGTGCCCCTGCAGGAAAATCATGATGTCGCGCACGCTTTTTTGTGCCGACCAGGCTTCTTTGATGCGCCGGGCTCGCTCGGGGCCGATGCCGTCGACCTCCCGCAGTCGCGCCGAGAATGAATCGATCACCTCGAAAGTGCGCTCGCCGAACTTGTCGACGATGCGGTCCGCAAATGTGTCGCCAATGCCCTTGATGAGTCCGCTGCCGAGATATTTCTTAATGCCGACGATGGTGCGCGGCAGCACGCTCTCGAATTTCTCGACCGCGAATTGCCGGCCGAACTGTTTGTGATTGACCCAGCGGCCCAGCGCTTTGACGGTTTCCCCTTCATTGATCGCCGCGAGATTGCCCGTGATGGTGATCAGCTCAGCACGATGTCGTCCTTCCGGCAAGAGCTGGGCCACGGTGTAATGGTTCTCCTCGTTCGAGTAGATGATCCGTTCGAGTGTGCCCTCGATCGACTCGAGATTCTGTGAAGATGCATCCGCCATGCTTGCATCGTTCATCGTAACAAACGATGCCGAAAATTGCTCCCAGAAAAAGGTTGTCAGGCGGCCAACCGAATGCGAGAAGAAAGCGCAGGGAGAATTCGCATGGAAAACATCAAGCAGTTCTTCACGGGTGATCGTTACGCCAGGCTTTCCGGCGTCGAACTCTTGTCCGTCTCACCCGGGTTGGCCGTTGCACAAATGCCGATTCAACCGCATCATTTGAACGCGGTCGGTACCGTGCAAGGCGGGGCGATTTTCACCTTGGCCGACCTCGCCTTTGCGGCCGCCTCCAACGCGCACGGCAAACTGGCTCTGGCCATCAATGTCAGCATCACCTACATGAAAGCGGTGAGTTCCGGCACACTGCGGGCGGAAGCGCGCGAGGTGTCCGCCAATCCCAAGCTCGCCAGTTATACAGTGAACGTCTTCGACGAGCAGAATACCCTGATCGCCGTTTTCCAAGGGCTGGTGTATCGCAAAGAGCAAACGTTGGATTTCGAGGCCAAAGGGTAGGGCCGCCAAAGAGGAATGTTCGGTGGCACAGGCATCCTGCCCGTGGCCATCGTGAAGAGATGCCTCTTGCAGTAAACTACCCGCGGCTGAACAATTCGACCGTGCTGACCGGATTGATCCCGCCCGCTTGCAGGACTTTCAGGGCGGCATCCGGATCCGTGAAGCGGAAGACCAGCATGGCCCGGTCGCCCCGTTTCTCAGCGAACGCGTACATGTATTCAATGTTCAGGCTTGCGCCGTCGACAATCTCCAGAATCCGCGACAAACCTCCGGGTTGATCCGGCACCTCAAGGGCAAGCACCTCGGTGATTTTCACGACGCAACCGGCCTTTTGGAGGACGGTCTTCGCCTTCTGCCAGTCCTGAACGATCAAGCGCAGGATGCCAAACTGCGCGGTGTCCGCCAGCGACAGGGTGACCATGTTGATCCCCGCTTTGGCCAGGGCGTCGCACGCCAGGCGCAGTTGACCGGGTTTGTTTTCCAGAAATACTGAGACCTGATGGATTTTCATGGCTTTCTCCTCGTCACATTTTGCGTTTGTCGATGAGGCGTTTGGCTTTGCCTTCACTGCGTTGGATCGTATGGGGCGCTACCAACCGCAGGGCGGCGCGGATGCCGGTTACGGTCTCGATCGAACGCACCAGCTTCTGCTGCAGTGCTTCCAATGCCCGCACCTCATCGCTGAAGACCTCGGGCGTGACCTCCACTTGCACCTCCATTTGATCGAGATCGGCTTCGCGGGTCAGCACGATCTGGTAATGCGGCAGAGTACCTTCGACCCGCAACAACGCCGCTTCGATTTGTGACGGAAAGACATTGATGCCGCGGATGATAAACATGTCATCGCTGCGGCGACCAATACGGCGGATGCGGCGAATCGTCCGGCCGCAAGCGCACGGCTCGGCAATGATGGCGCTGATGTCGCGGGTCCGATAGCGGATCATTGGCATCGCGTCCTTGCTCAGTGTCGTCAACACCAGTTCGCCTTCGGCGCCGTCCGGCACGGGTTCGAGCTTCTGCGGGTCGATGATTTCGACGAGGAAGTGATCTTCGAAAATGTGCAGTCCCGCCTGGCAGGCGCATTCGATACCGACGCCGGGCCCGATGATCTCTGACAACCCGTAAATGTCATAAGCTTTGATATTGCTCTCGGCCTCGATCCGCTGGCGCATGTTTTCCGTCCATGGTTCCGCACCGAACACGCCGGCCCGCAACGGCAGCTTCTTGATGTCGATGCCCATTTGTTGCGATTGATCGATCAGATGCAGGAAATAACTGGGCGTGCAGCAGATCGCCGTCACACCGAAATCTTTCATGATCATCAGTTGCCGCTCGGTGTTGCCGCCCGAGATCGGGATGACGGTCGCCCCGAGTGCCTCCGCCCCATAGTGCGCACCCAAACCGCCCGTAAACAGACCGTAACCGTATGCGTTTTGAATAATGTCACCATCGTGCAAACCGCACGCGGCGAGACTGCGCATCATCGTCTCCGTCCACACCCGAATGTCGTCTTGGGTATAGGCGACAACAATCGGTTTACCGGTCGTGCCGCTGGACGCATGGAGTCGCACAATATCCTTCATCGGGCTCGCAAACAATCCGTAGGGATACGTGTCGCGCAGGTCCGTCTTCACAGTGAACGGCAGGCGGCGAACGTCGTCTAGCGACCGGATATCGGCTGGTTTCAGACCGCGTTCGTCCAGGCGTTTGCGGAACAACGGCACGTTGTCGTAACCCCGTCCCACCATGCGTTGGAGCCGGGACAATTGAGTGGCGCGCAATTCAGTTAACGGCATGAAATCGGGCGCGCTGACTGGATGACGTTCCGTAATATTCATGAGTCACACTCCTTTTCTTCCGAGCGCAAACGCCTGCAGGTTGGCGGCGTGCAGTTTTTCGGGAAAGGCCGCGCGGATCGCGTCCCGCCACACCGTTTCCGCGATTTCCAGATGCCGGCTCAACACGCCGAGCAACGCGACGTTGAGACTTTTCTTATTGGTCAGCTTGGTCGCGTCCACCGCCTCCGGGCCGATCAACAGCCCGCCGCTGCGCAGTTGGGGACGATTCAATTCAATTTGGTCCGGCGCGACCACCACGAGGTAATCCGCTTCGCCATTCGGCACCATCGGACTGAACACTTCTTTTCCGAACCGCACGTCGCTGCTGACCGAACCACCCCGCTGGCTCATGCCGTGCAGTTCGCTCTGTTTCACGTCGAAGCCGCTGCGAAACGCCGCGTCAGAGACGATGCCCGAGGCCTTAAGGACGCCTTGTCCGCCGAGGCCAGCGATGACAACGTTCGTAACGTGATTGCCGCTCATGGTTCTTCCGCCAGGGCTTCCGTGCAGGTCTGCGACGCGGCCCGGTCGTATTCTTTGATCTTACCGGCGATCAATAGGCACGGACGGCGAGCGATGATAACGTTGAGTTGGCGGTTCGCCAGGCAATCCTGCAACAGGCGCAGAAGGGCGTCGGGATGAGCCGAGGGATCGACGACATAGACGCTGAAGATGCCGAGCGACCGTGCCAATTCGTCAAAGGAGATCTTGCCGGTGGGTTCGTGTGCCAACGTGCGACCGGTGCCCGGATGCTCCTGATGGCCCGTCATTGCCGTGGTGCTGTTGTCGAGGATCAGGACCACGTGGCCGGTCGGGGGTCGGTTGTAAACCATCTCGACCAGGCCAGTAATGCCACCGTGGATAAAGGTGCTGTCGCCGATCACGCTGACGACCCGGCGCGCTTGTTCAGGTGGCAACACGTGGCGCAGCCCCAGGCCAACGCCGATGCTGGCCCCCATGCAGACGCAACTGTCCATGGCCTCGAACGGCGGCAACACTCCCAGCGTGTAGCACCCGATATCGCCGGCGACGATGCAATCGAGTTTGTGCAGCGCCTCGAACACGTACCGGTGGGAACAGCCCGGGCAAAGTTGCGGCGGCTTGCCCGGAACGGGAGCCGGTTCGGGCGACGTGTCGCCCGCCAAAATGCGCCGCACGCGGGACACGTTCAATTCACCGAAACGGTACATTTCCGGTTTGCTCTCGACTTTCACGCCAGCCGCGCGAATCG
>Ga0335081_10001791_pt1 | contig 34010 bp, 31 predicted proteins | sample Lox_Sample_35_FD_206713 | JGI IMG/M metagenome (GOLD analysis project Ga0335081, IMG submission 206713) | Soil microbial communities from Loxahatchee National Wildlife Refuge, Florida, United States - Lox_Sample_3.5 | ecosystem: Environmental > Terrestrial > Soil > Wetlands | place: USA...
GGCGGGTTCTACACCCTCCCCGGCTGGGGGAGGGTCGCGCGCGACGCGCGCGGGGTGGGGTGGCTGACGGCTCGCTGATGGCGACACTGCCACCCCACCCCGACCATCGCGACTACGTCGCGATGGTCGACCCTCCCCTTGCAGGGGAGGGTGAAGCGTCAGCCATCGGCAGTTTCAGCATCCTCGCGGCGTTGCGCCAGAACACGGCCTCGCGCTCGGCGGGTGGCAAATTCAGATCCTCGATCAGCTTGATGGCGCGCGGTTTCAGCGATGTGAGCGGGGGCGCGTCGCTGCCGTAGAGCACGTGGCCGGCGCCGACGGTGTCGAGCACGAGGCGGGCGGCCGGCGCGTGGTAGGTCACGGTGTCGAAGTGGATCATCTTCAGGTAGTGGCTCGGCGCGTGCTTGATCTTCATCGGCGCGTAGGAGCCGAGGAAGAACGCCTCGTCCTGAAGCTCGTACGCATAATCCATGCGGCCGATCACCTCGCAGATGCCGCCGCCGCCGTGCGAGCTCACGAGTTTTACGCGGGGAAAATCCTCCAAGATCCCGCGCACGATCAGGCGCGACAGCGCGAGGCAGAGATCGGCGGGGCGGCCGATGCTCGAGGCGAGGCGATACTCGCGCATGCGCTCCTCGCCGAAGCCGATATGCGGCGGATGGATCATCACCGGCACGTCGAGGTCCTGCATCAGCTCCCAGAACGGGCGCGCCTCGTCGTCGTCCGGATAGTGGCCCTTGTGGTTGGAATGGATCAGCACGCCCTTGAGGCCGTTGTCGCGGATGGCGCGCTCGGCCTCGCGCACGTGCGCCGGGCCGCCGCACGGCAGGATGGTGGCGAGGCCATACAGCGTGCCCTTGTGTTCTTGCTGAATCTCGGCCGCGTAGTCGCTCCAGCGCTGGACCGCGGCAAGCTCGTCCTTCTCGGCCTTGCCGCGCATGTAGTGGGCGGCGTTCGAGACGACGCTGATGTCGATGCCAGCCTTGTTCTGCGCGTCGAGCACGTTCTCGACCGTCATCGGGCAGCGACCGCCCCAGCCCGGCCCGCGCTTGCCGTCGAGGGTCGGCTCGTCGGCCGCTTCCTCGGGCGGATAGACGTGGGTGTGCCATTCGATGATCAATCATTTGCTCCCTGGGTGGCCGCTTTTTCGGCAGCATGTGGCGCTTGCGCCCGCGTATCAAGCGCGCGTCGTGATCGCACGTGGCGCGCATCGGTGCGCGGCACAACGGCGACTGTCGCGTCAGCGACCTCCATCTACTCAAGATATTGAAATTGCTGCTGTTATCCCAGTTGGCTTTGTTTTGCAATTTTGCGACGCGGGTCAGAACAGGGTCGGTTGCTCTTTACCCTCCCCTGCAGGGGCCTGCAGAAAAAGAGTTAAAGAATCGCTCGGCGCAGTGGACCCGCAAAAATATTGCCATTGAAATCATTGCTGTTATCCCAGTTGGGTCATTCTGCCAAAATTGGCCGGCGAAGGAAGACGTGGATGCCCGGCATCCCGCCGGGCATGACGTATGGCGTAGCTTAGAACAGGCTCAGCTGCAGCCCTCCTCCGCGAGACGGTGGTTGGAAGTGTTCGGTGGTGAGCGGGGTGTTTCGCTGATTGAGCTTGAGCCGCGCGCAGGCGGCCTCGAAGCGCTGGCGGATCATGTCGGCGTAGGGGCCGGCGCCGGTCATGCGCTCGCCCCACTTGGCGTCGTAGTCCTTGCCGCCGCGCATCTGGCGGATCAGCGTGAACACATGCTTCTCGCGGTCGGGGAAATTCGCCGTGAGCCACTCGCGAAACAGATCGCGCACCTCGAGCGGCAGGCGCAGGATCACGTAGGCGGCGCCGGTGACGCCGACGGACGCGGCGGCTTCGAGGATGCGCTCGATCTCGGCATCGTTGATCGCCGGCACGATCGGCGCCGTCATCACCCGGGTCGGGATGCCGGCCTTGCCCAACTCGCGCAACGCGTCGAGGCGGCGCGTCGGCGTCGGCGCACGCGGCTCCATCACGCGGGAGAGCTTGGGATCGAGCGTCGTCACCGAGATCGCGACCTTGACGAGGTTGCGCTTGGCCATGCGCGCCAGGATGTCGATGTCGCGCACGATCAGCGCCGACTTGGTGACGATGCCGACCGGATGGCCGACGCGGTCGAGCACGGTGAGAATCCGCCGCATCACCTCGTAGCGCTTCTCGATCGGCTGGTAGGGATCCGTGTTGGTGCCGATCGCGATCGTGCGCGGCGAATAGCTCGGCGCCGCGAGCTCGCGCTCGAGCAGCTCGTGCGCGTCGGGCTTGGCGAACAGCTTCGATTCGAAATCGAGGCCGGGCGAGAGGCCCATATAGGCGTGGGTCGGCCGGGCGAAGCAGTAGATGCAGCCGTGCTCGCAGCCGCGATAGGGATTGATCGAGCGGTCGAACGGGATGTCGGGCGAGTCGTTGCGGGTGATCACCTTGCGGGCGGTGTCGATCCCGACCGTGGTGGCGAAGGCGGGGAGATCCTCTAGGCTCTGCCAGCCGTCGTCGAAACCCTCGCGGGCGTGCGGCTCGTAGCGGCCGGCGGCGTTCGACTGGGCGCCGCGCCCGCGCCGGCGCTCGCGCTCGACCGCAGCTCCCGTGAATTCCGTCCCGGTGAATGCGTCCGGACCGGCGGAAGATGCGCCCGCCGGCACCGCTTGCGGCGGCGACGGCGGGCGACGGCTAGGTGCAGCGGATGAAGCCATAAGCGAACAATAGACCAAATGCAAGAACAAAACAAGAACCAACACATAGTTCAATTCATGGAACTTTGCTGCGGAATTATATCACATTGAAAGCGCGGTAATATTCCGGTCAAACCGGGTTCATGGCCTGTTCGCCGTCCTGTGCTATGCTGCGCTGCGGCGTCTTTTTCCGGCCACCATGCTCACCGTCATCATCCCGACCCACAACAGCGAGCGCGCCCTGGTGGCGACGCTGGCGATGCTGGTGCCGGGGGCGCTCAGCGGCACCGTGCGCGAGGTGATCGTCGCCGACGCCGGCTCCTCGGACGCGACCGCGCAAGTGGTCGATGTCGCGGGCTGCGCGATCGTGGTGTCGGATGCGCCGCTCGCGACCCGGCTCAAGTCCGCGGCCGCGGCGGCGCGCGGCAGCTGGCTGATGTTTCTGCGGCCGGGCGTGGTGCTCGATGCCGCCTGGGTCGAGGAAGCGGCGCGGGCGATCGAGACCGCCGTCCTGCGCGGCACCACGGCCTCGCATGCCGCCGTGTTTCGCCGCGCGAGCGACACCGACGCGACGCTGCCGCGGCAGATCATCGCGCTCGTCGCCGCCGCCTGGCGCGGACCGCATCCGGAGCAAGGCCTGGTGATCAGCCGCGAGGCCTATGCGCGGCTCGGCGGCCATCGCGAAGGCGTGACCGATCCGGAAGCGGAGCTGCTGCGGCGAATCGGGCGCCGCCGCATCGTCACGCTGCGCAGCGCCGCCGTGGGGTGGCGCGGACGGGATAGTTGACAAAGTCAAATAACTGATTGACACTGTCAAATATCATCGTCAGCGCAGGTGCCGGACCCATGCGCGCCGCAACCTCGACCGAAACGCCCGAAGCGACCGACGGCATGGACGACCGCGTCGCCGCGGTGCGCCGCTTCTCCCGCTTCTACTCGCGCCGGCTCGGCATGCTGCAGGACGCGTTCCTGCAGACGTCGTTCTCGCTCGCCGAGGCGCGCGTGCTCTACGAGCTCGCCCATCGCGACAAGCCGACGGCGACCGAGGTCGCCGACGCGCTCGGCATCGACCGCGGGTATCTGAGCCGCATCCTGCGCGGCTTCGGCGAGCGCGACCTCGTCGACAAGACCTCGTCGCGCACGGACGGGCGGCAGAGTCTCCTGTCGCTGACAGCGCGCGGGCGCCAAGCGTTCGCCGCGATCGACCAGCGCTCGCAGACGGATGTGGCGGCGATGCTCGCGAAGCTCTCCCGGCCCGACCAGGATCGCGTGGTCGCCGCCATGGGAGCGGTCGAGCGGCTGATCGGCGAGGAGGATGCGAAGATGCAGACATCCTACGTGGTGCGCCCGCCGCGCACGGGCGAGATGGGCTGGGTGGTCGCGCGCCACGCGGTGATCTACGGGCAGGAATACGGCTGGGACGCGAAGTTCGAAGGCCTGTGCGCCGAGATCGTCGCGCAGATGATCGCGCAATACGACCCGGCGCGCGAGCGCCACATGATCGCCGACATCGACGGCGAGCCGGTCGGCTCCGTCTTCGTGGTCAAGGATTCAGACGACGTCGCGCGCTTGCGCCTGCTGCTGGTCGAGCCAAAAGCGCGCGGCCGCGGCATCGGCAAGCGCCTGGTCGACGAATGCATCGTGTTCGCTCAGCAAGCCGGTTACGCCAAGATGACGCTGTGGACGCACAGCTGCCTCGCGGCGGCGCGGGAGATCTACCGCAAGGCGGGATTTGCGAAGATCGCCGAGGAGCGGCACGCCGAGTGGGGGGTGGAGGTGGTGGGGGAGACGTGGGAGCGGGAGTTATGATGGGTGCGGGCATCAATTAGCGACCCTAATCGCCTGTCGATCGGTGTCTTACCAAGCGTCTTCCTCAGACTGGTCGAGCGGCATATCTGACGTGCTGGAGAGTCTGGCCCAGGCCAAGCGCCGCGAGGTTGCGTCCGATGTCGGAATTTGCCGGAAAGAAATTTTTTATCACAGGTGCTGGTCGAGAATTCGGTCGAACGCTGGCGATCAATTTTGCGAAAATGGGAGCCGAGCTGTTGCTTTCGGCTCGAACATTGGAGAGGGCGCGGGCAACGGAGTCGCTTGTCAAGCAGGTCGCACCGCAGGCGACGGTTCATTGTTTTGCCGCAGATTTGACCGAGACGGCCAGCTTGAGGGCCCTGCGTGGGGAAATCGAAGGCGTCACAGACCGCATCGATGTCTTGATTCACAATGCTGCTTTCTGGCTCAAGAACGATCTTTTGAAGACGGAAGATTCCGACATTGCACGAGCGATTGCGACGACGCTTACCGGCCCGATCGTTCTGACGAAGCATCTCCTGCCGCTGATCGAGAATTCCGTGGCGGCCGACGTCGTGTTTCTCAACGGAACGACCGCGTTACGGGGAAATATGCGGCCGATCAATGAGGCCTTCAGCTCGGCGAAGGCCGCGCAATCTCTCTTTGCCGAGCGGCTTCGCCACCGATTGCGGGCGAAGGGTATTCGCGTTTTGACGGTCTATCCGCCGGACTTTCGCAATACCTCACCGTTGGATCCATCCCAGTGGGATTTGCGTCGAAATTCATTCGACGATCTTACGCTCAGCGCTCGAAATGTCTTTGAATGCATCCGTTTCGCATTGTCGCAGGATCGAATTTGCGCGATCGATGAGATCATATTGAGCAATAACAACGGGAGAGACTTCGGTAATTGATTTTCTATGCATGCGACATGTCACCCGATCTCCCCATGGTGGAAGTCGGACGCATTGTGTGGGCTTCAAAACTTGAACGCGCCCTGCACGAAGGCGCCGTAGCGCTCGCTGGAGAAATCGATCGCCTGCGCGCCGCCGCCGCCGCCGTAGATGTTGCCCTCGAAATGCGCGTTGCCGCGCGTGTCGAAGCGCCAGTAGCGGGCGCCGACGCCGACGCCGAAGTCCTGGGTCACCAGATAGCTCACGACCGCCTCGATCTGGATCCCCAGATTGCCGTTGCCGTCCTCCGGGATCGGGCCGATGAAATTGCCGGCGATCGGCTGCATGCGCAGCCAGTGCGAATCGGTGCTCGCGAGCGTGACCCAGGGCAGCCAGGCGGCGTCGGCGCTGAGCTTGAACCGGTTCCACGTATAGTCCGCGGCGACGCCGAGACGGATGGCGTTCCACTCCGCATCCTCGGTGATGCCGAGGACGGAGGTGGGAACGGCCGGCTCGCAGACGCCGGGATTGCCGGCGGTCTGCGCGCAGCCATAGGCGTTGACCAGCTCGTGCTCGTAGAACCAGCCGACGAAGGGGCTCACCCGATAGTTCGGCCCCCACAGCACGTCGTAGCCGACGTCGCCCGCGAAATAGAGCAGGCTGCCGTCGTGCTGCATGCTGTTGGTCGACGAGTACGGGCTGATGCCGGGGGGAAAATCCTCGTCCTTGAGGCTGCCCGAGCCGATCGACCCGCTGCCCACGAAGGCCTTGGCGAAGATGCCGGTCGCGCGATCGTCGACGCGGACAAAGCCTTCGGCCGTGCCGGCATTGAGGTCCGTGTAGGTGAGGCGCGACAGCATGGTCGCGCCGTCGAAGTCGAACAGGTTCTTGCTGATGGTGCCGGTGCTGTACCAGTAGCGCAGGCCGAACTCCCACTCGATCGTCTGCACCTGCGGAATGAGGCCGGCGAAGCCGCGCACGAACGACATGTCGTCGTGGTCGAAGCGATAGTTGAATCCGGCGCGCACGATGTCGCCGCGTAGCGCGGCGCTGGTGTGGGTCTCGAAGTCGGCCGAGACGTTCGGCAGGCCGACCGCGGTGGCGCTGCCGAGATCGAAATGCAGGTAGTCGAGCGAGACCGAGGTCTGCGGCGACAGCGCATATTCGACGCCGGCGCCGGCCGCCCAGCCGGCGCGGATGTCGTCGCGCGAGCCCGTGAAGGTCAGGCCATTCGACAAATCGAGCTCGCTCGTGGTTTTCACGCTGCCGAGCGCGAGGCCGCCGCTCGCATAGATCATGTAGCGATCGTTCGGCGCGTAGCCGATGCGGCCGCGCAGGGTCGAGAGCCACGGGAGCCGCTGCTGCTCGTTGAGCCCGTAGCCGAGCCCGCTCGCGGTGCCGGACGAGGACACGCTGCCCGACGCCGTCGAGAGGGTGAAGTCCGCTTCGAAGCCGAACACCAATGCGTCGATCTGGTGCAGGTAGCCGGTCTGCAGGCCGCCGACGAAGCCATTGGTCACGGCCGACGTCGCGGTCGGCACCGGCGGGATGACGCCCGCGAAGGAGGCGGCCGGAAAGCCGGTCAGGCCGAAGTCGCCGTCGCCGAAGAGGTAGCCGAAATTCCCGCCGAAATAGCCGCCCTCCCAGCGGTAGTAGGAGGGCGAAGCCGGCGCGAGCCCGAACGGAAGATCGGCGGCGTGTGCCGGCGCGGCGAAGAGGCTCGCGGCGGCCGCGACGAGCGCCGCGATGCGGCGGCGGCCGATCGTCGTGGCGGCCGCCGTCCCGCTGGTGACTACGCCACTGAAAATCATCGTCGACTCGCCGATCACATCGGATCGGCGCAACCGTAAATCGATATGGTTGATGATTCGTTGCGCGGGTGGCGCGGGCGTTGACGGCGCAGGCTTTTTTGCCGCGACGCGCGCGAGGCGACGCAGGGCCGTTAACCATTCGGCAATTCGTAGGGTGGGCAACGGCGCCTTCGCCGTTGCCCACGCGGACCTGCGCGATGCAACGCGTGGGCGACCGCGAAGGTGCGGTCGCCCACCCTACACGGTCGCGCCTTTCGCCTTGGCGCGGCGCAGGTGCTCGTCGAGGCGCGGCATGATCTCGACGAAGTTGCACGGGCGGTAGCGGTAGTCGAGCTGGTGCACCAGGATCTCGTCCCAGGCGTCGCGGCAGGCGCCGGGCGAGCCGGGCAGGCAGAAGATATATGTGGCGCCGGCGACGCCCGCGGTCGCGCGCGTCTGGATCGCCGAGGTGCCGATCTTGGCGTGGCTGACGATCAGGAACAGCGTGGCGAAGCCGTCCATGCGCTTCTCGAACAGCGGCTCGACCGCCTCGGGCGTGACGTCGCGGCCCGTGAAGCCGGTGCCGCCGGTGGAGATGATCACATCAATCGCCGGATCCGCGATCCACGCCTTCATCTGGGCGCGGATCTTCTCCACGTCGTCGGTGACGATCGCGCGCGCCGCGAGCGCATGCCCGGCCTTCGCGATGCGCTCGACCAGCGTCGCGCCCGACTTGTCGTCGGCGAGCACACGCGTGTCGGACACGGTGAGCACCGCGATCCGCAGCGGGATGAAGGATTTCGACTGGTCGATGCCGGGCATGGTGCACATCAATTTTCGTCATTGCGAGCCCTCGGGTCTCGCCTTCGGCGAGCCCAAGGATAAACTCCGCGAAGCAATCTCGATCCACGGGCACGACATCGAGATTGCTTCGGCGCGCTTCGCGCGCCTCGCAATGACGGGTGACATGGACAACCTCACTTCACCGCGATCAGCCCGACCTTGTTGACGAGGCTGTTCGCCATCACGGGATTGCCGTCGGTCGTGACCGACATGTTGCGCACGATATCGCCGCCGCCGGGAATTGCCCAGGACTGGAATTTCTCCGTCTTCGGGTCGAAGCGCACGATCGCGTTCGGCTTGGCGTTGGACTCGTCATACCACAGCGCGCCCTTGGTGAAGACGATGCCGTAGGGCTGCGACTTCGGCCCGCTCGGCGATTGCCATTCGGTCACCTTGCCAGTTTTCGGATCGAGCCGGCCGAGATAGCCGCGGGCGAAATCGGTGTACCAGACGATGTCGTCCGGACCGATCGCGATGCGGCGCGGCCGCGCGGCGGGATCGGGCAGCGGATACTCGGTGATCTTCATGTCGTCCGCGATGGTTGCGACCTTGTTCGAGCCGAACTCGACGAAGAAAATGACGCCCTTCGAGTTGACCGCCATGCCGTAGGGCCGCGCCTTCGCGGTCGGCGGGTGCACGACCTTGATGGCGCCGGTCTTCGGGTCGAGCCGGCCGACGAAGTTGCCCTGCTGCACCGTGAACCACAGGATGCCGTTGTGGTCGAAGATGAGCGTGTGCGGATCCTTCGCGGCCGGATCGGGGAGCGGATATTCGGTGACGTCGCCGGTCTTCGGGTCGAGCTTGCCGATCAGCCCCTGGAAGTTGCCGGTAAACCAGATGTTGCCGTCCTTGTCCTCGGTGAGGCCGTGCGGCGCGGTCATCGGCCGCTTGAGGCGATATTCCTTGACCTTGCCGGTCTTCGGATCGAGCCGGCCGAGCACGTTGGCGAGCTGGCCCGTGTACCAGATGCTGCCGTCCTTCGCGGCCATCGGATCATGCGGGCGCGAGCCCGGCGTCGGCAGCGGCCATTCGGTGATCTCAACCTGCACCGGACCCGGGATGATCTTCGCGGCCGGGCGCGGGCGCTCGGGGAAATTCTTGATCAGGTAGGCCTTGACCGTGGGCCAGTCCTTCGCATCGACCGGCGCGCCGAAGTTCTGCATCATATGGATGACGCTGTCCCAGCCCTGCGGCGTGTAGCCGGCGCGCACGCGGGTCGCCGGGTGGCAGGTGTTGCAGGTGGTGGTGACGATCTCCTTGCCGGGCCCGTCGGGAAAATTCTGCACCGGCGGCTGCGTCTGCGCGCGCGCCGGCATGACGAGGCATGCGAGCGCGAGCGCCGGGATGAGCGAACGGCGGAGCATCTTGTTCCTCCCAGGAACTGGATTATTGGCGTCAGCGGTCGCGGCAGATTGGCAAGAGCGTGTCGGCGACGCAAGGCGGTTTGCACCCTCTCCCCGAAGGGGAGAGGGTGGCGAGCGCCGCGAGCCGGGTGAGGGGCGCTCGGTGTCTCAATTCAAGCTCCGAGATCCCCTCACCCGACGCGCTGCGCGCGTCGACCTCTCCCCTCCGGGGAGAGGTTAAGCTTCCTCCGGCGGCTTGATATGGCGAAATGAGAGGAGCAGCGCCGCGTCGTAGGCGACCTTGAGCACGCCGCAGATGACGAGCGGCAGTCCCGCGTACGGCGTGCCGAGCAGCCCGCGCTCCCCTCCCCCCGCGAGCCCTCGGGTCTTGCCTTCGGCAAGCCCAAGGGTGAACTCCGCGAGTGGCGGAGAGGGGTCGGGGGTGGGGGGCGCCGCTTGCTCGGAGCAAGCGTTTTGTCTCCTCACCGCAGGCTCGGAGCAAGCGTAGGCCCCCCACCCCTCGCGCCGCAGCTTCGCTGCGTCGCTCGACCCTCCCCGCCAAAGGGCGGGAGGGTGACACACGCGGGCTCAGTGCCCTCCTTTTACAAACTGCTCGCGCCGAAGGTGTCGCAGGCCGCGACGGTGCCTTGGGTGAGCCCGCGCTCGAACCAGCGCTGGCGCTGGGCGCCGCTGCCGTGGGTGAACGAGTCAGGGACGACGCGGCCGGTCGCCTTGCGCTCGAGCGTGTCGTCGCCGATCGCCGAGGCGGTCTGCAGCGCGGCGGCGACGTCGCTCTGGTCGATGAAAGGCCCGTGCCCCTCGCTCTGCTGGCGCGCGTTCTCGTGGTTCGCCCAGATGCCCGCAAAGCAATCCGCCTGCAGCTCGATACGCACCTGCAGCCGGTTGGCGTCGACCTTGCTCGCGGCGCGCTGCTGGCGCTCGACCCTCGGCAGGATGCCGAGCAGGTTCTGCACGTGGTGGCCGACCTCATGCGCGATCACGTAGGCCTGGCTGAACTGGCAGGCGCGGCCGCTGCAGCCGTTGAAGCGGGTCTCGATCTCGCGGAAGAACGAGGTGTCGAGATAGACCTTGTGGTCGGCCGGGCAGTAGAACGGGCCCATGGCGCTGCGCGCGACGCCGCCGCAGGCGGCGTTGGTCGCGCCGGAGTACATCACCAGGATCGGCGGCCGGTAGGTCTGCCCGTCGCGGCGGAAGATGTCCTTCCACTGCACCTCGGTGCTGCCGAGGATGCGCGAGACGAAGTTGCCCATCTGGTCGTTCGGCGTGCCGGTGCGGCGCGCCTCCACGTTGGGCGACGGACGGTAAGGCTGCTGATACGGCTGCTGGTAGCCGCCGTTGCCGCTCAACAGCGCGAGCATCTGGATCGGGCTGATGCCGAACACCGCCCAGCCGACCAGCGTGATCACCGCGATCGTGCCGATGCCGAGCCCGCCGCCGCCGATCGGTATGCCGCCGCCACCGCCGCCGACATAGCCGCCCTCGCCGCGGCGATCCTCGACATTGCTGCTCTGCTCCAGATCTTCCCACCGCATCGATTCGCTCCGTCCGCCCGCGCCGCAACGAGGATCACTCGGCAATTCCTGCCGGGTTGTGACGCCGCACTATGTGGGCGCGCGTTTACGCTTTGACAACGAGTTGGACAAGAGGCGCGGCGAATTCACGAAAGTCGCTGCGCCGCAGACGCTTCCTGCATTCGCGCACAACCGCGCGCACGCGCGCGTGGTTAAGCCGATCTTTACCTTGGCGCGTCAGTATCCGCATCGTCGGTTGTAGGTCCCGCGTCGCCGACTGCGTCGCCAGAGTCAGAGTTCTGAGTCATGGTTGTATCGCGTCGCGGGGCGTCCGTCAGGGCGCCCCGCTTCAGTTTCGAGTCCGCGCGGACGCCGCAGATTCTGACCGGCGACTGCGTCGCCGAGCTGGAGAAGCTGCCGGCCGAGAGCGTCGACCTCGTCTTCGCCGACCCGCCCTACAACCTGCAGCTCCAGCGCGACCTCAAGCGGCCGGACGACTCGCGCGTCGACGCGGTCGACGACGACTGGGACAAGTTCGCGAGCTTTGCCGCCTATGACGACTTCACCCGCGCCTGGCTGATGGCGTGCCGGCGCGTGATGCGGCCGGACGCGACGCTGTGGGTGATCGGCTCCTACCACAACATCTTCCGCGTCGGCGCGCTCTTGCAGGACCTGGATTTCTGGATCCTCAACGACGTGATCTGGCGCAAGCAGAACCCGATGCCGAACTTTCGCGGGCGCCGCTTCACCAATGCGCACGAGACGCTGATCTGGGCGAGCCGCGGCGCGGATGCGCGCTACACCTTCAACTACGAGGCGCTCAAGGCCGGCAACGAGGATGTGCAGGTGCGCTCCGACTGGACGCTGGCGCTGTGCACCGGCGAGGAGCGGCTCAAGGGCCGTGACAAGAAGAAGCTGCACCCGACGCAGAAGCCCGAGGCGCTGCTCGCGCGCGTGATCCTCGCGGCCTCGCGCCCGGACGATCTCGTGCTCGACCCGTTCGCCGGCACCGGCACGACCGGCGCGGTGGCGAAACGCCTCGGCCGCCGCTTCGTCGGCATCGAGCGCGAGGCGGCATATGCTGCGGCGGCGCGCGAGCGCATCGCCGCCGTCGCGCCGCTGCCGGAGGCGAGCCTCGCGGCGTTCCAGACCGCGCGCGAGGCGCCGCGCGTGCCGTTCGCCGCACTGATCGAGCGCGGCATGATCGCGCCGGGCGACAAGCTCACCGACGCCAAGCGCCGCGTGAAGGCGCTGGTGCGCGCCGACGGCGCGGTCGCGCTCGGCGACGCGGTCGGCTCGATCCATCGCATCGGCGCGCTCGCGCAGGGGCTCGAGGCGTGCAACGGCTGGACCTTCTGGCACGTCGAGACCAAGGGCGGGCTGACCTCGATCGACAGCTTCCGCTCGGAGATCCGCGCCGCGATGTCGGTCGCGGCGGAGTAACGCTTGCGCGGCTCAGCCGGCCGCCTTCCTGGCTCAGACCATCTCCATCCTCAGCCGATCGCCGCGTTCAAGCGAGCGCGGGTGCCCTGCGCGACCACGGGCCCGACATGTCCTTGAGCTCGGCCAGGGCATCGCGAACCAATATTTCCATGCGCGATCGGAGCCTCAACAGACCGATCGGGGCTCCGATCAAGAACAGCAACACGAAAATTCCCACGACCACCGCAGGCGAGGGAAATGTGACGCCGGGCCGCATCGTCGCCGAGGTCGACCAGTACACCTGTGCAAGCAGCAAGGCGAAAAACAATGGAGGGGCCGGCGAGAAACGAATCCGCGCTGCGCTGATCCATCGATCGCCGGCGTCCATGGACAACGCCGCGACGGCGAACGGAACCTGCAGGACATTAAGGCCTCGCGGCCGCAGCCAGATCACCCGGGTCTCCCGGTCCCATAAGATCGTGCAGTTGCGCAGCTTGATCTTCTTGCCGGCCTCGAGCGTGGCGGGGATGGGCGAGTCGCGCACCGGCATCGTCTTGAGACGGAAAAACGTCCGCAGATACGGCAGGAACAGAACCTGGATCGCGGCGAAGTCCGCAATCAGGAGAACGAAGGCGAGAGTGCCGAACCATTCGATCGTGGCCGGTGGATTGTTGCGGGGAACGTCGTGCGGAGGATTGTTGCGACCGACATCCGGCGCCGGCGGAAGCTGCGGGAAAAAGCTCGCCGCAGTCGAATAGTCTTTGAGCTTGCCGGTGAAATCGCGGATCTCGAGGCGCAGGATGGCGTTGTCGGACGGGTCGTAGCAGATGCGAACATATGAATTGGCGTTGATCGGTCCGCCGTAGGCACGGGTGTTGTTAAACGCGTCCGTCACCCCGAAGTCGGAATATCCGAACGGCACGCCCGCGACCGTGAAGGTTTCCTGCGCGTGCCCGGCGGAAGGCATCGGGACGAAGTGTTCCACCGGCCCTGCGACGACGGAGCACCGGTTTTCCTCGACCAGCCATTTGTGGCGCAGATGCGCCGAATAGGTCGCGAGGAAAACGACGGCGGTCCACAAAATCGCAAGCACCACCATGCCGTAGCGCGAGAACGCGCGCCACCTGGACTGGAAGCTGAGAAACGGAATGCCCGCCATCCTGGCGATCATCGGGAAGACAGCGATGACGGTTCCGACAGCGACGAAGATCAGGCCGAACGCCGGAAAGGTCCAGTCCCGGTAGCCGGCGTCGAGAACGTCGAACACCTTGACGAAATGATCGGCGCTCATGGCGGTGGCGGCTATCGGCGCGGCGGCGTATCGACGGTTGATTGCAGAAGGCCTTTCACTCTAGCTTCGATTGGATAAACGCGGAAGCCGCGCGCGGCAAGCGTGACCCGGATGGACGGAAGCGACATGCGGGACTCGCTGGCCCGCAATTCGCTGCGCTCAATGCGGGCTGCGGCCGGCACCTCGAGACAAAAACCGGCCGGCGCCGCGATGCGTAGCCGACTCGTCTACAGGGCCCCGACGGCGCAGCGCCCACAAGTCCGCCGGCCCACGTGCCGGTCGATCAACGCATCGACGTGGTGTCCTCCCGCTCGGCCTGCCAGCGGCCGGAACAGCGCGAGTCGGGCGAAGCGCCGTGCCAGCGGCCGGAGCCGGTTGAGCCGAACAGCCGGCCGCTCCCGTAAGCCGACGAGTCGCCGGAGCGCACGGCGACCGAAACCCGTCCCTTCGGGTCGACCGCGCCCGACACCGCGACGTCGGTGCCCGCATCGCTATAGACGCGGCCGCCTTCGATCCGCACGCCGTAGCGATAGGCGCGGTCGCAAGTCCCGGCGTCGGTGATGATGACGACACTCCAAGGCCCGTCGAACCTTTCGGTCGTCGGTCTTGCTCCCCAGGTTCTTGCTCCCCAGGCGGGCAGGGCCGCGATCAGAACCAGCGGCATCGAGAGGACGATCCGTCGCAGTGGCACACCAATCATCGCACGCTCCTCGGCAAACCCCGTGCGACAGATCAACGGCTTCGGCGCGAAGCAGTGCGGTCCGCGCGCGCCCGATCAACAAGAGTTGAAATATCGGGAGCCCGCGCTGCCGAGCGAGCGTAGCGGGCGTAGCCCGGATGGAGCCGAAGGCGAAATCCGGGGCCCCTGTCCCCGCATTCCGCGGAGTTCACCGTTGGGCTTGCCCAAGGCAAGGCCCGAGGGCTCCATGCGGGCTGGGGATGACTTCAACCCATCCTCGCCGCGATCGAGCGGGCGCCATCCTCACCGGCAGTCAAACAAGTTCCATTCTCAACTCTCGACCGACGATCCGCGCCGCGCGTTGCAAGCTTTCGATCGTGGCGCTCCCATTCTTCGGGTCGAGCAGGCGATCGACCTGGGCGCGGCTGGTCTTCATCAGCTCGGCCATGCGCTTCTTGGTGATCCGTCGCTTCTTCATCTCGCGCGCGAGCTGATGTGCAATCACCGCCTTGATCGCCGCGGCCGTGACCTCCTCGCGGATCCCTTCTTCCTCCAGCCAACTGTCGAAGCTCGAGCCTATGTGCGGGTTCTTGCGGGCCATGACTGGACCTCCTTCAATCTTCGCCGCGCGAGCGCCAGATCATCCGCGGGCGTCTTCTGCGTCTTCTTGATGATCGCATGCAGCGCGATCAGCATTCCATTTTGAAATCCAAAGAACACCCGCGCCTCGCGGCCGCTCGGCAACGACGAACGCGCCTCCCACAAGCCGCCCGCCAAGGGACGGCACAGCGGAAGTCCGATGGGCCATCCGAACTGCACCTGCGCGATGTCGCGGCCAATGGTCCGCTTGTCCTCGCGCGGCAATTCCTTCAGCCATTCGCGCACCGGCTCCCGTCCCGCGGACGACCGCCAGAATGCGAGTGGGACCGGCTTGAGCGTCTCGGGCATTCGAGATCAGTGTGTATCAAAAAAGATACCCAGACGCAAGGGTCGACGCGCCGACGCGGAAATTGGAGCAAGCGCAGCAAGCGTAGGGTGGGCAAAATTGCCGAGCGATGCGCATCACCCGGGAAGACATTTGACGGCAATTTTGCCCACGCGACTGCCGGCGTCGCGCATCGCCCGCGTGGGCAAAATCGCCGGCTGCCGCCGCGCCAGCGGATGCGTTGTGCGCGGCGATTTTGCCCACCCTACGCGGCCGTCCATCAGATCACATACAAATCCACATACTCGTTGACCGGCATGCGCTCGAGCGCGGCCTGGTCGAGCGATACATCGAGAATGCGCGCCTGCTGCTGTGGCGGAAAGCGCCGCGCGAGATTTGTGCGGAACTTGGCCTCGAGATGCGGCAGCCCCTCGGCGCGCCGCCGCTTGTGGCCGATCGGATATTCGACCACGACCTCGTCGAGCGTCGTGCCGTCGGCGAGCCGCACCGTGAGCGCGTTGGCGATCGAGCGCTTTTGCGGATCGTGATAGTCGCGGGTGAACGCCGGATCCTCGACGCAGGTCATCTTGGCGCGCAGGCGGTCGATGCGCGAATCGGCGGCGACGTTGTCCTCGTAGTCGGCGGCGGTGAGCCGGCCAAAGATCAGCGGCACCGCGACCATGTACTGGATGCAGTGGTCGCGGTCGGCCGGATTGTAGAGCGGCCCCGACTTGTCGATGATCTCGATGGCGGCGCGCTGGGTGCGGATGACGATCGCGGCGATGTCGTCCGTGCTCTTGCCCATGGCCGCAAGCTTCTGCCGCACCGTGAGCGCGGCTTCGACCGCGGTCTGGGCGTGGAATTCCGCCGGAAAGGAAATCTTGAACAGCACGTTTTCCATGACGTAGCTGCCGTAGCGCTGGTTGAGCACGAACGGCTTGCCGCCGAAGACGACGTCATAGAAGCCCCAGCGCCTGGCGGTGAGCACCGAGGGCAGGCCCATCTCACCCGTCTGCGCGATCAGGGCGAGGCGCACCGCGCGGCTCGTCGCGTCGCCCGCGGCCCAGCTCTTGCGCGAGCCGGTGTTGGGCGCGTGGCGATAGGTGCGCAGGCTCTGCCCGTCGACGAAGGCGAGCGAGAGCGCGTTGATGATCTCGTCGCGGGAAAGCCCGAGCATGGCGGCGACGACCGCGGTCGAGGCGACCTTCACCAGGACCACGTGATCGATGCCGACCTGGTTGAACGAATTCTCCAGCGCGATCACGCCCTGGATTTCGTGCGCCTTGATCATGGCGGTGAGCACGTCGCGCATCGCGAGCGGCGCCTGACCGGCCGCGACCGCGCGGCGCGAGAGCCAGTCGGCGACCGAAAGGATCGCGCCGAGATTGTCGGACGGATGGCCCCACTCGGCCGCGAGCCAGCAGTCGTTGAAGTCGAGCCAGCGGATCATGGTGCCGATATTGAAGGCGGCCTGCACGGGATCGAGCTGGAACGCCGTGCCCGGCACTCTTGCGCCGTGCGGCACCACGGTGCCGGGCACGATCGGCCCGAGCAGCTTGGTGCAGGCCGGGTAGCCGAGCGCCTCGAGCCCGCAGCCGAGCGTATCGATCAGGCAATGGCGCGCCGTCGCGTAGGCGAGCGCGCTCTCGACCTTGTAGCCCAGCACGTAGTCGGCGATGTCGGTCAGCACCCGGTCCGGCGCCGGCCTGACGTTGCTATGCTCCGCCGACATCGCGCGACGACGTTCACGCCTTCGCGGGCTCGGCGTCGCCGGCATTGATCTCCTCCAGCGCGAGCCCGCTGGTGCGCGGGCCGAACACGCCGATCGAGATCATCACCATCACCATTGCGAAGGCGATGAAGCCGAACACGCCGCCGTTGCCGTATCGCTGCAGGAAGAAGCCGATCATCAGGCTGGTGAACACGGTCGAGAGCCGGCTGAACGAATAGACGAAGCCGACCGCGCGCGCCCGCACGCGGGTCGGGAACAGCTCCGCCTGGTAGGCGTGATAGGCGTAGGACAGGAGGTTGTTCGAGGTGGTGATCGTCACGCCGAACAGGATGAGCAGCGGCACGCTGGTGCCGGACTTCCAGAACAGGATTCCGGCGACCGCGGTGCAGAAAGCGGCGCCGACGATCTGCCATTTGCGCTCGATCGCGTCGGCGAACAGGCTGCACACCAGCGGACCGATCGGATAGACGATGGCGATGATCGCCGCGTAGATCGGTCCCTTGGCGAAGGCGACGCCCTGGGCGATGAGCAGCGCCGGCACCCAGTTGCCGAAGCCGTAGAAGCCGATGGTCTGGAAGAAGTTGAACACCGACAGCATGATGGTGCGCGCACGATAGGGCGGATGCCAGATCTCGGCGAAGCTCGCGCTGCCGTGCTCTTCCAGCGCCGGGCCGGGCTCGGGCAGCGGCTTGCCGGTGTCGGCCGCGACCTTGGCCTCGATCTGCGAAATCACGGCTTCGGCCTCGGCGGCGCGGCCCTGCTGGGCGAGCCAGCGCGGCGATTCCGGCACGGCGCGGCGGATCCACCACACCACGAGGGCGCCGATCGCCGGGACGAACGCGATCCAGCGCCAGCCGGAAATGCCGAACGGGTCCTTGGCGATCAGCAGCGCCGCGAGCCCGGCGACGACCGGCGCCGAGCTGAACTGGATCGCCTGGTTGACGGCGAAGACGCGGCCGCGCACCGCCTTCGGCACGAGCTCGGCGATATAGGAATCGATGGTGACGAGCTCGACGCCGACGCCGATGGCGGCGATGAAGCGCCAGATGTCGACGCCGTTGCGCGTGCTCTGCAGCGCCATGATGCCGGTGCCGATCGCGTACCACAGGAGCGAGAAGGTAAAGATGGCGCGGCGGCCGAAGCGGTCGGCGACCTGGGCGAACAGGATGGTGCCGACGAACAGGCCGGCGAACGTCACCGACGCGAAGGCCGCCTGATCGGGCAGGCCGAACAGCCCTTCCTTGGCGCTGAACACCCCGGCGCGGATCAGGCCGGGGCTTACGTAACCCGTCATCAGCAGGTCGTAGAGCTCGAACCATCCGCCGAGCGACAGGAGCACGACCAGGAACCAGATGTGCCGCGACAGCGGCAGCCGGTCGAGACGGGCCGTGATGGCCGAGGCGTGTTGCGATGACATGGTTTCCCCCAAGGGCAGGTCTTGTCGTTGGCGCGGGATGCCGGGCACCCGCACGCCGGGCTGGGATGGTATCAAGAATGGCTGCCGCCCCTTCTGTCAATGTCGCGGCCGCAGTGCAGACCCACTATGCTCGCGCGGCGCGGGCAATGGGCATGCCGTCTCGGCATTCGACGCCTGCCGCCTCCGGATAGTATTGCGGCGCCTCGCGGCGCTCGAACATGCCGTAGTCGCGGATGATGCGCACCTGACGATGGTGCAGCGGCGGCGCGCCGTCAGGCCGCGACGGCGTCCAGGCTTTCGCCGCGTCCGCATCGCGCCATGACGCCAGCAGCAACAGCTTGCCCGGCGCGTAGATGCTCTCCCACGCCTCGTGGTCGACGAGCCCGACGGCGTCGGCACGCAGCCCGAGTCGCGCGGCCAGATCCTTGGCGGCCGCATCGTCATGCGAAGCGACGACCGTGATGGTGGCGGCCTTGGCGTCGCCGGTCTGCGTCTCGTCGAAGCGCTGCTGGGCGAGCACGACACCCGGCGCGCTGTCCGCCGTGATCTCGCCGACGCGCAGCCGATAGTCCTCGAACACCTCGAAGCGACCGCGCTCCTGCGCGGCGTGGTGCTCGGCCTGCGTGCGCCAGCGGATCACCGCCTTCTCGTCGCGCCAGATCGAGAGCGACAGCACACGCCCCGGCGTGCGCGCGCTCGCGAAGCGGTCGACGTCGATGAAGCCCTCGATCGCCTCGAGCTTGGGCTTGAGGGATTTCGCCAGCGCGAGGTAGTCGTCGAACCTTTCCTTCCTCGGCTGCACCTCGAAGATCACCGCGAACATCAGGCGTTCTCCCCCGAGCGTGGACTCGATGTACCGCCCATGTTCAATTTATGCTCCGCAACCAGCCCATGAGTTCGTTGAGGCTCTTTGCAATGTCCGGCTTCGCGGCGAGCAACTCATCTAGTCGTTGTTTCGCGGGCAGCCACTCTTTCCTGCTCATTGGCTTAAACGCGTCTCTACCGATGACGTCGACCGGCCACAGTTCGAAGCCGCTCGCGCACACATCAATGGGAAAACGGCCCACGTACGGTGCGCTAACAAGGGCCTCACCAGCGTACAGGTACGCCGAAGTGGCTCCCGGCATCAGAGGCGGCGCGAACTTGTATTCGCGATTGACTCTCCCCCCATAGGTGACCTTGATTTGGGTGATGGGCCATTTGCTCTCGTTCTTTATTTTGATGGCGTTGCGGTTAATACTACAATCCACGAGGGCCGTGACGACTTCGTCTCCTCGATCCACGATTCTCTGCAGATATTCTATGTTTTCGTCGAAACTAAAACGATCCCACAACCTTTCCGCGGCGGCGTCGACAGGGTGAGAACTCCTCCTGATTTTTTCGAAGTCGTCATGATGGATCGAGCCTTCCTCCCTTAGGGCTCTGACCGGGGAGTCCACGACATTTCCGCTCATCACGAGCGTCTGCCCGGTTGCGTTGATCAGCCCATCCAAGGAGAGTGGCGCCATTCCAGGGACCACTCTAGCATCGATGAGAATCACCAATCGAAGGGGCTGTCCCTCGCTCGGCCGGACACGCAGGAATTCAACCACTTCGTACGCAAAGACCGCATTTTCCAGATCGATTCGATCGGCCGGCGACATCGATTTCTTGAGAGCCGCAAAGCTGCTCTTGAACAATTCGACGTTGGCGAAGTTGATGGAAGGCTCGGAGGGCGCGCAAGCGACTACGATGCCGAGCGCAAACAGCGGTGCTGCGCTCCGTAAACTGCGGAAAATCGGCACTCGCGCCATCCGGAAAAATTACCCGTGTGCACTCGAAAGCGGAAACAGGCTTCGCTCAAATACTGCAGATGAAGCGGCGAACTTGGAGCGAATGGTAGCAGCTCTCCTGGATTCCGTCGACCTATCCGCTACCGAGAAACACCCGCCGGCCGTAGCGCGGGCTCGCGAAGCAGCACGTCCACGATGGACGGCTCGCCCATAATAGGGCAGGTTCCGCCGCGCTAGAACGAGATCGATGACCCGACAGCCACCGGGAGGGCGCATGAGGAAACATCTGCTGGCCGTGCTCGGCATTTTCGTCGCGCTGCCGGCGCTCGCCTATCCGGAGCGCCCGATCACGCTGATCATCCCGTTCTCGGCGGGCGGCGACGCCGATCTCGCCGGGCGCAACCTCGCGGCGTCGGCGCAGACCGTGCTCAAGCAGCCGGTGGTCGTGATCGACAAGGCGGGCGCGAGCGGCAGCCTCGGCTCGCAGCTCGTGCGCGACGCCGCGCCCGACGGCTACACGCTGCTGGTCGCCCGCGTCGGCTCGAACGCGGCGCTGCCGGCGCTCAAGAAGGACCTCCCCTACAAGTGGGACGACTTCACCTTCATCGGCCTGCTCGAGCTCAATCCGGTGGTGTGCGTGGTGCGGGCGGATTCGCCCTACCGCACGCTCGACGACCTCAAGCGCGCGCTCGCGGCGACGCCCGGCAAGCTCAACTACAGCTCGGCCGGCGTCGGCACGATCCACCATCTCGGCGCGCAGCTCCTGCTGCAGGCGTTCGGCCTGCCGGCGAATGCCGCGACGCACGTGCCCTACAAGGGCGGCGGCGAGGCCGCGCTCGCCGTCATATCGAAGGACGTCGACTTCAGCTGCGGCAATCTTACCTCGGCGATCGGCCTCCTGCAGGGCAAGCGCCTGCGCGCCCTCGCGGTGACGACGCCGGAGCGCGTGAAGGAGATCCCCGACGTGCCGACGGCGCGCGAGGCCGGCTATCCGCAGCTCGAGGCGATCGTCGGCTGGAGCGCGCTCTACGGTCCGCCGAAGATGGACAAGGCCGCGCTCGCGGCCTGGACCGCGGCGCTTGCCAAAATCGCGAAGGATCCGGCCTGGCTTGCGGGCGAGCAGAAGATCGGCAGCATTCCGCGCATCCTGCCGCCTCCGGCGACCGCGGCCTTCGTGGCCGAGCAGTTCAAGACCTACGCGCAGCTCGGGGCGCAACTCCACCTGGAACTGAAGTAGACATGACCACACGTACTCGCGGCGCCGATGCGCTGGTGCGGGCGATGCAGAACGCCGGCGTCAGCCGCCTCTTCACCCTCTCGGGCAACCACATCATGTCGGTGTTCGATGCCGCGCTCGATGCCGGCATCACGCTCGTGCACACGCGCCATGAGGCGGCGGCCGTGTTCATGGCGGACGCCTGGGGACGGCTCACGGGCGAGCCGGGCGTCGCCCTCGTCACCGGCGGGCCGGGCCACGCCAATGCGGTCGGCGCGCTCTACACCGCCGCCATGTCGGAGTCGCCCGTGGTCCTCCTCTCCGGGCATGCGCCGGCGAGCCAGCTCGGCACTGGCGCGTTCCAGGAGATGCGCCAGGCCGATATCGCGGCGCCGCTGACCAAGCGCGCGATGACGAGCATGCGCACCGACGACATCGCGCGCGATTTCGCCGCCGCGATGCGCACCGCGCGCTCGGGCCGGCGCGGGCCGGTGCATCTGAGCCTGCCGAGCGACTGCCTCGACGGCGACGCCGATCCGGCGCAGGTGCCGGGCGCCGACGCGTTTGCGGCCGACGCGATCGCGCTCGACGACGGCACGGCCGACGCGATGCTGGCACGGCTGCGCAGCGCGAAGCGCCCGCTGATCGTCGCTGGGCCGATGCTGATGACGCGGGCGGGCCGCGCCGCGGCGATGCGGCTGCAGGATGCGACCGGGATTGCGGTCGTCGGCATGGAGTCGCCGCGCGGGCTCGCCGACGCAAGCCTCGGCCGGTTCGCGCAGATGCTGGCGCAGGCCGATGGCGTGCTGCTGCTGGCGAAGCGCCTCGACTACACGCTGAAATTCGGCAAGCCGCCGGCCTTCGCGGCGACGGGCGAAATCCTGCAGATCGACGCCGACGACGAGCAGCTCGCGCGCTCGCGCCAGGCGCTCGGGACGCGGCTTGCGGCGAGCGCGCGGGCCGAGCCGTTCGCGGCGATCGCGACGCTGCTGCGCCGCGCGCAGGCGAAGCGACCGGCGCGGAGCGGATGGTTCGACGAGGTGTCGGCCGCGCTCGCGGCACGCCCGGCCGGCTGGGACGACGCACGGTCGGGCCAATCCGGCCGCCTGCATCCGCTCGAGGCGCTGCGGCCGCTGCAGGCCTTCATCGATCGCCATCCCGACGCGGTCCTCGTCATGGACGGCGGCGAGTTCAGCCAATGGGCGCAGGCGCTGCTCAACGCCCCGAACCGCGTGACCAACGGCGTCGCGGGCGCAATCGGCGCCGGGCTGCCGTTCGGCGTCGCGGCGCGCCTCGCGCAGCCGGACGCGCCCGTGATCGTCACCATGGGCGACGGCACCTTCGGCTTCCATCCGGCCGAGATCGACACCGCGGTGCGCGCACGGGCGCCGTTCGTCGCGATCGTCGGCAACGACGCGCGCTGGAACGCCGAGTATCAGATCCAGCTGCGCGACTACGGCGCGAACCGCGTCGGCGGCTGCGAGCTCCTGCCGACGCGCTACGACCATGTCGCGATCGCGTTCGGCGGCCACGGCGAATGCGTCACGCGTCCCGACGCGATCGCGCCCGCCGTCGAGCGCGCGATCGCGTCAGGCCTGCCCGCCGTCGTCAACGTCGCGCTCGACGGCCAGCCGGCACCGAGCTTCGAGCCGATGAAGACGAGCTAGGATTTCGACGGGCACAACGGGCGGCTAAATTTGATGAGTCGACTTCAGCATTTCTGAACAACCGCTGATTATACTCCGCGAAGTGCTCATTGGACGTCCGATGATGTGCGCTGAACTGCCCCGGCCGACGATCCTGCGGAGAGCCCTGGTCGCGGCGTGTTTTCTGGCATCTCTTGGACAAGAGGCTCACGCCGATGGTGTGGGTCCTCGCTTCTGCATCGTGCCCGTTCGTGACGGAGCGGCGACGGCAGCCGATCTTTATCAGCCATGGAGGATCACCGAATTTTCCTCTCGCATCCCCGGGCTTCACAGCCTCGTTTTTCTGGCGCCGAACCGAGGCGGTCAGTGGACCATCGATGCAAGCCGCCGGCTCGTTCCGTACGTCGGACCTTTTCCTAGTGTAACCTTCGATCGAACCGACTGGGTGCGTGAGCCATGGAGCTTGCGAGTCGTCGGCATCACCTTCGGCGTTCCCCTCTCCGGGGGAGGGGGCGTATCGGTTCTTACGCCAGGGGCTGGCCGCTTCGAGAAAATCGATCCGCGCCCATTTGATGGGGTCTATACGCTACCGCGCCGCAAATTGACGGTGGTGACGTCCCGCACGGAGGGTCCTCTGATCGTCGGCGACCGCAAGGTGACGCCTTGGCTCTCACCCGAACAGATGGCAGCGCACGACGTTCGCGGAATCTACAGCGTGCACGATGCTCCATCCTTGAACGCGACGATCGTGGTGGACCAGGATCGGCATGTCTACGTGCTGACCGACGATGACCGATGGCAGCGGGTCGGGAGGCTGGACAAGAACGACCGCGGTCCTGTGTTCGACGCGCCCGGCTCGCAGGGCGCGCTGCTTGCCGGCAACTACTCGGTGATGTTCATCCGCAAGCAGTCCGACGGCAAGCATTTCAGCGCGGCCACGTTGGACTGGGGTCGCGCATACGGTGCGAGCTTTCCGTTCAAGGAATCCAGGCTGTTCGGGCAAATCTTGACTTATGCGGACGGCGGACTTTTCGGCGGCAGGGGCTGGCGCCGCCTGACGGCGAGGGGATTCCAGAGCATTCCGGGTAGCGATATCGGCCTGCCGAGACCCGATCTGTTTCCCGACGGGCAAATCCAGGATCTTACGGCCATCGGCCGGACCCTGATCGAGGGACGCGATGGATTCTTCTTGTATGACGGGCAGAAGCTGACAGCGGTGAGCGGTGGCGAGCGAGGAGCGATCGGCGATCTGCCGCGCGCGCACGATCTCCCGTCGATCGGGCGCGTCGTCGTGACGACGCAAAACGGCATGTTCGAGCTGACGCGGGACGGCAGGCTCGTTAGGATGTCGACACCGTTCCCTGCCGATGGTTTGCCCTTGCCCGAGCTCGCGGACTGGCCGGACTCGGGCGTCGCAGTGGTGTCGGCGCGATCCGGCATGTTCACGCTCGATTCCGATCTTGTGGCGAAGCCGATCCCCGGCGGTGACAAGGTGGGATTCGGTTGGCACACCTTCACCGGGATCAATCCGGAAAGCGGAGAGATGGTGTTGACCGGCTCTCACGCGCTGTTCCTCGCCATCGACCTCCAGCGCAGCCACGAGGCTGCTTGCCCGCAACCAGATTGATGCCGGCGCCAACCGAGTCGCGGGCGCGATCGGAGCAGGACCGCCGTTCGCGGTCGCGGCGCGCCTCGCCAAGCCCGACGCGCCAGTGATCGCCACCATGGGCCACGGCACCTTCGGCTTCCATCCGGCCGAGATCGACACCGCGGTGCGTTCGCGGGCGCCGTTCGTCGCGATCGTCGGCAACGACGCGCGCTGGAACGCCGAGTATCAGATCCAGCTGCGCGACTATGGCGCCAACCGCGTCGGCGGCTGCGAGCTCCTGTCGACGCGCTACGACAACGTCGCGATCGCGTTCGGCGGCCACGGCGAATACGTCACGCGTCCCAACGAGATCGCGCCCGCGGTCGAGCGCGCGCTCGCATCCGGCCTGCCCGCCATCGTCAACGTCGCGCTCGAGGGCCAGCCGGCGCCGAGCTTCGAGCCGATGAAGACGGCGTGATCTTCCCTCTCCCCTGCGGGGAGAGGGTGGCGAGCGAAGCGAGCCGGGTGAGGGCGTCTCGGCGGGTCAATTCTGACACCGAGATCCCCTCACCCCAACCCTCTCCCCGCCGGGGAGAGGGAGCGCAGGCACCGTGCCGTGTGCGTAAGCATGCACCGCAAGCGTTTACCGTGCCGCCGTCACCATGATCTCGATCTTCTTGTCCGGCCCCTGCAGCAGCGCCTCGATGCAGGCGCGCGCCGGCGTCTGGCCGGGAATGACCCAGGCGTCCCACACCTGGTTGAACTCGGCGACCGTGCGGATGTCGGACAGCCAGATCGTCGCCGTGATGAGCTTAGACTTGTCGCTGCCGGCCTTGGCGAGGAAGCCGTCGATCAGCGCGAGAATCTCGGCCGACTGCTCCGCCAGGCTGCGGCCGACCGTCTTGTCGGCGGTGAGTCCGGCGAGATGGACGGTGTCGCCGTGGATGACGACCTTGCTCATGCGCGGCCCGGCGTCGATGCGTTGGATGGTCATGGGGCGTGTCGTCCTTTCGGAGGTCTAGGGAACGGAGCGTGAGGCGAGCCGGCGACGTATTCGCAAGGCGCTCCGGTCTGAACCGGTTGGGTTTCCGGCGCAAGCGGGCGGCTTGCACAAGATGCTATTTCCGGATATATTACCGGAAATGATGGATGCTCGGACCAAGGCTGTCAAATCGCATCGCCGGCGGCTGCGCAAGCGTGGACTGAAGCGCGTCGAGGTGCAGGTCCCGGCGCGCGAGGCTGACGTCATCCGCAAGGCCGCCGCGATGCTGCGCGACCCGAACGAAGCCGCGCAACTGCGCAGGCATCTCGGCTTCGATGCGCCGGAGCATGCGGCCCGTTCGGCCCTCGATGTCTTCGCTATGCATGAACCTTTGTCTCCGGAGGGCGAGGCACTTTGGGAGGAAGCGATGCGGGAAGGCGAACGCATCCGCAAGGACCCGCGGCTCAACCGCCTGCGCGACTTCGAGCTGTGAATTTTGGCGACCCGTGAATTTTCTGGTCGACACGAACGTGGTTTCCGAGCTCAAGCGCGGGCGCAATGCCGCACCGGCCGTGACGACGTGGTTCGAGTCGTTGCCGCCGGAGCGGGTCTTCACCAGCGTCATCGTTCTTGGCGAGATACGTCGAGGCATCGAGCTGATCACGCGCCGCGACAAGCCGCAAGCCGAGGTCCTCGAGCGCTGGTACGCGTCCATGCGGCGGCGGCTCGATTCCCGCGTGCTCCCGGTCGACGAAGCCATAACGATGTTGTGGTCGCGGATTTCCGTGCCCGACCCGCTGCCCGCGTACGACGGCCTGCTCGCCGCGACGGCGCTCGTCCATGACATGACGGTCGCAACGCGAAACACTTCCGACTTTCGCCGCGTCGGCGCGAAGGTTGCAAATCCCTGGACTGATCCGCCTGTTGCATAGCGATCACCCGCCCGCCACGCCCTGCGTGTTCACGTAGAGCGAATAGAGCGAGTGGCTCGCCGCCATGAACAGGCGGTTGCGCCAGCGGCCGCCGAAGCAGAGGTTGGCGCAGCGCTCGGGCAGCGCGATGTGGCCGATCGACTCGCCCGCCGGGTTGAAGATGCGCACGCCGTCGAGCGCCGCCGTCATGCCCCAGCCGCACCACAGGTTGCCGTCGACGTCGAGGCGGAAGCCGTCGGGCGTGCCCTCGGGGCCGGCGCTGATAAACTCCTTGCCGCCCACCAGTTTGCTGCCGTCGACCACGTCGTAGACGAGCAGCCGGCGCGGCACCGCCCGCGACTCGACGATGTACATCTTGCGCTCGTCGGGCGAGAACGCGAGCCCGTTCGGCCCGACGATGCCGTCGGCGACGACGCTCGCGTCGCCGGTGTGCGGATCCACGCGATAGACGTTCATCGGCAGCTCGGAGGTGTCGAGATTGCCCTCGTAGTAGCCGAGGATGCCGAACTGCGGATCGGTGAACCAGATCGAGCCGTCGGATTTGACCACCACGTCGTTCGGCGAGTTGAGCCGCTTGCCCTGATAGCGGTCGCAGATCACCGTGATCGTGCCGTCATATTCGGTGCGGGTGACGCGCCGCGCGTCGTGCTCGCAGGTGACGAGGCGCCCCTGCCGGTCGCGGGTATTGCCGTTGGCGTTGTTCGACGGCTTGCGGAAGACCGAGACCGCGCCGGTCTCCTCGTCCCAGCGCATGATGCGGTTGTTCGGAATGTCGCTCCACAGCACGCAGCGCGCGTCGCCGAACCAGACCGGGCCCTCGCTCCAGCGCATGCCGGTCGCGAGCCGCTCGACGCTCGCGAGCGGCAGGCGGTATTTGGCAAAGCTCGGATCGAGGATCTGCACCGAGGGATCGGGATAGCGCTGGCTCGGCGTCCAGGCGGGTTCGGCGGGTAGTGTCATGGGGGCTTCCTCGATGCGGTCTTATGTAGCCCGGATGGAGCGAAGCGCAATCCGGGAGCGTCTTCCCCGCATTTCGCGGAGTTCACCCTTGGGCTTGCCGGAGGCAAGACCCGAGGGCTTCATGCGGGCTACAAGTCTAGCGCAGGCGCCACCACCTTGCGCATCAGGTTCGGCAGCGCCTCGTCCTTGAGATCGACAAGCGCAACCCACCGCATCCCTTCCGGCGCCTTGGCGGCGGCACCGACGCGCGCGATGTGCACGGTGAGCTCCAGCGGGAAATGCGTGAATACGTGCGCCACGCGCCCCGGCAGGCGCCGCCACGCCGCGCGCACGCGCGGCGCCTCGGCCATCGCGGCGTCCTCGTCGAAATCATGCGTCCAGGCGCTGCTCGGCACCTCGGTCATGCCGCCGAGCAGGCCCTTGGCGGGCCGCGTGCGCACCAGCACGTGGCCGTCGGCGCGCACGACCACGAAGGCGGCGCCGCGGCGCAGCTTGCCCTCGCGCCTGGCCGCCTTGCGCGGAAAGGTCTCGGCGTCGCCGCGCGCGCGCGCCGCGCAAGGCTCGTTCCATGGACAGAGCGCGCAGGCGGGCTTCTTCGGCGTGCACAGCGTGGCGCCCAAATCCATCATGGCCTGGGCGAAATCCCCGGCGCGGCGCCGCGGCGTCAGCGTCGCGGCGAGCCGGCGAATCTCCGGCTTGGCGTCGGGCAGCGTTTCCTCGACCGCAAACAGCCGCGCCACCACGCGCTCGACATTGCCGTCGACCGGCGTCGCCGGCGCATCGAACGCGATCGCCGCGACGGCGGCGGCCGTATAGGGGCCGATGCCGGGCAGCTCGGCGAGCGCCGCCTCGCGCGCGGGAAATTTTCCGCCGTGCCGCGCGACCACCGCCTGCGCGCAGGCATGCAGGTTGCGCCCGCGCGCGTAATAGCCGAGGCCCGCCCAGGCGCGCAGCACGTCGTCGAGCGAGGCGGCCGCGAGCCGCTCGACGGTCGGAAAGCGCGCGAGGAAGCGCGCATAGTAAGGCGCGACGGTCTTGACCGTGGTCTGCTGCAGCATGATCTCGGACAGCCATACCCGGTAGGGATCGGGGCGCTCGCCGGGGGCCGCGCGCCAGGGCAGCTTGCGGCGATGGCGGTCGTACCAGGCGAGCAGCGCCGCGGCCGGTGGAACCTGGTGGTGCGCCGGCGCGCGTTGCGGCTTACGCTTTCGTCCCGCGCTGTCGCCTGCTAGCGTCATGGTGTTTCCGTTTGGTGTTTCCGTGGAGCATGATCCCGAAAAGTGGACACCGGTTTTCGGAAAAGATCATGCTCAAACAATGAGTGGTTCCCGTGTGGCAGAGGCCCGTGCCGTGAACAAGCCCAGCGACCCGCGCCGACCCGTCCGTCGCCTCGCCGACCTGATCGGGCCGTGCCTGGCCGGAGCCTTCAGGCGGCACGGCTTCGCGTCGACCGAGCTCGTCACCCATTGGGACACGATCGTCGGCGCCGAGATCGCCGCCCACTCGGAGCCGCTCAAGATCGCCTGGCCGCGCCAGGCCGACGCGGACGATCCCGAGCCCGCAACGCTCGTGCTGCGCTGCGAGGGCCCGGCCGCGATCGAAATCCAGCACCAGACCAATGTGATCATGGCGCGCATCAACCAGTTCCTCGGCTGGCGCGCGATCGGCCGCGTCACCATCAGCCAGGCGCCGCTCGCCCGCCGCGCCAAGCCGCGCCCGCGGCCGGCGCTCGACGCCGAGGTGGCGCGCCGCATTGCCGACCAGATGACCGGCATCGCGGACGAGGATTTGCGTACGGCGCTCGGGCGGCTCGGGGCGGCGGTGAAGCGGGGCGAGTAGCGAGTGGGGCGAACAGCGAATAGCGAGTGGCGAATGGAAAAGAGCGCTTAGTCGCACCGCCATTCGCTATTCGCTACTCGCCATTCGCCTCCCCGGCCCGCCTCAAGCGAACGTGACCCGCCCCTGGCCGGCCCGGCCCGAGATTGCCACATTGAGCCGGAAGAGGTACCGATCGGGTCAGCCGATCGACCAACACCAAGGGGACTTCCGTTGCGTATCACCCGCCGCAAATTGCTGCTCGCCACCTCGACCCTCGCGCTTGCCGCGGCGCTCGCGGGCGGCGGCCTCGAGCTGCTCGCGCAAAGCCAGGGCGCGCTCGCCCAGTCCGTGGCTGACGCCGAGCTGATGCAGCCCGGTCCGCTGGGCGAGGAAGTGATGGGCTCCGACAAGGCGCCGGTCACCATCATCGAATACGCGTCGATGACTTGCCCGCACTGCGCGCATTTCGCGCTCAACACCTTCCCGGAACTCAAGGAGAAGTATATCGATACCGGCAAGGTCCGCTTTATCTTCCGCGAATTCCCCTTCGATCCGGTGGCGGCCGGCGCCTTCATGCTGGCGCGCTGCGCCGGCAAGGACAAATTCTTCCCCCTGGTCGACCTCCTCTTCCGCACGCAGCAAACCTGGGCGGTGGAAAAGCCGCTCGAGCCGATGCTCGCGACCGTTAAGCAGGCGGGCTTCACCGAGGACAGCTTCAAGGCGTGCCTGGCGAATCAAAAGGTGCTCGACGGTATCGAGTGGGTGCGCAACCGCGCCGCCGACAAGTTCAAGGTCGACTCGACGCCCACCTTCTTCATCAATGGCCAGAAGTACACGGGCGCCATGTCATTCGAGGAGATGCAGAAGCTGATCGACCCGCTTGTGAAGGCGTGACAAGAACTTAGGAGTATTCACGGATCCGCGACGGGAAATTTTTCCACGGCTATTTTTTAGCCAATTCGGGCCACGAAGCTCGGGAAAACGCCCTCCCGCGGGGTTGCCGGAATCCGCGTCGCTGATCATGGTGCGGCCGATGCGGTACCCCTCCTCCCCCGCCCGGGCCGCCACGGCGCCGGGCTCTGGACAAACCGACTGTCGCGCGCCCACCCTCGTGCGGGTGATTCGTACGCGCGCCCAGAGGCTTATGCGTTCATGAAACTGACAAAGCTGCGTCTTCTTGGCTTCAAGTCGTTCGTCGAGCCGACCGATTTCCTGATCGAGCCGGGGCTGACCGGCGTGGTCGGGCCGAACGGCTGCGGCAAGTCGAACCTCGTCGAGGCGCTGCGCTGGGTGATGGGCGAGACCTCGCACAAATCCATGCGCGCCGCCGACATGGACGACGTGATCTTCTCCGGCAATACCGGCCGGCCGCCGCGCAACACCGCCGAAGTCGCGATGGCGATCGACAACACCGATCGCAGCGCGCCCGCCCAGTTCAACGGCGAGGAGTCGCTCGAGGTCTCGCGCCGGATCGAGCGCGAGAAGGGCTCTGTCTACCGGGTCAACGGCCGCGAGGTGCGCGCGCGCGATGTGCAGATCCTGTTCGCCGACGCCTCGACCGGCGCGCGCTCGCCCGCCCTGGTGCACCAGGGCCGCATCGGCGAGATCATCCAGGCGAAGCCCGAGCAGCGCCGCCGCGTGCTCGAGGAGGCCGCCGGCATCTCCGGCCTGCACGCGCGCCGCCACGAGGCCGAGCTGCGCCTGCGCGCCGCCGAGCAGAACCTCGCCCGCCTCGACGACGTGATCGGCCAGCTCGCCGGCCAGATGGACGCGTTGAAGCGCCAGTCGCGCCAGGCGGTGCGCTACCGCGCGCTGTCGCAGCAGATCCGCAAGGCCGAGGCGACGCTGCACCATCTGCGCTTCGTCAACGCGACGGCCGAGGTCGCGGACGCCGAGCACGCCAAGGACGTGAGCATCCGCGTGGTCGCCGAGCGCACCGGCGCGCAGGCGGAGGCCGCCACGCTGCAGGCGCTCGCCGCCGCGGCGCTGCCGGCGCTGCGCGAGGCGGAGGCGAAGGAGGCGGCGGCGCTGCAGCGCCTCGTCATCGCGCGCGAGACGCTCGACCGCGAGGAGGCGCGCGCCAAGGAGCGCATGGCCGAGCTCGACCGCCGCATCGCCCAGCTCGACGAGGACATCGCGCGCGAGCGCAAGCTCGCCGCCGACGCAGAAGGCGTGATCGCCCGCCTGCGCGCCGAGCAGGATGGCCTCGAGCGCGAGGCCGCGGCGGCTGCACAGCGCCGCGCCGGCGTCGAGACGCGCGTCGCCGACGCCGACACCCAGGTCGCCGCAACCGAGCAGACCTTCGACCAGATCACCACGGCGCTCGCCGACCTCACGGCGCGCCGCCACGAGCTGGAGAACGCGGCGCGCGGCCACGCCGATCGCCGCGTCCGCATCGAGGGCGAGCTTGCCGGCGTCACCGCCGAATTCGAGCGGGTCGCGGCCGAGGCCGCCGCGACCATCGACCTGGCGGGGCTTGCCGCCGCGGCCGCGAGCGCGCAGGCCGCGATCGGCGAGGCCGAGGCGGTCACGCTGCGCGCCGAGGCCGCCCATTCGGGCGCGCGCCAGGCGCTCGACGTGGCGCGCCAGCCGCTGGTCGAGGCGGAGCGCCGCGCCCACCGGCTGGAGACCGAGGCGAAGACGCTCGCCAAGGTGCTGCATGTCGACGCCAAGAACCTGTGGCCGCCGGTGATCGACCAGGTCGTGGTGGCGAAGGGCTTCGAGACCGCGCTCGGCGCGGCGCTCGGCGATGATCTCGACGCGCCGATCGAGCCGAACGCGCCGATGCACTGGGGCGGCGCCGCGGCCGACGGCGACCCGGCACTGCCGCAGGGCGTCGAGCCGCTCGCCGCCCATGTCACGGCGCCCAAGGAGCTGGCGCGCCGGCTCGCGCAGATCGGCATCGTCACGGCGCGCCACGATGGTGCGCGCCTGGTGGCGCAGCTCAAGCCCGGCCAGCGGCTCGTATCGCGCGAGGGGGACCTGTGGCGTTGGGACGGTTTCGCGGTCGCCGCCAATGCGCCGACGAGCGCGGCGCGCCGGCTCGCCGAGCGCAACCGGCTCGCCGACGTCGAGGCCGAGCTCAAGGTCGCGCGCGCCGACGTCGAGACGCGCCGTGCGGTGGTGACGAAGGCGCAAGCCGAGGTCGCGGCGACCGCCGAGGCGGAAAGCGCCGCGCACGCGCGCCGGCGCGACCTGCAGCGCGAGGCGGATACGGCGCGCGACCGCCATGCCGCGGCCGAGCGCGAGCTCGCCCGCGTCACGGCGCGCCATTCGGCGCTGTCGGAGGCAAAGACACGGCTCGCCGCCGGACTGGCCGAGGCGCAGGGCGCCCATGACGCGGCGCAGGCGGCGCTTGCCGCGCTCGCGCCGACCGATGCGATCGAGGCCGAGCTCGGCCAGGTGCGCGCGCGGCTGACCGACGAGCGCGGCAAGCTCGCCGAGGTGCGCGCCGAGGCCCAGGCGCTCGCGCGCGAGGTCGAGCTCGCCGAGCGGCGGCTCTCCGCCATCCGTTCGGAGAGCGCCGCCTGGAACGAGCGGCGCCACAGCGCCACGACGCAGATCGAGACCCTGCAGGCGCGTCAGACCGAGACCCGCGCCGAGCGCGCCGGCCTGCAGGACGCGCCGCAGGCCTTTGCTGAGCAGCGCCGCAGCTTGATCACCCAGATCCAGGGCGCCGAGGCGAGCCGCCGCGCCGCCGCCGACGAGCTGGCGCGCGGCGAGAACGCGCTCGCCGACGCCGATAAGGCGGCGCGCGCCGCGCTCGAAGCCATGGGCACGGCGCGCGAGGACGCCGCCCGCGCCGAGGAACGCCATGAGGGGGCCAAGCGCCGGCTCACGGATGTGGCGCACGAAATCCGCGAGATGCTCGAGGTCGAGCCGGCCGAGGTCGCGGCGCTCGCCGGCATCGAGGCGGGCGCGACGCTGCCCGACGTGACCGAGATCGAGGCCGAGCTGGAGAAGCTGCGCCGCAGCCGGGAAAACATCGGCGCCGTCAACCTGCGCGCCGAGGAAGAGCTGCGCGAGGTCGAGACCCAGCACGGCTCGCTGGTGAGCGAGCGCGAGGACCTGGGCGAGGCGATCAAGCGGCTGCGCCAGGGCATCCTCAGCCTCAACAAGGAGGCGCGCGAACGGCTGCTCGCCTCCTTCGAGGTAGTGTCGACGCATTTCAAGCGGCTGTTCACCGAGCTGTTCGGCGGCGGCACCGCCGAGCTGCAGCTGATCGAGCACGATGACCCGCTCGAGGCCGGGCTCGATATTCTCGCCAAGCCGCCCGGCAAGAAGCCCGCGACGCTCTCGCTGCTCTCCGGCGGCGAGCAGGCGCTGACCGCGCTGGCGCTGATCTTCGCGGTCTTTCTCACCAATCCGGCGCCGATCTGCGTGCTCGACGAGGTCGATGCGCCGCTCGACGACCACAACGTCGACCGTTTCTGCGATTTGCTCGACGAGATGACGCGCTCGACCGACACGCGCTTCGTCATCATCACGCACAATCCGATCACCATGGCGCGGATGAACCGCCTGTTCGGCGTCACCATGGCGGAGCGCGGCGTCTCGCAGCTGGTCTCGGTCGATCTCGAGGAAGCGGTGAAGATCCGCGACCAGCAGGTGGCCTAGTACAAACGCAAACGCCATGGCCGGGCTTGTCCCGGCCATCCACGTCTTCCATCTTCACGACGACAGAAGACGTGGAGACCCGGGACATAGGCGAGCGAAGCGACGCCGTCCTTCGAACGGCTATGCCCGGGCATGA
>Ga0335081_10001792_pt1 | contig 34010 bp, 31 predicted proteins | sample Lox_Sample_35_FD_206713 | JGI IMG/M metagenome (GOLD analysis project Ga0335081, IMG submission 206713) | Soil microbial communities from Loxahatchee National Wildlife Refuge, Florida, United States - Lox_Sample_3.5 | ecosystem: Environmental > Terrestrial > Soil > Wetlands | place: USA...
CACACATTTGCATGACCTTTGCGACCGCGCCGGTTTGCTGGTTTGGGACGAAGTGCCCTTGGTTAATCAACTGCCTCGGCTTGCCGACCCCATGGCGACACCAGGAGGAGAAGTCACGCCGTACTTTGAGAGCAATCTCGAACAACAGATGCGCGAGATGATTCTTCAACTCGGCAATCACCCTTCCGTTGCCTGGTGGGGACTGTTCAATGAACTTGGGCGCACCAACGCGGTCGCGGCCTTGCCGCTGGTCGAGCGCCTCAACCGGCTTGCCCACTCGCTGGATCCCACGCGAATCACCGTTGCGGCCTCAAACAAAACGGGGCTGCCGGTCAATCATATTGCCGACGCCACCTGTTACAACGTTTATCCCGGCTGGTACGGCGGGATTGCCGAGGACATGACGAAACTAATCGAGGAACGCTTTGCCGAACAGGCCCAGCGGCGCATGGGGATCAGCGAGTACGGCGCCGGCGGCAATCCATTCCAGCATCAGGAAGGAATTCTCAAGAAGCCAGTATGGCAGGGGGATTGGCATCCGGAAGAATGGCAAAGCCTCGTGCACGAACACGATTGGGCCGCCATGAAAAACAACCCAAAACTGTGGGGCACATTCCTGTGGACGATGTTCGATTTCGCTGCCGACTGGCGCAACGAAGGTGACCAGCCCGGCCTCAACGACAAGGGCATGGTCAGGCAAGACCGCAAGCTGAAGAAGGACGTTTATTATTTCTATCAGGCCAACTGGTCGAGAAAACCGATGGTTTACATCGCCGAACGTCGCTTGACTCCGCGTCGAACTGCCAAAACTGAAGTGAAAGTGTATTCCAACTGCAAGGAGGTCGAGCTAATAGTCAACGGCAAATCGCTTGGCAAGCTTGGGCCGGATGCAATCAATACCTTGCGGTGGAAGAATGTGACGTTGAAATCGGGAGCAAATCAGATCGTGGCCATCGGCAAGGACGGCAAACAGCAATGTGAAGACGAGTGTGAATGGATTCTGGAAACCGACGCTCCTTCAGGGCCCTGAATCCCTCGCCCCCAAAGGATCAGGCTTTCTCGGTCCCCCAGCGGCGATGAAGGAAACGTTCCCAAGGCGAGAACAGGATTTTGTCAGCCAGCAAGCCAATCAGAATGATGACCAGCATGATGCCGATGACCTGATCCATCGCCTGTAATTCGCGTCCATACTGCAGCAGATGCCCCAGACCGAAGCCTGTCAGAATCGTCACGAAGATTTCGGCCGCCATCAACGAGCGCCACGCAAAAGCCCAACCTTGCTTCATGCCGCCGACGATGTACGGCAGCGACGCCGGCACGATCACTTTGACCCAAGTATACAACTGCTTGGCTCCCATCGTGCGCGCCGCTCGGGCATAAATCGGCGGCACCGTGCGCACGCCGTTGTCCGTCGCGATGATGACCGACCAGAGCGTGCCCATGATGACGACGAACAGCATCGCCGATTCCGTCTGCCCGAACCAGAGTAGAGCCAGTGGCACCCAACACACGCTCGGCAGGGTTTGCAGTCCGAGGGCCAAGACGCCCAGCGTGTCTTCGCAGAGTTTAAAGCGAGCCGTGACCAATCCCAGCGGCAAACCAAAAAGCAATCCCAGAGCGTAGCCCGCCAGCAGTCTTCGCATCGTGACCATCGATGCCTGTTCGAGAGTGCCGTCCTGCAAGGCGCCAACCAGATAGCTACCCACGCTCAGCGGTGACGGCAAAAGCACCGGTGACCAGATCTTCATGCGTACGAGCATCTCCCAGATGCCGAGTAAGAGCGCAAAAAAGCCGATGACGAAAGGCCACCGTTTCATTCCGCCACCTCAGCCAAATCGGGGTTCAAATGCCGTTTTAGAGCCCGGGTGATCTCCGTTGAATATTGGGCCAGATCGACGCTGTTGATGTCACGCGGCCGGGGCAGATCGACAATGAATTTTTCCTGGATGCGACCGGGATGGGGTGAGAACAATACGACCCGGTCGCCCAAGCAGGCGGCTTCACGCACGTTGTGGGTCACGAATACGATGGTCTTTTTGCGCTCCTCCCAGATTCGTTGGATATCACCATAAAGTTGCTCGCGCGTGAGCGCATCGAGTGCGGCGAACGGTTCATCCATCAGCAACACGCGGGGATTGGGAGCCAGCGCCCGCGCGAGCGCCACCCGCTGTTTCATGCCGCCGGATAGTTCGTGGATATTGGCCTGCATGAATTTGTCCAAACCGACCAAATGCAGATAATACTTTGCCACCTCCCGGCGCTCTTTGCGGGTCAGGTTGGGCTTGAGCCGGAGCCCAAACAACACATTGCTCATCACGTCCAGCCACGGAAACAGCGCCGATTCCTGGAACATCATCATCCGCTCCCGTCCCGGGCCGGTCACCGGTTTGCCATCGGCCAAAACGCGTCCGCTATCGGGGATTTCCAAACCGGCAATGATATTCAGCAAGGTGGATTTGCCACAGCCGGAGGGCCCCACCAAACAAACGAACTCGCCTTCGCGAACATTCAACGAAACATTGTCGAGGGCATGCACGACGACATGCCGCGTACGAAACCATTTCGAGACCCCCTCGACCGTCAGTTTCTCTGGCGCAACATTCTGAAGTTCGTCCCGGATCGCCATCATTTGACTTCGGGCAATCCTTTCTCCTTCAAAACTTCGTTCAACAATCTAAGATCGTAGATGCGCGAAAGATCAGGGTTCTCATTCAGAAAACCGATCCGCGATGCGTCCTCGGCGGATTTCAAGAGTGATGCGCTCACCGGATCGTACGTGATCTCCAACCGTTTCCAAGCGCTGTCGAGAGTCGCCTGCGGCAGCGCCCTGGTGGTCTCCGCCTTGATTTCTTCATTGAAAATCCGTTTGGCTTCGTCGGGATGATCGTTGATCCATTTCGTCAACTCCACCTGCGCCGCGATCCATTTCTTCAGAAGATCGGGCCGGTCTTTCAGGAATTTCACGCTGCTGACAAGGTGGGTGGTGACGTATTTGCCACCGGTTTGTTTCCACAGCGAACTTTCATCAAAATAGACTTTTCCATTCGCCTGCAATACCAATCGACTGACCCATGGCTCGACCGTCCAAACGGCGTCCAAATCGCCTTTCTGAAATAGCGTAAGCTGATCGGGATTCGCCGTCGGTATCACGAAGGCGTCCCCACCGGTCATGGTGATGCGCAATCCCTTCGACCGCAGCCACGCCCGGCAGGCTACGTCCTGTGTGTTGCCAAGCTGCGGCGTGCCAATTCTCTTGCCCTTGAAATCCGCATCGGTTTTGATGCGTCCGTCGGGTTGCACCACCAGGGCGGCTCCGCCGCTGCATGCACCGGCCACGATGCGAATTTCCTCGCCCTGTGATTTCAGGTACGCGTTAATCGCCGGGTTCGGGCCGACGTACGTGAGATCGACCGACCGCGCGAAGATCGCCTCCATCGCGCTCGGCCCGGCATTGTAAACAAACCATTGCACTTCCACGTCCGGCCCAAGCCGCTCCTCAAACCAACCCTTCTCTGCCCGACTCAACCCATGCGCAATTACACCCTGGGCGTGTGTCACGTTTGGGAAATGGCCGACACGAATAACAGTTGTGGAAGCCGCCTTCTCGGCGGCAACTACGGGGACGATCGCACTCATGCCGCCGAGGACGGCAGCCACTACGCCAGTGAAGCTGCGAAGTATGTGTTTCATGATTTCTCCTCCAGAAACGGCAATGGAACTTTGTCGCGTTTGATCTTCCGCAGTGTCACGTCCACCACGTTTTGCAGCGTGTACTTGTCGAGGATATCGGCGATGGCGTTGCGCACATCCACCATCAACAAGCGCAGTCCGCAATGCGCTTCGTCCGGACACGAGCACGGCGCGTAAGCGGTCACGCTCGCGCACGAAATTGGCGCCAGCGGCCCGTCGATGTACCGGACCACGTCGCCGATTTTGATCCTGGTCATCGGCTTCTTGAGAAAATAACCGCCGCCCTTGCCGCGTTTGCTATCGAGATAACCGCCTCGATTCAAGTCGAGCAGGATCGCCTCGAGAAACTTGATGGGAATGTTTTCCTTCTCGGCCAACTCGCGAATCTGAAGCTTGGGCCGCCCCAATTCCTGGGCGATCCCCAAATTGATCAACGACCGCAACGCGTATTCACCCCGCTTGGATACCCGCATAATTCAGAAGGCTACTATACTGGTAGACAATTGCAAGCGGTTTTTTGAGACCGTCGATAGCGCCATCGCAATTCCCCGGTGCTTTTTTGTTGCGCGGCGCGGGAAATCCGGGTAAATCCGTGCAAGGCGCGGCGACATTGCCAGCGGCGAGGAAATCAAAATTATGAGTCAATACGGATTGGAGCATCACGGTATCGTAAGTCCCGGCACGGTGCATTGGAACCTGCCGGTTTCCCAATTGGTAGAGGAATCGGTCAAGCGCGGCGAGGGCATGTTGACCAGTAGCGGCGCGCTGAACGCGATGACCGGCAAGCGCACGGGCCGATCTCCCCGCGACAAGTTCGTCGTGGAAGAGCCTTCCACGCGCGACAGGATTTGGTGGGGCAAGGTCAATCAACCGATCAGCGAGAAGAATTATCTCGGATTGCGCCAGGAAGTGCTGGCGTACCTGCAGGGCCGCGAGCTGTTCGTGATGGACGGATTTGCCGGCGCCGACCAGCGCTACTCGATGCCGATCCGGATTGTGACGGAGTTTGCCTGGCATAACCTGTTCGTGAAACAGCTTTTCCGCCGGGCGAAGCCGGAACAACTCAAATCGCACGTGCCGGAATGGACGGTACTCAATGCCTGCCGTTTCCTTGCTGACCCGAAGAAGCACAAGCTCAACAGCGAAGTGTTCATCATCGTGGATTTTTCGCGAAAGACCGTGCTGATCGGCGGTTCGCAATACGCAGGCGAGATCAAGAAGAGCATTTTCTCCGTGCTCAATTTCGTGCTGCCGCAAAAAGATGTGTTGCCGATGCATTGCTCGGCCAACGTCGGCAATGCCGGCGATGTGGCTTTGTTTTTCGGATTGAGCGGTACGGGCAAGACGACGCTCTCCGCCGATCCGTCCCGCGGCTTGATCGGCGATGACGAACACGGCTGGAGCGACCAGGGCGTGTTCAATTTCGAGGGCGGCTGTTACGCCAAGTGCATCAAATTGACGAAGGAACGGGAGCCGCTGATTTGGGGCGCGATTCGGTTCGGATCGGTCATCGAGAACGTCATGGTAAATCCCGAAACGCGAGAACCGAATTATTTCGACGATTCAATCACGGAAAACACCCGGTGCGCGTATCCGCTGGATTTCATACCGAATGCCGTGCCGGGCGGTACGGCTGGACACCCGAAAGCCATCATCCTTCTGGCGGCCGATGCGTTTGGGGTGTTGCCGCCGGTGGCGCGATTGAATCCGGCACAAGCCATGTACCATTTCATTTCGGGTTACACAGCGTCGCTGGCTGGCACGGAAGCCAACATAGGCAAGGATCCGACGCCTACGTTCTCGGCTTGTTTCGGGGCGCCCTTCCTGCCTTTACCGCCACAGGTGTATGCTGAGATGTTGGCCGAGAAAATGAAAAAGCACGGCGTCAGTTGTTATTTGCTGAATACCGGCTGGGTTGGCGAGCCATTCGGTCACGGGGCTCGCATCCCACTGTGGCAGAACCGCCATAATGTCGCGCAGATTCTCGACGGCACGCTGGATGCCGCCGAATTCCGCGTAGATCCGACCTTCAAATTCGAGGTTCCGAAAGCGTTGCCCGAAGTCCCGCCGGAATTGCTGGCTCCACGTTACGGCGCAAAGAAGGCTGAAGATTACGACAAACGAGCGAAAGAATTGGCGGCCAAATTTGCAAAAAACTTTGAACAGTTCAAAGGCGCTTCCGAGGAAATCATGGCGGCCGGGCCGAAGATCTGATAATCGGTTGCTGGCCATTGTGGCTGGCGCGACTGCCGGGCCAGCCCTGTAAAAGCGCCAGAGTGGTTCTACAAGGCTTGCGTGCGCCACGGTCGTCGGTTATTCTGCGGTGCCATGAGGGAAATGGGGGCTGCTCGCGCAGCGCGAAAGAGACAAACGGCCGTAGTCCTCTCGGCTTTCTTGACGCTCTCCAGCGTCGCGAGAGCCGCAGAGATTGTCGATGGCGTGGCGGCCATTGTAAACGACAAGGTCATTACCTACAGCGAGGTCCGGGATTTCGTCCAGCCGGTCGTCCAACAACTGCGCCGCAATTACACTGGCGACCAACTTGTGGAACAGGTGCGCAAGGCGCAGATGGACGCGCTGAATCAGCTTATCGAGCGCACGCTGATCATTGAGGAATTCAAGGAAAAGGGCTACAAAATTCCGGAGACGGTCATTGACCAGCAGATCAACGATATCATCGCCGACGATTACGGCGGCAATCGCGCCGCATTCATCAAGACTCTGGAAGCCCAGAACCTGACATTGGCCCAGTATCGCGACCAAGTCCGCGACCGGGTCATCGTGCAGGCCATGCGCGGCCACAAAGCGCAGCAGGCGGTCGTGGTCTCGCCCTACAAGATCGAGAAGTATTACCAGGACAATCTCGACCAATACAAAGTGGGCGATCAGATCAAGCTGCGAATGATATTCATCAAGCGCGGACAGGAATCAGAAGCCACGAGCCATGCTGCGGAGGGCGGCAGCAATGTTACAGAACAGGCGGTTGGGAGCAATTTGGTCGAAGCCGCTTCGGAATCGAACGCACCGCCGAAGGATGTGCAGAGCGAATTGGCTGAAGAAATCGTGGCGAAGCTCGACGCGGGCGACAGTTTCGAGAGCATGGCACGGGTTTATTCCGAAGCGAAAGAAGCCAAGGAAGGCGGCGACTGGGGTTGGATTGGCAAAGACGTATTGCGCAAGGAGCTCAATGCCGTCGCTTTTTCATTGAAACCCGGGCAGCACAGCCGGGTAATCGAGACGGCGGAAGGTTACTATATCCTGCACGTGGACGATGTGAAACCCGCCCACACGATACCGTTGGCGGACGTGCGGGACGATATCGAGAGGATTCTTCTGCAGCAGCAGCGTGCCAAGATGCAGGAGGACTGGGTCAAGGACCTCCGTGGTAAGGCGTACATTCGCCTGTTTTAACAACTCGAAGCACGAAACCTGAAACCATTCCAAGTGCGGACAGGCAATCACCAACGCGCCATGCTGGCTCATTTTGACTTCGACTCTGTTCGGTGCCTCGAATTTCGGATTTCGGATTTATGAGCCGCAGGCGAATTGGCATTACGCTGGGTGACGTGGCCGGTATCGGTCCGGAGATCGTTGCCAAAGCGCTCGCCTCCCGCAAACTGGATAAACACTTCGAGTACGTGGTGATCGGCAATGCGCGGACACGTCGCCGAGCCGATGCAGCCGATTGGGTGGTTGAAGGCGCACGACGCTGTCTGGCCGGCGATTTGGCTGCCTTGGTCACCGCCCCCATCAGCAAGCAGCTTCTGCGGGACGCCGGCTATCGGTTCGAGGGGCATACCGAGCTTCTGGCTTACGTCGCACGGAGAAAGCGCTTTGCCATGATGCTGGTGGGTGGTCCCTTGCGGGTGGCATTGGCGACAATTCATGTGCCACTTGCCAAAGTGCCACGTTTGCTTACGACCCGACGAATCATCGAGGTCATCGAACTTTCGCACGACGTTTGCAGGCGTTTTGGAGCCAAACGGCCCATTATCGCCGTAGCCGGATTAAATCCGCATGCGGGTGAAGGCGGACTGCTTGGCGGGGAGGAAAAGCGTATCATCGTGCCAGCCGTCCGCCGCGCGACGCGGAACGGAATCCGCGTCATCGGGCCGTTGCCGGCCGACACCTTGTTTCATAAAGCGTATCAGGGCGCGTTTGATGCCGTGGTGGCCATGTACCACGACCAGGGGTTGGCGCCGCTGAAAATGATCGCGTTCGATACCGGGGTGAATCTGACGCTGGGTTTGCCGTTCGTGCGCACCTCACCCGACCACGGCACCGCTTTCGATATCGCCGGCAAAGGAATCGCCAACCCCGCTAGCATGATCGCTGCCATCAACCTTGCTGCCCGTCTTGCCGCGCGGAAATAAGCTACCGCGTGACCAAGGCAGGGAGAGCGGCAAATTCTGCTTTGTGTCTGGGTGCCTTGGTGGTTTGATTGTGGGACATGACCCTGACCGAAGTTCGACAACTCCTCGCAGAACTGGAGGTCCGCCCGAGCAAGGCGTTGGGGCAGAATTTCCTCGTTGATGCCAACATCCTACAGATTATTCTGCGCGAGGCCGACATCCGTCGCGACGAAACCGTGCTGGAGATCGGGCCGGGATTGGGAATGTTGACGGGGGCGCTTCTGGATCGCGCGAAAGGAGTCTTTGCCGTCGAAAAGGATCGGCATTTCGCCGAGTACGTGAGGCAGAAGTTTCCAGCACTCCATCTCATCGAGGGCGACGCCATTAAAGTGCCGCTGCCGAATTGTGACAAAGTTGTCGCCAATCTTCCCTACAACATTTCGACGCCGATTCTTGAGCGGCTCGTGGATAGCGACTCACGACCGCGCCGCACCGTTGTGACCGTGCAGCGTGAAGTGGCGCAACGTTTGGCAGCGACGCCACGGCACAAGGATTACGGTGCGCTGACGGTGTTCACCCGGGTTCATTACCATATCACCATCGCTCATGTTGTTTCCCCAAGATGCTTTTATCCGTCGCCGCGTGTGGAGAGCGCCATCGTGGTGATGGACCGGCGGGACCCGCGCGTCAAGCTACAGCCGGGCGCTCCGTTTCACGAAATTGTGCGAGCGGGCTTCGGTCAGCGCCGTAAAATGCTCCGGAAGCTGCTTGCCGGCTTCGGCGACATCGACGCAGCGTTTGCTGCAACGTCGATTTCTCCGACTACCCGGGCTGAGGAGTTGAGCCTCGAACAGTGGATCTCGCTCGCAAATGCCATTGAAGAAGTGCAGCAGCAGGAACCTCGCTAGGACAACCTCTCCAACCAGCAAAGGGATTCAGGTGGTCGTTGCCGGGGTGGATGGCATGGGCGCGGGAGTGGCCGCCGCAGGAGCCGACGGCGCCAGTTTCAATTTGTTCTTGGCGGCTTTGCCTTCCTTCGTCTTCGGCCAATGGTGCGCGACGTATTCGAGCAATTTGCGTCCGAACTTCAGTTCTTCTCCCGTTCCCTCGCTAAAGTGGAAACCGACGTAATACAGGTCGGGCGCAGCCAGCGTCTTCTCTCTCTTCAGACGGTCGAACAATTTGAAGGGTTTATCCTGAAGAACGATTTGGAAGCCGCGCAAGGCATGGTCTTCCGCGCGCAACTGCGGCGCCAGATCTCTGGCGGATTGTTTCAGGTTGCACACACTCAGTTCATACCGAAGTTCGTTGTCGAACGAATCCGACCGGGCAATCTGCCGCAGGCATTCGACTGCTTTACCCCACTTCTTCATCTTCTTATGCTTCAGACCGACCTGGCGATAAACATCATCGGCCAATTTCGGGTCGGAATTGCGCAGAAGATAAAGAATGGCTTCGTGGCGCCGGTCACCGGCTTCGAGCGCCCGAGCAGCCAATGCCGCAAACTTCTTGAGCGATTTCTTGTCCACCGATTCGCTGTGTGGTTTGAGAATCTTCGCCAGCCGCCACGCCGCATCGAGTTTCCGTTCGCGAGCGAACGCGCCCAGCAGCAACTGGGTGGCGCCTTTGTGCCGGGCGAGCGCCCCGGCGGCGATTTCGCTCACCTGCGGATCCGGATGTGCGAGCAGGCCCATCATCAGACGATTGCTGGCGGAATTGTCGGTCACCGCCAACCGGCGTGCGGCGAAGGCGCGGACACTGGAATGCTTACTGCGCAGAAGCTTGCGCCATTGGCCTTCGTAACCCTTGCCGAGCAGCAGCTTCTCGATGATGTCGAGCGCGATTTGCACAACGTTTGGATAATCCGACTCGCCGAGATACTTGAACATCTGGCCCGCGACTTGATTGACCGCGGTGCCCGTGTGCTGCAAGCCTTTCAGGCCAAGGAGCGCATTGCGGCGGATATAACCGGCGTTTTTCGGCGTCGAGTATTTCACCAGAATCTTCCGGGCGTCGGGCGCGCCGATGTACCCAATCAACAGCAAACAGGAGGTCAGCACGCGGTCGTTCTTCCTGACGCGGGCGCTGGTCATGAGTTTGGCAACCTGCCGGTGCAGAGCGAGTCGATCTTTCGAGGCGGCATCGCCGATGTGACGCCGAACTGCCTGACAAGCTTCTTTGACCAGTTCGAAATCAGGATCGAAAAGCACATCGAGGATCAGTTGCATCGCCTCGCGGTTGTGGATGCGCGCCAAAATATCGACCAACACTCGCTTTTGCTGCGGACTGGCTTTTTCAAACTGGCTGCGAAGACTGGCGACGTTATCTCCGCCGGAACGCGCGATTATCGCCGCAGCCCGAAGTTTGGTTTCTACATCTGGCGCGTCCAGCAACGGCAGCACGTAAGGGACGACAGCGCGCGTGCCCAAGACCTCAAAGGCCTCCAGCACGTATCGGGTAAGCAACTGGTTGGCGTCCTTTAGAGAGGCGCCAAGGGCTTTGACCACGGCGTCTTGTTTCGGACGCAGTTCGGCAATTACCATGGCGGCGGCGCAGCGCCTCATTCCATCTGGGCTTTGCAGCATGCCGCAAATCGTCTGGAGCGTCTTCTCCATTATGGGGCGATACCGTACCAGAACACGCGGACGCTTGCAATGCAGGCGCACTTCTTGTAGTCTGCCGACGACCTGCGTAACCACGAAAACGCAAGTCATTGCGAATGTGATGGTTAGACACAAGGAGAGCACGGTGGCTTACAGTTTAGAGCAACTTCGGGCGATTTATTTCCGACCTTTTTTTGAGCTGATTCAGCAGGCCAGAGCCACTTTTCTGCGAAATTGGAAAGGGGATGAAATCCAACTTTGCACCCTTCTTAGCATCAAAACCGGCGGTTGCAGCGAGGATTGCGCGTACTGTGCCCAGAGCGCTCGCTATGATACCGGAGTGCAGCCACGGCGGCTGATGTCTACTGAAGAAATATTGGAAATAGCCCACCGTGCCCGGGCAAACGGTTCGACGCGATTCTGCATGGGCACAGCTTGGAACGGTGTTCGAGAAGGAACCAGTCAATTTCAGTCCGTGCTCGAAACGGTGCGGGCGGTCAGCGAATTGGACATGGAAGTCTGTGTGACGCTCGGCCATCTAACCGAAACTGCGGCGCAGCAATTAAAGGCTGCCGGCGTCACCGCCTACAATCACAACATCGATACCAGCCCCGAATTTTACCCGCAGATTGTCACTACCCACACGTTTCAAGACCGTCTCAATACGATTCGCGCCGTGCAGAAGGCTGGTATGTCCGTTTGTTGCGGCGGGATTATTGGGATGGGCGAGAGCGTTGAAGATCGCCTGCGGATGTTGGAAGTACTAACGAACTTCGATCCGCCGCCGGAAAGTGTACCCATCAACTGCCTCATGGCCATGCCCGGGACGCCGCTGGAAGAGCAACCGCCCGTGGATGTGTTTGAATTGGTGCGGCTTGTGGCGACCACTCGTCTCGCCTTGCCACTTGCCAAAGTGCGTCTTTCGGCGGGCCGTACGCGGTTATCTCCGGAGGCGCAGGCGCTGTGTTTCTTTGCCGGGGCGAACTCGATTTTTTACGGCAACAAACTGCTCACGGCGGAAAATCCCGAAGCTGATGCCGATCGCAAACTGCTCGCGGAACTGGGGCTCACGGCACAGCCGCCATTCACAAGCATGGCTCTGCCTGTCTCTGAAAACTCTGTCTTGCCAGAGACCGCCTGAAACGCTACACTAGGCTTGCTCGTCCTGTCGCGAGCGCGTGGTGGGTGCCATGACCCTCGAGGAACTCAGACTTTTGCGGGTCGTACAGGGCGTTCTCGTGCGCAACTACGTTGACACGCAGAAACTCGATGTCCAGGTCATCGGGTCGTCGGTTTATATCGAGGGCGAATTCCATGTCTTCGATTACCAGCCCGGCAAGAGGAAGGAAGACCGTCTCGAAGCCGACCTGGCCATAAAACGCAATCTCCTGCACATTGAGCAGCAGATCCGTGGACTCGGCGAAGTCACCTATCTCGAAATGAAACTGCGCAACTGGGAGCGCCGGGGCATGCAGTGGGTCGCCAAGCACGAGGTCAGTTGATGGCGGGAGATGAATGCTTCGAAAAAAAGCGATTGGACATCTTTGCCGCCGGATATACTGGCTTGGCTTACGATCCCAATGGTCGCGGTATTCACGATTCTGGTTGTTAATGCTGGACAAATTCTTCGCTGGCGACCGTTGGTCGGTATCTACCTGGTGGCGCTGGGATTCGCCGTCGTCGGAATCGTGCTTCTGGCCCTCGCAAAGCTGCCTTTGTACCGGCAGAGGCGCTTCTTCAGTTTTGGATCACGTTTTCTGGATTCCCCCCATAGAAGGTTGTATCGGTTGGCTTACGGTATGGTGGCGGCATCGATCGTTCTACTTCTGCTGCTTATATTGATCTCTTGAAAACTCTTCTGCCGGTAACGTTGTGTCATAGTTGCCCTCGTAAATCTCCAAGCGCGATTTCTCCTCGCTCGGCAGCGCCTGGCCCGGTAGCAACTCCGCTTCTTCCAATCCGCGGGGAATCCAGAAATCACCGATTTTCTTGAAACTGGTGACCGCGAAACGGCGCAAGAGAGTCCCCTTCGCGTCGAATGCCTCGGCTTTCAACAGGGCAAAAAACTCTTTATCGATCCACATTTTTACGCGAGCATATGGTTCACCATCCGCCGTGCTCTCGATCGCGTAGCAATCTCGTCCCCGTACCCGTTCTTCACCGAGAAATTGGGCGGTAGGCCAGTGCAAGAATGGCAGGCCGAGATCGTAATAAGTGAAATCTGATCCCAAGAATTTCTTCGTGCGCTCGGTGCCAGTAAGCTGCCCCTGACCACGGACGTAAAAAGTTGGGGCGCCATGAACCGGTTGCACGATCAGTGCCGCGGTTTGGCCGGCGCGATAGATAGTGCGAGTTTCGTCTGCAGTATTCTTCATCAGGATGTCTACCGGGACGGCGTCCGCATGTCCCACAAACAGCCGCGCCTTCAGCGAAAAATCCCTGGAGGGCCGGTTCGCCAGCACACGGGCGAGGATCGCCCGCGCGTCCTGATTCGTGGTTACAACATCGGCGCGGGCGCGGAAGGCGAACAGGCTCACCAAGGCGATAACTGAAAGCATCTTCATGTTGAACCACCTGTAACGCAAAAGGGCGGTGGCAGCAAGCGTGGGTTCCCGCTGTTCGTCGCAAGAAGATTCACGATGGTCTTGACTTGGCGGGTGTTTTATTATACTGGTCAAATGACCAGTATGAATGCTTTGACCAAACGACAGCAGCAGGTTCTCGACTTCATTCAACGCCACCAGCAAGCCAAGGGACATTCGCCCAGCCTTCGTGAGATTGCGGCCCACTTTGGTTTTAACAGCATGAACGCCGCACTCGATCATGTGGGCGCGTTGCGGCGCAAGGGGTTCCTGATTCATGAAGCCGGCTGTGCCCGGGCACATCGGGTGGTCTCGCCGCTGGACGAATTTCGCAGCCGCGTGGTGGACATTCCGGTGTTGGGCTCGATTCCAGCGGGTTTTACCGAGGATCTCCGGCAAGAGGCGAAAGGCTGCATCTCCGTAGACGTGGAGACGCTCGGCATCAAACCCACCGCGCGGACCTTTGCCTTGCAGGTGCGCGGCGATTCGATGATTGGCAAACACATCGTCGAGGGTGATTTCGTCATTTGCGAACACGGTCTGACGCCGCACACCGGCGACGTGGTCGCAGCGCTGATCGACAACGAAAGCACGCTCAAAACCTTCGTGATGGACCGCGGCAAACCCTGGCTGCGCGCCGAAAATCCACGTTACCCGAAGCTGATCCCGGCAACCGAGTTGGTCATTCAAGGTGTCATGGTGGGGTTAATCAGAAAGCGTAAATAACCACAGAGACACAGAGGTCGCAGAGACTCTGTGTCTCTGTGGTTCAATGCAATGGTGTTTTCTCGTTCCATCGTTCACCTCGATGCCGACGCGTTCTTCGCATCGGTTGAACAAGCGGCTGATCCGCGTTTGCGGGGCAAGGCCATCGCGGTGGGCGGGGAAAAACGCGGCATCATCGCCAGCGCGTCGTACGAGGCGCGACGCATGGGCGTGTACACGCCCATGCCGACCGTGCGGGCGCGCAAACTCTGTCCGAAGTTAATCGTTGTGCCGGGAGACTTTGAAAAGTACGAACGTTTCTCGCGCTGGATGTTTTCGTATGCGCAAGACTTCACACCCGATGTTGAGGTCGGCTCAATCGACGAAGGCTATTTCGATGTCACGGGAGCACGACAATCGCCGGTCGAAATTGCCGAAACAATCCGCGGCGCAATTCGGCAATCGCTGAAAATTTCCGTCAGCGAAGGCATCGGCCCGAACAAACTGATTAGCCAGATCGCCTCGAAACTTCGCAAGCCCGCGTCGTTCATTCGCGTGCCGCCAGGCGAAGAAATCCCGTTTCTGCATCCGCTGGAAAACCGTTGGCTGCCGGGTGTCGGACCAAAAACTGCCGGGCGATTGAATGCAGCCGGCTTGGCGCAGATTGGCCAGATTGCGCAGACTCCGTTGGAATTGCTCTCGCTGTTGCTGGGCGGCGCGGCGCGCGAGACAAAACAATTTGCCAACGGCATTGATAATCGCCCGGTGCGTAGCGCGCCGGAACCCGCCAAATCCTATAGCCAACAGGAAACGTTTGGAGCGGACACAATTGATGAAGATTTCGTCGAGGCAACACTGCGGCGGATGACGGATGAGTTGCTGAGTAAAATTCGCGTGGATGGCAAAGCGGTTCGCACCCTAACGGTCAAAGTCCGCTACAACGACATGGCAGAAGATCGGTGTGGCGAAAGCTTGCGCGAGCCGACGGATTTGGAAAGTGATGTGTATGGACGGCTGCGTCCTCTGTTGCGACAGGCCTGGAAGCGTCGGGTCAGTCTGCGATTGGTTTCGCTGAAATTTTCCCACGTCTACGATGGCTTTTTCCGTGCCGAATTACCGCTCGAACCGTCCTCACAACAACACGAAGCGCGACGGCAATTGGCGCGCGCGGTCGATGAGTTGCGCAAAACACGTGGCCGATATGTCGTCATGCGCGGACACGACCTCGCGCTGCGTGCAAAAACATCTGAATCCACAAATTCGAAATCCGAAACAAATCAGACTTTCGGAATTTCCAATTTGCCGCATTGTTTCGGGTTTCGGATTTCGAAATTCGAATTTATCCCGTTGCACGTCCACAGCTACTACTCGTTTTTGGACTCGACGCTTTCTGTGGAAGCTGTCGTAAAACTCGCGGCGCACCATCAACTGCCGGCCATCGCCTTGACCGATACCGGCAACCTGCACGGTGCGGTCGAATTTGTTCAGACGGCAAAGGCGCACGGGATTAAGCCGATTATCGGCGCGGAATTGGACGGCAAACTTTACTTTGTTGAGAATGCGACCGGCTACAAAAACCTCTGCCGACTTCTCAGTAAAAAGGGATCGGACACAACCGGTCTGATCGTCGAGAATGCCGCAGACTGGCCGGCGGTTCATTACGCCACGCCAGTGGATCGGCTCAAGTACGACATCGTGCAGAGCATCCGCACGTTGACGCTGTTGCGCCAGGAGCACCCTGAAAAAAGATTGGGCGGAGAATTTCATTTTGCGGCGGAGACATCACTCCCGCGAATGAAGAGGGCGGCGGAAATCACCGAGCGGTGCAACTTCGAGTTCGAACTGGGCAAGTTACAATTCCCGGCGTTCAGACCGCCGGACGGTTCGACGCCCGCGCGATTTCTGCACCAACGAGTGATGGAAGGATTTTACCGGCGTTATCCGACGCGGTATCGCGAACTGGAACCGCAGATCGAAACCGAACTCGCCATCATTCACGAAGTTGGCTACGAAGAATATTTTCTGTTCGTTTGGGACATTTTGCAGGAATGCCAGCGGCGCGGCATCGAATGGCTGACGCGGGGAAGCGCGGCCGATTCGCTGGTGTGTTACTGCCTTGGTATCAGCGATGTTTGTCCCGTCCGTTTCAAGCTGTATTTCCGCCGCTTTCTTAACAAGGAACGGATGAAGTTGAACAAATTGCCCGACATCGACGTGGATTTTCCGCACGACCGAAAGGATGATGTCATCGACTTGATTTTTGAGAAGTACGGAACGGAGCAGGCAGCAGTGGTCGGCGGATTTTCGACGTACCAAGGGCGCAGTGCGTTGGCCGACGTGTGCAAGGTGCTCGGTGTGTCTGAGTATCAGGTGCGGCGGTTCACGGAGAAAATTCCGCATGGGCACGCGAGTGATTTGGAGCAAACGATCGCGACCATGCCGGAATGCCGTGACCTGCCGGTTGATGAACCGCCTTATTCTGTGGCGCTGAAAGTGGCCGGGTTTCTCGACGGTTTTCCGCGATATCCGAAAATGCATCCCTGCGGCATCGTGTTGTCGCGCGAACCGATGACCGATCTCACACCGTGTTTCCGGTCGGAGAAAGGTTATCCCACCACGCACTTCGATATGGATTCGGTCGAGGTGATTGGGTTGGTGAAAATCGATATTCTTGCTCAAGGCGGGCTGGCCGCCATGCGTGATGTGCACGAAACACTTGTCAGGCGCGGAATCGATATCACCACCCGGTTGCCGCGGCAGGATCAAGAGATGGACGACCCTGCTGTGTGGGAAATGATCGCCAGCGGTGGCGCCCGTGCGGTGCATCATATTGAAAGTCCGGCCATGATTTCGTTGTGCCGCATGTGCAACGTGCGTGAGATCGATGGATTGATTGCGATTGTGAGCGTAATTCGTCCCGGTGCGGCCAATGGGGTGAAGAAAACCACGTTCGCGCGTCGTTATCAGAAATTTGAACCGATAACGTATCCGCATGCGTCACTCGAGAGATGTTTGCAGAGCACGTTCGGCATGGTCGTGTACGAGGAGCATATCCTGCAAATCTGTGAAGCTTTTGCGGGATTGTCCCCCGGCCGTGCCGACGTGTTGCGACGTGCGCTGGCAAAGGAAAACGCGGAGACGATCCAGATCATCGGGGAAGAGTTCGCGCGCTGTGCCCGGGCGCGCGGACGCAGCGAACAGGAAATTGCGGATGTGTGGGACACGCTCTGTGGTTTTCACGGCTACGCGTTTTGCAAAGCACACAGCACGGTGTACGGCATCGAGGCCTATCAATCGGCGTGGCTCAAACATTATTATCCCGTTGAATTCATGGCCGCCGTGTTGTCCAACGGTAAGGGATTTTACCGGTCCATCGTGTACGTCTTGGAATGTCATCGACTCGGCATCCCGTTGCTGCCGCCGACAGTCAACGAACCGGGCCCGATGTTTGCCGTCATGGCGGACCAACGCATTCGCGTTCCCCTCACCCGCACGAAAGGCGTGACGGAACGCGTCCAGAAACGAATCCTTGCGGAGCGCGAACGCGGCGCATTTATGTCAATCACAGATTTCCATCGCCGCGTCCAACCATCGCGCGAGGAAATGGAACTGTTGCAGCGCGTCGGAGCGTTTGATGAATTTGGCCGCAGCCGGACCGAACAATTTTGGGAGATATTACAGCTAAGCGAAAATGCAGGCCGGCTCTGCGAGTCGGCGCCGCTGTTCGCTGCTTCACAGAAGGGGCCTACAGTGAGACCAAAAATTCCCCTATCCGCGCCCAGCCGACGCGAACGATTGCAGGCTGAGTCCGAGCTTCTGGATTTTCCCGTGAGCAGCCATCCGTTGGAATTGTACAACGAGATCGCGTGGGACACGTACTGTCCGGTAGCTGAATTGGGAAATCACGTCGGCGAAACGGTCACTTGTTGCGGATTAATTATTGAAGATCGCGTTCACGAACAGGTGACCGGCGAGCCGATGAAATTTATTACACTGGCCGACTGGACAGGGATGATCGAGACGGAGTTGTTCGCCAAGACTTATCGCAGCTACGGATTGGCGACGGTGCGTTATCCCGTGCTGGAAATCACGGCAACGGTCATGCCCTACGAAAACGGTCGGGGCTATTCCTTGCGCGTTCATCGGGCTGGCAAACCACGTCATCAATAGTTTCGATCCAGCAATTCTTCATGCCCGAAGCGCTCATTCACCGGAACCAAAGGTCAACTGGTAGGCTATGTAAGTTTGGAATTCGGTCGGCCCATCGATAGATCGACCTGCGGAAAAAAGCAGATGGTGAAGGCTGCTGAAATCGATGACGGTACCGAGATTAAATGCAGTGTCAGCTCGACCGCCAACTTCCGCAATCGTGGAATGGTAGAACTCCGTGCCAATCAGAATGTTCTTGCGAAATTGACGCTGCAATACGGCGCCCACGAATCCCCAATCCCGATTATCGGCACCCGGATTGACGTGATACCCACCGCCGCCGTAGATAGTCCACGCGCGGTCCTCTTCGCCCCAAGACTTCTGCAGCCAAACGGGCAGAAAAGCTTGCACGTGCCCAGCACCCAAACCCTCATTGGCCTTGCCAGTTGGAACCTCTAGCAGCGGGAAAATACCCACCTGCGGGAGACGAGTTGTTTCCTGGACGAACCGATACTTTACGCCCAGTTCGGTGTCGCCGTAGCCGTAATGACGAGGGCCGTGCGCCGGCACGTCGTAGGCCAGTGGAGCAATCAGGTGGAGTTGCAGATTGGAAATCGCGCCGTAGTTCACCTCAAAATGCGGCGCCGTTCCTGACCAATCATCGGCGGTTTTGAGATGTTGAGAGGCGACGTAGAATTCCCAATGGCGATACGCAACCGGCTCCGGGTCGTCCGTTAAGAACGGCGGACCCGCCGACGCTCGGAAAACGAAGAACGGCATTCCGAAGAAGAAGAAGCACAGCGAAGCGACAAGGAAACGTCTTCCGTTGCCTTCTCTGCTAAACACTGTACTCCCTGTCGTGGACGGATCGCCGAGTTGTACGGATTTCAGCCTGCCACATTGCTGGCCTCCCGCAACGCCGATTGAATGGCCTGTTCAAACTCAGATTTGCCGCGGGCACCGATGAAAGTTTTCAAAATCCTGCCGTCAGGTCCGATGAGGAATGCCGTCGGGACAGCCTGAATCCCGCCGTAGGCGGTGGCGACCTGGCTGTTTCCGAGAACCACTGGATAATTGATGCCAAATTGTTGTACGAACGGTTTGACGACCGCGGCGCCTTCTTCATCCAACGCGATTCCCAACATCGTGAACCCCTTGTCCGCATATTGCCTCTGCAATTGGATGAAATTGGGAATCTCTTTCCGGCACGGACCGCACCACGTCGCCCAAAAATCCAACACGACGACTTTGCCTTTGAAATGGGACAGGCGCACCGTCTTGCCCGCTAGGTCGGGCAACGCAAAATCCGGCGCTTTTTTCCCGAACGAATTTGACCGGCGCTCTCCTGCCGTTCCGGGGCGCTGAGCGCACGAAACAGCAGCCAACAGCGCAATCACTATTGCCGACAGACAACGCGCCCGGTATTTTTGCGCGCTTCTGAAGGGCATAGGCACGGCCTTCAGCGCAGGACTCATTTCGCTTCATCCCTTTTCTGTATCGGGAAGCCGTTGGCGATCCAATCTCGCCGGAAATTCTTCGGGAGGTACAAAACCTTGACGTTCTTAAACCCCCGGTCTTGCACCGTGCGGAATGCCGGGCGGATGTTGGGACACTCCTTCCACGGACAACAGCCACAGTAGAGAACAACCTGCTTATCGCGCGGGAGATCTTGCACCGCCTGCTTCAGGGCTTGGAGGCCTTCCGGTTTGGACGCCGGTCCGATGAACTTTGACCCTGCGATATGACCGCCTTGGTACAGAACAGGATACCCCACATAAAGCACCAACGGTTTCTCCCCCGAGGCTTCCGCCAGCGTTCTTGCGAGTTCTTCAGGCTTCATGAGTTGGTTGACGCGCCAAGGGTCGGAGGGAAGCGTGCGAGCCGGCTCGGGTTGGTCAGACTGCCCACTCGAACTCACGACCGTGCCCCAAGCGCAAGCCAGCACAACAGCGACCATCAGCGCCGACAGCCGAGGAACCACAGTTCCCAATGATGTCGTTGCTTTCATCTTGTCTCCTTTGGCTGATTGGTTTGCTTGTGGCAATCGCTGCAACGCTGGAAACGTACACCGTAATGCCACGGGGGCAACTCCAGCGTCGGGCCGTCGGTTGCCAGACGTTTCGTCTGTTGGGCCCATTCGACAATCTGTTCGGGACGCGGGCGAATCTTCATGTCCGGACCGCGAGGAGTTGCCGGATCGTAGCGCCAGTGAATCACGAGCACGGTGCCGCCCGGTCGGACCACACGCGCAGCTTCGGCCAACAACCGCACCGGGTCTTCTCCGTGCAAAATGTTAAACAGCAGGCAGGCATCTTGGCTGGCCGACTCGACGCCAAATCCATCGGCGAACACATCGCGTACAACGTACACAATGTTCCGCGTTCCGGCTGCCGTCGCTCGTTGTCGCGTACGCTCGACCATTGCGGTCTCAATGTCACAGGTCGTCAGCATGCCGGAAATTCTCTGGGCCACCGGGATCGTAAATGTTCCGTACCCGCAACCCAATTCCACTACGTCTTTGAACGCGACATCAATGCCGAGTCGGTCCAGAATGAGCGGGACATCAAACAAGGTTTCCCAGTAGGCCTCTTCCGGCATCCCGCTTTCACGAAGTTTCATGGCCTCAGAACGTCAGGAGCCGGTCGGAGTCGCGAACGATTTCGTAAAGGTCTTGCAGCGTCGAGAGCGGGCAAATCTCCGAGCCGCTCGACTGTCGCAGTTTCAGGCAAGTGCCGCAGGCCAAAAACTGCCCGCCGGCGGCGAGCACAGCCTGCGCTTGTTCCTTCACGTTGAACTTTGGCTCGTCGATTTGGTCGAGTTCCACGCCTTTCCCGACGAGGAAGATTCTGACCGCGTCGCCCTGCTTCAAGCTGTAGTTGGCGAGCCGCAATGCGTTGAACACCGTTTCAGGCTCGGTCTGGGAGAGGATGATTCCAATTTTCATGCGTTTTGGTTGTCTGCTTTGTCAGAAGGTCTGCGCGCTCGCGCAATCCGCTCGAGCGATCTGGCCGATGGCAAATGCGCTCGGACAAGATCGATCGTCTTGCATGCGCCGATCGCTGGGTGAGGTGTGGCCATCATAAATGCGCTCCTGTTTTTTTCAGTCTGCCCTCGTTCGCCTAAGCGCGGCGTCGAACGACCAGCGACCCGGACCAACGATCAGCAGGAACACCAAACACAGCCACATCGAAAAGTCCGTCCGCGCCTCGTGGATCATGCTTAGAAAGCCGTAATGCGGCCGCTCGGTTAAGGTGAATCCCCAGAATCCGTGGCCGAGCAGGATCGGAATCTTCGTGGAGAGAATGGCCACCGAGATATCAATCAGCAACGCAATTGCCGCCAGGCGCGTGAACAGACCGAAAAGAACGAGGGCCCCACAAATCACTTCCACTCCGCCGACAAATGGGCCGAGCAGATGTGGCGCGGGAATTCCGATCCTGGCGAATCGCCCGGCGGCCAACGCATCCGGGTACAAAAATTTCAAAATGCCTTCGACAAAGAACACGCCACCCACCAGGAGACGAATGAGTATCGCCGCGCCGGGACCGCGACCGTCCAAGAACGAATTTCTGACCTTCATGACCGAGCCTCCTTCATAACGTTTCGCCTGCTGCAGTTTTTCGCAGCAAACCTGTCAGCGACCGCGATCTTGTCAAGCACGCGGCAGCGTGAAATAGAACGTGCTACCCTTTTCAAGTTCGCTCTCGGCCCACACTCGTCCGCCGTGTGCTTGCACAATGTGCTTGACGATGGACAGACCGAGGCCGGTTCCGCCCAGTTCCCGGCTGCGCGCTTTATCCACCCTGTAGAAACGCTCGAAGACGTGCGCCAAATGCTCCGGAGCGATGCCCGGACCATTGTCGGCAACCGCTGTTTCGATAAAACCATCCCTTTCGCGGGCGGTAATGGAGATATGGCCGCCGGCCTGTGTGTAATTCACGGCGTTGTCGAGCAGGTTGAAAAACACCTGATGCAGCCGTTGCGCATCGGCGCGCGCAGGAGGAAACTGCTCGGGGATTTTCAAGGATACGGTGATGGATTTCTCCTGCGCCTGCCGTGAAAGCTCATCCATGACGGATCGCGCCGCAGTGTGCAAAGAAATCAATTCCAGATTCAGACGCGCCTGCTGCGATTCCAGAGCCGAGATGCTCAGCAAATCGGCGATGAGCGCCTCCAGGCGCCGCGAGTGACGCTGAATGGTCTCGAGGAATTGTCTCGCCGTGTTTGGGTCGGCCGGTTGGTCATCCAACAGCGTCTCGACGTAACCCTTGATAATCGACAACGGCGTGCGGAGTTCATGGCTGACGTTGGCTACAAACTCTCGACGCGTGTTTTCGAACTGGCGCATCCGCGTAATATCATGGAACACGACGATCACGCCGCTGAACGCGGCGGTCTGGTCTGGCAGGCGCGTGGCGCTGAGTTCGTAAGCACGTTCATTGGGCGTGAGAAACGTGAGCTCCCGCCCGGCGACATCGCCCTTCTGAATGACTTCCATGACGAGTTCGTGTAGTGCCACATTGCGAAACGCTTCCAAAACAGTCTTGCCCGAGACCTCCGCGCTGATTCCAAATTGGCGGTGCAACGCGCGGTTGGTCAGACGCACTTTGCCATCGGCACCGACGACCAGCACCCCCTCGGTCATTCCGGCCAGGATGCCGCTCAGATCCGCTTTCTCCTTGCTCAACTCGCGCAGGCGCGTTTCGAGTTGCGTAGACATGTCGTTGAGGGCTGCGGCCAGTTCACCGAGTTCACCTTTCACCTTGCCCGGTGCCCTCACGGTGAAATCCCCCCGTGCCACACGTCTGGCCACCTCGCGCATTTGTAGAATGGGTTGTGTCGCGCGACGCGACAGCCAGAATAGAATCGGCACTGCCGCGAGTCCAACGGCGATGCCGGACAGAGCAACCGTACGCAACACGTGTGCCGTGGTGTGCTGGACCTGTAGAAGCGGCAACGCCACGCGCACAATTCCCTCGAGTTTGTCTTTGCCTACCGGGACCGCCACATACAGCAAGTCAACGCCAATGGTGTGGCTGTGGCGGGTGGCAACGCCCAAGCCCTCCCGAATGGCCTGTTCCACCTCGGGCCGGTTCCGGTGATTCTCAATGCTTCCCAGTTCGCTTTCCGGCTTGTCGGATTCGCCGATCACAGTGCCATCGGGCGCAATCACCGTGATGCGGAGGCCGGCTCTTTTCGATAGATCGTGGCTGAGGCGATTGATGTCCGTGAAGTCGGGCTGCGGTGCGGTGAGGCGGGACTCAAAGACGTCGCGCACGATGGCAGCATCGCGTTTCAGGTCGGCCTGGATCTGCCGTGCGAGATAGGGCGGCAGTGTAATCCGGATGGCGAAATAAATCACCAGCAGCAGATCCACGAGCAGGACCGCCAATCCGAAGAACCACTTCCATGGCAGCGACAGTTTCACGAGATCCTCTGCAGAATACTGGACGCGCTCAGTTGGGACAATCAAATCAGCAGACGCACCAATCACCTCTTACATCTTGTTGCCATTCCCCCGAAATTCCGTTACACACTTGTAACATACAGACTTGGAGAGTCATTATGCTGAAACAACTAATACCGCAAGAGTACGATTTCTTTAAGTCGTTTGATCAGGCCACCGAGCAGGCCGTGAAGGCGGCGAAACTGCTGCTCAAGTTGACCGAAGACTACTCGAATGCCGACCCGATTGCCCGCGAGTTGAACGCGGTCGAGCATGCTTGCGACGATGTGGCGCACAAGACGATGGAACAGCTCAATAAATCGTTCATTACGCCACTCGATCGGGAGGACATCCACGTGATGATTTTACGAATTGACGACGTGGTGGACCTGACGAACGCCGCCGCCAACCGCATGGCGTTTTTTGGCATCCAGAAACCCACGCAGCACTCGGTCAACCTCGCCAAGCAAATTGTGCGCGGTTGTGAGAAGCTCGCCGAAGCTGTCCACGGCATGCGCTCGACCAGAAACTACGAACAGGTCATGCGCGACTGCATCACGGTACACGAAGTCGAGAACTCGGCGGACGACATACTCCACGCCGCGCTGGCCGAACTGTTCGCCACGGAGAAGAACGCCATCGATGTCATCAAATGGAAGGACATTTATGAGACCATGGAGAAGGTCACCGATCGGCTGGAGGATGTGGCCAACGTCCTGCAAGGTGTCATCGTCAAGATGAGCTGACGCAAAGAACGCCATGGCCGCCTTTCTACGAGACGTTGCCAGTATCCTGCATCATCCGTATGTCGCCCTGATTGTTTTCACGGCTCTGGCGTTCGACTTCAGTAATGGGTGGCATGATGCCGCCAACTCCATCGCCACGATCGTCGGCACCCGTGTCCTGCGCCCGATTCAGGCAGTCATCTGGGCCGCGTTGTTCAATTTCCTGGCCGCCTGGATTTTTGGCGTACACGTTGCCGACGCCGTCGCGAACTGGGTTCACGCCGATTATGTGACCGCCGAGGTGATTTTTGCCGGGCTGCTCGGCGCGATTGTATGGAACGTGATCACGTGGTACGGGGGACTGCCGTCGAGTTCGTCACACGCGCTGCTCGGGGGATTTGGCGGCGCGGCGATCGTACACGCCGGTCACTGGCAGGGAGTCCTGCACACGGCCAAAGTTGTCGTGACCGTGGAATTCATCGTCATAGCCCCCTTGCTGGGCATGGTGCTCGGCCTCTTGTTCAGCTTCATTGTCATGTGGGTTTTCCGCAAGGTTTCCCCCATCAAGATCGACCGCTGGTTTCGCGTAGCCCAACTTGGTTCGGCGGCGGCTTACAGCCTTGGTCACGGCACCAACGATGCGCAGAAAACCATGGGCATCATCGCGGCGTTGCTGTATGCCAGTATCTGGCGCGCTCAACAGGGAGCATTCGCCTCTGGCAAAATCGAGTTCCCTTTTTGGATTGTGCTCGTCTGTCATCTGGCCATCGCGCTCGGCACGATGGCGGGCGGCTGGCGCATCGTGAAAACCATGGGGATGCGCATCACCAAATTGCGGCCCTACGACGGGGCCTGCGCAGAACTGGCCGCTGCCACTTCGCTGTTTACCTCGGCCTCAATGGGCATTCCTGTGAGCACGACGCACACCATCACAGGCGCCATCGTCGGGGTTGGCTCCCTGCATCGACTCTCGGCAGTGCGTTGGGGCGTGGCGCGTCGGGTGGTCTGGGCCTGGGTGCTGACGATTCCCTGCTCGGCAGTTGTGGCGGCCGCAGTTTATGAAATCTTGAAAATGCTTCGTTAGGACTGCCCGGCGAACCGGTAACCGACTCCGCGCACAGTCTCGATGTAATCCGCGGCCTTGCCAAGTTTCTCCCGCAGTCGACGCATGTGCGTGTCCACCGTACGCGTGTCAACGTCTCCTTCGTAACCCCACACGTCGGTCAACAACCGATCCCGGGTCTGCACCCGCCCCCGCCGCTCCATCAACGTCGCCAACAATTTGAATTCGGTTACTGTCAATTCAATGACCTTCCCCTTGTGACTGACTTCGTGCTTGCCGGTATCCACGGTGAGGTCTTCAAACTTGAGCACTTCGGCCGGCGCGGCTTTGCCACTCGCGCGCCGCAACACGGTTTTCACGCGCAGCACCATCTCCCGCGGGCTAAACGGCTTGGTCACGTAATCGTCGGCGCCAAGTTCCAAGCCAACAATGCGATCCACCTCTTCGGCTTTCGCGGTCAGCATGATGATGGGGATGAGGCTCGTTCTGGACTCGGCCTTGAGCTGACGGCAAACTTCGGTGCCGTCCAACTGCGGCAGCATTAGATCGAGAATGATCAGGGCCGGCAATTCGTCCCGGGCCTTCTGGAGCGCCGTGGCGCCGTCCCTTGCTGTTGAGACCTTAAACGCCGCCTTTTGCAGGTTGTAGACGAGCAGATCGAGAACGTCCTGCTCGTCATCCACAATTAAGATGGTTTCAGCCATACTGAAAAATCTGTGACATTGGCGCAACGCCGGAGCGACAAATCGGTTACGGTTTTGTGACAACGGGCGCCGGTCGTCGATGCGCGGTCCGAGTCTATCGGTGACAGCAGCACCTCCTGAAACTCTTTGGCGGTCACGCACAAACTGTTATCACAGCTTGAAGGCGTGGGGAAGTAATTCCGAAAGGAGATGGACCCGGACGCCGGTGTTGATGCCTACTGGGAGCAACGGTGAGTTTCAGTGTCCGCTAGCCGAACCGCGACGCGGGCAAAGGGTATAAACCTGCTCCGGGTGGAGGTATAGAAGCATTGCATCGAAACTTCCCGGTCTTACATTTGGGAGAGAATCAAGATGCACCATCCCAGACTTCCATGTTCTGTCCGCATAGACTAGTGCTCTGTCAAAGTTGATTGGAAGGGTAGGGCGCGACCGCCGGGCGCGCCGCAAGGGTCGGCCCGGCGGTCCGACCCTACCAACAACCCTTGCGATGTAGGTTGACGGAGCACTAGAAGGAACACCTTGCTTGCTGCGAGCTTATAATCGGACACCTTCTCGTGTTTTGAAGCCACCGCTACGCTGAGCATCGCAGCACTGATCGTGCGTGAGAATCCAGTATGATCGTCTGCAATACTCCACCGCCAATAATTATGGCACGAACTTGGGAGCTTACAAACGTACGCGGTCAGCAAATCAGGGAGGTGGAGTTCACAGCGTTGCCGATCCGCAAGCCCAGCGGATTCTTTTTCCAGCCTCTCGACCAACAAACGAATGAGGTCGTCCTCACGATCCTTGCCGCGGATCGACCCGGAGAATTCGTTTCGTGTGACGATATTCACACGAATGGGGAGACCCCTTTCGCGTAGTACGCAGTTGTCAGTCGATCAAGAAAATTCGCATGGAGCTGCCGCGCTTCTCTTTCACGGCTGCCGTTGCCGGTTGTGTCTGTAAACAACTCAGTAAGCTCAACACCAACCTCTTCGCCGTTTAGCTCCACGAAAAAGCGGGTTCTTGTCCCTGATCGTCACCCTCACGCGTTATCTTGGCGCCGCATCCAGAACGCTGGATGGCCGCTTCAAGGTAGAACCGTTCACGAACTTTCTTATCTTTCATCGGGTTTTCGAACATAAGGTTGACTCACGCGACCTGCTCGCCAGTAAATCCGCCAACTTGTCGGCCAATGACGGATTGAGTTTGTCGAGCGCCTCTCACTGCTTGCCCTGCTTTCAGTGCCCGCTCAACCACTCGTTGAAGCTCGGTCACATCAAAGGGCTTGGCGAGCGCCTTCAAGTCAATCGTCTCAGTCTTAGCGCGAACCGGAGACGGCGATGCTGCTCCGATCAGCAGTCCGACTATTAACGCAAGTAGCCAGCCATGACGATGCACGTCATTAGAATTCAGCGGCTTTCGTACCATTTGGGTATCGTGAAGCGGTTGCTTGGACGTCCGCGCGGTCTGTCGATTATCTGCCGCCGGGACGGCGGCCTCTGCAATCGCGGACGATGTGGTGGCCGCTGCCCCCGCAGGTGGAGGCTGGTCGCGGCGAAGACGCCGCTCCTACAGCTTGAAAGCATGGGGCAGCAGTTCCGAAACCCGATAGACCCGCTGCTTCCGCAAGTTTCGCGAATCGGCACAAACTACGACCATGTCGCCGAACTCTGCCAGGGCCTGTCGGCACGCACCGCACGGACTGAGCGTGGAACTCGGGGCAACGACCGCAATCGCGGCGAACTTGCGCTGGCCGTCACTCACTGCTTTGCCCAGCGCCCCACGCTCGGCGCAATTGGTGAGGCCGTAGCTCGCGTTTTCGACGTTCACGCCGGTGTAGACCTTACCGTTTTTGGCAAGCAGCGCAGCGCCTACACGGAACTTCGAGTACGGAGCATGGGCGTTTTTTTGGACCGCTTTCGCGGCGGCGATCAGCGTGTTGAAGCGGCGCTCTGTGCGCGCCGAAGATTTCGGGCCGCGTTTCGGACGGCGGTCATAGACCGCCGCTACAGGCTTTGCATGTTTGCGTTTCACAACATCCCCAGGAATTCGGCGAGTAGTTTGCCAAGTTTGTCCTGGGCTGCTCGGCCGACCTCCAATACTTCGTCATGCGAGAGTTTCTTGCTGGAGATCCCCGCAGCCAGGTTCGTAATACACGAGAGGCCGGCCACCTCAATGTTGTGGTAGCGCGCCATAATCACCTCCGGCACGGTGCTCATCCCAACCGCATCCGCGCCGATCCACGCAAACGCCTTGATTTCTGCCGGGGTCTCGTAGCTGGGCCCGGTGGTTGCCAAATAAACGCCGCGCCAAATCGGCATCTGCAGCTTTTCGGCCGCTGCATCGAGTTTTTCGCGCAATCGGCTGGAATACGCCTGCGTCATGTCGATAAACTTGACGCCGTTTCCGTTGGCGAACCCGAGCAGCGGATTGACCCCCATGAAGTTGATGTGATCCTCCAGAATCATCAGGTCGCCGGGTTTGTATTGCGGGTTGATCGCGCCTGCCGCGTTGGTGACAATCAATATCTTCACACCCAACGAGTCAACAACGTGAACCGGATAAGTGATTTCCTCCAAACTGCGGCCTTCGTAGTAGTGAAATCGTCCGCTGAGCACCATCAGCTTCTTGCCGGCGAGTTCACCAAAGATCATTTGGCCCGCATGACCCGCCACAGTTGATTTCGGGAAATGCGGAATGTCGGCATACGGGATGACCAGCGGTTTGGTAATCTCTTTCGTGATTCCCCCCAAACCCGATCCAACGACCAGGGCTACATCGGGTTTCAGCCCCGCGAGTTTCGAGTCCAGGAATTCTTTCGTCTCTTTGATTTTTGCCATCATCGCTCTAAAGCATTCACTCAATCTTCTGGACTATCAACTGCGGCCGGTCCGTAACGGCCTCTTCTGAAATGTGATACGCCCGTTGCACCATTCGCTCGGCTTCCGCTGCCGAACCATCGTCGTTGTAGTGCATAATCATCAACGGTTCACCCGACTTTACCGGGTCTCCGATTTTCTTCGGTTGCTCGAACCCAACTCCAAAATCCACCTTATCACTTGCCACCTTCCGTCCGCCGCCCAACGCGATTACTGCATAACCAATCTGATCACATTCGATGGAGCGCACGTCACCGGTCTTTGGCGCCGGGATCGGCCGTGTATGCTTCGCCACGGGCAACCGGCTCAGGTCTTCGCACACGCTCCGGTCCCCTCCCTGGGCTTCAATCATCTCTCCAAATTTTTCCAAGGCCTGGCCACCTGTCATTTTCTTTTGCAGCATTTCGCGGGCGGCTGCAACATTTTTCGCGACGCCGGCCATCAAAAGCATCTCGGCCGACAGGGCCAGGGTAACTTCCAAGAGATCATTAGACTTCGGTGGCGCGAGCCTCTGGCTTGCGGTCGTTTCGTGTTTCACAGGCGCGACATTTGCGTTGCCAGTACCCGACATAATTTCAATGCATTCGCGCACTTCGAGCGCGTTGCCGATCTTTTGACCGAGCGGCTGGTTCATGTCCGTCTGCAAGGCGCAAACTTTCTTGCCGTAGCGTTTGCCGACTTCCACCATCGCCCGCGCCAATTCGGCCGACGCCTCTCGCGTACGCATAAATGCGCCACTGCCCCATTTCACATCGAGGACAAGGCCATCCACATTCTCCGCCAATTTCTTGCTCATGATGCTGGCGACGATGAGCGGCAGGCAGGACACAGTCGCGGTCACGTCCCGCAACGCGTACAATTTCTTGTCGGCGGGCGCAATCTCAGCGGTTTGCCCGATCATGCAGCAGCCGATCTTCTCCGTGACACATTGGAATTCTTTGAGGGGGAGATTGACATTGAAGCCGGCAATACTCTCGAGCTTGTCGAGCGTTCCGCCCGTCGGACCAAGGCCGCGGCCAGATATCATCGGCACTTTCACCCCGCACGCGGCCACCAACGGCGCAATGATAAGCGAGGTCTTATCACCAATGCCGCCGGTGCTATGTTTGTCCGCATAAAATGGTAGGGCGTGCTGCCCCAGCGCGCCGCTGTCTGTCTTGAGCGAAGTCGCGGGGCTTTTCCGCCACTGCACCACTTCGCCGCTCTCAACCATCGCTCGGGTCAGCCACATCGTCTCGTCGAAATTCATTCCCCGGAAGCAAACGGCCATCGCGAGCGCGGACATCTGGTACTCCGGCAACTCGCCACTCGTGAACCCGTCGATGAAGAAACGAATTTCCTCTTCAGTCAACGCGTGTCCATCACGTTTCTTCTGGATGATCTGGGCTGGTAGGAGCATGGCTAGGAAATTTCCAGTCAGTAGCTGTCAATCGTTGCTCTGTTGAACTGCATCAGAAAGCGGATTGTAATTCGAGAAGCGTAAATGGCAACCGAATTAGAGCTCCGTTGCCAATTTAGACGGGAGTCCGCAAGCCAGACGGGTCGATTGAGCGTGACCGGCTGAGAAACCTTCTCATTTCCTGCTCAGGAGATAAAACGCCAACAAGGCAAGTGCCAGGAGCGGAATCAATAGAAAGATCGGAACATTTTCAGGTGGGATTCTTTTGGTCTTCACAATCCTTATCATCATCGGCAATGCGTAACTATATAACGCGACGATTCCAATCACTCCTCCAAGCAGCATGCTCACTGGAACACTAACTCGCCCTAGAAGATCCCGAAACGGTATGGCTACCAAATACCCACAGTTCATGCCGACCACGAAACACCCGATCAGCGTTAACAGTTCAAGAAGTGACATGAGGAACCCACTCCCTTTGGCGATTCAACCTGATCCCGCCAAAATCGCCGCGAATTTCTTATACAGAGATTTCAGCTTGTCGAGGTAATAGTCGATGTTTTCGTCGCGGCGGGCGGGATTGAAGTCGGCGGCGAGCTTACAGTTGTCGTAGACGCTGACACGTTTGCCATCGCCAGTGACATAATACGATATCTGGTCGCCGGGCTGGTAGGCACGGCCGGATTTGACCGCAAGTTCGTACGGCGCGCTGCGGTTGCGCGCGGAGGTGGCGATCTTTTGTCGGTAAACATCGAGCGAATCTTGCAGCGTCTCGGTTTTCGCCAGCATTTCGATCGGGAATTGTCCGCGCTCGATTTTCTGACAGTACTCCTCGTAAAGCGGCGGCACCTTTTTCGCTTCGCCTTTCAAGGCCAGCGTGAGCATTTCTTCCATGAACTGGCGCTGAAACTTCTCCAATCCACGTGAGCGGAGCGCCGAACCGGTGACGTGGAGCTTGCTATCGTTGTCCAGCAGCGCGTAGTTCTTCATCTTGTAGCTGAACATCGCGGGGAACTGGCCGTCAATCTCGACGGCCACGCCTTTCGGAAGCGCGGCCTGCAATTCCCGTTCGAGCGTCGCCGGGTCGGTCTTCGGCGGCGGAACGAAATAAAGTCCGTCCGTATCGATTTCGATGACTTTCGCGCCGCGCTTTTGCAGCCAGTCGAGCATCATTTTGAGCGTGTCCCGGCCGTTCGCGGTGACTTCCTCGGCGGCGTTGAAATCGCCGAAGTGCGCCTGCGCAAAACCGAGATAACCATAGAAGGAGTTGATGAGAATCTTGAATGTTTGCTGCAACGCATCGAGGTGCTGGCGCTGTATTTCGTCCTTGGCGGTTTTGGCGTCCGCTTTGGCGCGCAGACGGAACTCGCGCAGGTCGCGCAACAACGGCAGAAACAGGTTCAGTTCGTCGTTCCGCGGACGAATGTCGAATACCAGCAGCAACGACGGATACAACGATTGCGCGTCGCAATGCCAGACGTTGCGGATGATTCCTTCTCGAAACATGTCGGTATAGCCGCCGGCATAAGGACGCGCCGCCCCAAGATCAGGAACCGCGTGTTGCTGGTGCAGGTATTCACGAAGAAACAAGGCGTCGATCTTCGTGGCGTTTCCCCGCACCACCACGTCCTGGTATTTGTACGGGAAAACCTGGGCTTGAATGAAATAACTCGGGCTCAGCAGGTCGGCGATTCTTCGCACCGCGGCGGCACCCGATTCTTTCACTCCGAAATGCGCAGCGACTTCATCCAGCTCGAAGCTTTCGAGTTCACGCGTCGAAACATCGTAGAACACCGTGAGCAGGAAGGTATCGACGATGTGGCGTCCGTGAATTTCATACTTGGGATACTGGATCGTGCGCTCGGCAATTTGAATGCGCGATTGCCGGGCGTGCAGTGCGGAGCCATCGCGACCAAGCTTCAGGGGCACTTGGCAGACACGGGCTCGGGCCGTGAGTTTTTCCAGCGTGAAGCGGAAGACGTTGTGACCTTCGAGGACGTCGGGGTCACGTTCGTGAACGATTTTTGTGAATTGCCGGAGTATTTCTCTCTCTTCGCCGGTGAGTTCCGTCTGCCACCCCCGGTTGTCGGCGAGTTGGATCGCTCGAATCCCTCCGTTGACATTGATGACGATAGCCAACTGCATCCGGTAGAGTTCGTCGAAGCGCATTCCCTTGAATGATGTGCGGCCGGTCGCGAGTAGATATTGCTGCACGGGATCGTTGAGAGCCAACGCTGGTACCGCGCCAAGAAACTTGCGCGCCTGTTGAAAATCCGTCCATGACTCGAACCGCGCGAGGCATTTCAGAGCGCCGCTTCCCTGGAGTGGCACGTACTCGACTTTTCGGTCGAACCCCTGCAAATACACCTGCTCCCCGATCCAAAGAAATGGATGAAAAGATTCGGTCTCGATGATGATTTTGTCTTCTGCGCGGCGCAAAACGGTGATTTCACCATCGCCGGTCAATTCCGCGCCAACGATACCCGTTGTACCATCGCGTCCGAAAAGCAAATGGTTGTCTGCGAAAGGCGCCGCGCTGGATTTCACTCCGTCAATATAACAAAAACGGTCTGTTCCGAAAACTCTCGGAACAGACCGTGAAGCGAAAAATCAGAACTATTTAAGTGTCTTCCAACAGAAGAGCACTTGATAAACGTCGTAAAAGAAGATCTTAAGATGATCGAATATGCAATCCAACGGGCCGAGGTTACGTTCGTCTCTTTGAATCGTTCCTCCGGCCCGAATCAAATCGGCTTGTGCGACGAGTTGATCGAGTTCTCCCTGGCTGAGTTGGGCGACACGAGCACGAGCTTGGTCCGCGCTGAGGCCGACGGCCTTGAGGTGATCGACCACAATCTGTTCGCCCAGCATGGCGTCGATCTTCTGATAGGCGGTCGAAGCGCCGGCGGATTCCACCGATTCGCATGGGGCCGCGAGCAACGACGGTGCCGTGATCATTAGTACCGCGAGCGTTACAACGGCAATTAGCTGAGCAATCTTCATGATGGTCGCCTCCAAAATCCTGCCTCGACTATAACCAAACTCAGCAACGAGACAAGAAGTTTTTCTCTAATGTGTGGCCGACGAAGCCGGCTTGACAGCGTTGGGCGGGGCGGCTGTGGCGATTTTTTCGCAAATCCCGCTGAGAAATTCGATGGCCTGCCGCGCGGCTTCCGGGGCGCGACGGCTGTCGTCTGGCAACTCCGCATTGACCAGGCCGATGTATTTGTTGTCGCTCAGCACGCGCAGAATCGCCGCGAAATCCAGTTCGCCCTCGCCGAACATCAGGTGCTTGGGTTTGCGGTCGCGAATGTCAGCGATATGAATATTGCGGACGAGATTGGCAAATCTGCCGTATACCTGCCGGAACGGGGCGCTCTCAGTGCAAAACACGTGGCCGATATCCATGGTCAAGCCGAAACGCGCGCTAGTGATGTGCTTCTTGAGGACCTGGAATTTGGAGACGTCGTCCACGAGCATCCCCGGCTCGGGCTCGAACGACAACTGCACGCCGCGTCGCTTGGCGTGCTCGGCCAATTGCAAACAACCCGTGACAAGCCAATCCCAGGCCTGATGCTCCGGCACGTCCGCCTCGGGCGCTCCCGACCAAAAACTGACGCATTCGGCGTGCAATTCCGCGGCGATATCCACCGCGCGGCGCAAGAACTCCAGACGGATCTGCCGGCCTTCGCTGCTGACGAGCGAAGGATAATGCGGCCGCTGCGGAT